>Ga0214917_10002877_pt1 | contig 20546 bp, 27 predicted proteins | sample LL_1208_BB_MetaG_FD_177983 | JGI IMG/M metagenome (GOLD analysis project Ga0214917, IMG submission 177983) | Freshwater microbial communities from Lake Lanier, Atlanta, Georgia, United States - LL_1208_BB | ecosystem: Environmental > Aquatic > Freshwater > Lake | place: USA: Georgia | collected...
TCCTGTCGACGGACAGCGACGTTACGGTCGGCTCGGAGACGGTGCGCACGGTGCAGTTTGACATCCCGGCGCGCATCATCGCAATCAACGCGTCCTGCGTGAACACGGCGGTCAACGGCGCTCTCCCCATCGGTGTGAACCCGCGCGACTGCTTCCTCTTCCGCGTGGAGTACACCACGGGCGACCGTCTCCACATCGCCGCCCGCCTCGGCAGCACGGTGACGGGTACGGCGGACAACCCCGGTGAACTCGGCGGCACGGGCTACACCGTGGATCAGGGCGCGTCGCTGCTCGTCGGCATCACGCCGATCAACCCCATCCCGGCGACCTTCCGCATCGACGTCACGTTCCACGCGCTTGAACTGCGCGGCTCCGCGAACTTCGTCGGCGGGCGCTAGTCGAACCGGCCAATGGCTGCCGCGAACACCAACTACCCTGCTGCGACGAGCCTCTCTTCGTCGCAGCAGGCGATGGTGGACATCATCTTCGAGGAGTTCCGCAACGCGGGGTTTCATCGGGGTGTTGCCCTCGCAGCCGTCGCCAACGCGTGGGCGGAGAGCGGTCTCAACCCGAACGCTGTGGGCGACTCGGGCGCGAGCATCGGCCTCTTTCAGTTGCACGAGGCGGGAGTAGGAAGCGGCATGTCTGCGGAGGCGCGTCGCGACCCCCGCACGAACGCCCGCACGATGGCGAACTGGGGGCGCAGAGAAGCGCGCTTCATGGAGGTTGCGGAAAATCCATCTGCTACCCTACGAGACATCACCTACGCCTTCACCGTCTACCTAGAGCGACCTGTGAACAGCCACGAGCACGGGCTTTCGCGGGCGGCATGGGCGGAGCGCAACTACCCCGAGGTGGCGACGGTCTCGGGAAGGGCGCTTGCGAGTTGGTCGGGCGCACACTCTTCCCTCGCCCTCGCGCTCACCCTCTCCTCGGCGGCTCTCGCCGTGACCCTCTTCTGGGTCTACCGGGACAAGATTCGCGCTCGTCTGGGGGTCTGACATGGCAGCGTCGATGTCTGCGGCGGCACAGATCGCGAGCGCCTACCCGCTCATGGCGTCCTACGCTTCGGACATTGTCCGTGTTGCGAAGAACCTCGGAATCGACCCTGCGTGGCTCGCGAACGTCATCAACTTCGAGAGCATCGGCGGGAACCCGCAGGCGGTGAACACGGCGGGCCCCAACCCCACTTACGCGACGGGCCTCATTCAGTTCATGCCGGGGCCCGGAAACTCCGCAGACAGGTTGGGCTACACCGTCGAGCAGATTCGTACCATGTCGGGCAAGGAGCAGATGCCTCTCGTCGAGGCGTACTTCCGCATGGTCCTCAACGACTTCAAGCGGGACCGCCTCACCTCTCAAGAAGACGTCTACATGGCGGTCTTCTACCCTGTCGCCATCGGAAACCCCGACTATCGCTTCCCTCCCAAGGTGGTGGCGCAGAACAACGGCATCGCCACTCCTCGCGACTACACGCGCATGGCGAACAGGAACGCCAAACTGGCCGTGTCGGGCATCGGGTTCGCTGGAGAAGGTTTCAGCCTCGGCTCTCCTGCGGGCATCGCTCTCACGGTCTCCGTCGCCGCGCTCGCTGCGACGCTCGTGTGGGTGTACCGCGATCCCATTCGCGCGCGCGTCGCGCGGCTCACGGGGTAGACATGGACGTCTCTGGAAAGCGCATCGCCATCCTCGGCGACTCCCACGTCGATGGAAGCACGTTCGGACGTGCGCTGGAGCAGATGCTTCGGGACAAGGGCGCGAACGTCTCCCGCTTCGGCTGGGGAGGCACTGCTGCGCGAACGTGGCTCGCGGGGAAGCCGCTGCGCTCGGGGACCCTGCGCACGCTGGAGCAGGTCAACGCGGGCGGCCCCTACGACCTTGCGCTCGTCGTGCTCGGCACGAACGACGGAGCAAACGCCGAGGCTGCTGCGGCGCAGGGCGGGCCCTCGATGGTCGCGGGTGTGGCGAAGGCCGCGCAGGAAATCAAGCAGGTCGCAGACCGCGTGGACGCCAAGAAGGTCCTCTGGGTGGGACCCCCGATGATGGGAAACATCACCCAGTACTACACCTCGGCATCCGTGAACGAGGTCTGGCGCGTCACCTCCCCCCTCTTCGGCTCGGCGGCCATCGACTCTCGTGAGGTCACGCGCCCGTACGTAAGCGGAGACGGCGTGCATCTGGGCAAGGAGGGCGGGACGGTGTGGGCGCAGTACGTGCTCACCGAGGTCGAGAAGCAGCAGGCGGGCATCGGGCCCTTCTCCGTTCCCGTGCTCGCAGCGAGCGCGCTCGCCGCCGTGCTGGTGGCTGTCGCCATCCGCATCCGCGCGCAGCGATAGGAGATCCCATGGCGGACGTGCAGACCACAGATGTCGTGGCGATGGGCGACGGCCCCATCATGGTGCCAGAGCGGCTAGGGCTCTCCGACAAGCAGGTCGGTGTCGCAAACATCATCGTCGAGGAGTTTCTCAAGGCCGGGTTCGGCGGGATGGTGGCCGCTGCCGCCGTCGCCAATGCTTTCCGAGAAAGTTCTCTCGACCCGCGCAAGGAGAGCGACACCAAGCGGTACATCGGTCTCTTTCAGTTGAGCCCCGACGTCATCTCCTCCGCAGAAGCCCGTAAGGACGCACGGAAGAACACTCGCGGCATCATCTCCGAGGCGCTCAAGGCGAAGCGGTTCATGGAGGTCGCTGCGACCGAGACGGACATCCCCACGCTCGCCGCTGCGTTCTGTCGCTACGTCGAGCGACCGAAGGACAAGGACGGCGAGAGCGTCATCCGTGCGCAGATTGCGGAGAACCTGTACCCCGTCGACCTGCTCCAGAACTCTCCCTACATGCACGAGCCGAAGGCACCGCCCTACCGCGCTCCGTCCTTCCTCGGGCTCGACGAAGATCAGCAGAAGGTCGCTGTGTGGCTAGCGGTGGGGGCGGCGGTAGCGGGCGGGCTCGCCTATGTCCGCTACCTTGAGAACAAGCGGCGGCGAGCCCTGCGCGGCTAGGCCTTCGAGAAGTAGAACTTGTTGGCGACGTAGAGGCCCGCGCCCAGCACAGCAAGGATGCCCACTCCCAGCAGGATGTTCTTCGCCGTCTCCTTCTGGGCTGCGGACTCCTGTTCCCCCTTCGCGAGCGAGATGAGCGCAAGGTTCTGGGCCGAGACCGCCTGCTCCCGCGCATACCTGTCCGCAGCCCTCTGTTGACGGGACATGATCTCCGTCTGCTTGGTGGCTTCCGACGCGCTCTTCCATGTGCTCAAGAAGTTCAGACCCGCCTCGGCTGCGCTCATGCTCGCCGTCACGGGGTCGATGCCCGCGCCGTACCCGTGCGTGCGGAGGTAACCGTAGTTCCAGTCCGGGTTGATCATCATGTCTTCGCTCCCTGCGCCACGGCGGCGCGGACGACCTCGGGGTCGACCTTCTTTCCGAGTTCCTGATGAATCGCCGAGGACACGAGCGCCGCTTGGTCCGGCGTGATGTGCCCAGATGCAACCGCCTTCGAGCCAAGCACCGTGGTCGCCATCACGACGATGCCTGCGACAGCCTGCTGCCCTGCGGGAGAGTTCACGAAGGTGACGGCCCACGCTTTCAGCGGAGCAACGTAGATGGCAGCGGCCCGCACGCCCCTCCCGACCGCCGCAGCGCCTGTGGCAAGGGTCGAGAGGAAGTTGCGACGAAGGGGGTAGCGCGGGTTCTTGCGCGGCTTGGTCGCGGGGCGACGCTTGGGCGCGTTCAGACGCTCCACGGCGGCCTTCGCCCCGCGCTCCGTTTTGTACTCCTTGCCCCCCGGCTGAAGCACGTACACGAGCCCGCGCCCACGCCGCTCGGGCGTGTAGCGGTAGGTGCCCGCCTTCTTGCGACGGAGGGAGAGCGTGACCTCGTAGTCCTGCCGGTTCTCTTCCAACTCCTCGGGCGTACGGTCGCTTCCGAGGCGGAGTACACGCTGGATGGCCGCGTCCGACACGCGCGCAGCGCGCAACTGGCGCTCTACGAGGCGAGGGTCCGCGCCGTAGCGGAGCGCCGCCAGCGCGCGCCCTGTGGCCGTGGGCTGCATCCGCTCGCCCGTGCGCGCGAGGGAGCCCGTGGTGAGGTCGCCCTGCTTGCGCCCCTGCGCCACCGCGATGGCTCGCGCACGCCCGAAGAGCGCATCGACATCGTCGCGGGTCATCGTGCCCGCTTCGAGGGCCTTCTCGTCCGCGCGCTTGCCCCGACGATCCTTGAAGGTCTTCACCCCGAGTTCGCGCTTGACGAGGCTCTCGTAGACGCCCTGCGTCACCGAGCGCAACTGCTCCTCTGCGGCCTCGTACTCGGGACGCACCGACAGGCGCTCCGCATCGCGGCGCTCGACGAAGGTGACGTCGCGAAAGCGCACGTCGACCATGTTCCCACGACCGGGGTGGCCGACGACCACCCCTTCGCGGGTTCCTTCACGAACGAGCGCACCGAGTGCGGGACGAGCCATGGGATGGTTCCTCTGGAGAAAGGGGGCCCGCAGCGGTTGCCGCGAGCCCCCTCGGTTTCCCGCTCGGGGGCGGGACTACGCGCTCACGCGCGCTTCACCATGGCCCACGCCTCGGCGAGCGAGTCCGCCTTGCCCGAGCGGAAGAGCGACATCGCACGAGAGGCAGCGTTCTGCGCCTTGGAAATCTGACGCTGACGCTTCGCCTTGTGCGTACGGATGGAGGAAGCGGGAAAGCCCAGATCCTGCGCGACGCCCTTGGCGAGAGCCTTCGCCTTGGCCTCGGTCATCGGGTGCTCGGACTCGATCTCGTTTCCGCTGCGCACCCAGTCCGTGTGCATGAAGAGGTGCGTCTCGGCGTCCATGGCCGCAGTCGCATTGGAGAAGAGGGCGAGGACGTGGAAGCCGTCTCCCCGCTCCACGACGAAGAGGTCGGTCGCATCGCTGCCGCGCTTCTTGCCCTTGCTGCCACGCTTGGGGTTGTCCATGTACTCCTCGGCGGCGTACGACGTGTGCGCGCGCTGCTGGGCGCGGCGCGCGCGCAGACGACCCCGCATCTCCTCAAGCATGCGGTTGCGCTGCGTCGCCGTCATCTTCGTCTTGCGCGACTTGCTCGCCTTCTTCTTGGTCTTGCGGAGCGAGGGGTTGCTCACCACCATCCCGTTCTCGGAGAGGGGGTTGCGGCGACCGGGCTTGCGCACGTCCTTGTGGACGCGGACGGGGATTCCCTCTTCCATGGAGATGGTGTCCGCGATGTTCATCGCAGCCGCGCGGCTCACGGGGAGGTAGGCGCTGATCCCCGTGCCCACGACGTCCCACCGCGTGAGACCCGCGTACTTCGCAGCCGCCTTCGCCGCCGCAGCCTTGGAGGGGTAGTTCACGTACACGCCGCAGAGGTCCGGGTGATCGTCTTCGGGGACGACGTCGACCTTACGACCCATCGCGCGGCGGGGGTTGCTCACCACCACACCGTCCTCGGAGAGGGGGTTGCGCTTGCGCGCCACGCCACGGAGTGCCGACTGCATCGTGGGGTACTTGCCCGCGCGGTACGCAGCGGCGGCCTTCGCCATGAGGCTCTGGCCCTTCTTGAGACCCGCAGCCTGCGCGCGCTTGCCGCCGCGACGTCCACGACTGGGGTTGTCCATGTACTCACCGGACTCGCCCACCGCGCGACGACCGCGTGCGACAGCGGCCTCACGCTCGGCAGAGGCGGCCTCGCGACGCTCCGCAGCGGCGCGACGGCCCGCCGCAGCGGCGGCACGGCGGCGACCCGCCTCGAACAGCACCTCGCGCTCCTCGAACTCGACGGGGGCGAACTCGCCCATCGCGCCGATGCGCTCCGCCATGCCCGACTCGGCGTAGGCGGCCTCGGCGGCCTCGCGACGACGACGCTCCGACGCCGTGCGCTGCGCCTCAAGGATGCGTCCGCGCTTCTCGCCGATGGTCTGGGTCGGACGACCGCGCCAGCCGACGTACTTCTCGAAGTCCGCGATGCCCTCCGACCCACGGTAGAGCGGGCCGCCCGTCTCGGCAGTGCGCTCCTTGTAGATGCGGTAGGCCTTGCGGCTGCTCGTGTGAGCGGCGTTGCCCGACACGAAGCGGCCCTGCTCTCCGCCACGGATCATCTGGTGCTTCTCGCGCTTCTTCGCGCCGCCCGGCTTGAGGTCGCGCTCGATGATGGCACGGCGGCGGGACACGCCCGGAACGCTCATGTCCACGTCGTTGAGGTTGATGACCTTGATGCAGCGCATGCAGGTCACCACGTTCTTGTTCGTCGGGTGGATCATCCCCGCCGCAGCCTTGCCCGTCTTGCGCGAGATGCCTGCGCCGCAGAACGCCGCGCCCGTCTTCGGGTTGAGCGCGTGGGTCTCGGACGCAGAGATGCGCGCCTCCTTGCTGAAGTGGCCCGGCTTGCCCGGAGTACGCGCGCGAATCAGGCGGCGCTGGGGCTTGCCGACCACGATGACCGGGGTCGCATCGTAGGCGAGCGGGTTGGACCGCGTCGCGTGCATCGGGTTCACGACGTAGATGGGCATGTTGTCCTCGGAGGAAGGGTTCGTAGAAAGACGGCGCTCGCGACGACGAGCAGGAGCGGGAGGAAGGGTACGACGAGCGGGGCGGGCCGCGACGTCGCGCATACGCCGCTGGGGGCGACGCTGGGCCTTCGTGCGGGACTCCCAGAAGGAGCGAAGTTCGGGGTAGCGCGCCAGCACTGCCTTCACGACCTTCTCTCGGTCAGCGGAGAGGCTGGGGGACATCACGTAGATGAGCGCGAGACGTCCGTGGAAGAGGTCGTGGATGGGGAAGCGGCGCTCCTTCGGGAACACGAACACCGACGCAGGCAACCGCGCACGCTCGCTCGGGGCGAGGGCGGTCTTGCGCAGGTGGACGGGGGCGCGCTTCATGCTTACACCGGGTGGCACTTGCAGAGGCTACTCCGAGCATGGCGCAGGCTCCACGCCGCCCTCGCACTTCTAGTGCTACAGACGTTCCGACCCTCCGCCCCTTTCAGGCCGAGGACGTGGCGTTCATCAAGGCGAACGACTACCGCGTGCTCGTAGCGAACGCACCCGGCACCGGGAAGAGCCCCACGGCGCTGGGCTGCATCAACGGCGACCGCGCGAAGTTGACGCCCACGCTCATCATCTGCCCCGCCTCCGTCGTGACGAACTGGTGCAGAGAGGCGCGGAAGTGGGTCAAGGGCGCGGTGATTCACGCCATCGCGGACATGAGCACTCCGATGCCGAGGCGGCGTGTGGATGTGTTCGTCACCTCGTGGTCGCTCCTGCCGATGCGGTACTTGGAGATTCTCGCAACAAAACCGCGCTTTCTCATCGTGGACGAGTGCTTTCCCGCAGGTACGCCCGTTCTCACGGAATACGGAGCGACGCCCATCGAGGAGATCGTGCCCGGCGTGCGGGTGTGGAGCCGGGACGCCGAAGGGCACATGCACCTCCGACGGGTCACGCGCGCCATCGCAAAACCACTGCGCCAAAACCTCGTCCACGTTATGCACTCCTCGGGCACGCTCGTGTGTACCGAGAACCACAAGGTGTGGACGGAGGAGGCCGGGTATGTCGAAGCCAAGAACCTCACTCGTTCCCATTCCTTGTGCGTCGTGCGGCCAGATGTTCCGGCCCTCGCGGGCAACTCGGCGGGCGTGCTCACGCGCGTGCGGGATCGAGAGCGCGAGGATGAAGCAGACGCGCCCGCGCGAACGCCGAACCTGCAAGGTGTGCGGGAGCACCTTCTCCTGCAAGGCTGGGGCGTCGCGACGCTTTTGCTCCGTTCAGTGCTCGGCCCCCGTGACGGCGAAGGAGAGGCAGGAGAGAGGCAGGGTTCCGCGCGAGCCGCAGACGAAGTCCTGTGCGTGGTGCGAGCAGACGTTCGTGCAGGGAAAGGATCCGCGCCAGAGGTTCTGCGGGAAGAGTTGCTCCGCAAAATGGCGCATGCGGCAGCCCTGCGTGAAAGAGGCGATGAAGAAGGGCATCGCGAAGTCGGCTGCTTCGAGGACAGGCGTCTCTCGACCAGACGCAGCGGAGAGGATGCGGAAGAACAACCCCATGAACGACCCCGAGGTGCGCGAGCGTGCTCGCCAGAAACTGCTCGGGAGGACGTTCTTATCCCGAGGCGGGAACGGGAAGACGACGCCCGAGCAGGTGGCTCTCGCGAGCGCGCTAGGACTACCGATGGAGTACCCCATCTCCACGCGACAAGCGGTCGGACATTTTCAGAGCCTTCCGCCCTGCTACAAGGTGGACGTGGCGTGTCCTACGACGCGCGTGGCGTTCGAGGTGGACGGTCGCTCGCACCGAACGAAGAAGTGGCAGTTCTTGGACGCGCGCAAGACGAGCGTTCTGGAGCATCTCGGGTGGTTCGTGTTGAGGTTCTCCAACGAGGAGATTCGGGAGAATCTGGCGGAGGTTGTGGCGAGAGCGCAGTCGTGTATGACCTTGAGGTGGAAGACTTCCACAACTACGTCGCCGCAGGAGTCGTAGTCTCGAACTGCCACTACGCGAAGAGCGGCGACGACACGCTGCGGGGACAGGCTCTTTCCATCATCGCCAAGCGCACTCCGCACATGATCATGTTGTCGGGGACGCCGCTGGTGAACAAGGCAGCGGAACTGGAGACCATCAAGGGGTTGTTCGGGCAGGAGCAGGAAGTGCCCATGATTCGGCGGCTCCTCGAAGACGTGCTGCCGGACATCCCGCCGAAGACCCGCTCGCGGCTACCTGTCGCGCTTCGTCCGAAGGACGAGACCGAGTACCGCAAGGCGGAGAAGGACTTCGCGGCGTGGCTGGAGGAAGAACTGGAGCGCCGCATGAAGGCAGGCGAGGCGCGTACGACAGCAGAGCGCGCGCTCGCTGCCGAGGCGCTCGTCAAGACGGGCTACCTCCGCAGGTTGCTGGGGCTCGCGAAGGTGCCCGCAGCGGTCGACTGGATCGGGCGTGCCGTGCGCATCGGGGAGCCTGTTGTGGTCTTCTGCGAGCATCAAGAGGTGGTCGGTCGCCTTCAGCACCTCCTCACGAAGCAGCGCATCCGCCACGTCACCATCGACGGAGGAACGGGGAGAAAGCAGCGGCAGGTCGCCATCGACGCGTTTCAGGCGGGGCTCGTGCCCGTCTTCATCGGGACGAAGGCCGCGAAGGAAGGCATCACCCTCACCCGTGCCCGCAACCTTCTCTTCATAGAACGCTACTTCACCAGTGCCGACGAGGAGCAGGCGGAAGATCGCATCCGGCGTTTCGGGCAGAAGTACCCGACGACCATCTGGTTCCTGCATGCGGAGAACACGCTCGACGACCGGCTCGCCGAGATTATCGACACCAAGCGTAAACTGGTCGATGAGACCATCGGGTCTGCGAGCATCCAAGAGAGCGACGAGGAGGCCGTCATCGACCTCATCTCCGCGTGGCACGACAACGCCGCGAAGCCGCTTCAGCCGACCTCGCAGGCCACCGACCTCGGGCTCGGAAAGCCTCTCCCCCCGCTCCCCTCCCCGCACGAGTGCTACCAGTTGACCTTCCGGCCTCCACGCTGGACGAAGGCGGCGGCACGCGCGTGGGCGGCCATGCACGGGTTCCGCATGACGAACGTCCTCGTCGTGGACAACAGCGTGCGCGTGAGCGTCCATCCGCTCGAACGCTTCGTGCCGGGACGCTTCCAGAACGTCGCGATCAGCGCCGACATCACGGCAACCGTCGGGTCCCGCAAGCCCCCGCCGAAGACGACGACCACGCGCAAACCGGCGAAGTCTCCAGCGAAGCGTAGCACTCGACGTGCGCGGGCAGCATCCCCTCTACTCCGAGGTCGGTGATAGCGTGGGGCAGAGGTCGCCCCATGTCTCGTCTTCCCCACCCTCTCCTGCGCCGCCGCTCCTACGGCTACGGATGCTCCTGCGGGTGCAACAACTGCGGAGATGCAAAGGACGAGTACGGCGCTGCCCTTCTCGCAGCCGCCTACGTCACGACGGACCTCTCCTCTGCGCTCAAGTGGGACTACGACACGTCGCTGCTGGAGTCGTGCCCTGCCTTCAAGGAAGCCGTCCGCAAGTACGAGAAGGCTCGGGTCAACTACTACAAGACGCCCTCCGTGCTCGGTGTGCGGGCGGGTCCCGAGGTCGAAAAGACGACCCGCAACATGAAGCGGTTCAAGGCCGAGGGCGAGGCCGCCTACAAGGCCTGCCTCGGGAAGGAAGAAGCCGCTCCCCCCAGCACGCAGGCACTCTCCGCTGAAGATGTGCGCAAGGCCGTCAGCGGCGGGGCGACCCAGCAGACAGGTGGGGGTACGAACCCCCTCGTCTACGTCCTCGGCGCGAGCGTCCTCGCCGTCGGTGGCCTCGTCGTGTACGGGATCGTTCGCAAGAAGAAGGGAGCCGCCTGATGCTGGACGAACTGACGTGGGACTTCATCATCCGCACGGGGGTTCCGGCGGGCCTCGGCGTCGTCGTGGTGATGTACCTCCTGAAGGTCATCATCCCCGAGATGCAGAAGACCTTCCGCGAGGAGATGCTCGCAGCGCGAACGACGTTTGAGAACACGATTCGGTCGGAGCAGGCGCTGCATCAGTCGATGATGCAGAGCGTGACCCAGACGATCCAGAACGAGAACCAGCAGACGCGGGCGATGATGCAGAGCGAAGGCCAGCAGACGCGCGCGACGATTCAGAGCCTCGACAACACGACGAAGCAGTTGTCGCAGACGGTCTATAAACTCTACGGTCACTCCATGACGGCGTTCGAGTCCGCAGCCGCTACCTCCGCTGACGGAAAGCGAAACGGAACGTCAGGCTAGCGAACGCGCATGGCGGACTGTGACCCTACCAAAGGCCCCTGCGAACTCACACAGGGAACCGTACTTCGCTTCGACGCGGACGAAGACGTCGCCGAAGCCCCTCCCGTCGCCGTCCCGCAGCCTGCGGCGGCTCCACCTCCCTCTCTGTCCCCGAGGCCGACCATGAACCCCGCTGTTGCGGAGCCTGCTGTCGCTCCTGTACCTGTTCCTGCCGCTGCCCCCGAGGGTGTCCCGCAGATTGCTCCGCAACCTGCGGCGGCCCCCGCGACCGAAGCGCACACCGTTCAGCCTTCGACGCCTTCCGCCTCGGACCTCGGCGCGCTCGCGCAGCAGACCGGTGGTGACCCCATGCTCACCATCGCGCTCGCGGCTATCGCGGTCCTTGGCGGCGGAGCCGCGTGGAAGCACTGGCAGAAGTTGAGCGAGCAGAAGCACGAGCAGGCCATGGAAGACAAGCGCCTTGCCGCGCAGGAGAAGGGCCTCGGGAACGCCCAGCCCCTCCCCTGCCAGACGGTGACGAAGGTGCAGGCCGAGGCCATCGCGAAGTTGACCGAGGCGGTCGCGGCGCAAGACGCTCGCATCGCGGCGGTCGAGAAGAAGAGCAAGAGCATGAGCGCGGACTTCGACGGTGACGAGGCCACCGAGCGTCTGGAGAAAGCCGAGAAGGCGATCCGCGACCTCCGCAAGACGATTCGTGAACTCAAGGAAGGTGTCTGATGGAGCCCACTGCGAATGTCATCGACCCCAGCCAAGCCCCCGCGCCCGTTGCTCCTGCGAACGATGCGCACCCCGCTGCGCTTTCTGCGGAGGGGGCCCCAGAGGTTCCCGTGGTCGCGGGCGAAGTGGCTCCTGCGGGAGACGCTTCGGCAAGCCCGGCGGAGGCTACCGAAGTGGGTTCCGGGGTCGCTGCGCGTGAGGTAGCGGCGGAGCCCACAGGGCCGCGCCAGTACTCCTCGCTCTACGACACGAAGGCCACGACGGTTGCTGCCATCCTGTTCGGCGTCCTCATCGTCGGCGGCATCCAGTACATCGTCGCGCGCATGTACCAGAACGCGAAGAACGAGCAGGAGTACCTCACTCGCTTCGTGACTGCGCTCGTCGCGCTCGTCATGGGCGCGTACATCGCCGACCTGCTCATCGCGGGGCCCGACACCTCTCTCCTCTCGCCGGAGGAGCATCTGACCATCCTCGGGTTCGTAAAAGACGTGTGTTTAATGGTGTTTGCGTACTTCTTCGGCACCAAAAGCGGTGGCGGAGGAGGCTCAACTACCCCCATCTCCACCAGTGACCTTCCTACGGAGTGATCATGCCCATCGCCTACACGCCCGCCCAGCGGAACGCCATCAACGCCATCATCTCGGTCTTCGAGACGGGTCGCGTCCCGAACCCCGCCGCCTACGCGACCTGCACCATCCTCCCTGACGGCGCGGGCATCTCCTACGGGATGCACCAGAGCACCGACCGCGCAGGGTCGCTCGACAACATCGTGAAGCGGTACATTGAACTTGGCGGAGCGCACGGTCCCGCCCTTCAGGCGTACCTGCCCTACTTCGCCAGCAACAAGTCCGCGACCGAGCCCCCGAAGGGCCCGTGGTCTGCGGAGACGCAGGCTGTCGTGAACCTGCTCAAGACCGCCGGTTCCGACCCCAAGATGCATCAGGCGCAGGAGGAGGTGTTCGATAGGGACTACTTCCAGCCTGCGGTCAACCACGCGAACAACGCGGGCGTGACGAAGGCGCTCTCGCTCGCCGTCATCTACGACACCTGCATCCACAGCGGCCCCGGCGGAGTGACGATGGTGCGGAACATGTTCGCGGCGAAGAGCCCCGCGAACGGCGGCGACGAGGCGACGTGGGTCAAGGCCTACCTCAACGCGCGGCGCAACTGGCTCGCGACCCACAAGATGACCATCCTGCACGGGACGGTCTACCGCATGGACGCGCTCATGGCGCTCGTGAACGAGGGGAACTGGGACCTCAAGACCCCGTTCAAGATTCGTACCGTCACCATCGCCTGAAGGAGTAGACCATGAACAAGAACTTCGCCTTGGAACTCGCCCTTGTGACGGCTGTCGGCTTCGGTTTCGCGAAGGTCACGGAGGCCATCCCTGCGCTCAACGACCGGAGAATCCTCACGCGCACGATGCTCTACACGCTCGGGTACTACCTCGCGACCCGCCGCCCCGAGGGCGGGTACAAGTTGATTGGCGACGGCACGAACGAGTGAGCGGAGGCGTCATGACGTGGATTATCGTCGCTGCCGTCGCTGGCCTCGCGGTCGGCGGGGGTGGCGTGTTTGCGCTCACCCACGAGAAGGCACCCGTCGCCCCGGTCGTCGTTGCAGACGTCTCCGCGCAGAAGCAGGCCGAGGTACAGGTCAACCTGTCGAACCTCGACATCGTGAAGCCCGTTTGCACAGCGCAGTTCATCGCCACCAACGGCGACGGCCTCTGTCGCGAGATGTTCTGCTTCGCGCAGGCCAACTCGACGACGGGTGCGGCGGGCGAGAAGTCCTGTGACGCGGTGTCGAACGTGAACAACACGCTCGTCATCCTCAAGACTTGCGGGACGCTTGAAGGCGCTCCGCGCGCAGAGTGCTTCCAGACCTTTCGCGAGCGCAAGTGAGGTAGACGTGGCGCGCTTCCCGTGGCTCATCCTGTTCCTTCCGTTCGCTGCTCGGGCCTCGGACAGCGACGGAGACGGACTCGATGATGCTGACGAGGTCATCGCGCACCTTCCCCCGCTTGTCGCAGACAGCGACATAGACGGTCTGTTCGACCACCTCGACTCCGACATGGACGGAGACGGGGTGGCGAACGCAGACGAGTGTCGTCTCGGGGGCGTCTCGGGCCTTGCTATGGTCAACGGGGGGTTTGAGGAGCCCGACTCCTCCGGCTTTGGCGTCATGTACCCCACGACGATCCCCGGCTGGCAGACAACGGATGCGGCGTTCGAGGTTTGGGAGTACGGCTTCGAGGGAAAAGATGCCTACGAAGGTGACCAGTTCGTAGAGATGAACGCCTTCGCCGTGGGAACGCTCTACCAAGACATCGCCACGACCATCGGAGACGTCTACATCTACGCCTTCTCGCACCGAGGCAGGTTCGGTAGCGACACGATCACCTTCAACCTCGGTGACCCCTCGCTTCCGCTTACTACCGTCCGTACGGTAACGGACGGCCCCGGCGCATGGGGAAGGTGGGGAGGCGTTATCTCGACCTCCGCCACCACGACCCGCTTCGCGTTCGAGAGCGTTGCCTCCGCGTGCGGCCTGTCGTGCGGAAACCTCCTCGACGCCATCTCGTTCACACCCGCGTGTGACCTCGACACCGACGGCGACGGCACCGTAGATGTCTTGGACACGGACAGCGATAACGACGGCGTTCTCGACGGCGCAGACATCTGCGCAGGCCTCGACGACGCCACCTCCGATGTGGACGGAGACGCACTCTGCGGTGCTTCAGATACTTGCCCGCTCGACCCCCTCAACGACTGGGACGCCGACGGCGTATGCGGAGACATTGACCTCTGCGCGGGCTTCGACGACGCACAGGACATGGACGGAGACGGGCAGCCCGACGGCTGCGACACCGACCGTGACGGGGACGGGTGGTTCGAGTGGGATGACTGCAACGAGAGCGACCCGCTCGTTGGAGCAGCGGAGACGTACTACCCCGACTTCGACGGGGACGGCTTCGGGGACGACGCCTTTCCCTTTGCGACGTGTGCTCCGGGCGTCATGTTCGTGCTCACGGGTGGCGACTGTGACGAGAGCAGTACCTCGTTCTACCCCGGTGCATCGGAGACCTGTCTCGACACCGTGGACTTCGACTGCGACGGTAGCATCTCGTTCACCGACTACGACCTCGACGGGACGTGTGCGGACGTAGACCCGTGTCCCTACGACAACCCCGACGACACAGACGGAGACGGCGCGTGCGAGAGTTCGGATGCCTGTCCCTTTGATGCTCTGAACGACGTTGATGGGGACGGCGCGTGCGCCGACGTCGACCGTTGCCCGGAGATCGCGTTCGAGGCCCCCCGCGATCTTGATGGCGACGGGACGTACGACGAGTGCGACGACGATGCCGACAACGACGGAACACCGAAGGCATTGGACTGCGACGACCTCGATGGGCTGGTGGGCGGCGAGACGGTGTGGTTTCTCGACTACGACCGCGACGGGTTCGGAGACGCTGCTACCTCCGCATGGGCGTGCGCACAGCCTCCTTCCTACGTCGCTCTCGCGGGAGACTGCGAAGATGCGCTGGCATCCGTTTCCCCCGGCGCGTCGGAGGCATGTACGGACGACCGAGACATGAACTGCGACGGGGTTTCCTCGTTCGACGACCCCGACTACGACGGCCTCTGCGGAACGAGCGACCCGTGTCCCCTTGTTGTTGGAACGGAGTGCGACACGGGCGACACGGGAGATACAGGCCCCTCCGATACCGGCGACACGGGCACTTCCGACACCTCGGACACCGCTGACACGGGGAGCAGCGACACCTCGGACAGCGCCGCGTGCCCCGACGAAACGGGCGTGCGTGTCGTCCGCGTGGACGAGGAAGACCCGGAGATCTACGAGGGCGGTTGGTCATGCAACAGCACGACGCGGGACAGAGCGGGCTTGCTGCTGCTGGCAGGCGTGTTCGCTGCCGTGGGCTTCCGTCGTCGTCCGAGGACGTGATGCCTCCGGCACTCGACGTTCAAACCCTTCGCCCCGTCTTGGGAGAGGAGTGGCGCTGGATCGACACGCCTCCGCTCGTCGCGGTGTCCGTCGGTGCGACCGTGTCCGAGAGCGCATCGCTGCTCTCGGTGAGCGACCGAGACGAGTCGTGGGAGGTCTCCGCGCATCTCTTTGAAGCCGCCCCGCACATAGGAGCGACGTGGAAGAACCTCACCCTCCTTGCGGACGTCCCTCTTCGGGCCGAGTGGAAAGGCGAGGTAGGTGTCGGGGATCCTCGCGCGTCGCTTCTCCTCGCGAGCGAGGGGTGGGGTGTCATCCGAGGCAACATCACCGCACCCGTTGGGACGCTGGGGTGGCCCTATACGTGGGAAGAGTGGCGGGGCGGCCTGTCCGTGTCGCAGACGCGGGGTAGGGTGGGCGCGATGCTCGGCACGGAGAAGGGAACTACGGGATGGGGCCTACGCGGCGCACTCGGCGCACGGCTACCGTGGCTGAACGCAGAGATCGCAGGCACGCGAACGTGGACGGAAATCCCCGTCTTCTCGGTCGAAGCGATGATCTCGCGCACGTTTGTGCGTGGCGCGCTCGCTTTCTCCCCCTTCGTGTCCACGGGGATCGTGCCCGGCGTGGGCTCCCCCTCTCTGCGCGGAGGCATCGACGTTCGCCGCAGGCCGCGTCCTGTCGAACTACCCGCACCCGTCGAGCCACCCGTTCCGCCCGGCGAGTCTCCGCCTGTTCCTGTTGAATCGCCCGCCGTCGCCGAACCCCCGCCCGTTCCTGTAGAGCCGTCTCCCGTGCCTGTTGAACCGCCCGTCGTCGCCGAACCCCCGCCCGTTCCTGTAGAGCCGCCCGCACCTCCGCGTATCTTGCGGGCACGGGTCGAACGTCACGCGGCGTGCGTCGCGGCTACCGACGAGGCAGTCATCCTCCAGCGGCTCTCGGACAAGGCGGTCGCGTACCTGCGGGCGCAGGGTGGAGAAGAAGCGGAGATCGAGGTGACGGACGCACCGTGCGCCGAGAAGCGGTGGGTGGACCTCATCGTGGTCGAGGTCCGCTAGCAGAGAAAGACCTGCTTGACGTAGTGTACGGACGCGAATAGAGGGGTGCATCCCCACGGAGGTCCGTTGGCCGCTACCCACCACACCACTCCCCACATCTGGTCCCCCGGCATGCGCGTGCTGCTCCCGAGCGGTGAAGCGTGCCGCGTGATTGCGACGCACGTCGGGTGCTTCCTTGAGGACGGGGACTACCACGAGGTGCTCATCGCTCCCGAGACCGAAGGGCGCAGGTCCATGTGGGTCAGCACCGAGCGGGTGACGCTCGACCTAGAAGACCCCACAACGCGGAGACTGCTCGAATGTACAAGCGATGGTTCAACCGCTTCCTCCTCTGGGGACTCGAACTCGGCCTCCAAGTCGTCCTCATCTGCTTCTTCTACAGCATCTTCAGCGTCCTCCGCTTCCAACTCCTTGGACGTTGAGGCGATTCTTGTGCGACTAGCCGGGAGCATGTCGGGTCACGTGAGCGACACGGGCTGGAAGTTATTGTCGCACGCGGAGCAAGACATCCTCGACCTCGTCGCCGAGGTGAAGCGTCTTCGAGCCCGCAGATAGGCAACTCGCGGCGTTCTAGGCGCAATAATAGGCAGCGGTAGTACGGCGGTCGTGCCGCACGCGGGGCTTCAGCACGTTTCTGCGCCGACGTCATGGTCTTTATACTCATACCTTATGGAGCGCCTAGTGAGGTATGGGCATAATCGAAGAAGTACCGGCGCAGAAACGCGAACGGGCTACCCCCTAGAAGATCGACCCGGACTAGTAGCGTCCGGCGCGTTTGACGTACTTACAGTACTGTGCTACAACTCGAACATCCCCCCTTCCACAGGAGACCCCATGTCCTTCACCGCAGACCGGATGCGCGAACTCGTCCACTCCTCTCACCCCGTCATCGCCCAGCGCATCATCGACGCCCTCGACCCGTACATCCAGTCCGCAGCGGAGAACGGGGGCACGCGCTTCACGTTCGACTTCAAGCCCAGCACGCCGGACGAGGCCGTTGCCCTCGTTCGGGCGAACTACGAGGCGCGCGGGTTCAAGACGAGCATCGTGGGGCGCGGCTCGGCCATCAGTCCGCACGGGTCCCTCGTCATCTTCTGGTAGGGGGGTAGTCGCGCTGCCCGAACGGGTACATATCTGCGAACCCGGAGAACGCATGAACGACGACACCAAGGACCGCTGCCACGAGAACGAGGTCGCCCGCTTCCGCCGCGACCTGTCGCGGGTCGCGTTCAGCCCGGAGTACGACCTCGACTACGCAGAGACGGTAGTCCTCCTGCTTCAGGCCGCCGCCACCATCGCAGGGTGCGAGCACCTCAATGAGGAGGCCCTCGTGACCCTCTTCCGCAAGAGCATCCGCAAGGCGGCGGACTACGATGCGGCCCTCGATGAACTCGGGGAGTTTGCGCCTGCCGCGTATCGGAACCCGGTGGGGGACGCCTAGAGTTTGCCATTCGTCACAGGGCGAGGTACGTGCCCGTCTGTGACCACGCCCTTCAGCGTTGCTCCCTTGGTGTGCCCGGTGACGGGCATGCCGGTGACCCTCCGCATGGGCTCGCTCAAGGTGCTTGTGGACGACGCGCTCCCCGAGAACGGCTACCAGCAAGTCTCCCCGACGGTGCTCATCGTCGCGAGGAACATCTACTCGGCGCTCCGACGAGAGATTGAGGCCGAGAGGTTCGAGGAGCCTTCGCGTGAGTAGTCCGAAGCCACCCGAGGTCACGCTCCTCGAAGGCATCGTTCGTTCGCAGGAGGCCCTCATTCAGTCCCTCGACGAAGAGGTGACGATTCTCCGCGCGCGCTTGGGGAAGGCGCGGGGCGCATTGGCCTACGACGTGTTGGAGTGCGACCGCCGCCCGACCCCGATGGGAGAGGCGCGGTACGTCCGCATCCATCGTTCGGACAAGGCTCCGATGGGCTTCCGCGAGTTGTGGGACGTGTTCGCCCGCTACTACCCTTCGTGCTGGGCCGTGCAGGTGTTCCCGCCCCGCGACCGGCTTCTCGATCAGGCCCACAAGTACCACCTCTTCGTCTACGACACCCCGCTCTCCTCGCTCGACCTCACCGAGCCCGCGCCGAAGGGAACCGTGAGCATCGTGCAGCAGCGCATCCCTCCCGAGGAGAGCCCGTGAACCCCGAGAGCCTGACGCGCGAGGAAGAGGCGCTGAAGAGCCTTCGGGCGGCTCTGCGAACCTACGCGAGCGCGAACTCCGCGCAGTGGGACGAGTGGGCGAAGGCACCCGACACCCACCCCCTGCGCCGCAGCATCCTCGACGCGCTGCGTGGGCTAGGTCTGGGCGACGAGGCCTCCCTGCGTTGTCTCCGCACTATTGTGGACGAGGGGTTCCCGGCGAAGGTCCGCACGCGGCGGCTCTACCTCTTCCTGCATCCCTACCGAGGCGTAGTCGAGACGCGACCCGTTCTGCCCTAATGTCGGACAGGCTTGCCGTTCTTACTTTCCGAAGATAGGAAGGTTCGTGTAAGGGAGTGCGGCATGGAGCCTGAACTTGAGCGCGTGAGTGTTCGTGAGGACGATACGAGCATCTACTACACCTTCTGCAAGGGGAAGGTGGGTGTGTCCTTCACGGTAATCAAGGTGGGAGAGGAGCACGTCGGTTGCGACCTGACGACGCATGTGCCCGACCCCTACCGGGGCGATCCGTGCTCCGTGTGGAACGGGCTCCCTGCTTCCTGCGTCGGGTACAGCGGCGGGTTCGCGCGGGGCTTCTACCGCAACCTCCAGAACGACACGAGCGAGCGGGTGGACGACGCCCGGCTCTTCTCCGCGCTCGCGAACTTCCTCGCGAACCAGCAGGAGGACGAGACGTGAGCACCGAGCCCACCTTCCTCACTCTCCTCGCCCGCGACGTGAAGCCGTACCACTACGGTCTGTGGAGCAGCGTGGGCGGCGAGCCGTTCGCGAACTGCATCTGTGCCGTGAAGTGGAGTGAGGACGGGGAGCACCTGTCGTTTGTTCTGGAGAGCCACAACTTCTACAAGGTGAAACCGGACGAGGAAGTCAAGGTCGTAGACCTGTCTGGCAGCAAGGCACGGGCGTGGTTGCAGGAGGAATACGCCGACTGGACGCTACCGCCCGCTCCGCGTCGCGCCATGCGCTACGGCCACGCGTACCGCTGGTCGCCAGACGGACCCGAGTGCGACCTTTGTGGCTCCGTCCACCTACCCAACCTCGAACCGTTGGAGGAGCCGTGATCGACCTCGACGCCCTCAAGGCCCGCCTTGCGGAGTACGACGACGCCCGGCCTCGGTGTCAAGGGAAGGTAGCGCGCACCATCAACTGCGCTCCGGACTGGCTCCCTTCCGATGACACGATCTACTCCGAGTACCTCATCACGACGTACTCGCCCTGTTGCCGTCCCGAAGGGCACGCGGACGAGTGCCGCAACAGCCGCCTCATCCTTGGGTGGCCGGGCTTCGTCACCCTGTCCGCGCTCGTTGCGGAGGTGGAGCACCTGCGTGACCTCGTTCGGCATCAGCGCGGCCCGCTCTTTGACGCGGGGCTACTCACGAACGAGGAGTACGCGAGCCTCGCGGCGGATCATGGAGCCGTGAATCGGTTGGAAACCTACGATGACCTCCGCAAGGAGGTCGAGCACCTGCGTGCCCACCGCGAGTCCTGCCACGCCAACTTGTTGAAGGGCTACGAGACAGGCAAGGTCGAGGAGCGCGCCGTGACGGTCGCGTGGCTGCGTGAGTCCTCGGAGGGGTTGGCCCCTCTATCTGCGGAGGGATCCGCGACGTTGCGCGGGGCAGCGAACGAGATCGAACGCGGCGAGCACCGTGGGGAGGAGAAGTGAGCGACCAGAACCCGCACAACTGCTCGGACGGGGGATGCGTCTTCAAGGTCCGAACCCGACCGCGAGGAATGGGCACGAACGGGGGATGCAAGTGTCTTCCTCGGGTCGGCCAGACGGTGTTCTTGGAGGAGTGCATGCGCCTGCGGAAGGCAGTCCTCTGGATGAAGGAAGAGATCGAACGGCTCGATACCGCGCTGCGCGGCGAGCACAGCAAGGAGACTTCATGAGTACCGACCC
>Ga0214917_10002878_pt1 | contig 20543 bp, 19 predicted proteins | sample LL_1208_BB_MetaG_FD_177983 | JGI IMG/M metagenome (GOLD analysis project Ga0214917, IMG submission 177983) | Freshwater microbial communities from Lake Lanier, Atlanta, Georgia, United States - LL_1208_BB | ecosystem: Environmental > Aquatic > Freshwater > Lake | place: USA: Georgia | collected...
GGTCCAGCTACTTCTCAATGGGTGGAGTTGAGTTTATGAAAAAATTAGGATTTATTTTGGCGCTCTTCCTTCTGAGTGTTTATTTGTTGCAAGAAGAAAACAAGCCACTACCTCTTGCGCATTCCAAGACCTGTTCTTCTGGCGCAACTGTGACTGATAAAAAAAATGTCAAATTTCTCGCAAATACCAAAGTAGCTAGGTCTAACGGTTCTCAACCGAGTTCTCGAGAAATAGCAGAAAGCTATTTTGAAAATCATAAGAAAGAGTGGGGAATTAAAGACTATCACTTGAAGAACTCAACTGAGTTCACCTCCCCCCTCGGAGATACTTTTGTATATGAATTTTCTCAGGGAGATATTCCAGTGGTTGGAATGCGAATTCGTCTTAGAGTCGGTCTGGATGGAGAAGCAATGGAAGAGGAAAACACCTACAAAGCTATCCCCTTAGTAGAAGATTTAGATTTGTCCGCTGCTGATGCGCAATTAGTTATTCAAAATAAGAGCCCTCGATATAGCGTTCAAGAATTGCAAGAACAAAACCGGGTCATCTTCGTAAGAGAAAATCTAAATCATGGAGAATTAGCCTTCTCGGTTCAGGCTATGGATCGCTCAAGTAACAATCGTCCCACCCAACTTCTAGTTCGTGCCTCTGACGGAAAACTTCTACAAAGATCGGTCGGTCGTTCAGAATTTTAATAAAACAAAAAACCCAGAACCTCAGTCAGAGGTCCTGGGTCTTTAGCTCTCGCTCCCGTGAGAGAGGAGATGCCAACCCACAGATGGGGTATGGAAAACTACTTCAGCGCAATCGCGTCTTTCGGCAACTCGGCTTGCGGTGAATTCAAGTCACTAAAGACTCGAATCTCAACCGCTTCTTTAGCGATTTTGTCTTGAGGGATTTGCTGGTTTTGCTGAAAAGCGACATCAGTTCTGCAAACATAGGAACGATTAAATTGAGACAGCTGAGCTACTTCAAACCGACAGGGTAGAATTTTCTTACCGCTTCTCACCATAGTGAGTTCAAAGTTAAAACCGTCGTTTTGAATCAGAGCAAAAGGAAGTTCGAAAGTGCGATTAATTTCCTGAGACTGGTTGTTTCCAATAGACCAATAATGCCCACCTTCAGGTAGCTGAGCTCGAGTCCCTCCAGGAAACTTGATTTCCAATCTGACATTGGAAATGGGCTTCGATGGAATACCATTGTTTTCCAAAATATACTTCTTAACTGTGACAAAAGTTCGATAGGGTTTAACGAGAACAGGTTGTTTCTGGCGAGCCGATTCAATAGACTCAGTAGTTGTCTCTGTCTCAGACAGAGCTGGCAACGTTCCGACAAATAGGCAAGCTGCCAAAGTTAGAAATCTCTTTGTTGTGATCATGAATGTTTTCCCCCCTCGAATGAATTCATGGCGACTTTCTATCAAGCCGCGGACGAACAAGAAGCGAAGCAAGGGCTATACCAGTCGTATTCTGGCGGAGTACTGCGGAAGAAGGGGACCTATACCGAAATGAACAAGTATGAAGTAACACAAATTGTGTCGCTTCTCGAAAAAAGGTGACAATTTCAGGCTTTTTTAAAAGGGTAGTGACTAAGAGTCAGGCGCACTCTCTCTGTCTACAGCTGGCACAGCAATTGAAGTAACAGCTGCTCGGACAAGGGGGGGGCATGCGCTCAGCTAAGACAAAAACTCAGAAGATTTCCAAGATTAAAAAAGTTCTTCCAGTAATTTTGATATTTATTGGTCTGTTTTCATTTTCTAATAATGGTTACGGAGCCAACGAAAGGGAACTAGCATCTACCGCTTTTCCAAGAATTAAAGTCGCTTATGATACAGACGATATCCTAGAGGATTATCAACCTTATTTAAATTTTGTGGTTGATATTGGTAAGCAAGCTGATCCTGCCAGTACTCAGAAACTGATTAAGAGTTTTAGTGAGCTCCAAAAACGCAATCCAGAATCGGCTGCGCGATTTTTGAAAGGACTTCGTTTCGAAATGCTTGAAAAGGCTGAACGATTAGGTCGAGTGGAAGCTAGAATATCTTCATCGAGCACCGAAATGCGAAAGTGGGTCAACCGTTTTATGAAAGATTGGGCTCGAGAAGCAGATGAGCACCTCTTTCGCGTCAACAGTTCTCAGCTTGCTAGAAAATAAAGGCACTGATAAGTTTTAGGACCTGATGTCCTATCGAATTGCCTTGATCCATGAAGCACGATTCCCCGTACTAAAATATGGGGGAACCGAAAGAGTGGTGTGGTGGCTTGCGAAGGGGCTATCTGAGTTAGGTCATAAAGTTCACTTAATTGCTCTTCCAGGTTCCCACTGTCCTTTTGCCCAAGTTTCTGAGAAAGCGTTTCCGATTAGATCAAGCGACTTACCCCCAGCAGATCTCTATCATTACTTCAACACACCAGAACAAGAACCCGAAAGTCCCTATTTGGTTACTATTGAGGGAAATGGAAAATCTGAGGAAGTCTTTTTACCCAACACTGTATTTGTAAGTCAGAACCATGCTGAAAGACACGGAGGGAAAGCCTTTGTCTATAACGGTCTTGATCCTGATGAATATGAGTTTTCCGATAGAAAGAGTAATCAGCTCTTGTTTTTAGCTAAGGCCTCCTGGAGTGTGAAAAATGTTAAAGGGGCAATCAAAATAGCTCGTCGAAGTAGAAAAGAACTCAATATTGTCGGCGGAAGTCGTTGGTGGTTACCTTGCTGGCGTGGAGCGTATTGGCGGGGAATGCTCGGGGGAAGTGAGAAAAACCAATATATTTCCCAAGCACTGGGGTTCTTATTTCCGGTGCTATGGCACGAGCCCTTTGGAATTGCAGTCACAGAAGCATTGGTTTCGGGTACTCCAGTTTTGGCCTCTCCCTTTGGTTCCTTAAAAGAATTGATAGGACCTCAAGTGGGAAAAATCTGTTCTACTTATCAGCAATTTGTGGAAGGAGTGGAGAGCTTAGCCGAATTTAAAGCATCCGATTGTAGGGATTGGGCACTGGCCAAGTTTCATTATCGAGTCATGGCAAGAGATTACGTGAAGTTTTATGAGCAAGTCCTTTCAGGAAGAAAAATTCACGGTACTTCCCCCCGAACTCCCCATCTTCCTGCTTTTTCTCTTTTGGAAATACCAGAGAACTAAAAAAGAGTAGGTTCGCAAAGGCGACTTTCGATGAGTTCGCCTTCTGGGGACCAGATTCCCTCGGTCAAATAAGACAGACTCTTTGTCTCAAATCTTTTTGTAGACTCATTATAAATACGGCAAGAGCTGATGGGGCCAGCATATAAATGAACGCTTACAGCTGGTTTTTTTGAAGCATTTGAAATGGTGTGGAGAGCTAAATCATCATCAATATAAATTAACGTGCCCTGTTTTCTAGTCTCGGCACGACCCATTGGCTTGAGAGCATGGTTTCCCAAACCAGGATTCTCGTAGTTTCTAAAAGTGAGTTCCCCAGAATCAATGAACATCCAACAACGTTGGCTAGCATGATCGTGAATAGGGGTTCGGTGGCCAGGTAACCAAGTTAAAACAGCCAATTCAAAGCACTCGTTTCGATAAACTAGGTTTCGGCCATATGTGTCATCTCTAAAATGGATGAAAGGCAGAAAGGAGTCTTCCACAAAAGTTCTTTTTTTAAGAAAAGTATCTACTTTGTCAGTTGTAAAGTCTTCCGCAGAGAGCGGAGCCAAGAAATCAAGGAAGTCTGACAAGTTGAGATGGTTCATGAATGTAGTTACAGTAGCATGACAGAAAAGACTTCACAACGTGGGGTTGCTTATCGTTTTTTTTATGCCTAGACTTGGGGTGAAATTTTTTTTAAGGAGCTCCTCATGGCTAGTGCCCAAGATCGTGGTTATAACAAACAACTTTTAGTTCTTCCTTTTGATCACCGTGGTTCATTTCAGGAAAAACTTTTTGGAATTAAGGGAGCCCCCACAGCGGAACAAACCAAAGAAATAGCTTCTTTCAAAACAATCATTTACGAAGGATTTGAAAAAGCAGTTCGAAGCGGCCTTCCAAAAGAAATCATGGGAATTCTAGTGGATGAGCAATTTGGTACCGAAGTTATTCAAAGAGCCAAAGCCGCTGGTTTTTCTGTTTCAGTGCCTGCTGAAAAGAGTGGGCAAGACGAATTTGATTTTGAGTATCCAAACTACCAAGCCCATATTGAAAAAACCAATCCTGATCTTGTGAAAGTTTTGGTGAGATATAATCCTGAAGGCAATAAAGAAATGAATTGCCGCCAGGTAGGTCGTCTTGCGGAACTCAGTAAGTATTTAGAGAAAACAAATCGAAAGTTCATGTTCGAGCTTCTTGTACCCGCTACTGAAGAGCAACTGTCAAAATGCAAAGGCGACAAGAAAACCTATGATGTGGAAATTCGCCCAGCTCTCATGGTGAGAGCTATTCAGGAGCTTCAAAAATCAGGTATTGAAGCAGATGTATGGAAATTAGAGGGATTAGACCGTACTGAAGACTTCGTTAAAGTCTGCAATGCCGCTCGCGAAGGGGGCCGAGATAAAGTGGGATGTATTGTTCTTGGCCGGGGAGAGAGCAGCGAAAAAGTTCGTGAATGGCTTAAAGCCGGAGTGAATGTAAAAGGAGTGATTGGTTTTGCAGTTGGTCGAACCGTTTTTTGGGAGCCGCTAAAAGCTTTCAAAGAAGGAAAAATCAATCGAGAAGAAGCTTCCGATCAAATTGCTAAAAATTATTCTGGTTTCTGCAGAATGTGGCTTGAGGCTAAGCAATAAAAAATGAAGCGATTCATTTTTTTATTTGTTGCCCTTTTATTATCAAGTCTAGCCTACTGCGATTCTGAAATTCAAAACTGGATTCAGCTGAATCAAACTTTTCCAATTACTGGACCAGTGAAACTGTTTACTGAAGTTCAGCCACGAATTTCTTATTCGCGCAGTGGGCTTGCGGCCCTCATTGTTCGAATCGCGGGTGTATACGAATTTGATAATCATTTAGCAGTGGGCGCAGGGTTTTTGTGGCAACCCACTTACTTACCTTCCTTCGTTGATGAGACCCGAATGTTTACTCAAGCGGTATACAGTAAGGGGGGAGGCAGCGAAGTGTTTTACCAGCATCGATTAAGATTTGAGGATAGAAACCTCAGTAATACTTCTGACGCTGCTTTTCGGCTTCGTTATCAACTAAGAACCCTCCATCCTTGGTTTCAGAATACCGATCTGAGAGCTTTGATTTCGAATGAAGTATTTATCAACATCAACACCACTGAGCCCGCAGGGCCCAAAGGTGGTTTAGATCAAAATCGGCTTTATTTAGGACTCAATTACCAATGGGCAAAAGGCATTCATTCGGACTTTGCCTATTTATTTAATTATGTGTGGCGTCCGCGAGCAGCTGAAAACCGTGCAAATCATGCTATCTTTTATTCCTTGAATGCTAGTTTTTAGAGTCTTCAGTCTAGAAACCCAGGCCCTTGAGAAAAGCTTCTGAATTAGGTTCTCGATTTAAAAAGCCCTTGATTAAATCCATAGGAGGCTTTTCTCCGCCTGGTTCTAGAATCCACTCTAGATAGGCTTTTCCAGTTTGAGGATTTAAGAGGCCTTCCTTCTCAAATCGAGTGAACATATCTTGAGCAAAAACCTCCGACCAGAGATAACCATAGTAGCCAGCGTCGTAGCCTCCCATTAAATGCCCAAAACTTGCTTGAGGCATCGTTCCTTCCATCACAGGAATCCCTAGGAGACTATTTATTCTATTTCGATAAACTTCGGTAGAATCGCTTTTAGCTTGAGTATGGAGATCGAGATCGATCATGGCGAACGAAACTTGACGTAAATAGTGAAGGCCTTGGTTGAGATTTTTGGAAGCAAGCATTTTATCAATGAGGCTATCGGGAAGGGGCTCACTTCTTCGAATATAATGTGAACTCATCAGTTTAAGCATCTCTCTATCCCAAACCCAGTTTTCTAGCATTTGAGAGGGAGCCTCAACAAAATCAGTTTTCACACCCGTACCGGAAAAAGACGGATAATGGGCTCGAGTGAGCACTTGATGCATGATGTGTCCAAACTCATGAAAAAGGGTTTCAACTTCAGTGTGAAGCAGAAGTGAGGGTCGGTCTTCAGTGGGGGCACTGAAGTTGGCTACAATAGAAGAAAAGGGAACTTGGTACTTACCAGGTGAAACTTCATAGGCAGTTATTAAAGTAAAAGCTGCCGCATGAGAGTACTTTCCCTCGCGCGGAAATAAATCCATATAAAAATGGGATATCGTATTTCCTGACCGATTAACCTTAAACTTTTTGACCGATGGATGCCATGTCGGCGCACTGATGTCTTCCTCAAATGTGACGCCCAGAAGAGTCTCATAAATTTTAAACATTCCAGAGAGAACTACATCCAGCGGGAAATACTCCTGCACTTCCAAGGGATCAAAAGCATATTGCTTCTTGGCTAGCAGATTATGAAGGTATCTCCACTCAAAAGCGGCTAGGGGCGAAGAATCTTTAAGTTCATTCTGTTTTAATTCAAATAAGACTGTTCTCTCATTTTTTCCAATAGGCTCAAGTTTTTTAGCTAAATCCTCTAGAAAGGAACGCACTTGCTGAGGAGTTTGAGCCATTCTTCGAGAGAGAACCAAGTGAGCATGACTGGGATAGCCCAGCATATTGGCGAGTTCGTGTCTCAGAACTAGAGCTTCTTCTAGAAGCTTTTTATTTGGCATTCCTCCTCGATTATTGAAAGAGAAACTGAGTTTCTTTCGAGACTCAGTGCTTTTCACATTCTCCATGAACGGATTTACATGAGGATAAGAAAGAGTTACTTCAAAATTTCCAGAGGTTGATTTCTTAAGGCTGTTAATGAAAGAATCCGGAAGCCCGCTCAGTTCTTCTCTGGAAAACTCTAAAACAGTATTTTCCTTGAGTAGGTTTTGGGAAAATTCTGATTCTACTTCCACTAAACGTTTCTTTTTTTCAATGTAGGTAGCTTTTTTGTCAGCTTCTAGCTCTAAACCATTCTTTCTGAAATTAAAAAGATACTCTTCTAAAAGCTCGCGTTCTACGGGACCCCTACTACGAGTTTCTTTCTCGGAGCGTTTTACAGCTAAATAAAGATCCTCTCTTGCAAAAACGTCTACCATGAACTTCTGAACTGAGCTTTCCACTTTGTCTGAAGCTTCTCGAACTTCTTTTCTCGGGGAAACATATTTAAGAAAAATGACTACTCCGAGCTCATTCGAAAAATGTGCGAGAGCAGATTCCAAGTCAAAAAGAGCATTTTCATTCTTGTCTTGCACAATGCTATGAAGGGTTTGATTCAAAGTGGCAAAAGCTGATTTAGCCACTTGCTCTATGTCTTTGGGTTCGAGAGCAAAATCGAGCTGAGAAATTAAATTATCTTGAAGGCGATTAATTGGATTCTCCTAGTGATGTAAAGACTCAAGAAAACGCTCCACATCGATAGCTGCCTGACAGCCAGAAGCTGCGGCAGTAATCGCTTGCCGATAAACAGTATCCTGTACGTCTCCTGCAGCAAATATGCCGCTCACACTTGTTTGAGTAGTGGGTCTATTTTTTAGAACCACATATCCTTTACTGTCCAATTCAAGTTTTCCTTTAAGGAAATTGGTATTGGGTTCGTGACCAATAGCCACAAAGAAACCTTCACAAGGTACTTCTGAAACTGCTTGGGTTTTCAGATTTCTTATTTTGCAGCCCCGAACCGAATCTTCTCCCAAAACTTCTAAAATCTCGGAGTCCCATACAAAGCTTATCTTGGGATTACTTTTTGCTCTGTCTTGCATGATCTTGGAAGCACGAAGGTGATCTTTTCTGTGAATGACAGTTACATGGGAAGCAAATCGGGTAAGAAAATGGGCCTCTTCCATCGCAGAATCTCCTCCTCCCACTACCACTAGCTTTGCCCCTTTGAAAAAAGCTCCGTCGCAAGTAGCGCAGCTGGATACTCCTTTACCCAGCAGTCGCTGTTCGGATTCTAATCCTAGCCACTTGGTAGCCGCACCAGTAGAAACGATAATCGATTTTGCTTCGTAAACTTCTTTTTCAATGAAAACTTTTTTCAGCGTGCCAGTGAAATCTACATCAGTCGCATTTTTCTGGATAAAGCGGGTTCCAAACCGCTCAGCTTGGGCTCGAAAATGAGACATAAGTTCAGGTCCCTGAATCCCCTTGGGAAATCCCGGAAAATTTTCTACTTCGCTGGTCAACATCAGAAGACCACCCGATTGATAGCCTTCAATCATTAACGGATTAAGGTTTGCTCTCGCAGCATAAATGGCAGCAGTGTAACCTGCAGGACCAGAGCCAATAATAATGACATTTTCCGTACCCATGGAATTCCTCCAAAGAGGTTGAGTTTAGTCAGTACCTTAAAGGAATTCAACTTACTGGTTCAGAAATTGCCGACCACATATCCTTCAATGTTTCCCCAAGGGGCCTGAATTGAAAATCGGGCAATTGGGATTGCAACTTAGCAGTGCTAAGATTTAATCCAAGAAATGAATTATTTCCTAAATCCTTGCTTTCTACTTTTACTTGCAGACCTGAAACTTTTAACAACTCATCAAGAACTTCTCGGATAGTCGTCTGTGTGGTTGAAGCAATGTTGTAGGTTTCGGTTGGAGTCGACTGGGGTAAAGCCATTAACTGAACAAAAGCTTTAACCACATCTCTTGAGTCCATAAAGCATCGGTGGGGATTAAGTGGCCCAACAGTCAAAGTAGGTGAGGCTTGAGTTTTTGCTTCTTTTAGCTTTTTACACAGATCAGAGCCGACAAAGCCTTCTGGCTGTCCTGGACCTAAGCAACTATAGAGTCTCGCTGAGATTCCTTTCATTTGAGGATTGTTCTTGGAAAAAAGCTTCAAAGCTTCCTCTGCCAGGAATTTGGTAAAAGCATAGTGACTCTGGGGTTTGACTAGAGTTTGCTCATCAACCACCCCTTCTTGATTTCCATAAACATGAACTGAACTGGCAAGAAGTATTTTAACTTCTTTATTCATATTTCCTGCAGCTTCTAAAAGATTTCGAGTTTGCAAGTAGTTCGCCTGGAAATAGTCTTCGAACGGTATCTCTTTAGAAATTCTGGAGAGTCCGGAGAGGTGATAAATCAAATCGGGTTTAAGTTGAGAAAGGCAAGTATTTAAAGCTTCTAAATCATTTAGGTTAAAACTCGTGTGACTTACTTCGGATGAAGCGCTTTTTTGTCTACCTATCGAGAACAAAAGCCGTTTCCCATCACTTTGGTTAGCAAGCTCTTGGGCAAGAGCCTGTCCTAAAAATCCTGAAGCCCCCGTGATTAAAATACGTTGAATTGACACCGCTTAAGATTAACAGAGTCTTTTTCTTTTGGTAGGATAACGCGATGCGCCTCCCAAAGTTCTTTTGGGGACCTTTCTGGTGTGTTAAATCTTTCTTTTTACAAAGGAAAAATATGCGAATTTTAGTTACGGGAGGAGCAGGATTTATAGGCTCTCACTTTGTGGATTATTTTTTGAAGGAGTATCCCAACGCAGAAGTAACTAATGTTGATTCGCTTACCTATGCAGCTCATCCCGATACAGCAGAACGACTCGCATCTCTGGGAGGAAAGCGATATCGATTTTACAAACTGGATATAGCTGATCCCCAAATTAAGGATATTTTAAAAGAAAGAAAGATAGACTCCGTAATAAATTTTGCAGCTGAGACTCATGTTGATCGCAGCATTTTGGATCCCCAAGCTTTTGTTAAAACTAATATTTTAGGAACCCAGAACCTCCTTGAAGCAGCTCGAGCTGTTGGGAAGTTACGGTTTGTTCATGTTTCAACGGATGAAGTGTATGGTTCTCTTGAACCCCAGGATCCTACTTTCACAGAAAAAACGCCTCTTGATCCTAACTCCCCCTATGCAGCTTCCAAAGCAGGTGCTGATTTACTTGCTCTCGCAAGTCAGAGAACCTACCAACAAGATATACTTATTACTCGGTGTACAAATAATTACGGACCTTATCAATTCCCCGAAAAGTTATTGCCTCTCATTATTGCGAATGCTCTAGAGGATAAGTCCATTCCCGTCTATGGGGATGGTAAACAAGTAAGAGATTGGATTTATGTTGAAGACCACTGTCGTGGAATCGATGCAGTTCTGCAAAAAGGACGCGCGGGGGAAGTTTATAACATTAGCTCCAGTGCGGAACGGCATAACATCGATTTAGTAAAGAAAACTCTTGGTCTCCTCTCTAAACCAGAAAGTCTGATTACTTACGTGGGAGATAGGCCCGCTCACGATAGAAGGTACGGACTTAACGCTGAAAAAATTAAAAAAGAATTAGGTTGGAGTCCACGTTACACTTTGGAAGAGGGTTTAAAAGCTACAGTGGAATGGTACGTGAAAAACCAGGATTGGTGGAAAAAAGTAAGAAATCAAGATTACTTCAAGTATTACCAAGCTAATTATCAACCCAAAACATTGCAATCTGAGGATATCCAATTATGAAAGGTGTGATCTTAGCCGGAGGAACGGGTTCAAGACTTTTTCCTCTCACAAAAGTGACTAATAAACATCTTCTGCCAGTGGGCAAAAAGCCCATGATTCTTCATCCTGTTGAGAAATTAGTAAAAGCAGGTGTGAAGGATATTGTGGTCGTCACTGGTGTTGAGCACATGGGTGATGTAGTGAACTTATTGGGGTCGGGTAAGGATTTTGGAGTTCGTTTTGGATATAAAGTGCAAGATGAAGCTGGAGGAATTGCTCAGGCTCTTGGTTTAGTAGAGGATTTCATTCACGACTCTAAATTCATCACTATTTTGGGAGATAATATTTTTTCGGACGATCTCACAAAATTTGCTGAGGCCTTTCGAAATCAAAAGGAAGGAGCAAAAGTATTATTAAAGGAAGTTTCAGATCCTCAGCGGTTTGGTGTGGCCGAGCTCCAAGGAGAAAAAATCCTGAGTATTGAGGAAAAACCAAAATCTCCTAAATCTAAGTATGCAGTAACTGGAATTTATTTCTACGATGCTTCGGTTTTTCAAATGATTAAGACTTTGAAACCGAGTGCTCGAGGAGAGCTTGAAATTACAGATGTAAATAATTTCTATATCAAGAAGGGAACTCTTACTTGCGACTTTTTAAAAGGTGCCTGGACTGATGCTGGTACTTTTGATTCCTTCTACTTAGCCAATCGCTTAATGTTTGAAGAATGTCAGACTTAAAGGGAACTATTACAGGACCCATTTTAGTGGTGGGGGCCAATGGCATGTTGGGAACCGATATCGTTCACCAACTTAGGCATACATTCGGTACCAGCTCCTTAGTGGCTGCTGATTCCCATTCCTTAAATATCGTTTCAAAAGATTCCGTTTCGAAAAAAATTCAAGAAATTCGTCCCGAATGGGTGATTAATACTGCTGCTTACACTCAGGTCGATAAAGCAGAGTCTGAAAGAGCTAGTGCCTTTTCCTTAAATGTAGAAGGTCCTCGAAATCTCACAGAAGCTTGTGCGAAACTAGGGGCGAAACTTATTCATTTCAGCACAGATTATGTTTTCTCTGGAGAAGGTAATAAACCTTGGACTGAAGAGGACACACCCAATCCCCCCCATCCCAACTATTACGCAGAAACTAAACTTGAGGGTGAAAAATCCGTATTAACAAATCCTGAAAACCTCGTGTTACGAGTTCAATGGCTTTACGGAGCAAAAAAGGAGCGATTCAGTCTTTTGAAAAAAAGAGACTCTTTTACTCCCTTTTCCGATCAGTGGGGAGCTCCTACTTGGACCAAAGATGTTGCCAATGTAGTGATGCAATTGATGGCAAAAAATGGAAAAGGGATTTTTCATTTTTCTTATGACGATTGTGCATCTTGGGCTGAAGTTTATAGCTTTGTTAAAGAGGAATGGAAGCTGGATGTAAAACTCATTCCACAAAAGTCAGGTGAGATTAATTTGCCAGCGAAAAGACCACTGTTTGGCGTTCTTTCAAATAGAAAACTGAAAGAATTTTTAGGTGTTGCTGAAATGGGAAGCTGGAAAAAATCACTGAAGGAATTTTTGGATTTGGTGGGACGTGATTGAAACTGACGTACTAGTTATTGGGGGCGGGGTAGTCGGCTTAAGTTGCCTTCATAAGATTCCACACCAGTTCTCTGCTCTATTAATAGAACAGCATAGCGGATTCGGAAAAGAGACCTCCTCTCGCAATAGCGAGGTCATTCATAGTGGTATCTACTATCCCCACGGATCAAAAAAGACTGAGCAATGTAAAGTAGGAAGAAATGAACTCTATCGTTTTTGCAGAGAGAATCAAATTCCTCATCGGCAGTGTGGTAAGTATGTAGTGGCCACTTCTCCATCTGAAATGGAATACCTTGATACGCTAGCATCTCACTGTGAGTACGAAGTTGTTCCCTTTCAAAGGATCAGTGATACTTGGCTTCAAAAAAAGCTCCCCTTAATAAAAGGCGAAGGAGCTTTATTTTTTCCGCTCTCTGGGATTGTTGATTCACATAGTTATATGGCTTGTCTCGAGCGTAAGGCCCGGGAAGCGAAAAGAACCATTTCTTATCATACACAGTATCTTCGAGTGATTGATAAGGCACCTTGGGTAGTAGAGGTTCTGGAAAACAATCAGCCTTTGCAAATTCGAGCAAAAGTGGTGGTCAATGCTTCTGGTTTAGCGGCTGCGCGAATCAGTAACGATTTCTTAAGCACACAAGATTACGTTCATCATTTTTGCCGAGGGAGATATTTTCAGTTGAGCGCTTCTTATCGGCAGCAAATTCAAACCTTGGTGTACCCCACGCCGCGAGCGGATGGTCTGGGAATTCATATTACACCGGATATTTCAGGAAATTTGCGTTTAGGTCCAGATTCCGATTGGTGCAAAGGATCGGTTCTCGATAATTTGGGTAAATACTACGACTGTGATTGGGACTCTCTGCTTCCAGAGTTTTTAGCGCACGTTCATCGATACTGGCCTTCACTTCCGGCTTCGGATCTTGTTCCAGGCTTTATAGGATTACGCCCCAAGCTCTTTATTAAGGGCAAACCCTACTCAGACTTTTTAGTAGAGGAAAAAGACCGGTTTATTCATCTTCTGGGAATAGAATCGCCGGGTTTGACTGCTTCTTTGAGCTTAGGTTCAGAAGTGTCGCAGTTGATAGAGAAAATATCTCAATAAAAACAAATATATAGTGGTTTTCAGCGGGAGTCACACAGACTGTTTTTTTCACCGTTGATTCAGTTCTGGTCCCGCTCTAGGATGGCCCGACGGAGAGTCGTGTGGAAAAAACAACGGAGCAATTAAAAGCCCTTCTTCAGCACGGGGGAAAAGCCAATCCTTTTTGGATTGTTGGTCCTTGTGTCATTGAAAGTCGCGAACTTTTAAAACAAGTTGCTCACTCCGTTAAACAGATTTCGGAAAAACACAAGATTCCAGTAGTCTTTAAAGCCTCTTTCGATAAAGCCAATCGGACTTCCCATTCGAGCTTTCGGGGGCCTGGAATGGAAAAAGGCCTGAAGGATCTCGAGTGGGTAAAAAAAGAATTTGAAATGCCGATCCTTACCGATATCCATGAATCGGGGCAGGCGAAACCAGTAGCTGAAGTTGCAGATATTTTACAGATCCCAGCTTTTCTTTGCAGACAAACAGATCTCATTGAAGCTGCTTGCAAGACAGGAAAGCTTATCAATTTGAAGAAGGGCCAATTTTTGAGTCCTGCGAATGTTTCCCAAATGGTGGGAAAACTGGAGAGTTTCGGAGCCAAAGGATTTTGGATAACTGAGCGTGGAGTCAGCTTCGGTTACCAGCGTTTGATAGTAGACTTTGCTGCTTTTCCCCAAATGGAAAAAGCCAAAGCCTCTCTGATTTTGGATATTACTCATTCCGTTCAACTCCCAGGGGGCGAAGGTGCAACAACCGGGGGGATTCGCGAAGCTGTTCCTTATCTTGCGAGAGCTGGAGCTGCAGTCGGAGTATCTGGTTTTTTTGCGGAGACTCATCCCAATCCTTCTCAAGCAAAGTCTGATGGTCCCAATGCTTGGCCCTTAGATGAACTTGAAGCCTTGATGGTAAAAACACAACGAATTGCATCTATTTCTTTTGGTAATAATTGAATGATAAAGCCAGATGACATTGTTTTAATTGGCAAACAAGCTTTAGAGAAAGAAGCAAGAGCGCTTTCTACTTTTGTTGATAGCTTAGATGAAAATTTCTCAGTCGTTTGTCAGAAAATACTTAACTGCAAAGGCTCCGTTCTTTTAACCGGAATTGGGAAATCCGGACTGGTGGCAAGAAAGTGGTCCTCTACTTTTTCGAGCACAGGTACAAAAAGTTACTTTATCAATCCAGCAGAAGCTTCTCACGGTGATTTGGGTATTATGCACCCCGAAGATCTGCTTATTGCTCTTAGCTACAGTGGAGAGACTGAAGAGCTGGGCTCCATTGTGAGACACGCTCGTGAAATCGGTGTTTTCCGAGTGGCAATTACCGGTAATTCTTCAAGCTCATTGGCAAGACAATCAGACGTTACTTTATCCGTGTTCACTCCGGAAGAAGTATGTCCTCTTAATCTTGCTCCTACAACTTCCACTACAGTCATGATGGCTCTAGGAGATTCTTTGGCTGTGACCCTGATGAAAATGCGCGGCTTCACAGAAAAGGATTTTGCACGACTTCATCCAGGGGGTTCTTTAGGAAGGCGCTTGTGGCTTCGTGTACGAGATATCATGCATGGGAAGGAAGCTATCCCTAGAGTTGCTCCGCAGGACACTTGGCAATCCGTTCTGCTTACCATGACTGAGAAGAGGCTCGGATTAGCTGTGGTCCTGGAAAACGAGACAGTCCTAGGGGTTATTACTGACGGAGACTTGAGAAGATTTCTTCAGTCCGGAAAGTTTAGCCAAAATGTTTGTGCAAAAGAGTTTATGACTGCCAACCCCAAGTTTGTCTCCGAAGAGTCCTTAGTGGTGGAAGCTAGAGAAATTGTCGAAAAAAATTCCATTCAACAGCTTCTCGTAAAAAATCCGGAAGGGCAGCTAACGGGAGTTGTTCACTTCTACGACCTTCTTAAGAAGAAAGTTCTCTAGTGGGCGCTTCTCACAAACCCGCCGTTTTTCTTGATAGGGATGGAACGATAATTGAAGACACTGACTATCCTCGTGATCCCGATAAAGTTGTGTTAGTTCCTGAAGCAGCGGAGGGTCTTCGAGAAATCAGAAAAAAAGGATATGCTCTTTTCGTAGTGAGTAATCAATCTGGCGTGGGGAGGGGATTGATTACGGATGAGCAGTTTCGTTTGGTTCATCAAAAGTGTGGAGAGCTTCTGCAGAAAGCTGGAATACAGATAGACGAGTTTGCTTATTGTTTTCATAAGCCAGAAGATGCTTGTGAATGTCGAAAACCAGGAACTCTCTTAATCAAAAAAATGGCACAAGCTCATGGTCTCGATTTGCAAAAAAGCTATACTGTCGGCGATAAGTGGTCTGATGTAGAGTTAGGAAATCGAGTGGGAGCAAAAGGAGTTTTAGTGCTGACTGGTAAAGGTAAAAAAACTCTTCAAGAAAAATCTCTCCTAGCTGAAAAAACAGAAGTCTTCGAAAACTTACTCGGGTTCGCTCTTAAGCTTCCAACAATTTAATTGAATTATTCTACCGTTACACTTTTTGCGAGATTGCGAGGTTTGTCCACATCAGCTCCTCTTCCCACAGCGATGTGATAAGCCAACAACTGTAAGGGTATCGTTAACAAAATGGGGTTGAGAGCCCAGGAGCTTTTTGGAATTCCCAAGTAAAAATCTGACTCGTTTTCGAGAGTTTTATCTTCTCCACTTCCCAAAGTGATAATCATTCCCCCTCTACTTTTCACTTCTTGAAGGTTGCTCATCATTTTTTCATAAAGAAGAGGGCTAACCGTATCGGGATTTAAAGTGGTGCCACTAGCAGAAGGAGAAAGCACAATAGTAGCTACTTTCTTGTCTATTAAGGCAATGGGTCCATGCTTGATTTCACCAGCTGGGTAACCTTCAGCATGAGCATAACTAATTTCTTTCAACTTTAAGGAACCTTCGAGAGCAATGGGATAATTCACATCGCGTCCCAAATAAAAGAAGAAGTCCTTTTTTTGAAGGTGAGGTGCTAAATTTTCAATTTTCGAATCCAAGCTGAGGGTGTTGTCGATGAGAAAAGGCAACTTCATGATTTCCGCAGTGTGATCTTTCGCCTGTTCCTCAGATAAATTCCCTCGAATGTATCCCAACTCAACTGCTAACAAGAAAAGTACTACTAGCTGAGTAGTAAAAGCTTTTGTGGAGGCAACACCAATTTCAGGTCCTGCATTGGTATAAACGACAATGTCAGATTCTCTCGCTAGAGTGCTTTCTCTTACATTACAAATTGCTAAAGTTTTTACTCCTTGTGCTTTAGCTTCTCTTTGAGCAGCTAAAGTGTCGGCTGTTTCTCCAGATTGAGAAATAAGAACAGTGAGTGAATCTTTTTCTAAAATGGGATCTCGATAACGGAACTCAGACCCAAAATCCACATCGACTGCAACACGGGCAAATTTCTCAATGTAATACTTCCCAACAAGAGCAGCATGTCGAGCAGTTCCACAAGCAACGATGGAAATGGTTTTGAGTGCTTTTAATTTCTCAAAATGGGGGATCAGTTCTGGAATAGAGACAATCCCTTTTTCATGATTAATCTTGTTCTCAATAGTATTGGCAACTGCTTGGCCCTGCTCGTAAATTTCCTTAAGCATGAAATGACGATAGCCACCTTTTTCCATTTGGTCTGGAGTCCAGTGAATCGTTTTGATTTCAATGGGAACTGGGTTCCCCTTAGCGTCGAAAACCTCTACCGAGCCTTTCCTACAAATAACATATTCATTGTCTTTTAAATAAATGACCTTGTTGGTTCGGTGAAGAATGGCTTGAACGTCAGAAGCAAGAAAATTTTCTTTTTCTCCTAAGCCCACTAATAAAGGAGCGCCATTGCGAACCCCAATGAGGACATCTGGCTCTCTGTCACTCATTACTACAAAGGCATAGGATCCCTTCAAACGGGGGAGTACAGCAGAAATAGCTTGTACAAGGGTTTTTCCTTTTTGAATCTCAAGATCAAAAAGGTGAGCGACTATTTCAGAATCAGTTTCACTCGTAATTTTTCTTTTAAGCTGCTTCAGAGCCTCTTTGTGCTCAAGATAATTTTCAATAATTCCATTGTGGACTAGAGTTACGGCACCGACTCGGTGAGGGTGGGCATTGATTTCGTTCGGTGCTCCATGAGTTGCCCAACGAGTATGACCGATTCCTAGAGAACCCTCAAAATGTCGTCCTACTAATTTGTCTTCTAGTTTTTGAATTCGCCCTTTAGAGCGATAAACTCCGACTTGGTCTTTTTCCAGAATAGCGATTCCAGCGGAGTCGTAGCCACGGTACTCAAGGCGTTTGAGTCCATCTAGCAGAATATCTTTGGGGTCACACTCACCGTTATAACCTATAATGCCGCACATATGCCCTCCGGCCCCCGAAAACTCCAGGTTTATCTGGATTTTACGGGGTTTTCAAGACTTCCATTCTATTTGGCAGAGCCAGCAAACCTCTAATAAATCTAGTTATTTAGCCAGGACTGAAACATGAGAATATCCCAGAGATGGTGTTGCCAGTTGCGATTTCCCGATAAGTGTTGGTCCCATTTCTCTCGAACTGCCTTTGAATTGAGAAAACCTTGTTGTTTTAAAAGGGGTTCAGAGAGCAGGGATTCAGCCCAAGATCTGAGCGGACCGCGGATCCATTCGCCCACAGGGACGCTAAAACCCATCTTTGGTCTTTCTACCAAATCTCTTGGAATGTAGTGATTCAGCACTTTTTTAAGCAGAAATTTTCCTGAACCTTCTCGAAGCTTAAAATCCAACGGGAAAGACCAAGCAAGTTCTACTAACCGGTGGTCTAAAAGCGGCATTCTTCCTTCCAAGCTCACAGCCATCGATGCTCGGTCTACTTTCACTAAAATATCATCTGGAAGGTAAGTGACTAAGTCGAAATACATCATTCGTTGGATTTCATCTCCGATGGAAGGCCAGAGGGCCTCCTCTGTAATTTGCGTGGGATATTGTTCTTGGTTGAGAGTGATCTCCCCGGGAGGATTAAAGTGAGAAGTAAGCGCAATGTACAGTTCGTGGGTGTTCTTTACTCCCAAAACTTCAACTAATTTCTGTATTTTCTCTCCAGGAGCGGCCCAGCGCATTTTAGGGGGGAGAAGTTTCTCTAGGGAGTGAAAAATGGCGTTCCAATATTTAGGGCGAACTGAGCTGAGCAAAAAAGCTAATTGATTTTTTAGCTGGGGTTTCATTTCTCCAAATCTTTGCCAAAAGCTTTTCCCCCAAAGATATCTATTGTAGCCCGCAAATAATTCATCTCCTCCGTCACCGGATAAACTCACAGTCACTTTCTCTCTAGCCAGTTTTGAGACGAGGTAAGTAGGAATCTGGGATGGATCTGCAAAGGGCTCATCGTAGATGTTTGGCAGCAAAGGAATGACTGATTGAGCTTCTTTCGCAGTTACTGTGAGCTCTGTGTGTTCTGTTTTTAAGTGATTTGCTATCTTTTTTGCAAAAGCGGATTCATCAAAAGCTGCTTCTTCAAAACCAATAGTAAATGTTTTAACGGGTGTGCTCGCTTGGGATTGCATCAAAGAGACTATGAGAGAAGAATCGATTCCCCCAGACAAAAATGCTCCCAAAGGCACATCCGCTTCCATTCGCATTTTCACTGCTTCTTGCAAGAGCAAATGGAGAGAGCTTTCAGCTTCTTCGATTGTTCCCTTAAAGAGGGAGTTTGATTTTTCGGAGCAAATGGCTTGGGCTGACCAGTATTTTTTCGGGATTAAATTGTCCGTTTGCTTTGGATTAACTTGGAGAAAAGAGGCCGGGGGCAACTTCCAAATTTTTTCATAAGCTGAGTAGGGAGCCGGAATACAATTGTGTCTAAAGAAAAGGCTAACTGATTTTTTATCAATGGGATTTGTAAATTCAGGAAGGGCTTTTAGAGCTTTTAATTCGGAACCAAAAGCAAATATATTTCCAACCCATCCATAATAGAGGGGTTTTTCTCCCAAACGGTCCCGAGTTAAAAAAAGACTTCTCAGTTCTTTATCCCAAAGAGCAATTGCGAACATTCCATTGGTCTTTTGAATCGTTTTTTCAAATCCCCAAACAGAAAATCCAGCTAATAGCACTTCGGTATCGGAACGGCCTCGAAAGGAGTGATGAAACTTTCCCGATTGGATAATTTCAGTTTTTATTTCAGAGTGATTGTAGATTTCACCGTTAAAAACGAGGACGTAGCGGCCGCAAGCAGATTGCATCGGTTGGCGCCCTTGTTCAGATAAATCCAAAATCGACAGTCTCCGAAATCCAAGACTTATTCCGACTTCAGCATCTGACCACAAGCTTCCATCATCAGGACCTCGATGATGAATTGCGTTAGTCATTCTTTCTGTTCGATCTTGGTACCAATCGAGCGATTTATCTAAGAGAGGATTGAGTAAGCCTGCAAAGCCACACATAATAGAAATTGTGACATTTTTAACTCCTCTTGCCCAAATAAATTCTCTCCAATTTGAGTTGGTCATTCCCTGCCTCAATGAGTCAGAGTCGCTTCCTGACTTGATTCATCAAACTATCCTTGCTGCTCGTCGGTTTTCGCTGACCCCGAGGGATTTTCAACTAGTCATCGTAAATAACGGGAGCACGGATAGTTCGAAGCAGGTTTTAGAGGAACTAAAAGCGAGTGAAGAAGGGGATTGGTTTAGAGTGGTCTCTTTAGATAAAAATCAGGGTTATGGCGGTGGGATTTACTCTGGGCTTAAATCTACTTCAGCTAAATGGGTAGGTTTCACTCATGCCGATCTTCAGTGCAATCCAGAAGATGCAATGAAAGCCTTTATGATTTTAAAAGAAGGGCAGAAGCTACTCGTTAAAGGGAAAAGAAAAAATCGTAACTGGTTAGATTGGATTACGAGCCGAGGCTATGAAATCGCAGTCGGAATTTTTTGGAACTTCTGGAGTTTTGATCTCAATGCCCAACCTAAAGTGTTTGATAGAAAATTAACGGAAAGGTTGGAGCCGCATCCCACGGGAATTACTTTTGATGCATTTGTACTCAAAAAAGCAAAAGAAGCAGGTTTGAGTTTGAGGAGTATTTCAGTGCAGTTAGAAAAAAGACGTTTTGGTGAATCCTCTTGGGCGAATGGATTCAAGAAAAGAGCTTTGACCTATCTGAAAGTGCTCAAAGAACTTCGATTACAACGATTAAAGTTCCGTAACAATTGAGCGTGGCTTAGAAGTTACTGTTTTTCCATAGCCCTGATTTTTGTAACGTTCTAAATCCCCTTCAACCATCAGCTGAATCATTTTTTCAAAAGAAACTTCGCGTTTCCATTTTAGTTCTTTTTCAGCTCTTGCAGGGTTTCCAAGAAGGCTATCTACTTCTGCAGGTCTAAGGAGTTTGGGATCAGTTACAATCCAATCTTCGTAATTGAGTCCAGCAACTTCAAAAGCAATTTCTGCAA
>Ga0214917_10002879_pt1 | contig 20533 bp, 28 predicted proteins | sample LL_1208_BB_MetaG_FD_177983 | JGI IMG/M metagenome (GOLD analysis project Ga0214917, IMG submission 177983) | Freshwater microbial communities from Lake Lanier, Atlanta, Georgia, United States - LL_1208_BB | ecosystem: Environmental > Aquatic > Freshwater > Lake | place: USA: Georgia | collected...
GTTGTTTTCGCACCGCATTGCACGCTTCGCGCACCCCCTCGAGCACGCTTCCCCCTGCACCCCCTACCAAAGCACTACGCCCCCTCTCCCAGCCACGCACACAATCACTCGTGCAGCGCCCCTTGCCCGACCCCGCTCGGTCTCGCTACACTGCAACCGAACCCCTGCCAAACCCATCAGAAAGCTCTCCATGGCCCGATTGAGTGCGCGCGATAAGCTAAGCCTTGCCCTGACTTCCGCAGGCTCACAACGCAATCTCGCCGCAGCAGTCGCCATCTCGCCCCGTGCGCTGGGGCGCTACTTGAAAGGCGAGCGCGACATCCCTGGCTACTTGCTTGACTCCATCAATCAGGTGTTCAAGATTCATCGCACGATTGCCAAGCAGCAAGCAGCGGTGCTCGGTGCGCCCTATGACCCCAAGGCACCGGTCTACATCACGCGTCCGCTGATTCAAATCGAACAGCGGGGCTATAAAAGCGTCAACGGGAAAGCGGTTCCGTTTAAGCGCAAGGTCAAGGTTCCGGGTCAGCGGTTGATTGTGCAGGGCATCGATTACGTGCGCCCTGTGGTACGCGAGCAGATCGCCAAGGGCATCTTGCAATCGCCTGCGGTGGGCGGTGTTACGGCGCGAACTTCCGGGCCTGCATCGCTTGCGATTCGCTCGCGGGTGAGTGGTTTTGAAAAATTCGCGCAGCAATTGCGCGAGCGTCAGATCGGGCCAGATTCGCAAGTCAAAAGCTACACCGAGCGCTCGGGCAAGATTGATGCCTTTGATGCACCGGGGACAGCGCGCGATATGGAACTCAAACTTGAACGCATGGGTTATGCCCAAATGCGCGTGGATTCTCTTGTTTTTACCCTGCCAAGGCAACCCGATGAACCCAAGAAAAAAGGACGCAAGCGCCGGTAAGGTTTTCAAGCGCATCGGTCAGCGCGGCAAGCTCAAAGTGCCGCGCATGATCGCTTATGACTTTGAAACGACCAACATTGCCGCAGGCACGCCGCGCCCGCTTTATCTGACCGCTTTCAGCACGGAGGTCGAGTTTCATGTGGCCTGCGCGATCCGCGACATGGCGCATTTGCGCGACATTTTGGTCAACACGTTCCTCATCGATCGCCTGGAGGGCTGCCGCTTTGTCGCCTGGAATGCCAACGCCTTTGACGCCTACTTTATTGCCGCTGCATTGCTTCAGGAACCCGGTTATGTGATTCGACCTTACCTCACCGCTTCCAAGTCTCTGAGGGGGCTTAAAATCGTTCGTAGCGGGGATCTAGAAGCACGGGATGTCAAGGGCTGGGAGTTTTTGGACGGCATGGCGATGACGGGATTAGCGGGCGTGAGCCTTGAGCGTTTTGCCAAGACTTTTGCACCGGATCGCGCCAAGCTTGCAGGCGTGATCGATTGGTCGACCGAATCGTTTGATGTCAACAATCCCGATCATCGCGCTTATGCTGCGCGCGATTCGGAAGCGCTTTTTTATGCGATGCAACGCGCCCAGGCCATTCTGATTGAATACTTTGGGCAAGCGCTTGCGCCGACGATGGGCAATGCTTGCATCAAGATTTTTCGGCGCGCGATTCCAACCGGCGTTGAGGTCAAAAGCCTGCCTGAGAAAGCGCTTGCGCTTGTGCGCGATCAAGTCATGCGTGGAGGCTTTTGCTTTTGTGTCGGTCGTTATGAGGGGCCGATTTGGAAGTACGACATCAACCAAGCCTATGCGGCGGCGATGCGTGATGCCAAGTTGCCGCAGGGCGATTGTTATCACCGGCTCGGTGCGCTGCACCGCTATGCCTCGATTTTTATTTGCCGGATCACCGCACGCCACAAAAGCAATCGCATTCCCTTTTATTGCAAGACGCTGACGGGCGGGCGCAGCAAGGCGGTGTTTGTGATGGATCAGATCCCGGACACTTGGATCACGAGCATCGAGTATGAGCAGCTCAAGCGCGAGGGTTGGCAGATTGAGGTGTTGGAATCTTATTTTTGGACGGATCATTTTTCGATGGTGGATTTTGTCAGCCGCCTGGAGCATTTGCGCACAAGCTGCGAGGGCGGGCCGAGCGGTGCGATTGGCACGATGGTGAAAGCCGTGGGCAACCATAGCTATGGCAAAACGGTTGAGCAGATCGATCCGAAGGAAATTGTTTTTGCTGCGGAGTGTCCGGTTGGCTTTATGCCTTATTGCGCGCCAGGAGAGGCTGACATGTTTGGGATGCTGGAGCATATTTGGTGGCGCGTGGGCGATATCGTCACGCGTGACTATCATCAACCGCAACTGGGCGCTTTTATCACGGCGCACGTTCGCATGGTGCTGAGGCGCGCGATGCTGATCGACCCCGAGGCGTGGCTTTATGCCGACACCGATTGCGTCGCGTTTAATCGCGATGTCACGCGTGTCATGGATATTGACCCGGGTCGATACGGCGCTTGGAAGGTTGAGGAAAGCGGCACGCCTTACCGCATCATTGCCAAAAAAGTGTATGCAAGCCTTGACGGTGCCAAGCGCAGTGCAAAGGGGTTGAATGTTAAACGATTGACGACGGAGGATTTTCAACAATGGCTGAATGGAACAGTTCCGGTTCAAAATCAGACGCAAAGGCAAAATTTTTTGCGCGTTATGGCGGGTTCAGAAATGTACTTAGAACGGACACGGCGCGGGACAGCGATCCCGCTTTAGCATCCTTTGATCCTTGGCAGGCTTGTTTATTTTGCAACGAGGAACCCTGCCGCTGCGGGCTGGTGCTATTCAGTGCCTGGGGCGTTTTAGTCAGCTTTCCTGAAGATGGTATCAAGGGCTGGATCACCAACCCAGGGCGGGCCACGATCAGCATCAATGAGCGCGCCAGCCGCGAAGCCTATCGTTGGGACAGTGCAACTGCACCCGAAAGTTATGTCGCCTTTTTGCGTCACAAATTCCGAAAAGAAAATTGCGTCATCAAAATAAAGCCGCTATTCTAGCGGCGCGGTCGCGTTGATCGCGTTCAATTTTCTTAGGGGAAAATCATGTCTGAAATGTTGCGAAAACTGACACTCAAAAACTGCGGCTTTGATGTTGCAACGATCAAGCTTGCGCTCGAAGGCAAACGCTCGGTCGAGTTGGTCAAAATTGCAGGAGTGACGACCAAGGCGCAGCCGGGGCAAACCGACAAAGGCGAATATCTGAAGCTCATCGGCGAGTTCCGCGCGGTGAATCTGATCTCGGGCGAGGTGTTTGAATCGGGCGTTTGCTTGCTTCCGAATTTCATCAGCGACCGGATTGCAGGCGCGCTCAACGTGAGCGAGCAGGTCGAGTTTGCTTTAGCGATCGGTGCCAAGGCCAATCCCGGCTCGGTGACGGGTTACGAGTTCACCTGCACGCCGCTGGTCGAGGCGCAGCCTTCCGATCGCATGGCGGGCTTGCTGGAGGCTTGCGGCATGAATGGATTGCTGCTGGACAAACCGAAAAAAGCTGCCTGAGCAACTGATTTAACACGATCTAACTGGTTTATGATGCAAGGCGAGCGAAATGCTCGCCTTTTTTACGGGGAAAACATCATGACAAGAGCGCGAAAAACGGCCCCTGATCCCTGGGGCGTCATTAACACGACCACACTGGAAAACGGGCAACCGGTCGCGGTGTGGGAGCACGCCGGCACCGGCGAACAGCGCGTGGTTCCGCAAGGTTTGCATCCGGCTGCGCAGCCGCTTGCCGAAGTCATCCGGTTGCAAGACGAAGAAGATCAAGAAGAAACCGCGATTGATCGCGTGGCCTCGATCATTCGTCGCGCGCATGATGCAGGCGGCGGTCAGTTGCGTGTTTATAAGATTGACAAGGGGTCGCTGGTGTGGTGTGACACCTATACGCCTGAGCAATTTGAGGCAGGCGATCTGCCCATGCTGCGCGACACGTATGGGCCTGGGGACTATGAGTTAAGGCTTTATGGCCCGCATCCGGTCACCGGTAAACATGGGGTTATTGCCAAAACGCGGGTGATCATTGCCGCAGCGGTCAAGGGCGCGCCTGATCCACGCCGCGATGACGGGCTGACGCAAGTGCTTGCCACGATTGCAGACGGGCAGCGGCAAATGCTGCAAGCCTTGACTGAGCGCCCGCAGGCCAAAGACCCAACCGAGGAAATGTCGAAAATGCTCGGCCTGATGGCGATGATGCGGCAAGCGATGGGCCTGGATTCGCAGCCACGCTCGCAGATCACCGAGATTGTCAGCGCAATTCGCGAGCTGCGCGAAGCGTCTGATGAAATCAACCCGGAAAAAGAGACGCCGGAGAGTTTGCTTGGCGCATTGCCCAAAATGCTTGAAGTCGTCCAGGCCGGCATGACGCAGCAACAGCAGCACGCCGTGCAGCAGCCGATGCCTGAGATTCAATTGCCGCCTTCGATGAACGTGCCGATACCGCAACCGCAACCGCAACCGCAACCTCAACCGTTACCCCAACCCTTACCCCAACCCTTAGCACAACCCTTAGCACAACCCGAACCTGGAGAAGCCCCCGTGTTTAATCCCCTCGTTGTTTTACAGCTTAAAGCCTATTTGCGCACGCTCATCAAAATGGCTGAAGCGCACAAACCTGTTGAAGAAGCCGCAAAGTTTGTGTATGAAAAAATGCCCGATGAGATTGTCGAGTTGATGGGTCTGGACAATTGGCTTGATCTGCTGATTGAAGTGGCACCGGAAACTGAAAAACATGCGGAATGGTTGATGCGCGTGCGCGATCAAGCGCTTGCGATGTTTGACCAGGGCGAGGACGAAAGCGAGCCTGAAGCGGCTTGATTGACGCAAGCCTGCGAATCCACTAGGCTCGCGGGATGTTTCTTGCCCCTGAGATCCCCGCAAGCTACGCGCTTACGCAAATTGGCGATGGCGAAGCGGGGGTTTTTTATACCCTGCGCGTGATGCGCGAGATGGTGAATCGTTGCAAACTCGATCCGCGCATTCGACAAGCGGCGCTTAACGTCGCTTTTTTAACGCCGGCGCACGATGAGCTGAGCGAGGTCGAGGCGATTTTTTGTTTTGTGCGCGATCACATTCGTTACACCAAAGACGTGTATGGCGTAGAGACGTTGGCAAGCCCTGACAAAACGCTGGCGATGCGTGTCGGGGATTGCGACGATATGGCAACGCTGCTGGCTGGCTTGTTGGAATCGGTCGGCTACCCCACGCGTTTTGTCATTGAGGGCTATGACGAGGGCCAGCGCTGGGAACATGTTTATATTGAGGTTTGCCTTGGCAACACCTGGGTGCCGCTTGATCCGACTGAACAGGTGTCGATGGGCTGGCAACCGCCTGATGCCTTGATCCGATGGACTGAGTGATGGCGCGCACGCCTGCGCTGCTGGTTCCCAATAGCCCGGAGGGGAGGTTTTACAATGCTTTACCCGATGTCGCAGCTAAAATTGCTGCAAGTGTGGATCAGACTATTCGTCAAGCCGCACCTTCAGCGGTGGATCTCGCAGGGCATCCGCTTTTTGAAGGCTCTAAAGAAGGTCTGACGCAGCTTTTAGCGGCTGCGATCAATCAGTTTTCTTTTGAAGAAGTCAAGCAGTTTGGTTTTCAAAAAGCTGCGCAATGGATTAGCACACTTCCCATCTTTCCCACAACCGAGGTGGGCGAGATTGTCGATTTTTCAGGCGGCAAAACCCCGGTTGAGGTGCTGGCGCGGCGTTTGCCCAACGGGTATTATCGGTTTCCGCCGGCAACCAGTTACGCATTGTTGGGGCGCGTTTTTGATGACAACGGAACCTATCGCACGCTGGCTGAGCTGGGCGGTGAGACCAAAGTTTTTTATGATTTCGTTTATGGGGTTTGTTTTTCTGAACAGGTCGCGTACTGGTTAACCGCTAACCCGCCGGTGGGCCTTTTTGGGCTGGATGCGCTGACCAAAGTTACAGGGCAACTGTTGGAGCGCCTGGACAAAACGCAATCGAGCGGGGGCGCCTGGAAAGCTTTAGGCCCGCAAGCCTTGCTGCGCATGACGGCTGAAAAATTTATGGCTCGAACGCGCTTATCAGACATCAACGACCTGGGCTTTGTCCAGGATACTTTCATTGTGAATGATGAAAGCGGCAGTTACGAAGTCATCGGTACGGCATTTATTGATGTCAAAACCAAACGACGCATCACCGAACCCGCAGCGGTAGACCATTCTTTTTTCATTGGTGATTTTTCACAAGGTGAGGGAATCACGTATGCGTATTTGCAATGGATCAATGGCGAATGGCATTTTGTGACCTATGGCAAGCTCACAGGGCTGAAAGGCTTTTTGCAAGACTTTGGGCCTTTGCTCAAAGTTGCATCTGTGGTGCTGGCGTTCTACGGCATCGGCGCAGCCTTGGCGAGCATGTCAAGCAGTGGCGTGGGTTTTTTGAATGTTGCGCAATTGACGGCAAGCGTTGATAATCTTCCGGGCGTGGATCTTGGCGTCGTCGGTGACATTGCCGCAGGCGTTTCCGGTGGGGTTAAGCTAGCCGGTTCTATTCCAGGAGTGAGCACGATGTTTGATTTTGGCGACTTTGATATCAGCCTTGTTGACCCCGGCAGCTTTGATGTTGAGCTGACGCTGGAGGACATCGGCATCGATACGCTCGATGTTGAAGGCTTGTTGGCTGATTTTAGTCAGCTCTCAGGGATACAGCTTGATCCCGGCGATCTCTTTACCGATGAATTCGGCAATGTGTTCAATGTCGCTGGCGAAGCAGCCGTGCTTGATCCTGAAACCTACGTCAAGACCATCTATTTTGATGAGCAAGGCAATGTGCTGGATTACACCAACAATGTGCTGGTTGATCGTGAAACGGCGATGGCGGCTTATGATGAACATGGCGACCAGGGCGTGATTGACAAGATTGTGGAATCCACGGTGGGTCGGGGTGGCACGTCGTTTGTAGCCCAACCGGGCGGAGTCAATCGCCCCGACGGTACACCGGCGCCTGCTGCGCGTGGCGAAATTCCGATTTTTCAGCAAATCAGTCAAGAGGTGCTCGGCTGGTTCAAAACCATCACAAGCTACAGCCTTGCCAAAGAGCAATTGCAAAAAACCGGGCGTTACACGCCGCCTTATGCAACCAACCCGAACGGCACGCCTTACTCGCAATTGCCAGGGGTGCCGGTACGTCGCACGGATGGCTCGATCGTCACCAATAATGGCAACGGCACGCAAACGGTGGTCACGCCGGATGGGCGGGTTACGACCACGCCAACCAGCGTGAATCCTCGATCATTTTCAAACAGTCAATTTTCAGGTGCTGGGGGTCAACTGATTCCTGGTGTAGGCAATCAAACGCTGATTCTCGCAGGCGTGGGTTTGGTTGCTGTTTTATTGCTTGCGCGGAGGAAATGATGGACTTTGATGTGCCTTACGGCATGAACATAGAAACGGCAAACGCCATCGAATCGTTTGCGCCAACGGTGACTCAAAAAATTGCCGACAATCAAGTGCCGGGTGAATCCTGGATTGACACTGCGCAAAAAATTCTGATGAGCTTAACGCTGACTGAACAGCAACGCGAGCTGATGAAACTTAATATTGAGCGTGCCAAACGGGGCCAGTCCCCTGTTGACATCAATGCTTACTCAGGCATTGGTGTTAATGTGGGCCTGTCGCAAGGCACGCAAAACTTGGTGCTCTATCTCGCGCTTGGCGCAGGCGCATTGTTGTTGCTCAATACCTTGATGAATCGCCGCTAATCATGGATTACGCTTTGCAACAGTCTCAAGCCGCTTATGACGGCGCTGTTCGCACGTATAACAATGTTGTGGCGGCATTTGGCGCGAATACCCCACAGGCGGCTGACGCTTATGGCAATGTCCAGGTTGCCTATCAAGCCTATCAGGACATGATCGCGTATTTTGCGGCGCAGGCTGCGGCTCAAGCGCAAGCAAGGGCGCAGGCTGAAGCTGCTGCACAAGCGCAAGCTGCGGCACAAGCGCAGGCACAAGCGCAGGCACAAGCGCAGGCTGAAGCTGCTGCCCAAGCGCAAGCTGCGGCGGCTGCTGAAGCTGCCCGAATGGCGCAAGAAGTTGAAGCTGGACGACGGCGCACCGCTGAACAAGCAGCGGCAGCGCAAGCGGCGGCTGACGCAGCGGCTGCACAAGCAGCAGCGGCAGCAGCAGCGCAACAAGCAGCGGCACAAGCCGCAGCAGCGCAAGCTGCCGCGCAAGCGGCTGCTGCGAAAACAGCGCAGGATCAAGCCGCCGCGCAAGCGGCTGCTGCGATTGCAGCGGCGCAGCAGGCAGCGGCTGATGTGGCGCGTCAACAGGCTGCGATTCAAGCCGCAGCGGCTGATGATCCCTATCCTTTCATGCCGCTGGGTCAGGCTTATGCCGCCATTTACGTTGAAGGGTTAGGGAGCGTTGAATCGCAGCTCAATGTGCGCGGACTAACGCGTGCAGAAAAGGAAAATTATTACCTTGCACTGGCAAACTATGTACCCAGCGCTGATGTCACCGCCGCTCGGCGAAGCTGGGATCAGGCCGGTTATCGCAAAGCTGATGATTATGTGCGCAATGTTGCAATCGCGCAGGCCAAAACTTACGGCACGGTGATTGTGGCTGAAAAAGTCGCAGCGCAACAAGAAGCGGCGGTTGAAGCAGCCGTGAATGCAGGCGTGACCGAACAAACGGCTCAAATCATCGCCCAGGCGATCACCGCGCCCACGGGGGGCGAAGCTGTGCTTGCGAAAGTCATTGAGCAAGCCCGTAAAGAAGTCAAGGCACCGATTAAACTACCGACGGGGAAAACGACCATGACAACCAGCACGACCACAACGCGCAAGCCTTACAACGGCTATCCGTTGGCAGATCTCATCAAAGCTGCTAAGCAGCGGCAATCCGAAGGATTTACGGTTGCCGAGTTAGAAAAAGCGGGCAAAGATCTGGGATTGACCGATGCTGAAATCACCTCGGTGCTCAATGCCTCTGGCATCACGCAAGGCATGGGAATGTCCAGTTATTTGCCTTTGATCCTAGCCGGTGTTGCGGCTGTGCTTTTATTGAGGTAGGTATGAATCTGATCGACAATCCGACCATTTACGACGTCGTCAACCGCACGTTGATGAAGCCTATCTCGGACAGAGAAAAGGCGCAGCAGATTTTGCAATTGATGCGTGAATTTGCGCTGACCCCTGAACGCATGGAAGTGGCGCTGGGTTTGCCGCTCGATCAAATCAACGCTTTTTTGGCGCTCGCTGATGAACCACAAGCGCAAGCGCTCGTGCCTGGGGCAACCGTGCCGGCTGACGCGTCATCCCAGGTTTATTTTCCGACCACTGTCAGTTTGACGACACCGCCGCCGCGCCCGTTTTACTTGGCCAACATGGCTTCGTGGCAGCGCAGCCCCGATTCTTATGAATACATAAACAGGGGCACGCCGCTGGTTTACAACGTGACTTTTGTTGATCGGATTCTGAGCTGGTTTGACAATGATTATCAGATGATGGTTGCGCAGCGGGTGCTGGACATCATCAACCGCGCAGCGGCTGATCACAGCAACCCTGGGCCAGCGCTTGAAGCGATCAATAGTCAGTATGGCAACTTTGCCAGCCAATTTACCGATGCGATCGGCTTGGGTCAGCAATTGCGTCAGGTGACTGGCAGTGCTAATTTTGGTCAGGGCGGCGCGGATTTAAGCGATCCTTACCTCTTACAAACCATTCAATCACGGGGGTCACTTTAGCGTGACAGCAGCCAATCAACCGCCTGTGCGCCCGATCGATCAAACGCCGCCAGGGCGAGCAGCCATCGACACGGTGTTTACAGCACCGCTCACGCCGGTTTTCCCATCCGGCCCCACGGTGACGACACCGGTCACGGTGGTGCCTTCCCCGGTGGTCTCGACGACGACCGTGGAGAGCAAACCTTCTAATTATTTGCTGGGCCTTGCTGCGCTTGCAGCGCTTTGGCTGTTGAGGTGAACCATGCGCTATAGGATGCCTTCCTACGCTGAGCTGGGTGCCATTGGCTCGGTCATGAATCCGCTGTTGATTGATCCTGCGATTGCCCTGGGGCCAACCAGTGTGATCGCTGCACCGGATGCTGGCTATGTGCAGCTTCCGCATTACAAGCTTGCAGGCTGGCGAGAGGCGATGGACGTGTTTTCGGTGGCGAGCTTTTTGTTTCCGGCCTAAATCATGAGCGGCGAATTTGTTTACGATGAAACCGGCGGCAAACCGGTCTCTCAGAGCTATTTTCGGGAAAAGGCTGCTGAATTTCAGCAGATTGTCAATGCGCTGGATGCCACGGGGCGCGAGCTTGATTCTTTGATCGGTGCGCTACCCGAAGGGCCGATGCTCGATGAGCTGTTGATCCAGTTTGAAGCGCTGCAAAACAAAAAAGGCATGATTAAAACCATCGCTGAGGGCATCAATTTAGCGGTCAATGGATTGAATCAACTCGGCGGGAATTTTCCAAGCATTCAATTGCCGCAGACGTTGGGCGCAGTGCCTTTGCTGGTGCCAGCGGCGGCTGCGGCAGCGATTTTTGCGGCTGCCTCGATCATTGTGTGGGGCCGCGAGTGGATCTTGGGTGTCAATCAACGGCTGCGCAATCAGCAACTGTTGGCGTCGGTACCGGAAGCGCAGCGCGGCGCAGTCGCTGAAGCGATTCTAAAAACCGATGTCGCGCTGGCCCAGGCCGATCAATCGCCGCTCACCAGCGTGGCAGGCGTGGTCAAATGGGTGGCGATTGGCGCGATTGCGTTTTTCGCCTATCAAGCCTTTCAACAGTATCAAGGGGGTCAATGATGGCTTATTTAGGATTGTCGCCGGAGCCTTCACAAACTGAACAGTGCTTGTATTTTTGCGAATGGCAAGCGGCGCGAAATGCAGCGCGAGCACGAGGCGATGCCATATTAACAATGGAAATCGTTGATCGCCCGCCTGGATGCACTTGCCCTGATGAGGTTGCGCAGCCGACAGCCATTCATCATATGACCCCGCAAGAGATTGAGCGCTATGTCAAAAGCAGTCAAGGCGCAAGCGGATCGGGCTACTGGATGGTGGTTGCTGCGATTGCGGCGCTGTTGTTGATGCAGAGGTAAATAATGGCACTCATCAATTTAATGCAAGACCCAGACTATGTGACTTTGCAAACAACGTTGCAGTCTCCAATAGGGCCATCATCATCGCCGCAGGAAAGGTCGCGTGCTCTCAAAAAACTTGTTGATTTTATTTTGACTAAATATCAACCGAACTTTAGCGGCAGCGGGGCGTACGGTCATGTCACGCCTGATGAATTTAGAGCGATGTTTACGCTTGGCAACAATGATGCCGACTCTTATCTTTATCTCAGCATCTTGATTTTTGCTTTGAACTATACCTATTCTCAGATTGTATCAATCAATCCAAACGTATCTCTTACGTTCCTAAACAGTGTTTTTGGTGAGGAAAGCTCACTGGGTCAGATCAAGTTCAAAGCAACATCGGACTATTTGGGTATTGGTGCAAGGATGAACTCAGTTTTGATTGTTGCAGCGATTGCGGTTTTGTTATTGATGAGAAGGTAACCCCATGAAACGCAAACCGACCCCCGCGCAGCTCGCCGCCCGCGAGCGCTTTGCAGAGATGGCCCGCAGCGGCGCGTTTAAGCGCAAGGCGGCCAAAGCACGCAAGGCCAAAGCGAATCCGGCGAAGAAAACCGTATCGCAGAAAATCTCACAATTGACCCGCGAAGGCTACCCGCAAAAACAAGCGGTGGCGATTGCGTTGAATGAACAACGGGCGGGCAAGGTCAAGCGGAATCCGCGCGCAAGCAATCCGCTCAAATCAAGCACGATGTACTACGTTCACAACCCGTCGCAGCGACCCAGCGCGGCAAACGGAATGTTTTTGAGTAAGCAAAGCGCGACCAAAATTGCGCAAGCGCTTGCCAATACGACGGGCAAAACCTTTGCGGTCAGTAAGCGCACAAAATGACCCTCAAGCGTCCCGTCACGCTGAAGCAAGCCAAAGCCTTCCCCGCTAGCGCCAAGCGGCGAAAAGCCTTTTGCTTGCGCATGACGGGCATGAAGAAAAAACTCACCGGTGCCAAGAAAGCCAACGATCCGAATAGCCGGATCAACAAAGCGCTTGCCGCCTGGGATTGTGATCTGCCTGCGATGTTGCCTAAAAAAGCCGTGAGCAAAAACATTCGACCCAAAAACCCCGTGCCGCCCTCGAGCAAGGCGGGCCACGTGAGCTTTGCCGATCAGGACGCGATCTCAAGAGCTGCCGATCTCTATCAGCGCTTTTCGGGCCACGATGCCGAGATTGTCGGCAAGATCAAAGTCAACCCGATGCCGCGCGTGGGCGTGGGGATTGGCGAAGTCGACGGAATCCTTTACAGTACGGTTCGAGACGGTGTATTGGAGAAATACATCCACAAATTCAGAAAGGCTGATCGCCCGCTTTTTGTGGTCAGCCCTGATGGAAGGCAGCTTTTTTTGGTCGGTGGCAATTACACCTTTACTGAAAGAGGCATTGTTGATGAATCAGACCCCACGAGGTGAATTGTATGGCTGAGATGTTACTAATCAACCCCCGCAGACGGCGAGCAAATCCAAAGCGCCGCCGGCGCAATCCTTTAGCTGCGGTGGCTCGCCGTCGTCGGCGCAATCCCCTGGCGGCTGTCGCACGGCGTCGTCGTCGTAACCCGATGCCCGCTAATGCAACCGTGATGGCGCGGCGTCGCAGACGCATGAACCCGCTGGCGCGTCGTCGCGTCATGTCCATGAGCCGTCGTCGCAGACGCAACCCCATCGGCATGGGTACCGGTATGCTGATGGCAGCGATTCGTCAGGCGTTTATCGGCGGTGCGGGTTCGGTGGCGATGGATTTGGCGATGGGCCAGATCAACCGGTTTTTGCCGGTCAGTTTGCAAAGCAATCCCGCAGCTGCAGGCATCGGTGCTGGTGATGCCGTCAAGGCGATTGCAACCGTGATGCTCGGTCATTTTTTGGCCGGCCCCACGCGTGGCTTGAGCCGCCAGATGGCGATGGGTGCCTTGACCGTGCAATCGGCCATGATCATGCGCAAAGTCTTGCCGCTCGGTTCGATGCCGCTCGGCTATCGCGTGCCGGCCCTGACGGCCTACGGTAGCAACACGGTCGGCCCGAACATCGGCATGGGCGCGTATACGTCAGGCTCGCCGCTGCTCAATGCTTACACCAAACCGAACGTCACCCCGCTTTTGTCGGCTTCGCGCAGCAATGCGATGAGCCGTGAGAGCAAGTACGTTTTTGCACGTTAATTTGAAAAGGAATTAGACAATGGAACGTCTACCGACAGCCGCCGACTTTAACGCGAGGCGTGTTACGAACCCCAATCAGTCTGAAATCGTAAGACAACGATTCTATGATTATCAGCTTTACGCAACAGCAGGCACCACGCAGTTGACGTTTTTCTCGGCCCCCGTGGGCCAGGGCATCACAACGGCGCTGGGCGGCACCGCAGGCACGGCGAAAACGCTATGGGATACCAACCTGGAGCTGCCCAACACCTTGCCTAGCGGTAAAGCCTTCATGATCGAGTCGATCGAAGTGCTGTTTTTCCCAGGCTCGGTATCAACGGCTAACACCTACACGATTGCTTCCCCTGCGCTTTTCAATGCAACCGCAGCCGCAGCGGTGTCGGCGCAGCTTGCCGATGTGAATAGTTTTTACCAGTCAGGTATGTTGGAACTCAATATCCTGAGTAAAAACTACCTGCGCGAAACGCCGATGATCGCGTTCCCGCCCAAAGCGAATTTCAGCCTCGATGCCGCTTATGCCAGCAATTCGGCAACCACATCTGAAATTGGCGCGGTCAATATGCGGGCAAGTGGTCGCCCTTACTACGTCGAGCCGACCATTGCGCTGCAACCTGCCGTGAATTTTGAGGTGGTGATTCGCTATCCCGCCGCTGTGGCAACGCCTTCCGGATTTAATGCCCGTGTTGGCGTCGTCCTCGACGGTTACTTCATGCGCGCTTCGCAGTAATTGTTTCAGGCTTTCCCCGCCTGGGTTTTGCCCGACTTCCCAACAAAAAGTCGGGCGCGAATTTTTGGAGAGGGCTATGCAAAGCGAAGGCTTTTCAATTTCAGATCTTGAGCAGTTTGCCTCAAGGTTTTACGGTGGGCGCCCGCTGCTGCTGGTGCCTTATGCGTACAATACGACGTTTACCGCGCTGACCGCTGGGCAAACGCAAACCGCAACCGTCAACATCACGGCGAACGCGGATTTTATACTGCTCACCTTCCATCACCGCAGCTCAACGAATTTAGCGACCGCGCAAACGGTGTCGACCAAAAACGCACCCTACGTGCGCATGGTGGTGACCGATTCAGGAACGAACGAGCAATTTACGAACGCGGCGGTTGATTTGGAAAATTACTCAACGAACGGCAACATCATCAATCAGTTGCCTTACCCGCGCATCATCAGCGGGCGATCGACCTTGACGCTGCAAGTCAGCAATTACGACACCGCCAACACGATCGCTTCGCTCGATATCTTCATGGAAGGCGTGTTAGTTCGAGCCTATAGTTGAGATTGATGATGAATATGCGCGATATCAACGAGGTGTTTGCCCCGGTTGAGTATTTGAACAACCGGGTGCCTGCCGATTTGCCGCAGTACATTCCAGGCTCGCCCAACAATTTAGCGCCCATTATGCGACCCCCGACGGTGCAGCAAAGCACCTCGACGGGCATCGCAGATGTCAATGTCAATGATCCGCATCATTTTGCATCGGTGACGGAAGTCGCCATCATTGCATCCAATACCTATTATGTGAAATTCTTGGATATGCCCGTGTCCAAGCGCAATTTGTTGATGCTGCGCAACGGGTCAACGACGACGGATTTGATTTATATTGGGTTTAACGCCATTCCATCGCCGTTTGCAACCTTGACGATCCAACCGGGCCAACTGGTGATTTTTGACACCGTCGTACCGCAAGACGATTTGTATGTTGTGGCAAGCGCGGCGTCGGTGGTTTTCAGTTATGCGTGGTCGACCTATGCCCCGGTGACGTAAATGCGCCAGGGCGTTGCACTCACAGCCCTGGTGCTTGCGGTGTTGCTGTTGTTACCACGGCGCGCCGCAGCCGATACCGATCCCGAAACCAACGACACCTCACCCGTGCAGCCGCAAGCGGCTGACAATCCCGATGCGGTGCCGATTGACTTTGAGGTGCCGAGAGTGACTGACCTATCAACGGATGTCAAAGCCTTTTTGTGGATGATTCGAGCATCCGAGCATCGCTATCCGCGCGATGTGGTCAATGATGCCTGCTACAACATTTTTTACGGCGGCAAGATTTTTCAAGATTTAGCCGATCATCCGGTGGTGACCGGTGAGCTGGCCCCTGTGCCATTACCCGATCGGCTCTGCCTTGCCGCAGGACTGACGCCGCCGTGCTACAGCACCGCAGCCGGCGCTTATCAATTCATTCGCCCAACCTGGACGCGGCTGCGCAACAAGCTGGGGTTGGATGATTTCAGTGAGCAGAATCAGGACAAAGCCGCACTGGAGCTGCTGAAAGAAACCGGCATTGTTGATCTGATCCAAGCAGGCAAGATTGAGGCGGCCATTCGCAAAGCGAGCAACATTTGGGCGAGCTTGCCCGGATCGCTTGCACAGCAAAACCCGAAAGCGATGGCTTATGCCTTAGACCGGTTTGCTGAAGGTCAGAGGCTTTACGCATGATTGTTGAAACGCTGATCGGTGCGCTGGTGCCGGTCGCTGCTGAGAGCGTCAAGCAGCTCATCGTGCGCTGGACGGGCGGCGTGCGCCCCGCAAGCGTGGATGAGGAAATTCGGCTGATGAAGGCTGAAAGTGATCGTTTAACGGCGCTTGCAGCGCTCGATCAGCCTGGGGGAACCCCGAGCCAATGGGTCATCGACTTGCGGGCATCTGCGCGTTATATTGGCGCCTTGAGCGTGATTGCAGTGGGCATCGGATCGTTATACGTGGCTGACCTGCCAGAGCTGGTCAGAATCACCGCGCTGGAAGCTGCCAACATCGCATTTGGATTTTTATTTGGCTCACGATTAGCCGCAAATTGGGGGAAAAAATAATGGCAAGTCTTTATCCCATGCAGCAAAAACCGCCCGCATCCGTGTCGGTGCAAACGCAAGGCTTACCCGCCGCACCGCGCAATCATGCTGCGATTCCCGCCGCACCCATTGCCGAGCAAAGCAGCAATCTGCCCGCAGGCGATGCGCTCGTGAGCGGGGCCAGCGAGGACTATTCGCCGGGAGACGAGGCTTAAATGGCTTACATCTCAACACCCTCGCCGCTACCCGTCAATCAAGGCGGCACCGGCAATGCGTATGGCATTCCCAATGCGCTCCAAATTGGCAACGGCTACACGGCCTTTCTAGGGCTGCTGCCAGGGCCAAACGGCTATGTGGTCACCAGCGATGGCACCCAGTGGTACTCCGCGCCAGGGGGCGGCGGTGGTGGCGGTGCAGGCAATGCCTATGCCTGGTTTGTCAGTTAGAAGGAGTTGAACCATGTTTTCACTTGTTTTAGACGCCACCAACAACATCATCCGCGCGGTGATGGCTGCGCCTGCGGCAACCAACAATCCACAATTTTCAAGCCACTACGCTGATAACGACGGCACGACCTTTGTCGAAGGCTCAGAAGGCGGTGTGCTCAATGGCACCACGAACGTGACACTGGTCACTGCGCCGGCTGCGAGCACGCGCAGAATTGTCAAATCGATTGCGCTCTACAACGCCGACACCGCAGCGGTGACAGTCAACATTCAATATTTTGATGGCACCAATGCGCGCACGATTGCGAATGTGACGCTTGCCGTGGGCGATACCTGGACGCTCGAAGGAACTTTTAATAGCTCCGGGGCGATGAAAACCACAGGCGGCGGTGGTGGAACGCCGGGCGGTTCAACGACACAAGTGCAGTACAACAATGCTGGGAGTTTTGGGGGCATTACCAATGCAACAACCGATGGCACCACGCTGTCGATGACATCGCCCAAAATCATCACGGGGATCAATGACGTCAATGGCAACGAATTGCTGTATTTGGTTGCAACCGCATCGGCGGTCAATGAACTCAACCTTGCCAACGCCGCAACCGGTAACGCACCCTCACTAACAGCAACCGGCGGGGATGCAAACGTGGGCATTGAACTCACACCGAAAGGAACCGGGCGCACGACGGTGACGCAGTTGACCACAACCTCACCACGCGTGTTAACAGCGATCAATGACACCAACGGCAATGAGCTGATTGGCATCACAGCCACAGCGTCAGCGGTCAACGAAATCACCGTGGCAAATGCGGCGACAGGCAATAACCCTGTTATCTCTGCTACGGGCGGCGACACCAATGTCGGCATTACGTTGACACCCAAAGGAACAGGAGCTGTCAAATTAAGTGGGCTTTCTTATCCCACGGCAGACGGATCAGCAGGGCAAGCCATTGTCACCAATGGCTCGGGAACTTTAAGTTTTGCTACAGCACGCTTAGCATGGCAATCCGTCCAAACCACAGGCTTCACCGCAGTCGCAGGCAGAGCTTATCCCTGCGACACTACTTCAGCAGCTTTCACTGTCACGCTACCTGCAAGCCCAGCGGCAGGGGATCTTGTGACGCTGACGGATTATGCGGGGACGTTCAATACCAACAATTTGCTAGTAAATCCGAATGGCAACAAGGTAGAAGGATCGGCAGTCAATCAGGCTGTTTCGACCAACCGTGGCTCGGTCAATCTTGTCTACATTGATTCGACACAAGGTTGGATTACTTACGCAAACGTATCAACTGATATTATTCAACCTGCCCCTATTTCTGTTGAATATTTGGTTGTTGCTGGTGGGGGCGGCGCAGGAAGAGCGGCAGCCGTTGGCGCTAAAGAAGCTGCTGGTGGCGGCGGTGCTGGTGGATATCGTACAAATTACACATCCTCCGCTGGCGTTTCAACGCCAAAACTTTCTGGTGGCGGGGCTGCAATTGAAGCTGCATTGGTGTTGAATCTATCAACTGCTTACACAATTACTGTCGGGGGTGGGGGAGCCGCCGGTGCTAATCAAGGTGATCCGGGTACAAATGGAAGCAACTCTGTTTTTGCGACAATTTCATCGACCGGAGGCGGCAGAGGAAGTATTGAAAATACCGCAGGGGCTTCAGGTGGTTCATCTGGAGGTTCTGGAGCTGGTAGCGCCGCAACAACCGCTGGGACAACTGGACAGGGTTCTGCGGGCGGAGGCGGATCAACGTCGGCTGCTTTAGGCGGTGGCGGCGGTGGTGCGGGAGCAGTCGGTGCTACAGCGACCTCAAATGGTGGTGCTGGTGGGCAGGGAAACTTCTCTGATATTACTGGCACAGCCGTTCAACGAGGCGGTGGTGGCGGCGGTGGTGCGGTCAGCGCAACGGGTGGCGCAGGTGGCGCAGGTGGTGGTGGTGCAGGTTACACATATCAAGGTGCAAATGGTGTCTCTGGAGGCGTAAATACGGGTGGTGGGGGCGGTGGGGGTGGTTATGGCACTGCTGGTGCTGGAGGCTCTGGTGTTGTCATCATTAGAATCCCAAGCGCAAACACCGCGACGTTTTCTGCTGGCGTGACACAAACCTCCACAACGTCCGGTGGTTACAAGATTTACACCGTAACCGCAACGTCCACCACATCCGAAACTGTGACATTTAGCTGAGGTTGAAATGGCTCACTTTGCAAAGATAGATAACTTAAGAACCGTGGTGTTTGTCACCGTCGGTAGAGACGGAGACAATGGTAAAGAGTTAGAACTCTGCGCCCGTACTGGCGACACCTATCGGCAGACCTCTTACAACACCCATGGCGGGATTCACTATGACCCTGTAACTGGTCAACCGTCAGCCGATCAATCCAAAGCCTTTAGAAAGAACTTCGCAGGTATCGGCTACACCTACGACCCAGACCGTGACGCTTTCATCCCGCCTAAGCCTTATCGCAGTTGGGTGCTCAATGAAGATACATGTCTCTGGGATGCTCCCGTAGCCATGCCTACAGACGGGAAGATGTATCGGTGGGATGAGGCGACGATTAATTGGATCGAAACTGTTTAGAAACCTTTGTGAACGCTTGACGTGGACGTTAGCCTGCAACATCTGCGTCAAACCGTTTGGCCGGTGCTTGAGCAGTCCTATGGCTTGCCAGCGGGTATCTTGAATGCAATTGCCAACGTGGAGACCGGCGGGACATTCAACCCAACCTTGATCAATCGGACAAGTCAGGCAAAGGGGTTGTTTCAGTTGCGACCGATTGCGCTTGAACAAGTGCGGCTTGATTCGGGCATTCAGTTTGACCCGCTGAGTGCAGGAGCTGCAAGTGCCGCAGCAGCGATCCTGTTGCGGCGCTACTTGCGGTTGTTTCGTGGCGAAGTTACGCTGGCGATTGCGGCGTTTAATGCGGGTGAGGGCAACGTGCGACGTTTTGTGCAGCAAGTGCGCGATGAGGGCAGCGGCGCGCTGCCCAGGGAAACGGTGCGGTATATCCCAAAGGTTCTTGGAGCTTTATGATGAGTGCAGCAGATCCGAATACAGGCAAATCGGTCATGGACGTGGTCAGCGTGCTGGCAGCGCTCGGCTCATGGATGCAAGTGCTCACACCCATCTTTGGATTGATCGGCGCAACCTGGACGGTGATGCGTATCACCGAGATGGTGACAGGCAAGAGCTTTCATGAGCTGATCGCGCGCAAACCTAAGGAACCCGACGCGTAAAAAAGAACCCCGGCGTTGCGCCGGGGTTGAATCCTGCTCAAGGAGAGTTCACAACCCTGCCAAGGGTTGGCGACAGTGTACGCGCAATCGTTACGCGTGACAAGACTCAGATCCAACCGATCAACGCGAAGATAGCCAAGGCGATTGCAATCGCAACCAAAGCCCATCCAATGAGGCGATCAGAGATGATCGGTTCCGTATGAATGCAGCGTTTGGGATCTTTGCAATCCCAGATCGCATCACAACCCAGCGTGCAAGGCGGGCATTCAATGGGAGGGTACGCGCGTGGTGCTTTAGGGGTGCGTTTCATGATTGCCCCTCAAAAGGGCTTAAAACGCGATCTAAGGCGTCAATGGCTTCCGACAAGATGATCGTGACTGCCGAGCCTTTGAGCGCCAAGGAGAGCGCTTTACGGGCCTGCTGGAGGGCATCGCGTGCATCGATCTCGGCAATGGTGATCGGTTCAGTGCGCAACGAACGCGGAATGCGTTCGTTCAACTGCGCCTCAAGGTCGGCAATCAGTGCGATCGCCTGGTTGCCCGTCATATTCGCCTCGATGCGACCGACGGTCGGAATGTTGACGATGTACCGACCAGCGCCCTTGATGTTGCTCAGGTATCCGTTGATGTGTTTCATGTTTCCCCGCATGAATGACGCAGCGGATTGCTGCACGAGTGATTGTGTGCGTGGCTGGGAGAGGGGGCGTAGTGCTTTGGTAGGGGGTGCAGGGGGAAGCGTGCTCGAGGGGGTGCGCGAAGCGTGCAATGCGGTGCGAAAACAACGGTTGCAAAAAAGTGTTGACAGAAGGGGCGTGATCGTGATACTAACGGGGGGTATAACTGCTATATGGGG
>Ga0214917_10002880_pt1 | contig 20524 bp, 20 predicted proteins | sample LL_1208_BB_MetaG_FD_177983 | JGI IMG/M metagenome (GOLD analysis project Ga0214917, IMG submission 177983) | Freshwater microbial communities from Lake Lanier, Atlanta, Georgia, United States - LL_1208_BB | ecosystem: Environmental > Aquatic > Freshwater > Lake | place: USA: Georgia | collected...
AAAGGGAGTGGAAAGGGCAGGCGTCAGGCCCCTCCTTTTTCTTTGGGTCAAAACGGCAGGAGGCGCAGTGGTTGCCCATCTTTTCCTGGTAGGCGGCCCCGGCGGCGTAGGGTTTGGTGGCAAACCAACCGCCGTCGGCAAAGAGAATCATCCCCAGGACGTTCGGCACCATCACCCAGTCGTAGGCATCCAGATACATTTCCGTATACCAGCGCAGGACGGCGGAGGGTTCGTAGCCTCCCAGCAGAAAATAGTTTCCGAGAACCATGAGGCGCTGGATGTGATGGTTGTAAGCCCGATCCACGGCCCCACGGATCGCCTCCGCAACGCAACGCATTTCCGTTTTCCCATCGTAGGCCCAGCGGGGCAGGGGCCGGTTCGCCCCCAAAAAGTTCACTTTCCGGTACTCCGGCATCTTCAGCCAGTAGAGGCCGTGGATGAATTCGCGCCATCCGAGAATCTGCCGGATGAAGCCCTCGACGGAGTTGAGCGGGGCCTTCCCGTCCCGGTAGGCCTTTTCTGCGGCGTGGATGCATTCGAGGGGCGTGAGGAGTCCGAGATTGAGAAAAGGGGAAAGGACCGAGTGGAACAGCACGGCTTCGCCCTCCACCATGGTGTCTTCCCATGGGCCGAACTGGGCGAGTCGGAACCGGATGAAGTTGTTGAGAGAATCCAGTGCGCCTTTCCGGGTGGTGGGAATCCAAAGGTCGGCAGCCTTGCCGGGATGATCGGGGAAAAGTTTGGCCACCTCGGAGGCCACTTCCTGGATGACCGGATCCTTTTCGGCGGAAGGAAAAGGGGGAATCTTTGGTTTTTCCTTGGCGAATTCCCGGAAGGTGCGCCGGTTTTGGTCGTCGAGATTCCAGTCCCCGCCCTCCGGATCTCCCTTGGCGGTCATCAGGATGTTCCGCTCCGTGCGGAGTCTCCGGTAGTGGGCCTCCATCAAAAGATGCTTCTTCCCCTTGGCCCAAGAGGCGAAATCAGCCCGCGGAACAAGAAACTGGGGGCTACGGTGGGTTTGGATGGGGATGCCGAGTTTTTTGGAGAGGGCGGGGAGGGATTGCTGAGTGTCGTATTCGTTGGGGTCGAGAAGGTGAATTTCGGCGATTTTCTGCTCCTTGATCCAACCGGCGAGCACCTCGGCGTAGCCGGCTTTCCGGGGGCCGTCGGTGAGTCGGCGGTACAGAACGCGGTGGCCGGCCTTTTGCAGGGCGGCCGCATGGTGACGCATGGCCGCGTAGAGAAGAGTCAGTTTCTGCTGGTGGTAATGGAGATGGCCCGCCCGCGGGGCAGATTCAATCATTCCGACAAGAGTGTCTTTCGAGGGAGGGGACAGGAGGGGGTGATCAGGCAGGAGTTGATCGCCGAGAATCCAGATCAGGCGCACAGGATAAGCCTAAAACAATCGCCTGTTTTCGGAAGCAAGAATGGCTTGTTTCGCTGAAAGCTGGGGAAAGAATGAGCCCATGTTGACCTTTGTGGAGGAGATCGTCCTGCTGGCCTTGGACGACAAGAAGGGAAAGTTTGTCGATCTGCCGCCTTTGGCCTTGGACCAAGCCCTTGCCGGTGCCGTCCTTCTCGAATTGGCCTTCCAAAACCGAATCGACACGGATTTGAGTCATCTCACCCTGGTGAGTGAGAAGCCGACCGGCGACAAGATGCTGGAGCCTATCCTGAGGGAGATCGCCAAGGCCAAGGACAAGAAGGACGCCAAATACTGGGTTGGGGTGATTTCTGCGGACGGGGAAAAAATCCGGGATGCCGCTTTGTCGCGCCTGGTGGAGAAAGGGGTTCTGAAGAAAGAGGAAAAAAAGTTTCTCTGGGTGATTCCCGGAAGGCGTTACCCGATGATTGAGGACAAGGAAGAGCAGGAAGTGCGGAAAAGAATCCGGGATGTCATTGTGGATGGAGCGATCCCGTCCCCGCGCGATGTCGTGCTGGTGAGCTTGGCCAGTGCCTGTCAGCTGTTGCGGACCGTGTTTACGGACGCGGAACTCCTGAAATACAGCCCAAGGATTGCGGAGGTGGCGAAGATGGATCTGATCGGGCGGGCGGTTTCAAAGTCGGTCGCCGAAGTGCAAGAGGCCGTGATGCGGGCCGTTCTGTATTCAGTCTAAAATTTTCCGCAACCACAGGAACCGGGTCCGCAACCGTGACTGGCGGGAGCCGACGCCCCTTTTCCTCCCAGGATCCCCAATCCGCCGCTGATGAGACGACGGACCGGTCGGCCGGTCTCGGGGTGCTTGGTGAGGGGTTGGTCGTTCATGGATTGCCGTACTTCGAACTGTTCCGGTTTTTCTCCCGGCTTGGAGGGGATGGTTTCGTAGACGTAGGTGGCCATTCCTTTCTTTACAGCAATAGACCGTGTTTTTCCAGTGGAGGACTTGGATGAAGATGAAGATTAGGATTAAAGACAAAGACGGCACTGATGAAGGGGGTTTGAAAAGGGGCAAAAGTCCGCCATGGTAGGAAAGCATGAAGCCGGATGATTTTCATTACGCCCTGGAGAACACCAAGGTGGTGGTGCCGCCACAAAAGCGGCTGGAGACCTTTGGAACCACCGTCCTCAATTACCATCTCATCACCGAGGAGATGGATTCGGTGAACCGGATGCGGGTGCGGGAAGGCCGGATCCACGCCCACAAACCGGAACTGCTCACCCCCGACAAGTTCGCCAAGCTGTTGCTGGAGGGCTTTGGGGAGAAGGCGGAGCGGTATGCGGATGCGGTGAGCGAGTTCGCCTCCCAGATTGCGGTCCTGAAGTACGGATTCACCTTTCGCAAGGATGACGTGCGCCGTTATGACGTGACCGGAGCCCTGGCCGAGGTGACGGCAAAGGTGAAGGACGAAGTGGCGCGGAAAAACGACCCCTTGGCGGCGGTGGTCACGGGGGTGGACGACGGATGGGAGGTTTGTCTGTTGAAATTCGCCTTGGACATGGTGTTGACCTCGGGCAACGAGAATGTCCGGGATCTGAAGAACCGGGGATTACTATAGTCAGGGGGCAAAGAGCGGACGTCTCGGCGAGACGTCCCTACCGGGAGATGAAGCAGGAAACAAAATCGTGGCTGGGATGGGCCGCCCGGATCTTGTTCACGCTTGGGGCCTTGTGGCTTCTGGCCTCCAAGTTGAACTGGCAAGAGTTCTTGGCGACCCTGCGCGGGGCCCGGGCGGGGTGGTTGCTGGCGGCCTTGGCCGCTTACGGGGGGGTAGTGCTGGTTTCGATCGTGCGCTGGCATCTTTTGCTGGAGGTGGCGGGAGCGGCGGTGGGCTGGGTGCGGACCGCCCAACTCGCGGTGGCCGGACTTTTTTTCAACAGTGTGCTGCCCGGGGTCATGGGGGGAGACGTGGTGAGGGCGTTTTGGGCGACTCGGGATGCGCCCCAAGCCCGTCCGGCGGCGGTGGTTTCCATTTTGCTGGAACGGGTCTTGGGACTGGCGGCCACTGTCATCCTTGGTGCGGCTTTAATCCTGCCCCGTTGGGAAGAGTTAAACCGTCATCCGGTGACTCATGCGGGTGCGTTGGCTTTTGTCACGATGGCGGGGATTCTTTTTGTGATTCTCCTGATTTTGGCCACCCTTGCCTCAGGTCGGCTATTGGCTGGCGACTCCTCGGTGGCCTGGAGAAAGACGGTCGCAGAGGGGGCCCAAGCGTGCCGAGTTTGCCTGACCCATCCGGTGGGGGCGGGGTTTGGTTTGGTGTTGAGTCTGACCTCGCAAACATTGTTAGTGACACTTTTCTTTGCCGTGGCGCAGGCGATGTCCTTACCCGCAGATTTTTGGCAGCTTGCCTCTGTTTTGCCCATGGTGGCCATGGTGACGGTGTTGCCCATCAGTTGGAATGGGTTGGGGCTAAGGGAAGCGGCCTTTGTCACTTTTCTCGGGGTTTTTGGCGTGCCAGCCGCACAAGCCGTGGCGATCTCTCTAACGGCTTTTGCCGTCATCTTGGCGTGGAATCTGTTTGGGGGTGCTGTTTATTTGGTAACGGGAGTGGGGAAATTCGTGGCTCGAGAATAGCAGGTAGGATCTGGTGTGACCGTTTAGGTTTACGTTTACGCACAGCCGGTAATGGCTAATTCGGATTTCGGAAACCGGAAAAAGGAGTAGAGTCCTTGGATGACCACAGCGGCTCAAAATGTACCCAAGCTGGCGAACCTGCGGGTGCGGGAGCTGAAGCCTTTGTCCTCCCCCAGTAAGCTGAAGAAAGAGATCCCGGTTTCCGGGCGGGCGGAGGAGACGGTGCGGAAAGGGCGGGAAGAGGTGGAGGCGGTTTTGGAAGGGAAGGATTCCCGGCCGCTGGTCGTCCTGGGGCCTTGTTCAATTCACGACCGAAAAGCCGCCCTGGAGTACGCCGAGCGGATCGCAAAAATGAGGGACGAGCTGGGCGATTCCTTGTTGCTGGTGATGCGGGTCTACTTTGAAAAGCCGCGGACCACGGTGGGTTGGAAGGGCCTGATCAACGACCCGCACCTCGACGGCTCGCTGGATCTGGAGGGGGGGCTCCAGCTTGGAAGAAAACTTTTGGCCGAGATCAATGAGTTGGGCGTGCCGGCCGGGACGGAATTCCTGGACCCGATCGTGCCCCAGTATCTCTCCGACCTCGTGACCTGGGCGGCGATCGGCGCACGGACCACGGAGAGTCAGACCCATCGGGAGATGGCGAGTGGTCTTTCCATGCCGGTGGGGTTCAAAAACGGAACTGACGGCAGTCTTCAGGTGGCCGTGGATGCGATGCTGTCGGCCCGGACGCCCCACTCGTTTGTCGGCATTGATCCCGAAGGGCTGACCAGCGTGGTGCGCACCACCGGAAACACCTCCACCCATCTGGTCTTGCGGGGCGGACGAGAGAAAAGCAATTTCGACCCGGAAAGCCTGGCGGCGGCCCGGGAAACCCTAAAGAAACACAATTTACCGGTCCGGCTGATGGTGGACTGCAGCCATGCGAACTCCGGCAAGGAGGCAACCAAGCAGGAGGTGGCCTGGAAGAGTGTGATTGATCAAAAGAAGTCCGGCGCACCGGGGATCCTCGGGTTGATGCTGGAAAGCCATTTGCATGAGGGGCGGCAGAACATCCCCGCGGAGGGTCCCAAGGGCCTGAAGTATGGGGTCTCGGTTACCGACGCCTGCATGGGCTGGGAGCAGACCGAGTCCCTGCTCCGGTGGGCCGCCCGCTGAGCGGGATTGGCCAGAAGCCTTCTATTTTCTAGGATTCCCGCTTGAAGAATTCACCGTCAAATTCCTCCGCTCAGGTGCGGGCGGGCTATGCCCGCCACGTGGTGCCTTCGTACAAACGGCCGGAGACGGCCCCCGTGTTGGTGCGGGGGAAGGGAACGAGGGTCTGGGATGCTGACGGGAAGGAGTATCTCGATTTTGGCGGCGGAATCGCGGTCAACTGCCTGGGTCACGCGCATCCCCAGCTAGTCAAGGTTCTGCAGGAGCAAGCCGCTCAACTCATCCATGTCTCCAACCTGTTTTTTCATCCGAAACAGGCCGAACTGGCGGCGGAGCTGGTGAGGCGGACTGGACCTGGGAAGGTTTTCTTCTGTAACAGCGGGGCGGAGGCCAATGAAGCCATGGTGAAGGCGGCCCGCAAGGCGAGTTCGGCGCAGGGTCGGTTTGAGGTTATTACCACGCTCAACTCGTTCCACGGGCGGACCCTGGGGATGATCGCAGCTTCCGGGCAGGAGCGGTTGAGAGAGGGCTTTGGGCCAGCCATGCCCGGGTTTACTTACGTTCCGTACAACGATCTGGCCGCGGTGGAGAAGGCGATCGGTCCCAAGACGGCCGCGGTGATGATCGAGGGTATCCAAGGCGAGGGTGGGGTGATCCCCGCCTCAGCTGACTATCTGCTGGGTTTGCGAAAATTGACCCAAAACAAGGGAGTTTTTCTGCTCATGGACTCCGTCCAGTGCGGTCATTACCGGACCGGCTGTTTCCAGAGTTACGAAAAGATTTTGCGGGAGTCGGGAAAGAAAGACGCGTTTCTGCCAGACGCCATCTCTATGGCGAAAAGCTTGGGTGGAGGATTTCCGATCGGCGCGGTGTGGTTGGGGAAGAATTTGATGGACGTGCTGGGTCCGGGAACCCACGCCACGACTTACGGCGGGACTGCATTGGCTTGCGCCGTGGCGTTGGAGGTTCTTCGGACCATCGAAGAGCAAAAGTTGGCGGACAACGTGGCGGCGAGGGGGGAAGACCTGAAGGATGGCTTAAGGAGGTTGGTCGGAAAAGGATGGGTGGGGGAGGTTAGGGGGTTTGGCGGAATGGTCGGCGTGACCGTGAAAGGTCGACCCCATGCGGAGGTGGCAGCACAGTTGGGGGAGGCGGGGTTGCTCGTGGTGCCCGCAGGTTCGGATGTCCTGCGTTTCCTGCCCCCGTATAATGTGACGAAGCAGGAAATCTCGGAAGCCCTGCAGAAAGTGGAATCCACTCTATGAGACATCTTCTGAAGCTGGAGGGAATGAACGAGGCCGAGGCCCGGCAAATTCTCTCTTTGGCGAAAAAGGCCAAGAAGGCCCGGGCAAAAAGCTCCGGAGCCAAGGGGCCCCTCACGGGGCAAATCTGGGCTCTGATTTTCACCAAGGCCTCCACGCGAACGAGGGTCTCTTTCGAGGTGGCGATCCGGGAGATGGGTGGGGTGCCGAGCTTTCTCAGTGCGGCGGAGATTCAGTTGGGGAGAGGGGAACTGGTGCGAGACACTGCGCGGGTCATGGGGCGGATGGTGCATGGGGCGGTGATCCGGACCTTTGCGCAGAACGATGTGGAGGAGTTTGCCGCCTACGCAAGGATTCCGACCATCAATGCGCTGACTGATGACGAGCATCCTTGCCAAATCCTCAGCGACATTTTCACCTTTGAGGAAAAGCGGGGGTCGATCCAAGGCAAGCGGGTGGCGTTTATCGGAGATGCGGCCTGCAACGTTCCTCGGTCGTGGGCGGCGGCGGCAAAAATCTTTGGCTTTCACCTGGCTTGCGCGGCACCCAAAGAATTCCGACCGGCCCAGATCGGAAAGCATGTGAGTTGGACTGAGGATCCTGCAGAGGCAGCCAAGGGTGCGGACATTCTCTATACGGATGTGTGGGTTTCGATGGGCAAGGAAGCTGAGGCGGCGACACGGGAAAAAGTTTTCAGCCTATACCAGATCAACCGGAAGCTGGTCAGTCAGGCTAAGCCGAATGTTTTGGTGATGCACTGTCTGCCTGCTTACCGGGGCAAGGAAATCACCGCCGATGTGTTGGAGGCGAGGGCGCAGGACATTTTTGATCAGGCGGAAAATCGACTCCATACACAGAAGGGGATTCTGGAGTGGATTGTATCCAAACCCTTAAAGAAGAAGGGGTAATGAATAATTCCCTTTGACTCGACCCGAAAAGCAATCCGGGTAATTTAAAGTCATGTCTGCGATTCCTGCTCCTGCCACCAAAAAGGTAAATCTCCGCACCCCTGAAGTGATGGAGGCCGTACAGGCCCAGGTGGAGAAGCATTACCGCAGTCATGCGGTGGAATATGTGCGGGCCACCGGCCTACCCCTTGTGGCCAAGGATATGACCGTGGTTTTGGCGAAGGCCTTCGGTTTTTGTTACGGCGTGGAGCGGGCAATCGACCTGGCCTACGCCGCCGCCAAGGTTTTCAAGGACAAGAGGATCTTTTTGCTTGGGGAGATCATTCACAATCCGGAAGTGAATGAGCAGCTCCGGGAAATGGGTATTCAGTCGCTGAAGCGGGGTCCGAAAGGATATGACCTTTCTGGCCTGACGTCGGAGGATGTGGTGATCGTGCCGGCCTTCGGCGCCGAAGTGGAAACAATGGACCATCTCAAGAAACTTGGGTGTCAGACCGTGGACACAACCTGCGGGGACGTGATGAGCGTTTGGAAACGTGTCCGTCAGTACAACAAGGAGCGCGTCACTTCCATCATCCATGGCAAGGCTTCTCATGAGGAAACGATGGCTACCAGTTCCCGGGCCCTAAGCGGGGACGGACTCGGCCATTACCTCGTGGTCTATAACCTCGGCGAGACCGATTATGTCTGCGACTACATCCGCAAGGGCGGCAACCGTGAGGAATTTTTAAAGAAGTTTACCGGGGCCCATTCGCCCGGGTTTGATCCCGACGAGCATCTCAAGGCCGTGGGTGTGGCCAATCAGACCACGATGATGCGCGGAGAGACCGAGGAAGTGCAGCGCCGGATCAAAAAGGCGATCGAGGATCGTTTCGGTGCACCCAAACTGGGCGAGCACTTCCGCTTCTTTGATACCATCTGCGGGGCCACCCAAGAGCGGCAGGATGCCCTACGCGATCTCCTCGTGAACAAGATGGACCTCCTCATCGTGGTGGGTGGCTACAACAGCAGCAACACCAGTCACTTAGCGGAGATGGGGGAGGCGAAGTTGCCCACCTACTTCATCCGTAACTGCACCAAGATGATTTCTCCCGATGAGATCGAGCATTACGACCAGCACGCCCACAAGGAAAAGAGGACGAAGAATTGGCTGCCCGCTGGCAAGGTCACCGTGGGAGTTACGGCTGGGGCTTCCTGCCCCAACAACGTGATTGAAGAGACGATCGCCAAGCTGTTCCAATTCCGCGGTGTAGATGTGAAGAGCTTGGTTCCGAGCATCAGTTAAATTAATAATTCAGATCTTAAAACTCTGATCCAAAAGGAGTTTTCAGTGCAACAAAATACTTTTTCTTACGTAAGAAGTTAATATCTTATATTCATGAAAAGTATTCTTAGATTTCTTTGTTTTTATACATTGATATTTTTGCGAGCCGCTTCGGTTTTGGCACAAAATCTGCAAACTTCTCAAGGCAACCCAATCAACAATTTTTATGTATTTACTGAGGGGGGCGCCGCCTATATGCCCAGCATTCAATTTAAAGACGTTTCAGGATCTGGGTTTGTTGAGGGGGTTTCGTTTTCGGGTTCCATTAGCAACCAAATCTATTCAACAGAACTTGGCTACGATGGGATTGTTGGGCTCGGCTACAATTTTAACAAAAATCTCGCCTTCGAAATAGAGGGTGGGTTTATCTCTAATAAAATTACCAATTACCAAATGGATATCAGTGGAACTATTGATGGGATCTCGGGCTCGGTCACGGGGGCCAACTTCCAACTGCAAAACGCCTCCATCCAGCAATTTCCTATTTGCTTTAATATGGTGGTTATGAATCCCGGTTTGCGCATACGCCCTATGTTTGGATTCGGAATGGGCGCCTGTCCGACCCGCATGGACCTGGGTTCCTACCGTCTAGATGCAACTTCGATCGGAGCCGGTATTTATGATATCAACCTTGGATCGTATAGCGCTTGTCCCTTCCTAATAAAACTGAAAGCCGGCATCGGCTATTCTTTGAGTCAGAATCTTGATATTGGGCTTCGCGGATATGCCAATATCTTAGCTGGAGCGGACTATGGAGCGGCGGGGCAAGCTGACGTGTACACCGTAGTGGGGGTAAATTTAAATCTTACGGGGCGCTTTTAGTTTAGGCAGCCTAGAAGTCATTAGGTCGACTCACAATGGCCTTTGATAGAGCGGAAACAAGGCCGTCGAAACTGCCGTTGGTAAAGACCGCAACTACATCGCCTGATTTTAATCGCGGCAAAAGATCCTTCATGATGGTTTCGCCATCCGGAAGGAAGTGGGCCTCCTTGCCGGTGGCCTTGATGTCGGCGGCGATTTTGGAAGGATCGAGCCGGGTGAGGGGGTCGAGCTGGTCCTTGCGGGCGATCTCCGCGATATAAACGCCATCGGCAGCCGAAAGGGACTGGGCCAGCTCCTTTTGAAAGATCCCCCGGCGGGTGGTGTTGGAGCGCGGTTCGAAGAGGGCCCAGAGCCGGCGACCCGGATAACGGCCCCGCAGGGCGGCAATGGATTCGCGCAGGGCAGAGGGGTGGTGGCCGAAGTCATCCACCAGGGTGATCCCGCCGGCCTCAGCTCGGACCTCCAGGCGCCGGCGCACCCCGCGGAACTCCGGCAGGATGGTGGCCAGCGTATCGAGGGGCAGGCCGAGGGTATGGGCGGCGGAGATAGCCATGGAAGCATTGTGGACGTTGTGACGGCCGGCCAATCGGAGGTGGAATTTTTGGCCGTGTAAAGTGAAGTCACTGCCCTCCGGCCCGCTGTGTTGAATCAGATAGCGGGCGGCGGCCTGCGGACCTGCCCCCACTTCCAAAATCTCACAAGGGGCATCTTTGGCCACGTCTACGGCGCGAGGGTCGTCGGCATTGATCAGGGCGAGGCCGTTCTTGGGGACGACATTCAGCAGCTGCCGGAAGGATCTTTGAATGGCGGCCAGGTCGGGGTAGATGTCGGCGTGGTCAAATTCGACGTTGTTGAGGATGACCAATTCCGGAAGGTAGTGAAGGAACTTGCTGCGCTTATCCGCGAAAGAGGTGTCGTACTCATCCCCCTCGAGAACCCAGAACGGGCCCTTGCCGTGGTGACAGCCCCCGGGGAGGTCAACCGGAACTCCTCCGATGAACCAACTCGGCTGAAGACCTCCCTTTTCCAAAAGAAAAGCCAGCATGGTGGAGGTGGTGGTTTTGCCGTGGGTTCCGGTAACCACGAGGTTTCGGCTCCGATAAAGGAACCACCCGCGCAGGAGCTCCGGCAGGGAAACGAAAGGGATGCGGTGGGTGAGGATAGCCTCCAGCTCAGGGTTTCCTCGGGAGATAACGTTTCCCACTACCGCCAAGTCGGGCTTTGGCGTTAAATTCACTTCCTTGTATCCCTCGTGGTAGACAATTCCGCGCTCCCGCAGGAAGTCAGACATGGGGGGGTAGACGGCCTGATCGGTGCCCGTCACCTGGAGACCGATCTCCCGGAACATGGCGGCCACGGTCCCCATGCCGGTACCGGCGATTCCAAGGAAGTGCAGGTGTTTGAGTTTGGCGCGGTCGAGCATGGACAACTCTTCGGATGGCGGAGAAGGGCCGAACAGTCGAGCGGAAAACCTAGAAGCGGAGAACCAAATCCGCGATTCGGGTCACCGACTCTAGGTCGGAGGCCCTGTCCGTCTTGGGGGCATGAGGGGGTAATGTGACCCCGGCTGGCACAAGGATTCGGCTGGTTGGGGAGTTTAAGGATTCCCAGGTCTGGGCTGAGCCGCTGAATTCAGGTTCAAGGAGCAGAAGTCCGCCGTCCCGTAGAACCAGATCCACGTGGTGCCGTCCGGTGGCGGCCAGTCCAGCCGCCAAACGAAGGGCCTCCTCGGCGAGGCGCCGTTTGGAGCCCGGGGCGGATTGGCAGAGGATGACGACTTTCTTCAAGTGGCGTTGAAGGATCGGAACGTGCAGGAGCGATCGATCAGCTCGGCCAGAAGACCAGGGCCTCCGAGGGTGGCCTCTTGAGTTGAGCTACCTCCAAAAGTTTCCACGGCGCGTGGGCAGGAAAAAAGACGCAGACCCCGCTGCAGGAGGTTGGAAAGACGGGGATCCTGAAGAGCGGATGCGCCCTCATGAAATAGGTAAGCTGAGACCGTGTCGCCGTCCTGAATGGCTTGAGCGGTTTCCGCCCAGAATGACTTGGCGGCAGCCGAGCTGCTAGGAGCGGAGAGGAAGTGGAGGACGTTCATCACGGACGCCCAGGGAAGGCGTCGCTACCGAACATCAGATCACGCCAGCGCGCTTGAGAGTCGAGTAAGCACCCTTCTTGTCGACGGTCTTGAGGGCCCTTGCGGTGAGCCGCACGGTCACATGACGTCCGAGTTCGGGCACATAGAGCTTCTTGCGGCGCAGGTTCGGGCGGAACTTGCGGGGCGTGTTGGCGGTCACGTGGGTTCCGATACCGCCGGACTTCTTGGATTTACCACTCCGGATAATGCGGTGGCCGAGCACGGGCACAGCCCCGGTGACTTCGCAACGACGGCTCATTTCAGGAGGAGGGCATTGCGCGCCCGTTTGATGGCCTGGTTGAGCTTGCGGTGTAGCCGGGCTGGCATGCCCGTGACGCGCCGGGGGAGGATTTTGCCCCGTTCGGTGATGAACTTGCGGAGCAACTCCGTGTTGCGGAAATCGATGGCGTCCGCGTTGATGTCGATCCGGCGGCGCGGGGCCGACCGGTTCATCCGGCGGGGACGGCGGGGTTTTTTCGTCAGCATGGTGGGTTACTCCTTCGCTTTGGCTTTTTCCTCATCCTCGGATTCCTCGCCGCCCTCTTCGTCTGAGGAATCGGCGGTTTCCAGGAAGGGCTGGGCGCTCTCCCAGCGGTTGCGGCCCTTGTTTTCCTGTTCAAAACGGGACTGGCAGTCGACGGTGAAGCGGGCAAATGGGATGGCCTCCAACCGGTTCACAGGGATGGGTTGGCCGGACATTTCACAGACACCGTAAGTGCCTCCCTCAATGCGTTTGAGGGCCTCTTCGATCTCGTAAAGCGCGTCCTGTTCCTGGCTCAGCAAGCTGAGGGCAAAATCCTTCTCGTAGGCGTCACTGCCGGCATCAGCTTGGTGCATGCCAAAGGCAGAACCACCGCCTGAGGCTGGCTCGCGAAGGCTGTCCTGCGCCACACCTTGCATCTGGTCGAGGATATGGTCACGCAACTCGGCCAGCTTGGTTTTCTGTTTCTCAAGGAAAGAGGCTGAAAATTTCGGGGGCTTGGCTGGCTTGATGTTTTCGTCAAGGGGACGAAGAAAACGAGCGGGGGTTTTGATAGGGAAGGGAGGCCCGGATGGCTTTTTCGGTGCAACCACCTTGGCCACAGGCTTTTTGGCCTTGGACGCGGAGCGTACTGCCGCCTTCTTTTTCGATGCCTTAGGGGCCTTTCGATAGGGGGCTTTTACCTTCTTTTTTGCTTTTGACTTCTTAGCCATGAAATTTCGATCCTAGCTGAGCCCCAAGGGCTTGCCAACCGCAAAAGGCGGTCTGGCTAATGGCTTTCGAGGCTGAGATAGGTGGGGTGGGACAAGCCTTTTTCGTAAGCCTCAAGAAGATCCATTCCCTCCGTGGCCTTCATTTTGTCGGCCTTAATGGCCTCATCCACCTGAGACTTGATCATGCGGGAAAGCTGGGAAGGCTCGTACTGGACATTGCCCAAGACCCGACCGATGGAGAACCCCGGGATTGTTTCCTCAATGTAAAACCCGTCCGGTTCGTCGGCATCAAGATAGACATGGGCCTCGTTGACGGACCCGAAAAGATTGTGCAGATCCCCCATCACGTCCTGATAGGCACCCAGGAGGAAGAAGCCGAGAAGGTAGGAATGTCCATTGGGGTCGTGCAGGGGGAGGGTGGATCGGGTGCCAGTTCCGTTGACGAAAGTATCGATTTTTCCGTCGGAATCGCAGGTGATGTCGACCAACTTGCCCTGATAGGTGGGTGTTTCGTTCAGACGCTGAACCGGGACGATGGGGAAAAGCTGTTTCAAGGCCCAATGATCGATGAGGGACTGGAAAACGCTGAAGTTGCAGAGGTATTGGCGTCCCAATTGATCGGCGAGGACTTTCACCTCCTCGGGAGGCGGGCGGCCATTGCTATACATTGCGGCGATGCGGGAGATGAGATGCCAGAAATTGTCCTCCACTTTGGCCTTGGTGGCGAGGTCGAGCAGGCCCAGATCAAAACGGGCGGCGGCCTCCTCCTTTACGGTGAGGCCATCGTGGAGCGACTCCCGCCGGTTCTTGCGGTTTAGATTCACCACAAGATCGGAGAGCTGGCGGACGAACTCCGGGTCATCTTCCTTGGCAGGGGCAAACTCCCGGAGGGTCTTGGCAATGGTGCCGAACACCTCCACGAGCAAGACGGAGTGGTGGGCGACCGTAGCCCGGCCGCTTTCGCTGACCAGGGTGGGGTGGGGAACCTTTTCCTGTTTGCAGACTTCAGCGACCGAGCGGACGACGTCGCGGGCGTACTCGGTCAGCGTGTAGTTCATCGAGCTCTCGGAGTCGGAGCGCGATCCGTCGTAGTCGATGGCCAGTCCACCACCAACGTCCAGATAGGCGGGTTTCAGTCCCATCTTGTGGAGTTGGCAGTAGTAACGAGTGGCTTCCCGGACGGCTTTGCGGAGGGCGAGGATGTTCGGGACCTGGGAGCCGACGTGGAAGTGGAGCATCTGGAGGCTGTCCGCAAAACCCTCCTTCCGCAGATATTCGATCGCCTGGAGGAGTTCTCCGGTGGAGAGACCAAACTTGGCGCCCTCGCCCCCGGAAAGGGCCCACTTGCCGACCCCGCGGGCGGCTAGTCGAACCCGGATGCCAAGGAGTGGTTGGACCTGCATCTGACGGGCAGCTTCCACGGCCTTGCGTAGTTCCTCGACCTTTTCGATGACGAGAATGACCTTTTTGCCGAGCTTGCATCCCATGAGGGCGGTGCGGATGAATTCGCCGTCCTTGTAGCCGTTGCAGACCAACAGACTTTCCGGGTCGCGGTGGTGGGCGAGGGCTGCAAAAAGCTCCGGCTTGCTGCCGACTTCCAGCCCGTAGTGGTACGGCTCGCCGGCATCGAGGATCTCCTCCACCACCTCCCGCATCTGGTTGACCTTGATGGGGAAAACACCGCGGTAATCGCCCTTATAGCGGGCGGATTTGATGGCTTCCGCAAAAGCTTCGTTGATTGCCCGGACGCGGTGGCGAAGCAGGTCGTGAAAGCGGATGAGCAGGGGGTAGTGTAGGCCGCGTTCCCGGGCGCGGGCGGCCACCTTGATCAGGTCGATCGAAGGTCCACTCTCGCCCATGGGATGAACGGTGACGTGGCCCTCGGGGTTGACCCCAAAATATCCGCTACCCCAGCGGTGAATTCCGTACAAACGCACGGCATCCTCGATTTTCCATTTTTCGGCCAGCTCGGACACAAACGCATTCTTACACACAAGCGGGAGGACAAATCAACGATTCCCCGCGTCCTTGCGGGCGCCGGGAACCAACTTAGGATGATTCCATGGCCACAGACGCGATTCAGGTGCAGATCCTTGGCCTGATGCCGGCGGCGAGCGGCATGGCGGTTTTTCTCGGTAACGAAAACAAGACCTTCAGTATCCACGTGGACCACGGTGTGGGCACCTCCATTGCCCTCCTGCTGAAGGGGGAGAAGCGGGAACGCCCCCTGACGCACGACCTGATTCACCTTATCCTCAAAGGATTCGGGATCACGGTGGACAAGGTCATCATCAACGACCTTCGAAACGACACCTACTTCGCCCGACTCACCCTGCGGCAGATCGGCCCGGGGGGAACCTCCATCACCGAGATCGATGCACGGCCGAGTGATTGCGTGGCGGTTGCCCTGGAGACCGGGAAGCCGATCTATGTTTCCAAAGAAGTCTGGGACAAGGTATCCGACATGACTTCTTTTCTGCAGGAGTTGAAAAAGAAGTTTGCTTCCGGAGAGGGCATCGACGAGGAGGGCGGGGGTGAGGAAAAGGAGGAGGGCAACGGCGGCAAGAAAGGCGGAGATAAGCCCCCGCGAGAAGGCGGGGGGAAGGGGTCCAAAAAAGGCTAAATCATCAGGGGGTGAGCGACGCGGGAAGATTTGTGTCTGTCAGGGTCCGCAGAAACGCCACCAAGGCCTTTTTATCTTTTGGGCTAAGCCGGATTCCCTCCCGAGGATGCTTCGCCAAGTTGGGATCCAAATTGGGACTCTGCCGGACCCCTTCGGAGTAGTGGTCGACCACCTCCTCCAGCGTTTTGAACCGGCCATCGTGCATATAGGGGGCGGTCAGGGCGATATTGCGGAGTGAGGGCGTGGCGAATTTGCCCATGTCCGATTCCTTGCCGGTGACTTTCTGTCGACCGGGATCCTTTGGGGAGGAATCCAAGCCATTGTTGTGAAACTGGTGGTCGGTAAAAAGCGGTGCGCCATGGCAGTGGAAGCAGTCCGCCCCGCGTTGGCCCATGCGCGGTTCAAACTCGGTCATAAACAGCTCCAAGCCCCGTTCTTCCTCCGGTGAAAGCTGGGTGAAACCCGCCATGGCCAGGTCAAACTTGGATCGATAGGTCGTCAGCGTGAGGACGAATTGTTCTAGTGCTAAGGCGATCCTGGTGGCATCGATTTTTGGGGATCCGAAAGCCTTGGCAAAGAGGGGAGGATAGGCGGGGTCGGACGAAAGCTTTTTCGCCACATTTTCCAGCGACTCATCCATTTCATCATGTTCCTGGACGGGCATCAGGACCTGTTGGCGCAGGGAGGATGCCCTGCCGTCCCAAAAAAACTCATGTTTCCAGGCCACGTTGAGCAGGGTCATGGAATTTCTGGTGCCCGGATCGCCGTGAATTCCCACGCTGACACGCCGGGGATCCGAGAAGCCGTGCCGTGGACTGTGACAGGAGACGCAGGTGAGGGTGTTGTCTTTGGAGAAGTTTGGATCCCGGAAAAGCTTTTCTCCCAGGGACACCCTTTCCTCAATCAGGGGGTTATCCCGGGGCAGGTCGGGGATGGGGAACGTTGCGGCCATTCCAAAGCGGTACGGGGTGTAGGTTTTAGGGAGGTCGATGGGTTTTATGGGCCGTGGTTTTTCCGAGGCATTGGCATGGGAGGCAAAGGCGCGAACCCGGAAAGAGCCGGGCAGATTGGCGCCCAATTTGTCGGCAAGGGGATCCTTTTCGCGAGAATGCGTGGAGACTCCATCGCCCAGGATCGAGATCGGGCGGGGGGAATTGAAAAGTGAGGCGAGGTCGAAATCCAGATGTAACGCCCCGTTTTCTTTCAGTTCCAAGGTGACGGGAAGGTTGATGCAGGTCCGGCGGGGGTCCCGGGCAAAGTGATAAGAGTATCCGGCGGGCTTTTCGTTGGCCCGGCGGAAAAAACCTTCGACGGCCATGAAGATATATCCTCCCTGCCAATCCCAGTGGAGGTTGTTGAGAACCGGGTGGAGCGGATCGTCGACGGGGATCTTGGAGATGTCGGCGTGATTGGTCTTTTCATCGGGTCCGACAAAAAAGCGGACCGCACGGTAGGTTCCGCTGGGAATGTCAGTGAGCCGGAAATCCCAGCGTTGCTTTTCGAGATCCAGCCAGGCATTTTGCCCGGGAAATTCGACCCAACCCCCGGTTTCCTTTTCCAATGCAAAACCGGAGAGAAGCAGGCTTATCCGGGTGAAAGACAGGGTTTCCTTGGAGGAGTTTTCATAGCGAAGGGAGTCCGCCACCACAGGTTTTCCGGCAAAATTTGGAAGGAGAACGAATTCGAGTTCGGAGCCCTGAAGAGGAAGGCAACCGCTCAGCAGAGCCAGAACAGAAAGGAGGCGCCGTCGCATGAGACCCTATTCTAAGGGGATGGAAGGGGTTTCAGGATGAGAATAAGTGAGGGGGTGCGGAATTCAGTATCCCACGCTGTCGTAAGTGGCCATTCCGGTTCGGACAAATTTGTAAAACCTCCGGGGGACTGAGGAAAAGGAACCGGTTTCATCGTAGGAGATGCGGTTGTTGGTTGCGACAATGGAGGAGACAAGAGTGGGCCAGTTGGTGTTGGTGCTGCTGAGATCGTTGGTTGCGTAAATCCGGTACGTTCCTCCTTCGACGGCATTCCAAACCAAGGTGACCTTATTCGTGGAGGCCGCCAAGGGATTGGTACTGCTCCAAGTTTCGACCGTATTGGTGGCTCCCTTGTAGTGAAGGGTCAGGGGGGTGTCGGCATTCATGACCGTGAGGGTGCTGGAACCGCCCGAGGGGGTGGCCATATACCAACGACCCACATTGTACGGATACCAAGGGGTTCCGTCGGCTTTGATCGAAACGAAATAGGCCCAAGTGCCATTGGGAAACTCGGGGGTGACGCAGTAGCGGGCGTTGTATTTATTGAGGTCAAAATGGACTCCCTGGGTATAGCCAAGATCGCCCAAGTAATCGTAATCCTCGGCATAGTGTCCGAGTTCATAGGTGGTCGAGACGTTGGGCCCCCACTGTCCGGAGGTCAGATTTGTTTTGTTTTGCGCCTGCTGGGCCCAAAGGGGGAGGCTTTTCCTGCCGGCGCTATTGAGATTTGTCGTATTGTTATTGCCGTCGCGAAAAACATAACCGGAGACCATGCGGCGAACCCCGCTGGCTGGATTGGTGGGGTTCGAGTAACCGTAAGGGCCGTAGAGTGGTAGTCCGTCATTGATCCAACCGATGATCGGGGAGTGCTGGAAGTTGGTGGTGGCGGTGTTTTCGGCGTAAGCCTTGGTGTTGGTGTTGTAATTGATATTGTCGCCCAGCAGATACCGGACCCCGATGGGATTGGCGTGGGCGTGGTACTGGCCGCTGGGTTGGGGATGATTCAGGGCATAATCAAATGAGATGCTTTCGTTGGGCATGGCATCCCGGTTCCAGATGCCATCTCCCGGACCGATACCGGCGACCGGGGAGGCGTCCTTGTTGTTGGAAACCGAGTAGGAAAATCCATCGGAGGTGTTGTAAATAGACACTCCATCCACCAAAAACCCGATGGAGCCCATGCCGGTCAGGGTACGTCCGGTCGTGGCTAAATTTGTATTCACCGAGGGATTTCGCGGGAAACGATAAACTCCGGTGCTGGTGCCTTGGTTTCTGGGAAGATTCGGATTGTTCCATGGGCCCATGACATAGGGCGCCAGACCGGTGTTTTTGATATAGACCCAAGTGCTGGAGTAATCGATTTCGTGAACTCCGGCATAGGTAGGGGAAGTTTGTCCCGTCCAAGTCGTGGTGGAAATGCCAGCCGTGCGGTTGGCTGTGCTGGTATAAATTCGGGCATATTTTGTGGAGGCTTCGGTAAACCACGAGGAGAGGAGTGGATCTGCGAAAGCTGAATGAACCTGTCCAAAAACGAATGGAAAAAGGACCAGCCTTTTAAGGCCTAGAAAAAGCCTCTGCCTCATTAACTTACATTATCACAAGTTTCAAAAATTTCCTGTGGGATTTACGGGTTATCCAAAACGGTGAAAGTGTCTTATGATCAGTGAAATACAAAAAGTCTCACCAGTTTGGAGACTTAAGTAATCATTTGGGGCAGGAGAGGGGCCTGCCCGAGTCGAGTGACTATCGACTCTTTTCTTCGGAAGGGGGTTCGAGCTCAGACATGATCTGGAGGATGCGGTCACCGCGCTTTTGGGCCTCGTCGAATTTAAAATGGAGCTTGGGCGTGTACTTGATATGGAGGGTTTTGTTGATTTCGGCCTGCCACTCCTCCTTCAACGAGTTCAGATCGTGGAGGATCTGCTCGTCGGGAGTGCGACCGTCGAGATGGGAAATGAAGACCGTGGCGTGGCGGAGGTCGGGACTGACATCGACCCCCGTAATCGTGAGCAGCGTGCCTTCCAAGGTGCGTTCACGACTCACCAACCGGGCGAGAACGCCGCGAATTGACTCAGAGACTCTAACTAGTCTGCGTGATGACATAAGCCTTGGGCCGTTTGTTTAGGTTTACGTTTAGGAGGGAAAGAAGCTAATGCCGGCGATTACAGGGTTTGGGGGACCTTTTCGAGCTGGTAGCACTCGATGATGTCGCCTTCCTCGTACTCGTCGAAATTTCCCAGGCGGATACCGCACTCGAGTCCTTGGCGCACCTCGTTGACGTCCTCCTGGAAACGCTTGAGGGTGACCACGCCACCGTCGTAAATCGGCTGCTTTTTGCGGATCACGCGGGCACGACCGCTCTTGGTGATCCGGCCACTTTGAACCTGGCAGCCTGCGACCATGAATTTGGATAGCTCGAACACTTTCTTGACCAAGGCGTTGCCCAGCGGAGTCTCGCGCAGCTCGGGATCGAGCATGCCAGTCATGGCTTCCTTCACTTGATCCACCAGCTCGTAAATGATGCTGAAAAGTTTGATCTGGATGCCTTCGCGCTTGGCGGCGTTGGCGGCGGAGTTGTCGGTCTTGGTGTTAAAGCCGATGACAACGGCTCCGGAGGCCTTGGCGAGGAGAATATCGGACTCGGAGATCGGACCGATGGCCGCTAGGACGATATCGAGATCGATCTTCTGGCTCTGGATTTTCTTAAGGGATTCGGTGATGGCTTCGACCGAGCCCTGCACATCGCCTTTGAGGATAACCTTGAGGCACTTCTTTTGCCCTTCGGCGATGCTGGCAAAGAGATTTTCCAGGGTGACGCTTCCCGGGGTTCCGGTCGGTCCGGCGGCAAGGCGGGCGACCCTCTCGGCCTCCTGGCGCTCCTCCATGATGGAGCGGGCTTCGCGTTCGGAACCGACCACGACGACTTCCTCGCCCGGAGCCGGGGCGCCGGTGATGCCAATAATGCGGGCAGGGGAGGAAGGGCCCGCTTCCTTGATGTTTTGACCTCCGTCGTCGAGCAGGGCTTTCACCTTGCCCATGTGGGGACCGCAGACAAAGGAGTCGCCGACTTTGAGGCATCCCTGTTGCACGAGAACGGTGGAGGTGGGTCCACGACCCGTTTCAATCTGGGTCTCGATTACGCGGGCGCGGGCGTGACCGGTGGGATCGGCACGAAGTTCAAGAACCTCCGCCTGAAGACCGATCATTTCGAGAAGTTTTTCGATGCCGGTGCCTTTGGTGGCGGAAACCTCGCAGACCACGGTTTGGCCGCCCCACTCCTCCGGGGCCAAGCCTTGCTCCTGCAACTGGCCTTTGACGCGATCGACGTTGGCCCCCGG
>Ga0214917_10002881_pt1 | contig 20507 bp, 13 predicted proteins | sample LL_1208_BB_MetaG_FD_177983 | JGI IMG/M metagenome (GOLD analysis project Ga0214917, IMG submission 177983) | Freshwater microbial communities from Lake Lanier, Atlanta, Georgia, United States - LL_1208_BB | ecosystem: Environmental > Aquatic > Freshwater > Lake | place: USA: Georgia | collected...
CTGGGATTCCGGCGGCGGGCGTCGGTCCGGGAGCTCCCGGAGAGTTTGGCGCCGCAGGCCCCGGAGGCTCCCCTGCGACACCGGAAGAGCCGCAGGATCTCGTTCTCAAGCGATACGATTTCGTCCTGCAGTTCTGTTGGCAGCCCAAGGTGCCTGAGCCGGCGTCCGCTGCCGCTCCGGCGCCGGCACCATGACCGCGGCCTCGCCCGGCCTCCGTCCCGGCATCGAATCCTCCGTCAGCACCTGAATCTCAACTCCGGTCAGCATCGCCATGGCACAAACGTCCGCCGCCGACAAGCTGCGTCCCGCGCTGCAGATCTTCGCGAAGTATCACTTTTGGATGCTGGCGGTGATCGTGCCGTTCATCATCGTGCCCTCCCTGTTCATGGCGCACGGGCATCTGCTGAAGCAGATCGACGTGGTTCGTGAACAGATCAAGGCCTGCATCTCGTCGCTCAAGTCGGTGCGCAACATCACCCAGCACCCGAACCCCGCCTGGAGGGACGACATCGACACCAGCACGATGCGGGTCAAGCGGGAGACCCTGTCGGAGTGGCAGCGGTTTTGGGACAGCCAGGCTGCGCTCCGCAGCTGGCCGGACGCTCTCGGCGCCGACTTCGTCAAGGCGGTCACCAACCTCAAGTCGGACGGCAAGCTGTCGCGCAAGCTGCTGGAGCGGTATCAGGACATGGTGCGGACGCTCGTGCGCGAGCTGCCGGGAAGAATGGGGGCGGAGGAGATGATGCACATGGGCGACGCGGGCGGCGACGGCCGCCCCCGTCCCGCGGCGGCCATGGGGCCGCCGGGCGACCTGGCGCAGCCGGGAATGCGACCGGGGCTGTTTCAACCGGGCGGCTCCGGCAGCCAGGGCGTTGCCCCGCAAGCGCCCCTCCACAACGTCGTGTGGAATCAGGCGAACCAGCAGCAGATCTACAAATCGTTCGACTGGGAGACTCCCCCCACGACGGTGATGGTCACGATGGCGCAGGAGGAACTGCGTGTGTACGGGATCCTGTGCGATCTGATCGCGCAGATGAACAAGTCGGCCACGGGGCCGCACAACGCGGCGATCGCCGCAGTGAACGAGCTGCTCGTCGGCTATCCCGCCGCGACCGACGTCGCCGGCGGCGCGACGAAGGGCCGCATCCGGTCAGCCTCGCAGCAACCGGGCGGCATGGGCATGATGTCCGGCATGGATATGTCCGCCGGGCCCGAGGGGGGCGGCGGCGGGAAGCCGGCCCACCCGCGATTCGGCGCAGGCAGTTCCTCGATGGGCAGCGGCATGGCCGACCCGGCCATGGCCGATGCGGCGGCGGCCGCCGCCGCCGGGCCGACCGACGAGGCGCTCCGCACCTGGGTCTACGTCGACTTCAACGACAAGCCACTCGACGCCGCAGCGCTCGCCTCCGCTCCCGACGCGACGATGGTCCACCTGATGCCCTTCGTCATGAAGCTGGTGATGGACCAACGGCAGATCGACGCGCTGCTGGTGGAGATGGCCACCGGCTCGCTGCCGATCGACGTTCGGCAGGTGCGGATCAACGCCTCGGGCGGACTCGGCGAGCCCGGCGGGATGATGTCGTCGGGTCCGAGTGACGGCATGTCTGGCATGTCTGGCATGTCTGGCATGTCGGGCATGTCGGGTGGCGGGTCGCAGGCGGGAGGCAGGATCTACGACGTGCCCGTGGAGATACGCGGCACCATCGGGCTGGCGACCCAGCCGAGCGAGGCCGCCGTGGGACTGGAACCCGGCCAAGGGGCCGAGCAGCCGGCGGGCGCGGCCGAGGGCGACAAGTCGACCGCCGTCTCCACACCGCTGTGGATCGCGTCGCCCGCGGCTGCGGCCGGCCCCGAAGTCCGCCGCCATCGCCGGCCGAGCCATCCGCCCAAACAGTTCGTCGGCCGAGCGGCCCCCGGCCCTGGACCCGTCCAACCCCACCCGTCCTCGGAGCCGTGGCCACCGTTCCCGCGGCCACTTCCCGAAAGATGGAGAGCGCCGTCGTGAAGAAGCCTCGCGTCTCGTTCAACAAGCAGGCGATCGTCGCCTTTCTCGTCAATCACGGGGAAAAACTCGTCGTCGGCCTGTTCGGGCTGTTCGCCTGCACGCTGGCGTGGGGTGGCGTCGAGGCGCTCCGCTCCATGCGGCCCACGCAGGAGCAGCGTCCTGAGGCGATCATCGACCAGTCGAAATCGACCGACACGCACATCGACTCGGTGAAGATCGCGCCGGACGACGAACTCACCAGCGAGAAGGGCCTGTCGGCGCTGGTCAAGCCCTGGCTGGGAGTGAAGGTCGATCCGCCGCAGCACCCGCTGGTGCTCAACAAGCCGCTGTTCGGCGAGCTGTCCAAGCGCACGAGTCCCGACATCCTCCCGATCGAGGATTTGCGGGCCACGGCGGGTGTCGTCGTGATCGCCTCGAAGCCGGCGCCCGCCGGGGGCCGGCCCGCCGCAGGCGACAAGCCGACGGATCTCGAAACGGCGGCGCCGGCCAAGGGGCCGAAGCCGCGTGGCTTCGGCCGCGGTCCCCAGGGCGCACCCGGCATGCAGCCCGGCATGCCGGCGATGCCCGGTGCCGGAGAGATGTCGGGCTCGCCTTCCATGCCGTCCGACCCCGCGATGATGGGCATGAACCCCGCCCAAGCGCTGGGCGTGCCGAAGCTCGCTCCCTACGTCATCCTGACCGGGCTGATTCCGGTGAAGAAGCAGCTCGAGGAATACGACCGTACGTTTCAGGGCGCCAGCCTGCGTGATGCGGGCGTCGACACGCCGCGGTGGAACAGCTACCGCATCGAACGCTCGGAGCTGGTCCCCGGGGCTGCCGAGAAGTGGGTGCCGATCGACATGAAGGGGGTCGCCAAGCAGTATTCCGCGCAGTGGCTGCGGCTCCAGCCGGAGCCGTCGCTGGCGCCGTTCACGCTGTCTCCCGACATCGAACTCCGCGACACCACCGCCCTGCCGATCCCCTTCTGCAGCCCGCTGCCGCAGCTCGCGGACGGCAGCTGGGGATTCAAGGGGCTCCATCCCTGGTTCGTCGACATGATGCTGCGCGACGCCGCCAAGCGAAAGGCGAAGGAAAAGGCAGATCGCGAGGCCGTTCCGGACGATGTGTTCGGCGGTGCCGGCCAGCAGCCCGGCATGGCGTCGATGGGTGATCCGGCCATGATGGGCTCGGGCGCGATGTCCGGATCCCCGATGGCGATGCCCGATGGTTCGATGGGACCGGGCGGCATGGGCTCGGGCAACGCCCGACAGCTCATCGACGGCGTCGAATACCGGCTCTTCCGCTTCGTCGATTTTTCGGTGCTGCCCGGGCGGCAATACCGCTACCGTGTCCGGCTCGTCTGCTGGAACCCGAATCTCAACCTGCCGACGAGGCATCTGGCGGACGTCGCGCTGGCCAAGAGGCCCACGCTCGAATCCCCGGTGAGCGATCCGACGGCACCGGCGGTCGTGCCGGACGGCAAGCAGCTGCTGGCGATGCCGATGCGGAAGGAATTCCTGCGGAAGCTGAAGCCGGGCATGGTGCCGATGATGGTGCTGGGAGAGAAGCCGAAGAGCGGCACGCTCACGCTTCGTGCCCTGATCGGCGAGTACGGCGGCGTGGCCAACGTCGACCCGAAGTCCGAGAAGAAGGGGGACAGGCGGTCGTTCGGCGACACGCTCCTGACCGAGCGGGTGCTCCTCGACGCCCGCGGCGATCGCCAGGATCGGGCGGAGATCCTCCAGACGACGGCCGCCGGCAAGCTGCCGCCTCCCGTGCCGGAGCCGTTTGAAATGATCTTCCTCCGTCCGGACGGCACCTTCGAGTTTGCGAGTGCCTCCGAATCCCAGCCGCAGATCGAGCGCTACCGCGCCACCTCGCCACCGGAACTGGGCCTCGCGCCGCCGCAGATGCCCGCCGGCCAGCCCGCGACCGAGTCCTCGCCGTTTGGAAACGTGTTCGGCTCGCCGTCGGGAGCGCAATCACGATGACCCTCGCACACAAGCAGGCTCCGTTCGGCCCGCGCGTGTTCGGCCGGCTCGCCCGCGGCCGGCTCGCCGTCGCCGTCGCCCTCTGCGTCGTCATCGCACTCCTCTCCGGACAGGCCCGCGGCCAGGACGATGGCGGCCTCACCTGGGGCAAGGTGGAGTCGGCGAAAGAGTCGCTCGACCTCAAGGAGAAGTTTCGCGGCGGTGGCGGCATCGACGCCAAGGCGAAGGAATTTCTCGAACAGACAGCACTGCCGCAACTGGCGACCGAAGGCAACCGCGGCACGATCACGACGGTCCGCAGGCGACTTCGGGAGTTTTTCCTCAACGACATCGCCGACGAGAAAATCGGCGACGAGTGCAATCGCCTCTTCGCCACCTTCATGGCCGCGCTGGCCGCCAAGGACGACGAACCTGCGGTGGTGCGGGTAAACGCCATGCTGCTCGTCGGCGAACTGCAGACCGCGGGGACGGCGGGCCGCAAGCCCTGGCCCGGCGCCATCGCGATCCTGGCCAAGGCCATGGCGGACACGTCGCTGTCGATGGAGGTCCGGATCGCGGCGGCGACCGGCCTCGCGAGGCATCTCGACGCGGCCAGATCCAGTCCCGACCTGCTTGGCCGCATCTCCAAGGACGCGGCGGCGCCACTGGCGTCGGTGGTCAAAGAGATGGTCGCCGCCGGCGGCGGCCCCGAAAACGACTGGCTCCTCTCGCGTTCCCTGGCGATGCTCGGCCAGTTCGGGCAGCCGCAGCCGGCGGCGGTCGCGGACGTGATCGAAGCGGTCGGGGCACCGGCCCGGTCGTTCGACGCCCGCGTGCGGGCGGCGACGTGCCTGGCAGCCATCGTCGGCCCGCAGGCGGCTGTCGCCGAGCCCGCGGGCGTGATCGGCAAGATCGAGGAGCTGGCGGTCGCCTGCCTCCAGCAGGACGCCGACACCGCCGAGCGGGCGAAGCTCGAGAAGCGGTTCGGTGGCGAGGGGGGCGGCCTGCCTGGCATGTCGGGGCCGATGTCCGGCGGCCCTGGCGGCTACGTGCCGCCGGAGGCGGCGATGCAGGGTCCCGGTTTCGGCCCGGCCGGCGACCCGGCGGCCGCAGGCGGCTTCGGATTTCCTGGGAGCGGACCGCTCCAGCCGCCCGGAGAACAGTTGATCCCCGTGGAGGTCTGCCGGCGGGCGGCATGGAGGCTCTCGTCGCTCGCGAATGCGATCCTCACCGCCGACGAGAAACGCGGGCTGCGTTCGCTCATCACCGACGAGGCGGCGGCCGCGAAGGCCAAGCGGCTCGCCGAAACACTGCGAGCGGCAGCGACCGAACTCGATGCGCGGCCGAGCGACGCCACCCTGCTTCAGGCGTTGGCCGACGTGAAGCCCGCCCCGCCGGCAGCCGCCGAGGATGACGTGCCGGCGGCCGAAGAGGGGGCCACTCCCGCCGATCAGGCGAAGTGACTTCCCGGACCGATCGCGGCGCGGGCGGCCCGCAGCGCCCACGGACCGGCAGTCGTGCGGCGGCATATCCGCCGATCCTTCAACGCCACATCACTGCTTGATCAGGTCGCGAACCGTGCCGCCCGCGGGGATCATCGGCAGCACGTGCTCCTGGTACGGCACCTGCACATCGAGCAGCGCCGGCCCCTCCGCATCGATGAGTCGCACGAGGGCGGCCTCGAGGCTCCCCTTGGCGGCGACAGATTCGGCCTGCCAGCCGAAGCCTCGTGCGATCGCCACGAAGTCTGGATACCGGCCCGTCGGGGAGATGCCGTCGCCCCGGCCGCACGCCTCGGGGTTGTCGACGGGACCGAGGTAGGTGTGCGCGCGGTTCCCCTTGAAGAACCGGTCCTCCCATTGCACCACCATCCCGAGGTGCTGGTTGTTGAGCAGCAGCACCTTCACCGGGATGTTCTCGCAGTGGCAGGTGGCGAGTTCCTGGATGTTCATCAGGATGCTGCCGTCGCCGTCGATGTCCACGACGAGCGACTCCGGGTGCGCCACCTTGGCCCCCATCGCCGCCGGCAGGCCGAAACCCATCGTGCCGAGCCCGCTGGAGGAGAGCCAGGTCCGCGGCCGGCGAAACTTGTAGAACTGGGCGGCCCACATCTGGTGCTGTCCCACTCCCACCGTGATGATCGTGTCGCGCGCGGCGGTGAGTCGGGAGAGCTCCTCGATCGCCTGCTGCGGCAGGATGCCGTCGAAGCCCCGCTCGTAGGAGAAGGGGCTTTCCCGCTTCCATTCGGCGATCTGGCCGTACCAGTCGTCGAGCGACGCGGCGGGCGGCTCGACGATCCGGTTGAGCTGGGCCAGCGATTCCTTCACGTCCGCCACGATCGGGACGTGGGCGAGCTTGTTCTTGTTGATCTCCGACGGATCGACGTCGATGTGCACGATGAATCCATGCTGCGCGAACTCGGCGACCTTGCCGGTCACACGGTCGTCGAACCGCACGCCCACGGCGATCAGCAGATCCGCCTGATCCACCGCGTAGTTGGAGTAGACGCTCCCGTGCATGCCCAGCATGTCGAGGCACCGGGGATCGTCCGCCGGGAACGCGCCCAGACCCATGAGCGTCATGGTGACGGGGATGCCCGTCTTCGCGACGAGCTCGCGAAGCTCCGCCGACGCGTCGCCGGCGATCACGCCGCCGCCGGCGTAGATGACCGGCCGCTTTGCCCGCCTGATCGCCGCGGCCACCTGGGCGATCTGTTCATGACGCGGCCGACGGACTTCCGGATGGTAGCCCGGCAGGTTCATCGGCGCGTCGTAGTCGGGCACGATCTGCGCGAGCTGGATGTTTTTCGGCAGGTCGACCAGCACCGGACCGGGGCGGCCCGTGGTCGCGATGTGAAACGCCTCACGCATCACCCGCGCGATGTCGGCGGCGTCGGTGACCAGGTAGTGGTGCTTCGTGATCCCCCGGCAGACCTCGACGATCGGCGTCTCCTGGAACGCGTCGGTGCCGATGACGCTCGTGCCCACCTGCCCCGTCAGGGCCACCAGCGGCACGCTGTCCATCTTGGCGTCCGCGATCGCCGTGACGAGGTTCAGCGCCCCCGGACCGCTGGTCGCCATGCACACCCCCGGCCTGCCGGTGGTGCGGGCGTAGCCCTGGGCCGCGAAGCCGCCGCCCTGCTCGTGCCGGGGCAGGATCGTGCGCAGCCGGTCCTTGGCGCGGGTCAGCGCCTGGTGGAGCGGCATGCTCGCGCCGCCCGGATAGGCGAAGATCACGTCGACGCCGTGACGGATGAGCGATTCGACGACGACGTCCGCACCGCTCACGAAGGCTTCGGAAGCACGGGGGCGGACGGCGGTGGCCATGGGGGACTCCTCAAGGGCGGTACGAAAGGGCGGTACTGGAGAACGGTGCGGGACTGCCGGGATCCACCCTCAAAAATACACGATAAACGTCCGCCCGCATCAAGCCCTCGCCCGGGGGCTGGTGCCGCCCCGCGGTCCCGGAAAACGCCCGGCAGCACAAGCCCCCGCAGAGCGTTCTCGGGAAGGCCCGGAAAATCCGCCTGGAACCGGCCGTTCCCGCGGCCCCGCCGTCTGCGGCTTCCCGGCACCGGCAGGCGGCATGTTCCGCGTCATGTTCTAATGCCGCCGTGCCCGCGCCCAAGGTCCCCGGTCCCGCCGAGCGGCTGCTCGGCCTGGCCCCCACCCTCGAAACGCATCAGGGGTTCGCGGACGTCGTCGCCAGCCTCCAGGCGGGGCATGGCGGGACGATCGGCGGAGCCTGGGGATCGGCGTCTGCGCTGGCCGTGGCGGCGCTCGCGGGGCGACGGTCCACGGGCGTGCTGGTCGTGGTCCTGCCCCACGCCACGGAAGCCGATGCGTTCGTCGACGACCTCGGGCTGTTCACGCAGTCGGCCGTCGCCCTGCTCCCGGCGCTCGAGGACTACGGCGACATCGTGGCCCACGACGACCCCGCCGAAGCGGAGCGTCTCGCGCTCGTCAAGCGGCTGACCGGATCGGCGGAGCGTCCGCCGCAGATCATCGTCACCACCATCCAGGCGCTCCTCGCACCGCTCGACGACCCCCGTGACATCGAGGCGAGCACCCGCCGGCTGGCCGTCGGCGGAACGCTCGACCCCGCCGAGCTCTCCGACTGGCTCGCGGCCCGCGGCTGGGAGCTGGCCGACGCCGTCGACAGGCCGGGCACGTTCGCCCGGCGCGGCGGGATCGTCGACCTGTTCGCCACCGACTGGGATCGGCCCGTCCGAATCGACCTCTTCGGCGACGAGATCGAATCCCTGCGGACGTTCGACACGGTGAGCCAGCGGAGCGTCGACACGCTCGCGTCGATCGACCTCACCGCGCTCGCCCGCAGCCCGCACGCCGCCGGCCGGGCTGCGCGGCGAACGCATCTCGCCGACATCCTGCCCGCGGGATCCTGGTGGGCGCTCGTCGAGCCCGGCGATCTGGCCGAGGAGGCGCACCGCACCCACCAGCGGCTGGGGGCCGACGCCGGACTGGTCGCCCCGGAGGATGTCTTCGCCCGCATCTACCGCTTCCCGTCGGTGACGCTCTCCGCGGTCTCGCCGTCGAGCCTCGAGGCCACCGCGGCGCTGGCCGTCGAGAGCGTGGAGCGGTTCACCGGCGTCCTCGACCGGGTCCGCGAGGAACTCGAGACGGTCGGACGCGACCAGGAGGTGTGGGTCGTGGCCCCCACCGAGGCGGAGGAGCATCGGCTGCACGACCTGCTCGCCGAGAGCGGACCCGGCCGCTCGGGGCGGCTCCACTTCGCCCGCGGCCACCTCTCGGCCGGCTTCCGCCTCGTGCCCGAGAAGATCGTGCTCGTGTCGAGCGGAGAGCTCTTCCGTCGCGAGGAGGTCGCGGTCGTCCGGCCCACGAAGCAGCGGCTCTCCCGCGCCATCGACACGTTCCTCGACCTCCACGAGGGCGACTACGTCGTCCACGTCGCGCACGGCATCGGCCGCTACAAGGGGCTCAAGCTCCTGGAGCAGCACGGCCGCACCGAGGAGTTTCTCGAGATCGAGTTCGCCGAGAACACGCGGATCTACGTGCCGGCGTCGTGCATCGAGCTGGTGCAGAAGTACGTCGGCGGCACGAAGCTGGCCCCGAAGCTCGCGAAGGTCGGCGGCACGCTCTGGCAGCGTCAGAAGCAGGCCGTCGAACGGGCCGTGGCCGACATGGCCGCGGACATGCTGCAGCTGCAGGCCCGGCGGGAGAGCCGGCCCGGGATCGCCTTCCCGCCGGACACGCCCTGGCAGCGGAGCTTCGAGGAATCGTTCCCGTTCGACGAGACTCCCGATCAGTTGACCGCGATCGCCGCCATCCGGGAGGACCTCGAGCGGCCCAGACCGATGGACCGCCTGCTCTGCGGCGACGTGGGCTTCGGCAAGACGGAGCTGGCGATGCGCGCGGCGTTCAAGGTGGCGGAGGCCGGGGCGCAGGTGGCGGTGCTCGTGCCCACGACCGTGCTCGCCGAGCAGCACCGCCGCACCTTCGCAGCCCGCTTCGCGGAGTTTCCCTTCACGGTCCGGGCGCTGTCGCGGCTGACCGGCACCCGGGAGGAGCGCGACACGCTCGAGGGCATCGCGCGCGGGACCGTCGACATCGTCATCGGCACGCACCGGCTGGCCCAGGCGGACATCCACTTCGCGAACCTCGGCCTGGTCGTCGTCGACGAGGAGCAGCGGTTCGGCGTCGACGTCAAGGAACGGCTCAAGGCGCTGCGGGCGAGCGTCGACGTGCTCACGATGACCGCCACGCCGATCCCGCGCACGCTCCACATGGCGATGCTCGGCATCCGTGACATCTCCAATCTCACCACGCCGCCCGCCAATCGCATCGCGGTGGAGACCCGCGTCTCCCGCTGGGACGAGCGGCTCATCCGTCATGCCGTCGACCGCGAGCTGGCCCGCGGCGGCCAGGTGTTCTTCGTCCACAACCGCATCCACGACATCCACAAGGTCTCGCATCGGCTGTCGCAGATCGTTCCCGAGGCGACGATCGTCATCGCGCACGGCAGGCTCTCGGAGGCGGAGCTGGAGGACGTCATGCTCGCCTTCGTGGCGGGCAGGGCCGACATCCTGCTGGCGACGACGATCATCGAGAGCGGCCTCGACATCCCCAGGGCCAACACGATCTTCATCGACGAGGCCGACACCTACGGGCTGGCCGACCTGCACCAGCTCCGCGGCCGCGTGGGCCGCTCGCACCACCGCGCCTACTGCCACCTGCTCGTCGACGAGACGGCCACGCTCACCGCGACCGCCGCGAAGCGGCTGCGGGCGATCCAGGAGTTCTCCAGCATGGGGGCGGGCTTCTCGCTGGCGATGCGCGACCTCGAGATCCGCGGCGCCGGCAACCTGCTGGGCACGCAGCAGAGCGGCCACATCGCCACCGTCGGATACGAGCTCTACTGCCGCCTCCTCGAGCAGGCGGTGCGCGGCCTCAAGGCCATGCCGCCGGCGGAGCCGCCGCCCGTGACGCTCGACCTGCCCGGCGAGGCCTGGCTGCCGCGGGACTTCATCCCCGACTTTCGGGCGAAGATCGACGTCTACCGGCGGCTGTCGCGGATCACCGCCGAGTCGCAGGTCGACGACCTCGCAGGCGAGCTCGCCGACCGCTTCGGGCCGCTCCCAGCCGAGGTTTCGCGGATGCTCGAGTTTGCCCGGATTCGCGCGCTGGCCGCCGCGCACGGGATCGACTCGATCTCGCGGCAGCCGGGGCTGCTGGTCATCGGCCACCACGACCTCAGGGCCCTGCAGCGGCTGCGAACGGCCTGGGAGCGGGCGGGAAGGACGCTGCGGATCGTCGGCGAGAAGACGGCCGTGATCCCGCTCGATCGGCGGGTCGGTGACGATCCCGACAGGCTGCTGGAACTCGCCAGGACGCTCTTGCGAGTCCCGCGCGACCGCTCCTATAGTCCTCGCCCCTCGTCCCCCGCCACCCGCGGCTGATGCAGGTCGGGCGGCCCGCCGCGACCTCGCCAGGCCGGCGCACGCGACGGCACAGGCAAGGAACCGAACCGCGATGAGCGACAACGGCCACACCCCGCAGCGGCGCCGGCGAGCGCCGCGCTGCGCCGCCTGCCTCGCGGTCGCCGTGGCGTGGAACGCCGCGGCCTGGGACGGCCGCACGTTCGCCGACGACGACGCGAGCGCCGCAGCCGCCACGGCGGCCACCGCCCGCGGCCGCGTGCCACTCGGACAGGCGCCGAGCGTGCCCGATCCGCTGGGACGGCCCCAGGGCTGGCCGACGGCCGGCGGACCCGACAAGGGTGGCACGGGCAAGGGGGGCGTGCTCTCGAGCATTCGTGCGATACCGGGCAGCCCGCTCGAGCCGGTCGAGGGGCCCGAGCCCGCCATGCTCCCCGCCGGCGACAGGCCCGGCCAGGCGGGCGTGATCCGCGCCGGGTTCGAGGAGCCCCTGCCGCGGGCGGCAGCCGCCTCCGCGTCGTCGTCGGGCGGCGTGCAGGTGCTCGACAACGCCAAGGTCGTCGCCCGCGTCGGCCCCGAGGTCGTGCTCCAGGGCGACATCCTCACGCCGACGGCCATGGACTGGCTCGAAAAGGTCTCGCCCGGCCTCACCCCCGAGCAGGTGGCGGAGCTGAAGTCGCAGATCTGCCGGCAGGTGATCAAGCCGCACGTGGAGTCGCTCATCGTCTACGTCGACGCCTGCCGCACGATCCCGCCCGACCGCCTTCCCGAGATCGAGAAGAAGGTCAACGAGGCCTTCGACCAGCAGCAGCTCCCGCGGCTCGTCAAGGAGGCGGGCGTCGCCACCGCGGCCGAATACGACCAGCTCTTGCGCTCCCGCGGGCTGTCGCTCGACAGGATCCGCAAGACGTTCTTCGAGCGGGCCCTCGCGCAGCAGTGGCTGCAGCAGAAGGTGATCAACGACGACGAGATCCCCCACGCCGAGATGATCGCCTGGTACCAGAACCACCTGGCCGAGTACGAATTTCCGGCGAAGGCGCGGTTCGAGCAGCTCACCGTGAAGGTGACGCCGGAACGTCCCCGCGGGCAGGCGTGGAACCAGCTGGCGGCGATGGGCAACGAGGTGCTGCAGGGCAGGCCGTTCGCCGAGGTGGCGAAGGCGCGGTCCGAGGGCCCGACGGCGGCCGGCGGTGGCGGCTACGACTGGACGACGAAGGGCAGCCTCGTCTCGAAGGCGGTGGACGAGGCGGTCTTCACGCTCCCCGTCGGGCAGCTCAGCGCCATCCTCGAGGACGGGCCCACGTTGCACATCGTGCGCGTGACCGAACGCACGGACGCGGGCCGGACGCCCTTCATCGAGGCGCAGGTCGGCATCCGCGACAAGCTGCGCGAGGATCGCCGCAAGCGCGACATGGACGAGTATCTCGCCACCGTCCGCGAGCGGACGCCGGTGTGGACGATCTTCGACGACCAGCCCGGCGGCAGCCCGCTGCAGTCCGCCCCGCTCACGGCCGGTCAGCCCCGCACCCGGCGCTGAATCGGGAGTCGGCGGCGGCGGGCCGACGCAGCCGCGGCGATTGCCCACGCGTGCGGCGCGGGCTAGACTGCCCGCTTCGTGGCGACAGGGGCGATCCGCCGCGAGATGTGCCTCCCGTCCCGGAGATTCCTGCCATGAGTGCCTCCCCATCTGCCACCGGATCCCCATCTGCCACCGGATCCCCGGGCGGCCCGCCGTGGCCCGGCACGAAGTCCGCCGGCACGGCGAAGCTCGAGATCGACGGCCGCGTGACGGAACTGCCGCTGGTCGTCGGCACGGAGGGGGAGACGGGGATCGACATCGCGAAACTGCGGTCCGCGACCGGCGCGATCACGCTCGACGAGGGCTTCGTCAACACGGGCTCGACGACGAGCGCGATCACGTTCCTCGACGGCGAGAAGGGGATTCTCCGCTACCGCGGCTACCCGATCGAGGTGCTCGCCGAACGGTGCGACTTCGTCGAGGTGGCCTACCTGCTCATCTACGGCCACCTGCCGTCGACCACGGAACTCGACTCGTTCCGCGTGTCCCTGTCGCACCACACCATGATCCACGAGGACATGCGGAGCTTCTACAACGGCTTTCCCCGCGACGCCCACCCGATGGCGATCCTGGGAAGCGTGGTGGGAGCCCTGTCGACCTTCTACCAGGACTCGCTCGACGTGCGCGACCCTAGGCAGGTGGAGGTGAGCGTGCATCGTCTGCTCGCGAAGCTCCCGACGATCGCGGCCTACAGCCACAAGAAGTCGATCGGCCAGCCCCTCATCTATCCGCGCAACGACCTCTCCTACTGCGAGAACTTCCTGCAGATGATGTTCGCGGTGCCCTGCGAGGAATACCACTGCGACCCCGACTTCGCCGACGCGCTCGACATGCTGCTGATCGTGCACGCCGACCACGAGCAGAACTGCTCCACCTCGACGGTGCGGATGGTCGGCTCGAGCGACGCCAATCTGTTCGCGAGCATCTCCGCGGGCATCTCGGCCCTCTGGGGGCCGCTCCACGGCGGCGCCAACCAGGCCTGCGTCGAGATGCTCGAGCGGATCGGCGCCGACGGCGGCAACGTGAAGAAGTACGTCGATCTGGCCAAGAAGAAGGATTCGGGCTTCCGGCTGATGGGCTTCGGCCACCGCGTCTACAAGAACTACGACCCGCGCGCGAAGCTCATCAAGGCCACGTGCGACAAGCTGCTCTCGAAGCTCTCGCTCAAGGATCCGATCTTCGACATCGCCCAGCAGCTCGAGGAGGTGGCGCTCGCCGACGAATACTTCATCGAGCGGAAGCTCTACCCCAACGTCGACTTCTACTCCGGCGTGATCTACCGAGCGATGGGGATCCCGGTGCAGATGTTCACGGTGCTCTTCGCGATGGGCCGGCTGCCCGGTTGGATCGCCCACTGGATCGAGATGCACCACTCGCCCACGAAGAAGATCTGCCGTCCACGGCAGATCTACACGGGGGAGCGGATCCGCGACTTCGTGCCGATCTCGGACCGCGGCTGAGCGGCGTCCACACGCCGTCCACACGCCGGCCACACGCCGGCCACACGCCGGCCACACGCCGAGGGATCGCCCCCGGGATCGCCACGCCGCGGATCAGCCCCGACGCTTGCCGCGGAAGAACTCGGTGAGGATCGCGCCGCATTCGTCCGCGAGCACGCGGCCGACGTGCTCGACGCGGTGGTTGAGCCGCGGATCCTCGAACAGCCGGTAGAGCGACTCGACGGCGCCCGCCTTCGGGTCGGCCGCGCCCCACACCACGAGCGGCAGGCGGGCCTGCAGGATCGCGCCCGCGCACATCGGGCAGGGTTCGAGCGTCACGTAGAGCGTGCAGCCCTCCAGCCTCCAGGAGCCGAGCGCCGCGGCCGCCTGCGTGAGCGCGATCATCTCGGCGTGGGCCGTCGGGTCGGCCAGTTGTTCCCGCTGGTTGTGGGCGCTGGCCACGACCCTCCCCGAGGCGACGACGATCGCACCCACGGGGACCTCGTCCTCTGCGGCGGCCGCCCGCGCCTCTTCCAGCGCCAGCCGCATCCACCGCAGGTGCGGCGGACCGCCGGAGCCCGTGGGCAGGCCGAGGCGGCATGCATCCGCGAGATCGCCGATCGCGCCGTCGTCGTCGGACGGCTCTCCGGATGCCCCGTCGTCGACCGGATGATTCTCGGGCTGCATGGTATCCATTGCCTGCCAACGCATCCCTGCCAACGCGTCCCTGCCAACGCGACGCGTGATGCCGCCGCCCGTGCGACCGCAGCGGCACTCTACGCGGCGAACGCCGCTGGCGGCAACCGACGGGCCGCGGCTTGGGGCGGCATCGTCCATCGGGTACGATTTCTCACTGACGTCCCGCACACGATTCGGAACCACCCCTCGGAAACGCCCAATGGACCCCACGCTGCTCCTGCTCCGCTGGGCTCACGTGCTCGCCGCCATCGTCGCGATGGGCGGCCTCTTCTTCGCCAGGTTCGCGCTCGTGCCGGCGTTGTCGGAGCTCGACGCCGAAACCCGCGACCGCATCCACGAGCGCATCCGCCGCCGTTGGCTGCCGTGGGTGATCGGAGCGATCACCGTCCTGCTGGCCAGCGGCCTCGCCAATTTCCTGCTGTTCAACGAGCGGGTGAAGACGGAGGAATGGGCCGAGGGGATGTGGATGCGGCAGCACAGCTACCACGCGCTCTTTGGCGCCAAGTTCCTGCTGGCGATGGTGGCGTTTTATTTCGCCAGTGCCCTGGTGGGCCGCGGCGCGGGCACGCAATGGGTTCGCGACGACCGGGCCAAGTGGCTGTCGGTCACGCTGGGGCTCACGCTGGCGGTGGTGATGCTGTCGGGCTGGATGCGTCAGTCGCACACGGGACCGAACGTGCAGCCCCACGGCGTCCGCCTCGATGGTTATGGCGGCAGCGGCGGCGGAGATCGCGGCGACGGCGGGGATCGCGACGACGACCGGGGCCGCGACCGTTACCAGGACGGCCAGGCCGGGGCGCGGTTTCGAGGTCCGTCGACCGATGCCGACGCTTCCCCGGGCGAGTCTCCCGCCATCGAGGCCGGCGCGTCTCCGGCCGCTCCCGCCGGCGGGCCCGACGCGGGGCCGCCGGGGTCGCCATCGCCGCCGCGCTGACGCCGTGACCGCGGCGGCCGGGGCGACGCCCCCGGCCGCGGTGCCAGGAACACCCGGACACGAGATTCCGCAGGACACGAGATTCCGGAGGAAATGTTCTGCCATGGACAAAAAGGAAAAAAAGCGGCTCGAGGTGCTCCAGCAGAAGATCGCGAAACTGCAGCAGCTCCTCGCGGGCGCGAAGAAGCAGCCCGACGACCCGGCGGAGGTGCCGCGGCTCGAAAAGGAACTCGCCGCCGCGCACGCCGAGTTGGCTTCGCTCAAGAAGGCGTGAGCCCGGGGCGAGGGCTACGACGACCTTTGCCACGGACAGCCCCGGCCCAGCGAGCCTCGCGTCCTTCCGTTCCCGCCCCGAACCGCCGCCGCCAACCTCGACAGCCCATGGCCGACAAGGGATTTTTCGCGAGGATCTTCGGGGGCGGCTCCGGCGTCGATCTGTGGCGCCGGTACGAACGGCTGCGCGAGGGCGTGGCCGGGACGATGTCGCAGTTCTACAAGGTCCGCGACCTGCAGACCGGCGAGGTGCGCGGGCTGAAGATCGTCGACGAGGCGAAGCGGGACGCCGTCGAGCACCGCTACCGCGGGCTCAAGAAGCCTCCGGAGGGGGAGATCGGCAGCCTGATCGTCGGGCCGAACATCGTCAAGACGCTCGAGTGGGGCACCTCGACGACGGGCGAGTCGTACATCCTCATGGAATTCATCGAGGGCATGCTGCTGCACACGATCCTCTCCGCCGGGAAGCCGCTGCCGCCGCCCCAGCGGCTCGACATCGTCCGGCAGGCCGCCACCGCGATCGCCGTGGTCCACAAGGCCGGCTTCATCCACCGCGACATCTGCCCCCGCAACTTCCTGCTGCAGCCGGACGGCCGGCTCGTGCTCTTCGACTTCGGGCTGGCCGTGCCCGACAAGCCCGCGTTTCACCAGCCCGGAAACCGCATCGGCACGCCGGCGTACATGGCGCCCGAGGTCGTGCGGCGGCACCACATCGACAAGCGGCTCGACATCTTCTCGTTCGGTGTCACCGCCTTCGAATGCTGCACGCTCGACATGCCGTGGCCGCGGGCGTCCGGCGGACGGGCGGCACTGCGACACGATTCCACGCCCCGCGACATCCGCGACTTCTGGCCCGAGATTCCGCCGACGCTGGCGGCCGCCATCATGTCCTGCATCGCGGCCTCCCCCGACGCGCGGCCGCCGACGTTCGAGAAGTTCCTCGGCCAGATCGCCACGGTCACGTTGTGACGTGTGGCGGCGGCGGGGCGCCGCGACATTCCAGCGGGTCGGCGGGGCCAAGGGTGGCTCGCGTCAGGCCCGAGAACGCCGGGACTTGAAGCGGAGCGGTGCGGATTTTACGCTGAGCGGTTCCGCCGGGCGGTGGCGGTTCGCCGCCGTCCGCCGGGGGCCGGCTTCGGCCGCCCCCGGCCGGCCCGCTCCCGGCGCGTCATCGCCCCCCGCCGCCACACACTCCACCAGCAGGACCTGCCTCCCATGACCATGGACAAGAGCCTCCGCATTCGCAAGGGATCCTCCAGCGCCCGCGGCGTGCTGTCGCGCGGCGAGCGGATCCTCAAGCTGAAGGAGCAGGAGCGATGGGCGGAAGGCCGCAGTCCGCTGGGGCTGCCCAAGGTCCGCGTCACCAAGACGGCCGTCAAGAAAAAGAAGAAGGCGAAGGAAGAGGGTGACGCCGCCGGTGACGGCGGGAAGGCGCCGGCCGGCGGTGCTAAGAAGAAGTAACCCCCGCCCGCCCGGGACCACGCCCGCGGCGGCACGCCATGGGTCCAGCGGCCGCATCCGGGCGGGTCCGGCTGCGAGTTCTCTCAGGATGTGCGGCCAGCGGCTGCGACCGCCGCAGCCGCCGCCCGTCCCGACGCGATCACCTGGGGAATCCCGACCCCCTCGTAGGCCGCGCCCGCGATCGCGAGGCCTCGATGCGCCGCCACGAGGTCGCGGATCCGCGACACGCGATCGACATGGCCCACCGTGTACTGCGGCATCGCCCCATGCCAACGGTCGATCTGCACGAGCCGCGGCTCGCCCGTGACCCCGAGCAGCGGCCGCAGTTCCGCGAGCACGCGCGCGAGCAGCCGTTCGTCGTCCCAGGAGGCGGCCTCGGGATCGAGCGCCCCGCCGACGAACGTGCGCAGGAGCACGTGCCCCTCCGGGGCGCGGCCGGGAAACTTCGCGCTGGAGAAGCTGACGGCCAGGATGCGCCGCCCCTCGCGCCGCGGGATCACGAGCCCGGCCGCATCGAGCGGGTGCGCGACGCCGCCCCGGGTGAAGCCGAGCGACACGATGGCGGAGCCGGCGTATTCGATCGCCGCCAATGCGGCGGTGAGCCGCGGATCGAGGTCGCGCACGATCTCCGCCGCGACCGGCGCCCGCACCGCCAGCACCACCGCGGCCGCTTCGATCACCCGCGGGCCCGGGCTCGGCCGCCGACGCCCCGCGTCGTCGCAGAGTTCGATCCGCCAGTTCCCGTCGGGCCGCCCGTGCAGCCTGCCCGCCGCCGTCTCGATCCGTTGCAGGCCACCGGCCTGCAGCCGCTCGGAGAGCCGCCGCGGCAGCGTGTCCATCCCCGACGCCAGCGTGAGAAACTGCCCGTAACGGGCACCGCTGGCGGGGCCGGCGGCCGCGGATGAGCGGAGTCGCCGGCGTTCTCCCGCCCACAGGCTCCCCTGCTCCGCCTCCATGGCGAAGAACTCGGGGCAGGCGGCCGCCATGCTCAGGCGGGCCGGGTCGGCGGTCCAGATGCCGGCGGCCAGCGGCTGCACGAGACGCTCGAACGCCTCGCGGCCGAGGCGCCGCACCGCGAACTCCTCCAGCGACTCGTCGACGATGTCCCCGCGGCGTCGCGGCACGAACCGTTCGGCCGCGAGCCGCAGCCGCCCCGGCAGCGACAACAGGGGCGTCGTCAGGATGCTCCCGAGCCGGCCGGGAGCCAGCAGCCGGAATCCGGCGGGCACCGGCTCCGCGCGGCCGTCGCGCAGCACGAGCGCCCGGCGGGCCACCGGACTGACCCCGATCAACTCGTCGCCGAGCCCGAGCCGCTCGGCCATGCCGACGGCCTCCGGCCGCACCGCGAGGAAGGTGTCGGCGGCCCGCTCCACCAGCCAGCCATCGCGGCGGTGCGTCGACACGATCCCGCCGACATGGCCGGCAGGCTCGAGCAGCGTCACCCGTCGCCCCGCCTCCATGAGCGCCTCGGCGGCAGCCAGCCCCGCCAGCCCGCCCCCGACGACGACCACGGGCGACTGATCGGTGCGACTTCCGGCATCGCTCATCGCTGCGTTCCCAGCGGACGTTGGCCACGAGACCGGCGCCGCACGCTGCGGCGACCGCCACCCGGAACCGCGCTGCATTCCCCGCGTTCGCTCCGGCCGGCGGCTCCAGAATGACCGGCCTCCGCCAGCATGGTGTGGGGCCGACGACAAGGAAAGGGGGGAAGGCGACACGCTGCACAGCCGGGGCGGATTGGGCGGCCTGGCAGGGCGGGGCACGCGGCACCGAAGACGCCGATCTGGTCTGGACCGCGGTCCCTGCAAGCCCTACCTTCCCGCCGCCCTCGGTCCCCGGGGCTGTTCGCAACCAAGGAGGGTTTTTTCGTGGTCACGCAGCGGTGCCTGCCTCTCTCGCTCTCACGATCCCTGCTGTTCGCGGCGATGACGGCCGCGACGGCCGCCGCCCACGCGCAGCCTGCGGCCGACACGGCTTCCGCCGACGCGACGCCGGTGCAAGGCCCCCGCGCGATGATGCGGCTGCCGCGCTGGATCGAATCGATCGGTGACCAGGCGGCGACCCAGTCGGGCCAGCGGGTGTCGTCCGCACCGCGGCCGCTCGGAACCGCCGCGACCGTCGCCCCGTCCGGAACGGAACCCACGGACGCCGCCACGCGGCCTGCGGCCGCGGCCCGGCGCACGACGGAGCCGACCTTCCGCGCCGAGGTGAGGACCGCCCCCGGCCTGCTGCCCGCCGGCCCCGCGGCACGGCTGCCGACGGACCGCGGCACCGCCGTTCAGACCGCCGTGGTTCCCACGGGCGGCCCCACGACGACCGCGCCGATCTCCAACGTCGCCGACAAGCCGTCGACGACGAAACCTGCCGCGAAGGCCGCTGCCGCGACCGAGCAGGGCTCGCTCAAGCGTTGGATCAACCAACGGGTCGCCGGCCTGCCGATGCCCGGTTCCAAGCCACCGGCCCCGCAGCCCGCCGACGCCGCCACCGCCGCCCCGGACACCGGGGCGAAGCCTGCCGGTGTGCCGACCGACTCCGCGACCGCCGCCGAGACGCCGATCCCGTCCACCGCGCCGGCGCCCGTGGCCGCACCGCCGGACGAGACGCCGACGCTCTCCATCGACGCGGCGAGCTTCCGCGGCGTGCATCCCGGCAAGACGACCCGCGAGGAACTGCTCGCCGGCTGGGGAGACGGAGAGCCCTTCACCCGCGAGGATGGCAGCCGCGGTTTCTTCTGGAAGATCGAGCCCTTCGAACGGGTCGAGGTGACGCTCGAGACGGACGTCGCGACGGCGGTGCGGATCAAGCTCGCCGAGCCCGTCGCCGTGGGCGAACTCGCCCGCCAGCTGGAGATCGCCGACCTGCGGACGGTGTCGATCCTCGACGAGCAGGGGGTGTCGATCGGCGAGGTCTTCCCGGAGCGCGGGGTGATCTTCAGCGTGAAGCCAGGTACGCAGTCGGCGACGGCCGTGATGCTGGAGTCACTCGATCCCGAATCGTTCGTGCTGCGGGCCGAAGGCGAGATGGACGCCAGCAGCGCCTACGCGGTGGCCGATCTGCAGTACGCGATCGAGATCGATCCGCAGCACCTGCGGGCCCACCGGCTCCTGATGGTGCTCATGTGCGAGCAGGGCAAGTGGCAGCAGGCGCTGCGGCTCGCGGAGGCGGCGGGTCGGATCGATCCGGCCGACGTCTGGACGAAGCTCAAGCACGCCGGCATCCTGCTCGCGGTCGAACGCCCCGACGAGGCACGCG
>Ga0214917_10002885_pt1 | contig 20484 bp, 23 predicted proteins | sample LL_1208_BB_MetaG_FD_177983 | JGI IMG/M metagenome (GOLD analysis project Ga0214917, IMG submission 177983) | Freshwater microbial communities from Lake Lanier, Atlanta, Georgia, United States - LL_1208_BB | ecosystem: Environmental > Aquatic > Freshwater > Lake | place: USA: Georgia | collected...
TGGAGATGGGGGCGGATGGCGTGCTGATCAATACGGCCATTGCGGTGGCGGAGGATCCCCAGGCGATGGCGGCGGCCTTTCGGTTGGGAGTGGAGGCCGGGCGACGGGGGTTTGAGGCGGGGTTGGGACCGACCCGAAAAGAAGCATTGGCAACAAGTCCATTGACGGGATTTTTGGACGAGTAACTTTCGAATGCATCCATGAGCGGAACGCCCGGAGACCCGTTGGAAGGATTGCCGTTCGCGAGGTCGGCGGCGGTCGCAAAATTTGAGGATTGGATGTTCGGTTCGACCCGTTTGGAAGAACTGGCAGAACGGGCCCGGGTCGAGACGAGGAAAAATTTTGGGCGGACGATGCGCCTTTTTGCCCCGCTCTATCTATCGAACGAATGCGTCAATACATGTAAATATTGCGGCTTTTCAAAAGACAATCCCATCCGGCGGGTGACTCTGACTCCCGATGAGGTGGAAATGGAGGCAAAACATTTGGCGGGGATTGGGTTTCGGAATGTGTTGCTCGTGAGCGGTGAACATCCGAAGGAGGTGCCGGTCCCGTATCTTGCTGAAACAGTCCGGCGTTGTGTGGGGCTTTTTCCCTCAGTGGCCATTGAGGTTGCTCCCTTGGAGACGGATGAGTATCGGAAAATTGTGGCGGCGGGGGCGGAAGGGCTGGTGCTTTATCAGGAAAGCTATGATCGGGCCGCGTATGCGGAAATGCACATCTCGGGGCCCAAACGGAATTTTGACGAGCGTCTGGAAGGGCCTGAACGGGGGTATCAGGCTGGATTCCGGAGGATTGGATTGGGGGTGCTGGTCGGGTTGGCGGACTGGCGTCGGGAACTGGTTGCCTTGGCGGCTCATGTTTCCCATTTGATGAAAGTTGGTTGGCGGTCGCAGATCACCTTGGCTTTGCCCCGCCTACGTCCCGCAGCGGGGGGATTTCAGCCGAGAGTGGCCATGTCGGACCGGGATTTTGTCCGTTCGATTTGTGCCTTCCGTTTGGCTTTTCCACAGGTCGGGATTGTTTTGTCGACGAGGGAACCGATGAGATTGAGGGATGGTTTGATGGAGTTGGGTGTAACGATGATGAGTGCGGGTTCGGAGACGGATCCGGGGGGGTATACGGGGGTGGGGAAAGGTCGGTTACATCGGACGGTCCGAGGCAGGGAAGTGGCGTTGGAAGCAGGAGAGTGGGAGGGGGCGGAGGCTACCGAACAGTTTGAAATCTCCGACGAACGGAGCGCAGTGGATTTGAGTTTGGCGTTGCGGGAGAGGGGGCTGGATCCGGTCTGGAAGGACTGGGATCGGGCTTTGGCCGGGTGATCCGATGAGCACAAGGATTACGGTATTTGCGAACGGCAAAGCACATCAGGTGGCCACAGGGAAAACGGTGGCGGAGATGGTGCAGGATTTACGACTGATCCCTTCCGCCGTCCTGGTGGAGAGAAATGGGGAGGCATTGTTGCGTCAGGAATGGGGGGGGCAGCAGGTGGAGCATGGTGACCGTCTGGAGTTTGTGAAGGTGGTGGCGGGAGGATAGGGGAGGGTGTGATGTCTGAGGATGCCGAGAACTCGATCGACGTAGCGCTCATGGCGAGGATCGGAGCGGAGGATGAGGATGCTTTTCGGGAACTGATCGAACGGCATCAGGATCGGGTTTTCGGAACCGTCGCACGAATGATCGGGGGGGCCGGACCGGATACGGAGGATTTAACTCAGCAGATCTTCCTGCGGGTTTGGCGGGCGGCCCCGAAGTGGCAACCCAAGGCCAAAGTCACGACATGGATGATGACCATTACGAGGAATTTGGTTTTTTCCTTTAGTGAAAGCCGTGCGCGCAGGAAAGAGGAATCCGGGGAATCCATCGATCCAGAGACGGGAGAAACTTTTTTGACGGCCAAGGGTGGAGTGACAAAGAGGAACCCACAGGAAGAGCTATCCGGAAAAGAACTGGTCCGAGAGGTTGAAAGGGCGTGCGCCCAGTTGCCGAAGAATCAGAGAATGGTGGTGCATTTGCGGCAACAGGAGGAAATGGAATATGAGGAAATCGCGGTAGTGATGGGGATGAGTGTTCTGGCTGTTAAGTCGTTGATTTTCAGGGCTCGGGAAACTCTAAAAATAAAACTATCCGGATATTTTCGCGCATCTAATTAAAGAAAGGGCAGTTTAATCCTATATGAAAAGGCAGAAAAAGAATCAGGACGGGGAATTCGGCCCCGAATTGGAAGAGCTTTTAGGCAGGGTGCCAAGGATCAAGGCTCCGGCGTGGTTTGCGGCAAAAACCGTGGCTCGGATGCGAAGCGAGAGGGAAAAGGTTCGGGGGTGGTTTGGGTTGCCCAAGTGGGCTGTTTTGGTGGGTGGGTTGGCAGTTCTGGCGGTTGGGCTGTTGCGTTGGGAAAGTCAACCGAACGTCAAGGTAACCGATTCAGAGGTTTTTGCGGCTTTGGATGCCTTGGTGGAGGATGAGAAGGAAAGTCGTTGGTGGGCCGGTTTATGAGGGACAGAGTTTTTTTTGGATTGGTAATGTGGGGACTATGGATGTCGCCTTTGGTTGCACAGGGCGTGCTGGATGAGGAGCAGGATCGCCGTGAAAAATCGGAAAAGGAGAGGCCCCCCAGAATCCCTGATGGACCATTTGTTCCAAAGAAGGGGATGTTTTCCAGGGAAAAAGGGGAGTTTTGGGCTGGCCCACAGGATCAAGGCCGTTTCATTCAAATCATGACCTTGGCCTTGCTCCCACAAGATCAACTAAATGCAAAGCTGCAGGAATGGCCAATGTATCAGGAGTTTTCCGAAGACCAAAAAACGAGGTTGGTGGAAAGAGTGGGGGAATTTCGAATTCAATCGAGAAAAGAGGCCCTAAAAGTGGCGAAAGATTTTCATTTGTCCGTGACCCCTGAAAATGAAGATGCATTTGTTCGAGACTATTGGTCGGAAAGAGTAGCCACGGAAAAAGCCATTCGTGAACAGTTATCCCCCATGAAGAAGAAATTGGAAGTAGAGGCGAAACAGCGGCTTGAAAAGCAGTATAAACCGAAGGAAGCCAAATAAAGAAAAGGCTTTGGATGGGGGGAGGTTGGCGGCTGATTTTGTCTTACAATTGTAACCTTAGGGAACTTGCCCTGCTTACCCTTCGATTTATTCACATAAGGCCGTGAAGGACATTCTCATCCTGACGGGTGGCCAAGAAGAACATCACTATGTGGCTCGGGCTCTGAGGGATGTGCTGGAGGAAGAAGCGGGTACGGATGTTCGGGTAGAGGTTCGGGAGGTTGGGCTGGGAGGGGTGGAGGGGTGGCTGGGTTGGATTACTGAAAAAATGGTCAAAGGGGGCATGAAAGGGGAAAAAATGCGGAAGTGGATTCAGAGGGTGGGTGGAGGTGACAAAGGTAGGCCGGGTTGGGCCCAATTACGTCGCTTTGTGGCGCTTACACTTGAAGAAGCGCGTCCGGAGGTGGTTGTTTTCTTTCATCCTGCAGTAGGGCTGGCTCTGCAGGAACGGGTGGAAGGTCGCGTGGAGGCTGGTTTTCAACGGGTCGGAGTTGTTTTGGAGGCGGAAGATCTTCCTGGATGGGATGCGGTAACCGCAGATCTGTTATGGGTGGCTGATGAAGGGTCGGCACAGGAGCTTCGCGAAAAAAACATTAAAACACAGGACGTGGTAGCCGGAGGATGGCCGGTAAGGATCGGATTTGATCCTGGTGAAAAAGATAAGACAAAAATAGGAGGGGCAATCCAAAAGCGGATTCTCTATTTGATCAATTCACGGCGCCGAAAGGCCCAGCGTACTTTGGAGAAAATGTTAGCCATCGAAGGGGTGAAGGTTACGGCGGTCGTTGGGAAGGAAGAGGGCTTGAAGCGGGATTTGCAGAAAAGATTTTCTGAATTGAAGGAGCGATTGGAAATCCACGGGTGGGTCAAAAATCTTGCGGGAATGATTCGAGGCCACGATTTGGTGGTGACCAAGCCAGGCACGATCAGCGTGCGGGAGGTTCTGGCGACGGGCCGTCCCGTTGTTTTGGTGGAGGGGGGGAAGGGGGCGGATCGGCGAAAAGGGATGCGTCGCTTGGTCACCCGAATCGGGTGTGGAGCCTTAGGGGATTCGCCAGGAGAAATCGCATCCAGGATTGAGGATGCCATGCAAGGTGGGGGGGTGGGTCTTCGGGAATGGAATCGAAGGGCCCACAAAGAGGCTTTGCGGTCGATCGGGGCCACAGAACGTTTGGCCAGTCGGATCCTCCGAATGGCGAAATCCGCAAATCACGTGGAAAAGGTTCCGGAACTACGCTTGGTTTCTAGAGGAAATGCCGGACGGATGGGGTTGCTGATGGTCGATCTGCACGCCCACACGATTTTTTCCGACGGACGGTTGACGGTTTCTGAGTTGGTGGACTTTTACGGGCGGCGTGGATTCGACGCTCTGGCCGTCACGGACCATTTGGTCGATCACCGGCGACTGTTGGGAAAATTAGCGAATATGACGGGTCTGGTGCTGACGAACGAAGATCTGCCGGATTATTTCCGTGTTCTGCAGGAGGAAAAAAACCGTGCTTGGACGAAATATCGGATGATCTTGTTTCCCGGGTTGGAGTTTAATCATGACGGCCTCACAGCCAAGGGTTCGGCCCATCTTTTAGGTGTAGATTTGGTTGAACCGATTGATCCTTCGCTATCCCTGAAAGAGATTTGTCAAAAAATCCGTGGACAGGGAGGGTTGACGATTGCGGCCCATCCGCATCACATGAGTTCGGCTTGGGGTAAAGACACCCTCTATTTGTGGGAACGTCAGGATGAGTTTCGTCCATTGATTGATGCGTGGGAAATTGGAAACAGGGATGACTTGTTTAATCCCGTGGGCTTGAAAAAACTCCCCTTCATTGCGGGGAGTGATTTTCATAAGCCCAAGCATCTTACGAGCTGGAAGACACTTCTTTGGTGCGAAAAGGATCCGGAGTCGATCAAGGAGTGTATCCGGAAGAATAAGGATGTTTCCATCACCCTTTATCGGGATCACCGTTTTGGGGGTGAAATCGACGAGCGGGATGAAAAAAGAGGTGTAGTCGGGAAGTAACCGATCCGAATCAGTACAGGAGTTGCAGGCGGGTGATGAACCCGAGCTCATTGTTTTCGACAACCGTTCCCTGGGCTCCTCCCCCTGTGAAGGCATTGTACTCGACCGTTAACCCGATGCGGATGATCCGGTTGGGATACCAGTTGAGTCCTAGAGAAGCTCCGTTAACTCCCGTGGCGCTCTCCGTTTGAGAGATCCCCAACCCACCTTGCTCGATCGGACGAAACATATTTGCTCCAGCGGCGAGACCATCGTAGCGGAGGGCGAGTTCCCAGGCTCCAATGTCTCCTGTGTCAAAGTTCAGCGGTTTCTCGGGAACAACTCCGCCTAGAGAGGCACGTTCGCCCGTGATCACCCAATCCAACACAATATCCCATGCAGTGGTTTGGTAGTTGGTAAAGCCACCTCCGGAGGATCCATACACACCTGCCGTGTTGACTCCTTGTTGTTCAGCTGTGAATTCGGCCCAGCATTCGAATGGCCCGTAATTGTAGTAGATTTGAGGACTAATTCGCCAAACTTCACCCTGGACACCTAAGCCATTTGGGAATGTGAGGAAGGTATTCCCCCCGTCGGTACTGTAGTTTTGAAATAGATTAGTGGAACTGATGGAGCTGTTCTGCGTCTGCCAGCCAATGCTTCCCCCCACACCCAAGTGAAGACCGCGAAGTTCCTCTGGAACTTCCGGTTCTCCGCGAAAGGGTTGACCAAAAAGGCGGAAGTAGCCCACGGGACCGCTCCCGTAATCGAGTCCACTTTGGACGGTGTCGTTGCGAGCTCCTGCTCCAACCATGGCAGCCCAAGATACTTTATCTGAAAAGAGAGACCCGTGGGTCATAACCCCAAGATCGCGATTGGGAATTAAATTGGATGTGAGGGAACGTTCTGAAAAGGGAAGGTAGGCGGCAGGCGTGAGTGTTTCGAGGCCGACAGGGACAGTAAACTTGCCTACCTGGACCTGGATCTCCTCGATTGGATCATAATTAATAAAGGCGTCGGCAATGGTGGTTTGATAGGAGGTGGCATTCGGTGAGGAGAGGGCAAACTCGGGAGCAAAGCGGTATTCCCAGTCATCGTAGAAGTAGCCAGAGGCGTAGGGTCGGGCTCGTCGAATGAGGAATTTTGACATATCGGTTGTTCCAGCATCGACGAATTCACGGTCATCCAGCTGGAGTAAGCCTCCAAGCCGAACCATATGATGATTGTCCTCAGATCGAAAAATTAGGCCGTTTTCAGACACATCAAGCATAGGAAGATCCATTCGCTCCTGTTGCTGGGCCTTGGGGGCAAATTCGGTGGTTCCATCAACCTGTTGTTCCATAGAAGTTTGTTCCCTCACTTGTGGCGTGAGAAAGGGGGTGTATCCGATGGGATGGGGGTGTAAGGGGGTTGTTGCTGTTTTCTTTTTCGGTTGGTCATCAGTGGGCGGGCGTAGGCGGGCGGCGGAAGAGTCTACATTTTGTTGGCTCTTCAGTTTCTTGACCTCGTCCATCAGGGACTGCATCTGAGCTTTAAGATCAGCAATTGTTTTCGCGGTTTCTTCGTCCATGGCGCGGAGAGGTGATACAGTCGTCGTTAGGAGAAGTACTGCAGACACACCCCAACGGACTGATTTTGGAAAACCCACGATCATGGGGTAAGAATCGGGCAGAATCTTGGGAGGCCCAAGACGTCAGGTTATCATGGGAAAATGAGTTGAGAACAAGAGGGAATAAAGTGGGCCTGAGAGGACTTGAACCTCCATGGGTTACCCCAACAGATCCTAAGTCTGTCGCGTCTGCCAGTTTCGCCACAGGCCCATAACGCAAATTTACTATAAAAATACCAAACGACGAGTCGAAGAATTATTAGATTTGTTGTTGATTTGAGGCAATTTTCATCCCACAAGAATGATAGTTTAAGCTGTTATCAGCCAACAATATCTATGTCAAAAGGGCCAAAATATAAAAAAGGTTTTACTTGGGCGCACCACGTTGATGAATGGTGGGACCGGCGAGAGGCTGTTTTTAAAGTAAAGATTTTTTGTTTTGGGATTCTCGGTTTCCTTCTTGCGGGATTGGGGGGTATCTATTTCGGATACAATCGATTCGAAAAGAAGGATCTTATTCAGACCTCTATTGAAACAAGAAATCGTAAGATCCAGGATTCGGATAAGAGTATTCAAAGAATCGGTTATACGGAGCCTCATACGCCGGCTTTTCAAAGCGCCCGGTCTTCCGATGTTCGCCCAGGTACAGAAGACTAAGAATTCCTCCCCTTGGGACCGTTTTTAATATTTCACACCTTTCCCTTATCTGTTCGGTTTAATCCGGAATGAGAAAATGGTATTTTTTTAAGTTTTTGTTTTTTCTGATTTTTTCCGGGCATGCCGGCTTGCCCTTGTCTGCGCCTATTGTTCAAGTTCCCGAATTATGTGAGCCCAAAAGCAATCCGGCCGGTTTCGATTTTCCAACAAGTTGGTTCACGTGGAATCTGGAATGGTTCCCAGGTCGCATTCCTGAGAGCAGCGGGAAGAATCAGCAAGACCATATTCGTAAAGTTCGGGCGCTTTTGAGGGAAATCTCTCCGGACGTCGCGATCTTTCAAGAGGTGGTGAGTGCTACGGCTCTCTCGGTCGCCGCCGGCGACTATCCTTGGCGTGCAGTAACTCATTTCGAAAGAGCTGCGGACGAGGATGAGAAACTTCCGCCTCAAAACATTGCCCTGGTGAGCCGAATACCATGGAAAGAGGTGTGGGAACTGGACTTTCATCAGTTACCAGCAAGTGAAGAGCGTCCAGTTCGTGGTTTTATTGGAGCAGAGTTTATCGATCCCGCAGGCCAACGCCTCACCGTTTATGGGATCCATCTGAAAAGTAATCGGGGCGGACGGGAAGCCTCTGCAAAGCGCCGCGAGAAGGCAATGGAGTATCTGCGTTGGGATTGGCGCCGACGAAATCTTGATCCGCGGCAAGAGGCGATACTAATCGCTGGTGACTTTAACTGTTCGCTTAAAAATCCTGAGTTTGTTCAAGAAAAGACTATCCGGGGGCTTTTGAAGGAGAGGTGGATTTCGGTCGCTCAAGAGATGCCATGGCCGGAGGGAGCGACAGTTCGGGAGAATCGGTTGGCTAAGTATCCTCCCGCGGATTTTGATCATATTCTACTATCCCCGGGTTGGGGCAAAATCTATGGAAGATATGGAAAGGATGTACGCGTATTTCGGGACAAAGATGTCCCGAGTGATCACTTCCCCCTGTGGATGAAAGTGCAATAAAGGTTAAGGGACAACTTCGACAGGGACACCAGGCCTTACCGCATTCACTAGTTTGGTGGCATTCCAATTCGCCAACCGAAAACATCCGTGCGATCCGGTTCGGGATATGTCTTCAGGCTCCGGAGTGCCATGAATTCCGTAGCCTTGTAAAGACAGTCCGATCCAGGCCGTACCGACAGGGTTGTTTGGCCCCGGGGGAAGCACCAATTTATTGGTAATGCCTTCCTTGGTGGCCACATCGACTAGGACTTTGGGATCGAATGTGTAGTCCGGATTCGGTGCAATATTGACGACCGTAAGAGGTTGGTTGGGAACTTTGTTTTTGTTCGCTGCAATGGAACAAGGAAAACAAGCAACGACTCGATTGCTCACATCAAAGGCCAAAAGGGTGGTCTCTGACAGGAGGATCACGATCTTGGAAACGGGAGGTAGCTTGCGGGTGCCCTCCAGATTCGGAAGTGTAAGTTGGGTTCCGGCAGTCATGTTGGTGGCCCCCCGGTTGAGTTCCTTGAGAAAGGAGGGGGTGGAATGGGTTTTTTCCGCGAGCATTTCCCAAGGGTCGTTATAATCGAGAATCGGAACCTTGCTCATGGCTAGGAAGCCCTTGGGCTTGGGAATGACATGGAGAAGATCCTCCTCTGTTAGGGTATAATCCGTATAGGCATCCCCGGGTTTGCCGAGGTTGAGGCGGGTTTCGATGTCTAACTCCCCCGTGGTGGCTAGGGAGCGATGAATCTGAAATTGCGAAATGGCGCGGCGGCTTCGTTTGGCGAAGTGACCGTCAATTGTGCCACATGAAAAATTCAATCGATCGAGCAGAGTCTGCCAGCCGGCCATCTCGATTGTATCCTTGGGTTTGTCCGTTGCGATGGGTTCTGCCCGCCGTACTTCTTTACCCATGGTAGGCTTGGGTGGCCCGACCCAAACCGGTTTTTCTAGAGGTTTTTCCTGAGGGGGGGGGAGAACTACGGCCGGGGGGACTTCACTACTTTTTTTTTATCTGCTTCGGGATTCAATTCGGGACTGGAGAAGACCTCGGCGCTTGGGTACTTCTTGGCGAGATCCTCTGCCCTCTGGGCGGGAGCTTTAGTCTGGGGTTGGGGAAGGCGGAGCATTCCGCGGTCGCGAAGATAAAGAGCCGCTCCCACAAGAATCAGACCGGAGACCACAAGGCCGATAAAAAGATTCCCGGATTTCTGGCGTCGGGCCATCACAGATTAATAGACATCCTTGAGGTAGCGTTTTTCTGTTTTGGCGAAAGTGACCGTTAACCACTCTTCGGCCTGTTCGGGCGTTTTTCCGCCATGCTTGACGACAATCTCCAAGAGGGCGGCGTGGACATCCTTCGCCATCCGTTTTGCGTCTCCGCACACATAGAAGTAGGCCCCGTTTTCCAACCACCGCCATAGTTCGGCGCCTTCTTCCTGCATCCGATGCTGCACGTAAATCTTTTCGGCCTGATCCCGGGAAAAGGCGGTGGAAAGCCTATGGAGAGTTCCGTTTTTTTGGGCCGCAGCGAATTCATCCCCATAGAGGAAATCGCTTTGGGCATGTTGGTCGCCAAAAAAGAGCCAATTCTTACCAGCATGGCCGTGCTTCTGGCGGTGTTGCAAAAAGGCACGAAAGGGGGCGATACCGGTCCCAGGTCCAACCATAATGATGTCACGATCAGGGGGGGGGAGGTGAAAGTGACGTGTGGGTTGAACATAGACGGGAACGGAGGCTTGGTCGGCCAGATGGGCTAGGTAACCCGACGCGAGGCCCTGTTTGCTGCGCCCATGGGAGGTGTACTGGACGACAGCGACGGTCAGGTGAACCTCGCCGGGACGGTGATCGGGGGAGGATGCAATCGAGTAAAGGCGGGGGGCAATCTTGTTGAGTAGACCGGGAATTTCTGCGGGCTCAAGTTGAACTCCCGGAGCATCATGTAGGACGTCGACCACATCCCGGTCGAAAACGTACTCCTCGAGTTTTTTCTCGTCGGCACAAATCGTCTGCAACTTATCGCTCGCCGGGCCGGTGGCTTTTTCTGCGACAGCTTTGACGAATTTTTTTCCAACTCGGTTGAGGATGGCGGAGGTTGCAAGGGTTTCATGCAGGGCAGCATCGTTATGCAGACCCAATTTTTGGGTGAATTCACGAACCAGGGTCTCGGGATTCCGCGGGAGGACGCCGAGGGAGTCTCCACACTGGTAGGTCGGGCCGGAGGAGCCCAATTGAATGACGATGTGGCGCGTGTCTTTGCTGGAACCCTTTTGATTAAGGTGACGATTTTCCACGAGCTGGGAGGCAAAAGGGTTGTTTCGTCCGAAGGCAGGAGTAGCGATAGGGGCGGGGGACGTGGACATGGTCAATTATCGTTCCCGATGGATCCGGTGGGGCAGATGTCGAGCGCGCGTTGGGCGGCGTCCAGTTCTTCCGGTGTCTCGGGTTGTTTGAAGAAATAAACGTAGGTTTGATCATCGTTGTATTTCAAAAGCTTTGGAGCTTCTTCGAGGCATACGTGGCACGGAGTGCAGCTATCGTCGACGTACCATTTGCCGGGGACGTTCTCTTTGAGGATGCGGGTTTTGTCAGCCATTGGGTTAGGAAAATACACACGTCATCGGGTGGGGCAACATCGGAACGAACCTGTTCGGTAAAAAAAATATGCCCGGGGCGGGGGTCGAACCCGCACGGGGATTTCTCCCCAAGGGATTTTAAGTCCCTTGTGTCTGCCATTCCACCACCCGGGCGTGATGAAACTCTAGAATGGGAGAGTTTCTTGGGCGAGAAGAGGATGGTGGGAATCGAAAAAGATAACCGTTCGAATTAGGGGGTTTGTGCAAACAGGGGAACAGGTTGTCCCGGCGGGGGTTGGATGATTTGCATCCCTGGACGATTCTGAGCGAGTTGTTGGGCGAACCAAGCTTGAGCTTCGGGATCCCCGTGAACAAGCATGACCCGGCTGGGTTGGACCTCCTGGCAGGTCCATTGGAGAAGATCCTCCCGGGTGGCATGAGCGGTGAGATCGAAGTAGCGGACTTCGCACCGGATGGGGACCTCCCGGTTGTCGCCCCAGTCGATCAGACTTCCCTGCCCGGCTTCACGAAGAATTCCCGCGGGCGAGGAGGGATCGGTGTAGCCGACAAAAAATATAGAATCGTGTTCCCGGGGGAAAAAGAGGCGGGCGATGGTGTGGCTGGTCGTCTGGGGGGTCATCATTCCCGAGCTCAGTAGATAGATGTGGCCTGCCCTCAGCCGTAGTTGCGGGAGACGGCGAGGATCAAAGGTTTCCGGTTGGGCTTCCGGGATCAGACGGAGGTTCGCATGCTGACGGGGATTGAGGGAACGTTGCCGGTCGTAAACTTCGGTCATAACCCGACCCAGACCCCCGATGTAAATCGGCGCCTTGGGGATTTTTCCCTCCAAACGCGCATAGTGAAGCAAGGCTAGAACCTCCTGTGTTTTTCCCATGGCAAAAACTGGGAGCAGGACGGCGCCGCCCCTTTCAAAGGTGTTCCTGATGCCGGCCAGAAGGGACTCTTCAAAGAAAGCTCGGTCTTGGCTGGGAATTGCGGGCTGCGCGCCACGCGTGGTTTCCATGATCAGGGTGTCGAAGGATACCGGACGCTGACATGGAAGCATGAGGGTCTGTCGCTGAAGATTCAGATCGCCCGTGTAAAGGGCTCGGCGTCCCTCCGCTCGAATCTCCGTCATGACCGAACCGAGGACGTGTCCGGCATCGTGAAAGACGAACTCCCATGGGGCATCTTCAATACGAAAAGGGCGGTTCAAGTTGGCGATTTCCCAGGTCACGGCACTGTCATCGACTCCGCGGTGGGTGTAGAGGGGGTAATCGCTTCGACCCAGTTCCCTGCGCTGCCGCGTCATCACATTGACCGAATTATGAAGAAGGGGTTCGGTGAGGGCGGCCGTGCCGGATGTCATGAGGACCTTGGCCCCAAGGTGGGCAGCTGTGACCAAGGGCAGGGATCCGATATGATCATGATGGGCGTGCGAGACAAGGATAGCTCCAAGATCTTCGGGGATCTGATCCATCAAGGGGGTGGCTTCCCAGCCATCGAGTTTTGGATGCATTCCAGCATCCAGCAGAACGGAATGTTCGCCGGATTTGAGGAGGTAGGAGTTTGCGCCGATTTCCGGCGCACGAGTCAGATTGGTGAAGGTAACCATGAGCGGCGGACCGAGGGAGCGGACCGCCGAATCAGAGGGAGCCCCGAAGCTGCATTAGGACTTGGGAGGGTAGCTGGTTTTCGGGAAGAGAGGCGCGTCCCGTGACCCAGTCGCGGATCAGTTCGCTCCGGCGTTGATTGAGGATCTGGGCGGAAATTTTGGGGAGGGTCGAAGTCATCGTTTCAGCGGAGGCGGGATCCCTTTTCACCATGTAAACTGCTATCAGACCACCTTCCACTTGGATTGGATTGCTGACCCGGCGGGGTTCCATCTGACTTACGACTTGGCGGATGCGGTCGGCATCCTTGAAGGGAAGGGGCTTGTCATCGGCCGGACTGAAAACAGGGAGCTTAACCGGGACAAGGGAGGCAGCTTTTGAGATATCCTCCCACTTTTGTCCGGAAGCCAGGGCTGCGTTAGCAGTCTGAGTGAAGGACTGGGCCTGTTTGGCGGCCATTTGGAGGCGGGCCTGCTCTAGCCAGCTGGCACGGACTTCTGGGGTGACTTCGGAAAGAGGCCGATTTCTTGCAGGCTGGGCATCGCGCAGGTGGAGGACGAGGTAGCCATTTTTCGATGGGAGATAGTCACTGACCGGGTCTTCCGGGGTGAGGGCAAAGGCAGCAGCCGTGAGTCTTGGATCCGATTCACCGGGAAAAGGAGAGTCAGAAGGCGTAAAAGGTCCATGGGTTCGGACGGCCAACTTGGCTTGGCCTGCAGATGCAGAAAAGTCGGGGCGAATTTTCCCCTCCGGAAGATTAAAAAATTGAGATGTAAAGGCAAAGGCTGCCTCCGCGGTTTTCCGCCGGGCTTCTTCCGTGGTTCCCTGGTTAAGAATTTCAACTACGTCCACCGTCCGGCGGGCGGGGAGGGCAAAAACTGTCTCGTTGGCTTTGTGGTAGGATTCCAAATCCTGGGGTTTGGGTTCCGGCGGGGTCACCTTCGAGGAATCCCAGCGGACGACCTGAACTTCTGCCGGACCGAAGAGGCGTTGGAGACGATCTTCCGCTTGGTTGGGGAAAAGAACAGCCGTGGAGGCGAGTGCCTCCAAAAGCTGGTTTGACCGGACTTGGTTCAAAACGGCCTGATCGAAGCGCTCGCCGCTGAAACCTTGAGGAGAAAGGAAGTTTGCCGAAAATCTTTGAAAAATTTCGGGGTCGTATTTCTTGTCCTTTTGAAACAGGGGGTTCTTTTTTATGGCTTCGACCAGTTGTTCCGGGCGGGCATCCAGACCGGCAAGATCGGTCGCTTGGATTTCGAGCAGGCGGATCCACGTCTGAAAATTGAGAAACTCGCTTTGTTCCGCGGAAGGAATCCGGCCTGTCTGAAGGGTGATTTCCAGAAGTGTCTGGCGCTGGGCTGCGGCGAATTCATTCAAGGAGAGGCTACGACCTCCGATTTTTCCCATGGTCTGGCTGTCGGGATCGACACCGCCCTTGGGGGTCCAGTTGCCAAAGAAAATGAAAGAAATGCCGACTACGGCAAGTAGTACGAGAAGGAGTCCTTTGAATTTGTCATGAAGGAAGGTGATCATGTCTCTTTTTGGCTTGTCAGGGGGGGCGGAGGGAAGCGCAAAATCAAGCGTATGCGACAAATTTGCTTTTGTTTTTTTCTGCTGTCGGCCTGTTTTCTGGACCTTGGGCTCTGCCAAGATCAGATTCGCCTGAAAAACGGGGAAGTGATTCAGGGGACTGCGGTCAAATTTGATGAAACCTCGATGACCCTAACATTCAGGTTTTCGAAAGGGACCTTGGGGTACAGTCAGACCGATCTGGCGGAAGTGATTCTGAGCGAGCGTCCGGGAGTGGCGGAAGGGAGGAAGGCTTTGGCCGCCGGACAGTGGGATCAGGTCGTGGAAAAATGGAAAACGGCTGTTGATGAACTAATGGGGGTTGATAGTCCGTGGGTTTTGGAATGTGCTGGGGGCCTTGGCCAGGCCTATTTGGCTCAGGGAAAGGTGGCGGATGCCGAATCCTTATACGGAAAAATGAAGAAGTTTTATTCCAGTGGCCCGGCGGGGCTGCGGGCGGATGTGGGGTTAGCGGAGGCAACGGCCGGAAAAGACACGGATGGTCTGTTGAAAAAACTTCAGCTTTTGGAGGGACAACTCCAAGAAGGATTGCGTCCTGTCCGGGCCGATCGGGAAGCATTGGCGGAATATTATTTTGCCCGTGGCAAGGCGTACGAAAAAAAGGAGGAGTGGAAAAAGGCGTTGGAAGATTATCTTCGGGTAAGCGCCCTTTATCCGGAGCCTCCCTCGCTTGGTCAGCGTGCGGAACAGAGGGCCCAAGCCCTTCGGCAATCGAGAAAAGACCTCGTCACGGACTAGGGGTTTCCGTTAATTTATTTTATGCAGACATTCCGAAGCAGGTTTTTCACTTTTTCCTTTTCACTTCTTTTGATGACTTCCTTGCTTTGTGCTTCGGAAGGCGAGGCGGGGAGCAAGGGGAAAAGTGTCTGGAATATCTTTCACGAGGGTGGGATCGTCATGTGGATCCTTTTGATCGCCTCCATTCTGATTCTGGCTTTCACCATTGAGGCTTTTATCAAAATCCGTGTCGCGAGGCTTGCGCCTCCGGCTGTCCTAGCCCAGCTCAAGGATGCCATTGTCTCGGGAAACTATCCCTTGGCCTATCAGGTGTGTGCGGCAAACCCCTGTTATTTGGGTCGCATTGTCCAATCTGGAATCGAGAGGTTAGGGCGGGGAAGGGAAGCCGTTGAAAAAGCGACAGGAGATACCACTGCGAAGGAGTTGAATGAAATCAAGGCCAACATCCAGTATCTTTCCGTGATCGGGGTGGTGAGCCCCATGGTCGGTTTGACCGGAACTGTTTTAGGTATGATCAAGGCCTTTCAGACTTTGGGTTCCTCGGGAGCTGCCGACCCCAGCAAACTGGCCGGAAATATTTCCGAAGTATTGGTCGCCACAGGGGCGGGTCTGTTCGTCGCGATTCCCGGATTTATTCTTTATTATGTTTTCAGAAACCGGATTCAGACGGTTTCCGTCGCGGTCGATTCCGAGGTGAATCTTCTTCTTGAAGACATCCCTTTTGAGCAGCTCACGGGGTACCGGGTGAGTGATTATCTCGGGGGCGCGGCGCCAACCCCGGGTGGCGTGGCCTAAGGCGGGAGGTGCGTGCCATGTCCAGGCACGAAAAAAAATTCAGTGTCCACACGGCCGGAGGGGATGAGGATCCTGAATTTCAGGTTGCCCCGATGGTGGACGTTCTTCTTGTGCTCCTCATGTTTTTTACGGCCACCACCACGACGGAAATCAAGAGTCAGATCGCCGATCTGACTTTGCCGGAGGCACAGGACGCCAAGGACCGGGAGAAAGGGGAGGGGCAATTTATGGTCAACATCAACCGATTTGGCGGGGTGGAGGCTGCGGGAAAAACGGGCCTCCAGGAGGAGGCTCTGGCTCAACTCATCAAAAACGATTTTCAGAGCGTGAAGAAGCTGAATCCGAATGCCAACTATCGCGTGCTGGTAAGGGCCGACAAGGATCTGGGCTGGGATAAAACGAAAGTTGTTTTAAAGGCCGCGGCCGCGGCTGGCGTGGCAAATGTGGTCTTTGCCTCGACCAAGGGTGGGAAGGGGTAACGTATGGCCGGAGGTGGAGGTGGAGGAGACGGGGATTATGGGCTGCAAATCGCTCCGATGTTGGATGTCATGTTTGTCCTGCTTCTGTTTTTCATGGTGATGGCGGGAAAGCAGGTCAAGGAGGCGGAACTAGGGGTTCAGGTCCCGGGTGCTTCTCAGGCCTCCAGCACGGCAAAAACACCCGTTACAATCCGGGTCGGACCGGAGGGTGTGGTCACTTTTAACGATAGTCCGGTAGATGGCCGGGAGGATCATGAAATGCCGAAGCTCCGGGGCCGATTGAAGGCGCTGATCGACGCTTCAGCAGATCAATCTGTGATCATTCGCCCGAACGACAAGGCGCCCTATCAAAGGGTGATCGATGTGTTGAATGCCTGTGCGTCAGAGCGGGTCAAAAATCTTACGTTTGGAGGATAGGAGCGGACGGGGTTAAGCCCGTCCCATGTATTTCCTCTCACGCGTGTCGACTTTGATCAATTCGCCCTCCTTGATGAAGAGGGGAACCTGCAGGGTCAGACCGGTTTCCATTTTGGCGAGCTTCATGACGTTGTTGGCCGAATCTCCCCGGATTCCCTCCGGGGATTCGATCACCTTGAGGGTCACGCTGGCGGGGGGTTCGACTGAGACGGCCTTGCCTTCGACGAAAAGGATTTCACAAGCCATGTTTTCCGAAAGGAATTCCTTCACATCCTCGACCAACTCGGGTGTGAGGGTCAGGTTTTCATAATTTTCGGGATTCATGAAGGTGTATCCCGTATTGTCGTTATAACTAAATTCCCACTTGTCACGGGAAACACTCACTGTTTCAAGTCGTTCATCCGAAGCCAAGCGGTGATCAGAAGAAAGGCCAGATCTGAGCGAACGGAACATCGCCTGGACAAAAGCCCGTTTGTTTCCCGGAGTGCGGTGGGTGATTCCCATCACAATATAGATGTCCCCGTCCTTGCGGACAGCCATGCCCTTTTTCAAATCATTCGCGATAACGGCCATAGTTGTAGTCTCCTTTTTTCGTTTTAAAGAAATCTGAAACGGGTCAGATCCTGAGAATCCACTAGTCCCACGGGACGGCGAGCGGCATCCACCACTACCAGATCCTCGATACGATGTGTCTCAAACATATGCAAAGCTTTTGCCGCCAAGCTGTCAACGGGGATCGTGACGGGATTTTTGGTCATGACGGATTTCATGGGGCGATGGCGGATTTCCCGGTCTTTTTGGAAACCACGGGCAAAATCGCCGTGGGTGTAGATGCCTGCGACCTTGCCCCGTTTATCGAGGACAATCGCAGCGCCGCAGCGCTTGGCGGTGATTTCCGCCAGGGCTTTGGACACTAGGGTTTCCGTTGTGCAAAGGGGTATGGCCGAACGTGGTCGCATGATCTCGCTTACTTTAAGTAGTAGGTCGCGTCCGATCGCCCCTGCCGGATGAAGCCTGGCAAAGTCTTCCCTTCGGAACCCGCGGCTTTCGAGGAGAACCATGGCTAGGGCATCCCCCATCGCCAACATGGCGGTGGTGCTCGAAGTGGGCGCGAGATTCAGAGGGCATGCTTCCTGTTGGACAGAAACATCCAGCACAATGTCCGACTGACGGGCCAGATGGGAGCGAAGGTTACCGGTCATCACCACAATCGGAGTGCCCAATTTCTTCAGCAAAGGAACCACCCGGATTAGTTCGTCCGTGCTTCCACTGTAACTCAAAACCAGAACGAGATCTTTTTTGGAAACAACCCCGAGGTCGCCGTGGGCCGCATCCACTGGATCAAGGGTGACGGACGTGGTTCCGGTGCTGGCTAGGGTAGAGGCGATTTTGTGGCCAATATGACCTGACTTTCCAATTCCGGTGACGATGATTTTTCCGCCATTTTCGAGTCTTTGACGCATTAGGGAGACTGCTTTTAAAAAGGAGGGACCGATACGCCGGCGAACTCTGCGCAGGGCCGCGATTTCGATGTCCAACACCCGCCTAGCCTTTTGGAGTTGATGGGGGTTTGCCATAAAGATGAGAGGTTATGGGATACCGACTTCATGGGCAACCCGCATGAAGGCTTGAGGGAACACCCCGAAGAATGCACGTTAGGGGGGTGAAATCCTGGCCCGAACTCTTTCTTGCCCTTCGATTTCTCCGTCCGCGCCGCACCTTTGTTTCGATTATCACCGTTCTGAGCTGGCTGGGGGTGGTGGCGGGGGTTCTTGTGTTGATTGTGGTGCAGTCCGTGATGCGGGGATTTGAAGATGAACTGACGAGGAAAGTGATCGGCTTCCAATCCCATCTGACAGTTGCAGGTCAGGCGCCCTTGAAGGATCCCCAGCATTTGATCGACCTGATTCGGCAGGAACCCGGAGTCCTCGGGGCAACGGGCGCCGTGCTTGGACCTGTTCTGGCGGAAACCCATAACCGAATTTCGACGCCCCGGATCAAGGGATGGGATGCGGCAACAGCTCCTTCGGTTCTCCCTTTGGCCGATTTTCTTGTATCCGGGACATGGACTCCCGGCCCGGATCAATTGGTCGTCGGGTCGGAATGGGCACAGGCGAATCATGTGGAATTGGGGGCGGAGGTGAATTTGTTGGCACCGCAGCAATTCAAGGACGTGATCAGTCCCAAGGGCGCGGTAAATCAGCCGAAAAAAATCCCGCTTCCACGGGCGTTTCGTGTGTCAGGAATCTTCACCACGGGCATGTATGATTACGACTCGGAATACCTGATTACCGATCTGGCGACCGCCCAGGAGCTGTACGCGGTACCAAATGAGGTTCACGGGATTGCCATCCGGTTGCAGGATCCTGATCAGGCGATCCGGGTGGCAAAAAGTTTAAGGAACCGCCTAGGAGAAGGGGTCCGGGTCATGACTTGGATGGACCACAATCAGCGACTTTTCGCCGCCGTGGCAGTCGAGCGGCGGGTGATGAGTTTTCTTCTGTTTTTTATCATGGCTGTGGCGGCTTTGGGACTCAGCGGTACCTTGATTACAGTGACCGTCCAGAGGGCCAAATCGATTGGAACTCTGGCCGCTCTTGGGGCAACTCCCCGGCAGATTGCCACGATTTTCACCATGTACGGAGTGGTGGTGGGGGTTATGGGAGCGTGTACGGGGGGGATTGGGGCTTGGTTGGTTCTGGTCAACCGGAACAGCCTGAGTCAGGCGATTGGGCGGATCACGGGCCAGGATCTCTTTCCAGCGGAGATTTACCACTTTTCCGGACTTCCCGTGCGGTATGATGTAGGGGTTTTTCTTGGAGTGGCTTTCGCCGGTCTGGCATTGAGCGTGCTAGCAGCTCTGGTGCCAGCTTGGGTGGCCTCGCATGCGGAGCCCTCTGCGAACCTGAGGCGAACATGACGACTCCACTTCTCGAAGTCCGGGATTTGAAAAAAGGCTATCGGCTGGAGGGCAGACCCCCTTTGGAAATTCTCCACGGAATTGGTTTTCAACTTGCTCCCGGGGAATGTCGTCCGGTTTGCGGGCCTTCCGGAGCCGGGAAATCCACCTTACTCAGTCTTCTGGGGGGATTGGAGGAGCCGGATGGCGGGGAGATCCTCTGGAAGGGGGAAAAGATATCTGGGCAGAGTCGAAGTGAATGGGCCAATTGGAGGAGAGGGGCCATCGGGTTTATTTTTCAGTCCTACCACCTCCTGCCCGAGCTAACGGTGGAGGAAAATGTGCGACTGCCCGCCATGCTCGCTGGCGTGCATGTCGGTGAACGTTGGGAAGACTTGCTCGATCAGGTGGGAATGACCCTCCGCCGTGATCATTTGCCTGGCGAACTTTCCGGCGGTGAACAACAGAGGGTGGCGGTGGCGCGGGCCCTGATTCTCGAGCCTGATTTGATTTTGGCGGATGAACCGACCGGAAATCTGGACGGAACTTCCGCTTCCGCGGTGCTTGATTTGCTTGTTCGAATGGTCCGGGAGAGGCAAAAATCTCTCTTGCTCGTCACCCATGACGAAACCGTGGCCGCCAAGGTGGGGACCCCCCTTCGGCTTCTGGACGGCAGGTTGGCGTAAAAGGAATTATGATCATCTATATTGACGGGAAATTTTATCCGGAAGAAAAGGCGAAGATTTCGGTCTTTGACCACGGGCTGCTTTATGGTGACGGGGTGTTCGAAGGCATCCGTGCCTACGAGGGGAGAGTCTTCAAGCTGGAGGAGCATTTGGCACGACTGGAGGACTCCGCCAAAGCCATCCTGCTGAAACTGCCCTGGAGCCGTGAGGAAATCCGCAAAGCGGTTCTCGAGACCTGCCAAAGGAACAAAATCCAATCCGGCTATCTGCGTCTTGTGGTGACTCGTGGAAAGGGATACCTCGGCCTTTCTCCCGACCGCTGCAAAAAACCGACCCTCATCATCATTGCGACCGATCTGGAGCTCTATCCGGAGAAGTACT
>Ga0214917_10002886_pt1 | contig 20478 bp, 19 predicted proteins | sample LL_1208_BB_MetaG_FD_177983 | JGI IMG/M metagenome (GOLD analysis project Ga0214917, IMG submission 177983) | Freshwater microbial communities from Lake Lanier, Atlanta, Georgia, United States - LL_1208_BB | ecosystem: Environmental > Aquatic > Freshwater > Lake | place: USA: Georgia | collected...
GGTACTTGGTATTGTTTTGGGCGATTACTTCCAGAGTATTTTTGGTAAACCACAATACTCAGCGGCTTTTCTGGCAATTAACGGATTGATACTAATTACCGCCGAAAGATTATCTAAACGCGATATGGTCCATGAATACGGTGACTCAGATTCTGAGATAGATCACCGAGTAAATGCCAAGAGTGCAGTTGTCATTGGTTTTGGACAGAGTTTGGCTTTATTTGCAGGGATAAGTAGATTCGGAATTACAATGAGTGCTGGACTGCTTCGCAAGCTAAATCATTCAATTGCCTCTGATTTCGCATTCTTGCTTTCATTACCGGTAATTGTTGGCGCATCAATTCTTAAACTACCTGAATTGTTTTCTAGTGACGCCAAACAATTGCTTGGCCAGATCTTAATTGGGTCATTGGTGTCATTTGTTGCCACATATTTTAGTGTTTCATTTTTGGTTAGATGGTTTAAAACTAAAACACTGTACCCATTTGCAGTTTACTGCCTAGTTGTTGGAATAGCTTCCTTTGTGAGGTTTGTCTAATGTTTCCAGGGTTTGGAACAGTACTTAATATTCTAGCTATTGTTATCGGTGGAACTCTCGGTGTGTTTATTGGCGGTCGAATAAATGAAAAATTAAGAAATTTAATTACTGATGTATTGGGTTGTGTAACTATTATTTCTGCAGCCGATGCATTGTCGGCATATTGGGATAGAGGTTTACAAGACTCCATGCCCAGAGGTTGGGTAATTTTGGTTATTGTTTTTTCATTACTGGCAGGAGCAGTAATTGGTTCTTTGCTTCGAATTGAGGACCGACTCGAAAATTTAGGCTTCAATTTGAAAAATAAGTTTAGTAAAGATGGTGGGTCTAATTTTGTCGAGGGATTCGTATCTGCTTCATTAATTTTCGCAATTGGCCCGCTTGCGATTCTGGGCAGCATCTCTGATGGCATGGGAACTGGAATTGATCAATTGGTTTTAAAGAGCACATTAGATGGTTTTACCTCCCTAGCATTTGCTGCCTCATTAGGTTGGGGAGTTGCGCTTTCTAGTTTGCCGGTCGGTATCTACCAATTTGCGTGGACCGCTGTTGGATTATTCTTAGGTTCGATTTTGGCTGGATACCAAGTTTCTGCAATGACAGCAGTGGGAGGGATTTTGTTAGTTGGAATTTCCCTTAGGTTACTTAGGATTAAACAGATAGCAGTTGGCAATCTTTTGCCAGCACTTGCACTAGCGCCATTGCTAGCGCTAGCTGCTCATCAATTTATCTAGAAAGTTTGAGCGTCAATCACAAAGCGATACTTCACATCACTTGCAACTGTTCGATCGTAAGCTTGATTGATGTAATCAGATTTGATTACCTCTACATCACTGACAATGTTTTTCTCTCCACAGAAATTCAACATTTCTTGAAGCTCAGCAATTCCACCAATCATTGATCCGGCCAGCGACCTTCTTTGGCCGAGAAGCGTGCCGGCATTTATTGAGTATGGCTTACCGGGCAGGCCGATAACAACCAAGGTTCCGTCTAACTTTAATAATTGTAGGTATGGTTCAAGATCTAAATCAGCTGAAACGGTATTAAGAATCAAATCATATGATTTATTTAGTTTTTCCAAATTCTTAATATCTTTTGTCACCACGAAGTGATCTGCTCCCATGGCTTTTGCATCAGATTCTTTCTCAGGTGAGTGAGAAAAAACTGTTGTCTCTGCCCCTAAAGCGTGAGCAAATTTAAGTCCCATATGACCAAGTCCACCTAAGCCCATGATGCCAACTTTTTTACCAGGTCCGGCATTCCAATTCTTAAGTGGTGAATAAAGAGTGATACCGGCGCACATAAGTGGCGCTACACCGGCTAGGTCAAGATTTGCGGGAACATGAACTGCATAATCTTCATCAATAACAAATTTATCTGAATAACCACCCATAGCAACTGTTTTGCCATCTCGTTCCAGAGCGTTGTAAGTACCGGTCATGCCTTCCACGCAATACTGTTCAAGACCAGCGTTACAACTTGCACAGTTGCGACAAGAATCTACAAAAACTCCAACACCAATAGTTTCGCCAACCTTAAATTTACTCACCTGTGAGCCGATCTCAGTAACCTTTCCAACAATTTCATGGCCAGGCACCATTGGAAATATTGATGGACCCCACTCTTCTCGTGCTTGATGGATATCTGAATGGCAGATGCCTGCATAGTAGATATCAAGTGCTACATCTCTTGGGCGTAGATCTCTTCTATCAAATTCGTATTGTTCAAGAAGAGCTTTTGCTGCTTTCGCGGCATATCCTCTGGTTTTCATGTTGCCCTTCGGTTAGTTATTAAACGGCAGAGATTGTTCTGCCGCTGGATTGGAAATTTTTGAGGTAACTTTTCGCATATGGTGACGGCGACAAAGGACTTCATACGCAACTGTTGAAGCATTGCCTACATCGCCAACAACAACTTGTTCACCTTCGGTAACCATTTTTCCATCGATAGTTCTTGCGTTATGCGTTGCACGCTCACCACACCAACATAATGCCTCAACCTGCAAAGTTTGAACTCGATCTGCTAGTTCAACTAGTCTGGCACTGCCTGGGAACAATTTGGTTCGAAAGTCAGAGAGAATTCCAAAGGCGTAAACATCAATTCCAAGACCATCTACAATCTTTGCAAGCTGTTCAATTTGCTCCGGCGCATAAAACTGTGCTTCATCGCAAATAATAAAACTAATCCGTCCACCGATTGATAACCGTTCAACAATTAATTTATGAATATCGAGATCTGAATCCACCTCTAGTGCCTCGATTTGCAAACCTAGGCGAGAAGAAATTAACCCTTTTCCGGCTCGATCCTTACTTGTAAAGATCACTCCATCACGGCCCCGAGAACGGTGATTATGAGCAGTCTGAAGTGCCAATGTGGATTTACCGCTATCCATTGTTCCGCAGTAATAGATGAGTTCGGCCATGTGGTTATTCTGCCAATATTGTCTTGATTTGTAGACCACTGTGGGCTTGTTTGATTCGTGATCTTCCACCCAATATGGGTATTTCGAGTAAAAAGACCAGAGAAGTCGGGACTAGAGATGCCGCGATTATCAAATCTGTTGCTGCAACAGCGGTCCCTCCGGTAGCCAGCACATCATCCACAATTAGAACCTTTTTGCCCGCTGGAATTAAGTTGGCATGAACTTCAAGGGTTGCCTGGCCGTACTCAAGCTCATAACTTTCTGAAATTGTTTCGCCAGGTAGTTTTCCACTTTTTCGAATCGGTATAAACCCTTTATTGCTCATGGCTGCGACTGCAGCAGCAAAAATAAATCCTCGGGCTTCAATCCCTGCGACGTAATCTGCATCGGTTGCTAACTGAGAAATTTCCGCACAGCAGGCTTTAAATGATACTGGATCTGCCAATAGGGGAGTAATATCTTTAAAAACAATACCTGGTTTTGGAAAATCAGGAATATTCCGAATCAATTTAAGTGCTGAAATATCCATCCGCCGATTGTATTGATATCCATACAAAATCAGTTGTGTCCGAGAGGGGAGTTGAACCCCTAAGCCCTTACGGGCACTAACACCTCAAGCTAGCGCGTCTGCCAATTCCGCCACCCGGACCTACTCGTATTTTAACGCAATCTGAATTGATAGGAAATCGTATTTATGTAGGAGAATAGGCTTATGAAATTGAGCAAAGAGCAGATCATTGAATTGGAGAACGAAACGATCACCCTTTGCCAGGAAATGATTCGAATTCCAAGTGTTAACCATGGCGAAGGCCAAGGCAATGAAAAAGCAATGGCTGAGTATGTTGCAAGTAAATTAGCTGAGGTAGGTATTAAGAGCGAATTAATTGAAACTGCACCTAACCGAGTAAATGTGGTTGCAAAGATCGAAGGAGCAGATAAAAGCCGGCCTGGACTAGTTTTGCATGGACACATCGATGTTGTACCTGCCAATGCTTCTGATTGGTCAGTTGATCCCTTTAGCGGCTTGATAAAAGATGGATTTATTTGGGGACGTGGAGCAGTGGACATGAAAGACATGGATGCCATGATTTTGGCAACAGTTAGAATGTGGCAACGAACTGGATATAAACCGCCAAGAAATATTTTATTGGTTTTCTTTGCTGATGAAGAGGCGGGTTCTAACTATGGATCTCGCTGGCTAGTTAAGCATCGTCCAGAGATTTTTGATGGTTATAGCGAAGCAGTATCAGAGGTTGGTGGATTTTCAGTAACAATTACTGGTGAACACCGTCTTTACTTGATCGAAGCCGCTCAAAAAGGTATCCAATGGATGAAATTAACCGCTAAAGGCACGGCGGGGCATGGTTCATTTATAAATCAAGATAATGCGGTAACAAAGGTTGCAGATGCGGTTTCTAGAATTGGTGCATATGAGTGGCCTCAGTTAGAAACTAAGACCAGTAGTTTCTTTTTCCGAAAAATTGCCGAACTAACTGGGGAAAAGTATGATCCAAAAAATGTGAAGCCACTTCTTCATCATCTTGGCGATGCGGTAAAGATGTTGGGTGCGACAATTTCCAATACCGCAAATCCAACGATGCTAGAGGCAGGTTATAAAGTGAATGTGATCCCGCAAAGTGCAAGCGCAATGGTAGATGGAAGATTTCTGCCAGGTCATGAGGATCAACTACAAGAAACCATCAAAAAACTCGCTGGCGATGAGATTGAGATTGAGGTATTAACTCGAGATATTGCACTCGAGGTTGAGTTTGCTGGACCATTGGTAAAAGCGATGTGTGATGCTATTTCTAGTGAGGATTCTGCTGGTATCCCAGTTCCTTACTTAATGAGCGGAGGTACGGATAATAAAGCTTTACATGATTTAGGAATTGTTGGTTATGGATTTTCTCCTCTTAAGTTACCCAAGGATCTAGATTTCTTTGCGCTCTTTCATGGAGTAGATGAACGGGTACCTATTGATGGCTTAAAGTTCGGTGTTCGAGTTTTGTACGAATTTCTGGAGAAAGTTTAGTTAGAGGCTGAAACATCATTTAATGCTTGTCGAACTTGTTGAGGCAAAGTTATTTGCTCAACAGTGAGAATTCCGCGAAGTTGTGCACCAGTTCTTGCCCCAATCAGCGCACTAGTTACTCCTGGTGCATCTCTTACCCAAGAGAGAGCAACTTCAAGAGGTGAGTAGCCCAATCCTTCTGCTGCTACACATACTGCTTCCACAATTTGTTGAGATCGCTCAGAAAGATATGGTTCAACAAAGTTTGCAAAATGTGGTGAAGCACCCCGAGAATCTGATGGCACACCGCCGCGATACTTTCCAGTTAGCACCCCTCTTCCCAGTGGTGACCAAGCTAAGAAACCAAGGTTTAGGGCTGATGAAGCAGGAATTACCTCTTCCTCTGCTTTTCTATTGAGTAAAGAGTATTCATTTTGCGCGGCGGCAATTGCAGCTTTGCCAAATATTGGATTTTGCAAAGTTGCGCTCCTTGCAAGTTGCCAGCCATTGAAATTGCAGACACTCACGTAACGCGCTTTTCCAGAACTAGTTGCATAATCAAGTGCAGATAAAGTTTCCTCTAAGGGAGTATTTTTATCCCATGTGTGAATCTGCCAAAGATCAACATAATCAACATTCAACCTGTTCAAAGATTTATCTAAATCAGAGATTAACTCATTTCGCGAGTTATTTACTTTGCGATTACCATCTTTAAGTGTTAATCCACCTTTGGTGGCAATAAAAAGATCGTCTCTCTTTACTAACGTTCCAATAAAACCACCAAGAACTCGCTCAGCATCACCATCACCGTAAACAGCTGCGGTATCAACTAAATTGCCACCAGCTTCAACAAAGTACTGCAATTGTTGGGCAGCTTCATTCTCATCAGTGTCGCGACCCCAGGTCATAGTCCCTAGTCCGAGTCGGGAGATTGATAATCCACCTAATTTACGACGTTCCATGGCTGGCAGGCTAGCAACAAGAGAGGTAAAAGATCGGTAACCTTGCCAAATGCCGATTATCTATCTTCTGCGTCATGCCCAGTCCGTGGCCAACGCCAAAGGTATTTTGGCTGGCCAGGATGATTCAGTTGAGTTATCAAAAGCAGGTTTTAAACAAGCAGATTCGCTCGTCTCTCACCTCTCAGCAGTCAAATTCTTAACAGTCTATGCAAGTCCGTTAACTCGATGTATCCAAACAATTACACCGTTTATGGGGAATAATCCAAGAATCGAATTCCAGATTGATGCCAGATTCATCGAGATGAACTATGGAAAATGGTCGGGTCGAAAACTTGCCACATTGAGCAAGCATGCGAAATGGAAGAATGTTCAAAACAACCCTGCTGGGTTTACTTTTCCAGAAGGAGAAAGTTTTAAAAGTATGCGCAAACGGGTAGATCTTGCACTTGCAGATTTAAAAACAAAAAAAGGCCCGATTTTGGTTGTAAGCCATGGAGACATCATCAAGATGGCTATAACCACATGTCTTGGATTGCCAATTAATCGCTTTCAGAGCTTTGTGGTTGAGCCCGCATCACTCACCATAATCAATTTAAACAAAGCTGGTGCCACTATTTTGCAAAGTAATTTTAAAATTTCTGAGGGTCCGATATCTAAATTTAACGCAAATTTGATTGGTGGCGGAAACAATCTTTCTAGTGGTCGCTGGTGGAGGAAATAGTGCCGCGTATTGTTTATCGCCATGAACCTGCAACTAGGTTTATTGTTAGTGCAATTGGTGATCCGGGTCAGCGTCAATTTTTCATCCAAGTGAAATCTGCCGATGGATTAAATTCCGTAACTTTAGAAAAAAGTCAGGTTATTGCACTCACTGAAAAATTTGAGGAGTTAATCCGCGAGTTGCGCCGAGGTAAATTAGCTGCGCCTGAACTGATCTCTGCTTCGCCCGAAGTCGACAACCAGCCAATGGATTTGCCAATTGATGAAGATTTCCAGGTAGGGGTGATCAGTATTACCTGGGAGCATGAGCAAGTTGTAGTGAATATACAAGCGGTTTCGCAGGATGATGATCTTGTATTAGATGACATCGATATGGGACCAGATCTTTTAATCGCCACACTCAATATTGCGCAGGTGAAGGGTTTTTGTGAGCGTGCAATGAGCATTGTCAATGCTGGCCGAGCTGCGTGTCCATTCTGTGGACTACCAATTGATCCGCTTGGTCATTTGTGTCCTCGTGCAAATGGTTATCGCAGATGATAGATGTAACTGAATCAATCTTAAACGGTAATCTCTTGGTGGTTGGCCGTTTAGTAGATGCATCAAACGCAACTTTATTAGCCAATATAGAGGGCAGCGAGCCATCAATCGAAGTTATATACAAACCAGTTGCCGGTGAGAGACCACTTTGGGATTTTCCAGATGGAAACCTTGCCAACCGTGAGTATTCGGCGTATTTATTAAGCAAGCTTGCAGAGTTTAATATTGTTCCATTCACAGTATTACGGGAAGGCCCATTTGGTTTTGGCATGGTTCAAGAGTGGATAAAAGTAGATCAGAACATTGATGTTGTTGAGTTCGGTCAAAGTTTTGATCATCAACTGCGCAAACTTGCTCTCTTTGATGCAATTATTAATAACACCGATCGTAAATTCGGGCATTTATTGGTGGATGAAAATGGAGTGCTTAAAGGGTGCGACCACGGCGTGGCATTTCATTCTGAGGACAAACTTAGAACAGTTTTATGGCAATTTTCCGACATGCCCTTTTCACCAGAAGAGTTCGCGCTTTTGAAGAACGTTAAATCAATTGATCTCAATAAAGTTTTTTCTAGATATCTAACTGAAGAGGAAATAGATGCAATCTCAAGGCGGACCGATAATTTGATAAGTAGTGCTAAGTTTCCGGAGCCAAGCGAAACTTGGCCAGCCGTTCCATGGCCACCGGTTTAAGCGGGGTAGATGATATGAAAACATGGCCAGATCTTCATTTACCAAGACTAGATTCTATCTATTTTCCTACGCTCAAATTGAAGGACTCTAATTCTGGTGAAGTAAAACCAATTACGGGTGATAGTTTTAAAATGTATGTCTGTGGAATTACTCCTTATGATGCTACTCATTTAGGACATGCTGCAACTTACCTTAGTTTTGATCTTATTAATCGTTATAAACGTCTATCTGGCTCAACAGTAAGTTTTGTTGAGAATGTTACAGATATTGATGATCCACTTTTAGAACGTGCTAATCGAGATAAAACTGATTGGCAACTACTTGCTAACACTCAGATCGATCTGTACAAATCTGATATGACGGCACTGAGAGTTTTACCCCCAACTAATTTTGCAAAGGTGACTGATTCAATCGATATCATTGAGAGGTTTATTCAAAAGTTATCGCATAATGGACATCTTTATGAAATATCCGGTGACTATTATTTCTCGGTTGAATCATTTCTAGAAACCTTGCCATTACAAATTGATGAAGCAATAAGTATCTTTGCCGAACGCGGGGGTGACCCAAATAGATCTGGTAAGAAGCACCCATTAGATCCAGTTATTTGGTTAGCCAATCGTAATAATGAACCGGGATGGCAGAGCAGCTTAGGATTTGGTCGTCCAGGATGGCACGTTGAATGCACCGCTATTGCTTGTGAGTATTTGGATGATAAAAATAGTGATCCAATAATTGATCTACAAGGTGGAGGAAGTGATCTTATTTTCCCTCACCATTTTATGAGCGCTCAAATAGTTAAAGCTGCGTATGGTCGAGATTTCGCAAAATACTTCGTGCATTCAGCCATGATCGGTTTAGATGGTGAAAAAATGAGCAAATCAAAGGGCAACCTAGTATTTGTATCAAAATTATTAGAAGCAAAAGTTGATCCAATGGTTATTAGGTGGGCACTTCTCAAAGGTCACTATCAAGAAGATAGGGCTTGGAGCAATGAATTACTAAATACAGCAGAATCTGAAATTAACCAGATTCGTCGCTCACTATCTAAAAGTGAAGTTAGTGATGCAGCGGAGTTGATTAGTGGTTTGATTCTTGATATTTCAAATAACCTAGATACTCCGTCAGCTTTGAATCGATTATTAGATTGGTCAGAAAAATCTGATAATAATGGTGATGTTAATCAAAGTGGCTTGGTTTCTAGAGCAATTGATTCACTGCTTGGTTTAGCACTTTAATCGAGGTTGTTGCCCATTTATTAAGGTAAACTTGAGCAAATGAACTCCCTGCGCGCTGCTTTAAATCAACGAGTCGTCATCGCCGATGGCGCAATGGGCACAATGTTGCAGGCTCAAAATCCAAGCTTGGATGATTTTCAAAATCATGAGGGTTGTAATGAGATTTTAAATGTAACTAGGCCAGACATCGTAAAAGCGGTTCATGCTGAATATCTAGATGCTGGCGTTGATGCGATAGAAACGAATACATTTGGTGCAAATTTAGCCAATTTAGCTGAGTATGGAATTGAAGATCGAATTTATGAATTGGCTTTCGCTGGTGCAAAAATTGCAAGAGAGGTTGCAGATGAATATTCAACTAAAGAGGAACCAAGATGGGTTCTGGGTTCACTTGGCCCCGGTACGAAACTGCCAACATTAGGTCACACAACATATGAAATACTTAAGCAATCTTATGAAACAGCTGCAAGAGGCTTAATCGAAGGTGGCAGTGACGCGTTACTGATTGAAACAACACAAGACTTGCTTCAGGCAAAATCAGCAATAAACGGAGCACGGGATGCAATCAACAAATTAAAAAAAGATATAGTTTTGATCGCACAGGTGACTGTTGAAACAACTGGCACCATGCTCATGGGTTCAGAAATAGGCGCCGCTTTAAACGCACTAGAACCTCTTGGAATTGATTTGATTGGTTTAAATTGTGCAACTGGTCCGGCGGAGATGAGTGAGCATCTTCGAGTTTTAAGTAAGGGCGCTACGATAGGGATTTCGGTAATGCCAAATGCTGGATTGCCGATTCTTGGCGACAACGGAGCACATTATCCGCTATCACCAACAGAGTTGGCTAAATCGTTAAAACAGTTTGTCGATGAGTACAAAGTTAACTTAGTTGGGGGTTGTTGCGGCACAACACCAGCTCATCTAAAGGAAGTTGTTACACAACTACGCGGCAGTAATATCGGAAATAGAATTACAAACCGAGAATTTGGTGCCTCTTCTCTTTATCAATTTACTCCGTTTAGACAGCAAAATACCTATCTTTCAATTGGTGAACGTACTAACGCCAACGGATCCCGAGCATTTAGGGACGCACTACTCGCTGAAGATTGGCAAAGTTGCGTCGAGATCGCACGGGACCAGATTAGAGATGGTGCTCACATGTTAGATCTTTCAGTAGATTATGTAGGGCGCGATGGTGTCGCCGATATGAAGGAATTAGCATTTAGATTTGCAACAACATCAACGCTGCCAATTGTGTTGGATTCAACAGAACCAGCAGTTCTCGAAGCCGGACTGAAGCAATTAGGTGGTAGATCAGTAATTAATTCAGTCAACTATGAAGATGGTGATGGACCAGCCTCTAGATTTGCAAGGATCATGCCGCTAGTAGTTGAGCACGGTGCAGCTGTAATTGCGCTGACAATTGATGAAGATGGTCAAGCACGTGATTCAGCTTGGAAATTGAAAGTAGCCAGACGCTTGATAAATGACTTAACAAAAAATTGGGGCATGAAAGTTGAAGACATAATCATTGATTGCCTAACTTTTCCTATTGCGACGGGGCAAGAAGAGACTCGACGCGATGGTATCGAAACCATTAACGCGATTAAATCATTGAAAAATGAGTTTCCTGGGGTACAGACAACGTTAGGTGTTAGTAACGTTTCTTTCGGACTCAACCCTGCAGCTCGAATTGTTTTAAACTCGGTTTTCTTATCTGAGGCCGTTAAGAATGGATTGGATTCAGCAATTGTTCATCCATCAAAAATTACACCCATTAGTCGCATTCCTAAAGATCAACTAGATGTCGCGATGGATTTAGTTTATGACCGAAGAAAGTTTGATCAGAATGGGGACGTCGAATATGACCCACTTTCAAAGTTTCTTCAATTATTTGAGAATGTTGAGGTTACCTCGACTAAGGAGAGTAGGGCTGCTGAACTTGCTGCGCTACCACTCGATGAGCGATTGCAACGACGAATAATTGATGGTGAGAAAGTTGGCCTAACCGATGATTTAAAAATCGCTCTGGATTCTAAGATCTCAGCCCTAACAATAATCAATGAATATCTACTGTCTGGAATGAAAACCGTAGGAGAGTTGTTTGGTAAAGGTGAAATGCAACTTCCGTTTGTTCTTCAGTCTGCAGAGGTAATGAAAACAGCAGTTGCCTACCTTGAACCGTTTATTGAAAAAACTGATGATGAAGGTAGAGGGAAGATACTTCTTGCGACTGTAAAGGGTGATGTGCACGATATCGGCAAAAACTTGGTAGATATTATTTTGTCTAATAACGGATACGAAACAGTAAATATTGGAATAAAGCAAACCGCTAATCAGATTATTGATGCAGCAGTTGCGAATAACGTTGATGTTATTGGCATGTCCGGTTTGTTAGTTAAATCAACTGTAATTATGAAAGAAAATTTATTGGAGTTAGAGTCAAGGGGGCTTTCACAAAAATGGCCGGTCGTTCTCGGAGGAGCTGCGCTAACTAGATCTTTTGTCGAACAAGATCTAAATGAAATATTTCCGGGTACAGTCCGTTATGCGAAGGATGCCTTCGAAGGTCTTAAATTAATGGATACATTGATGGGAATTAAACGAGGAGTACCTGGGGCTCAATTACCGCCACTAAAAGAAAGACGAACAATAAAAACCAATAGAAACGAATCGGCAGTTGTGGATTTTAAAAGAAGCGATGTTTCAGAGAATAACCCACTTCCTATCGCTCCATTTTATGGTTCTAAGGTTGTTAAGGGAGTGGCGCTTGCAGATTATGTTGGAATGCTAGATGAACGAGCATTGTTTCTAGGTCAGTGGGGACTAAAGGGCAAAGATTTTGAAATAATGGCAGAACAACAAGGTAGACCGCAATTGAGATCGCTATTAAATGATGTTCAATCAAATGGTTGGTTAAATGCTGCAGTTGTATATGGCTATTTTCCTTGCTATAGCGATGGTAATGATCTAGTTGTTCTACATCATGAGGGAGATCTAAAGGGAGAAGAAAGAGTTAGGTTCACATTCCCGAGGCAAAGTCGCGATCGCAGATTGTGCCTATCTGATTTCTTCCGAAGCAAGCAGAGCGGCGAAATAGATATTGTTGGTTTTCAGTTCGTTACTATGGGTCAGTCAATTAGTGATGCTATAAATAAGCTATTCACAGCAAATTTATATCGTGAATATCTAGAGTTGCATGGCCTTTCTGTTCAATTAACCGAGTCTTTAACAGAGCACTGGCATTCAAGGGTTCGTGAAGAGCTCAAAATAAACGGGACAGACTCCAAGGATTTAAAAGCGATTTTCGATCAAGGTTATCAAGGGTCTCGTTACTCATTTGGTTACCCAGCATGCCCAGACCTAGAGCAACAAATTCAAATGTGCGAATTACTAGAGCCAGAACGAATCGGGATTTCTTTGTCTGAAGAGTTTCAACTTCATCCTGAGCAATCAACATCTTCAATCATTCTGCACCACCCAGAAGCAAAGTATTTCAACGCATCATGAGTGCAATACTTTTTGATATGGATGGAACTTTAATTAATTCTGAACCGTTATGGTTACAGGCAGAGATTGAGATTATGGCTGAGCTTGGCTGTCACTGGGATCAGCAGGATCAAATTAATTGTCTTGGCGGGCCAATGGAGCGCACTGAGAATTATATGCAAGAACGGAGTAACCATGTGAAACCCTTTGGTTATTTTGAGAAGAAATTAGATGAGTTGATGGAGTATAAATTATCTAATGAATTAGAACTTATTCCTAATGCTCGGGAACTGTTAGAAGATTGCAAATCTGCTGGAATTAAAATTGCACTAGTGACAGCTAGCACCGGTAAGCAGATGAGATCTGTACTTACTAGATTTCCTAATGGGTTTTTCGATGCCGCTGTATCTCGTGATGATGTGCAAAAATCCAAACCCGATCCAGCGCCATATTTGTTAGCCGCAAAATTACTAGGCGTTAAAAACGAATTTTGCGTTGTTTTTGAAGATTCTCCGACCGGAGCTGAATCAGGTTTGCGTTCTGGGGCTCAAGTTATAGGAATACCGCATCTAATTCAGATGGCTCCACATGAGAATCTAAGAGTCATAGCCGCAATTGCAGATGTGAATCTTGCTCAACTTATTTCCTGGTACCCATTTCTAACAAGTAGACTGAACTCAAATGATTGATCGCAATTTTAAATATGGAGACCGGGTGCAATTAACCGACGCTAAGGGAAAACTTTATTCAATTACCTTAACAGCGGGTGCAGAATGGCATACTCATAAAGGAATGCTTAAACATGATGAATTAGTTGGGCTCCCAGAGGGATCTATTGTGGCAACTAATGGAGACTTAAAATTTCAGATTTTCCGGCCATTACTTGCCGATTATGTTCTTTCAATGCCAAGGGGAGCGACAATTGTTTACCCGAAAGATGCTGCAATGATTATTGGAATGGCAGATATAAAGCCTGGCATAAGAGTTTTAGAGGCTGGAGTTGGATCTGGCGCACTTAGTATTTCAATTCTTCGCGCTATCGGTAACAATGGATTTTTACATTCGGTAGAAATTCGAGAGGATTTCGCAGAAATTTCAAAATTGAACGTGCAGAATTACTTTGGTTCAGAGACACAAAACTGGCAATTGACTAATGGCGCTTTGCAAGATCAGAAATTTGAAGCCGATTTTGATCGGGTGATTCTTGACATGCTTAGCCCTTGGGATTGTGTAGAAACAGCAGCGAATGCATTAGTACCGGGTGGTGTTTTCATGGCATATGTAGCAACAACAACCCAATTATCAAAGCTTGCAGAGGCTATAAAAGACTCTGGTCATTTCACTGAACCAGAATCTTCTGAAACTATTGTGCGCGGTTGGCATCATGAAGGTTTAGCGGTAAGGCCTCAACACAGAATGATTGGACACACGGGGTTCTTAATTTTTGCCCGCCGAATGGCACCTGGAGTCCCAGTGTTACAACGTCGCCGTCGCCCTTCAAAAGGGTCGTACGACGTTATCGAGTAATTAGCTAACTTTTATTAGATCAACTACGAAAATTAGTGTTTCGTTTGGTCCAATTGCAGCGCCCGCACCGCTTGCGCCATACCCAAGATCTGGTGGAATAACTAATAAACGGCGTCCACCCTCTTTCATACCAGGAATTCCTTGTTGCCATCCTGCAATAACGCCACTCAATGGGAAGGTTGCAGTTTGTCCAGAGTCCCATGAAGACTCAACTAAACTTCCTGTGCTCCAAGCCATCAATGTGTAATGAACTTCTAAAGTAGATGTTGCAACTGCCTCTTTGCCAGTTCCAACGAAAATATCCTTTTGCTGGAGAGTTTTAGGGGCGTTCCCAGATGGAGCTGAAATTGTTGGCTTTGAGCCTTTCGAGCCGCCAACCTCTGGAAGAGCTGTAGGTGATGCTTGTGTTGAACTGGTCATTGGATTTACGCCTCCATCAGTAGAACAGGCTGCTAAGAGCAATACAGGAGCAATTAATAGGGTAATTTTTTGGAATTTATGCATACCAAATCTTATCAAAGATTTTAGTAATGACTAACCTATCACCATGAGTTCTCAGAAAACTGAAAGGTTAATCAACCTCACCTTGGCTCTATTGGCAACCAAACGTTATTTAACTAAATCAGAAATTTTCAAGAGTGTCACTGGATATAGCGGATCACCGGAAACCATGGAGCGTATGTTTGAACGGGATAAAGATGAGCTAAGAAGTATGGGTGTGGAGATCGAGGTTAAAGGGCTTGATCCACTTTTTGAGGATGACCAAGGATATTTGATTCGATCAGAAACCTTCCAATTAAGCGAGAACGAATTCGCTTCAGATGAGCTTTTATATTTAACAATGGCTGCCAACTTATGGCATGACTCGGCTCTAAGCAATGACTCTAATGCTGCACTTCTAAAAATTCAGTCATTAAGTGGTCCTATTGAAATCAATGCATTCAATTCACCGGTAGTCAGAGATAATGAAAACTCGCACATGCTTGCTACGGCTTTTGAAGCGATTGAAAAGTGTAAGAAACTCACATTTAAATACAATGGCAATCATCGTATTGTTGAGCCATTAGGCATGTTTATGAGCTCTGGATTCTGGTATTTGGTGGCGCAGGATGACAAGATAGTGAAATCATTCAAGCTAGTTAGAATCGAATCAAAGATAGAAATGGATGCTGGAACCTTTCAGAAAATGGAAGGCTTTGAACTATCTAGTTATTTGAAAAGATATAGTGAAGAAGAAATAATGCAGGCAGAAATACTTGTGAGGAAAGAGCAAGCGTATTCGCTGAGAAGTAAGTATTTGGTAACGGAATTTGATTCTGAGTGGGACTTAATGTTGATTCCATTTAGTTATGAGCCGGAAATGATTGAAACGTTGTTATGGCACGGTCAGAATATTATTGTTAGAAACCCTCAATCACTTCGGAATTCGATAGTTACTAGATTAGAGGAGTTTATCAATGGTTGATAATGCAGCAATACGCGCACTTAGAACCATGGATCTTATCCCATACATTTTGGAGAATCCTGGGGTATCAATTAGTAGTTTGGCTACAAGGTTTTCTGTTACTCAAAAACAGATTGAAAATGATCTGCAGTTAATTTTTATGTGTGGTCTACCTGGTTACACACCTTACGAGCTCATCGATATAGTTTTTGAGGATGGGATTGTTTCAGTAATCGACCCTCAAGTGCTAGATAAACCACGAAGATTCAACAAGAACGAATTAATTGTGATTGCCTTAGGTTTACAGATATTAATCGAAATCAACAAATCTCATCCCACTCAGCTTGAGAAATTACAATCTTTATCCAGGAAAATCTCAAAATTAGGCAGTAGCAATTCGATAATGTTTAACGCAGTAGGAACGCAGTCCGCTTACCTGGATCTAATTGCGAAGGCTATCTCAGAGAGAAAAAAACTGAGTATCAAATATAATTCTTTAGTCAAGGACAAGAAGACGAACAGGATAGTTGATCCTCAGCGCACCTATTTTCTCAATGGTAACCTTTATTTATCCGCATTTGATCTAGAGGTTAGGTCTGATCGTGTTTTCAAAGTTGACCTAATAGAAGATTGTGAAATTGTTGATTTCGAAGAGTATGTGAGTTCACAAAAACCTGAAAAAACTTTCGAAGTTATTTTAGATGTAAGGAAACATCATCGAAATTTTATCGAGCGAAATTCATCAGTAATTTCTGCCTCGAAGGAACTAGATGATGGATTTGAAGTTCATATCCAGATAAGCAACTTAGAGTGGTTAAAGAGGAGCATTCTTAGTAATGCTCCAGGAATATCTATCTCGTCTCCAAGTCAGTTAGCCAACGAAGTCCTCGAATCAGCTAAAAGCGTTCTAGCCCTATATCGGGCTTAGTTTTGTATTTAGGGTAGGATTTATCCATGAACTCACTTAAGCCCTGGCATTTACTTGTTTTAGCAGTTGTCTTTATTGTGCTCTTTGGATCAAAACGGTTACCAGATTCAGCTAGATCTTTGGGCAGATCACTTCGCATCTTCAAGAGTGAAGTGAGGGAGATGAACAAAGAGGACTCAGCAGAGGATAAAAAATCAGATCCAAGCTCTGATAAATAATCTTTATGAGTATGCGCCGTGGCGACAAAATGCCACTGCTGGATCACGTTCGTGAGTTTCGAAGCCGGTTAATAAGATCCGCTTTCGCGGTAGTGCTAGGTTCTAGTCTCGGCTGGATTTTCTATCAGAACATAATTCGTTTCCTCACAATGCCATTTTGCGACATCGGAGTAGCTGCAACTCCAAATTTTGATAGTTGTGGAGATTTATATGTGAATGGAATTTTAGGTCCATTTAATTTGCAGGTAAAAATCGCATTATTATCTGGCTTAATATTCTCTGCACCCGTATGGATCTATCAACTTTGGGCATTCATAACGCCTGCCTTACATAAGAAAGAGCGACGAGTCACTATCGCATTTGCGTCTGTCGCAACCCCTTTATTTTCCTGTGGCGCTTATCTTGCATATCTGATTCTTCCTCATGCTGTGGATGTTTTGCTTGGATTCACACCCAATAATCTTGGAAATCTTATTCGTTTCGATGAGTATCTTGATTTCGTTCTTAGACTTATTCTTATTTTTGGCATTGCATTTATATTGCCATTGTTTCTCGTAGCGCTCAATCTGCTTGGTGCACTATCGGGCAAAGCGATACTGAAGCCATGGCGCCTTGCAGTATTTTTGTGTTTTGTTTTCACTGCAGCCTTTACTCCTACGCCAGATCCAATCACTATGACGTTACTCGCAATTCCTTTGTGCTTGTTGTATTTTGTGAGTGGTTTTTTTGCTCTCCTAGTTGATAAAAAACGAGATAAAAAACATACAAATAAAGTAGAGCTATCTGTTATTGATGAACCTGAAGAAATCTAATGTGGCTAGTAGTTTGTAACTCAAGTGCAGGCAAGGGAAAGGCAAGTATCCTTGCTAATGATCTAATTCAATTATTATCAAATAACGGTTTAGAAAACAAATTGATCGATTATCACACTTTTGCAGAAACAAAGATCTTGCTAGAAAAAGAGATTCAAACTAATCGTTATAACTACCTAATTGCAGTTGGTGGGGATGGCCTCGTTAATCTATGTCTGCAGATGGTGGCCGAGAGACCGGTATGCCTTGGAGTAATTCCGGCCGGAACTGGCAATGACTTTGCAAGGGCTACCGGGTTTTATGGCAAATCCGTCAAGGAGATTTTTTCAATAATTTCTAAATCGGAACCTACAAAAATTGATCTTGGAAAAGCAGTATCGGCGGACGGGTCCAAATGGTTCGTACAAGTTTTAAGTACAGGATTTGATGCAATTGTTAATTCGCTAGCAAACAGAATGTCTTGGCCGCGAGGTAAGTCAAAATATACCGTTGCAACAATTCTGATTCTATCGAGATTTAAATCAATACCCTATAAGGTTGAAATTGATGGAAGAACTATTGAGCAAAATGCAATGTTGTTAGCTGTTGCAAATGGTGAGAGTTATGGTGGAGGCATGAGGATATGTCCTGGAGCATCCAACTCAGACGGGATATTTGATATTTTAATTGTAAGGCCTGTCACAAAAATTGTGCTACTAACAATTTTTCCAAAAGTATTTAGAGGTAACCACATTCCACACCCAAAAATAGATGTATATAAGGGCAAGCATGTGAAAATATCTGGCCCAACTGTTTCTTATGCAGATGGAGAATTTGTGTCAAAATTGCCCATTACAGTTACTAATATTCCTAATGCTCTTACAACATGGCTTGTGCCATGACTCTTTCCCCTTCTGAAAGCTATGCTCGCGCCAAATCTAATAGCAAATTTCCTAAAACTAGAAAATTCGCTGAAGGTTTCCCATTCGAATTAGATGAATTTCAGATTAACGCTTGTCATGCACTTGAGAGCGGCAAGGGAGTCTTAGTTGCTGCACCAACCGGTGCTGGTAAAACGATTATTGGTGAGTTTGCGGTTGACTTGGTGATAAACAGTGGCGGAAAGTGTTTCTATACGACGCCAATAAAGGCATTATCCAATCAAAAATACTCTGAGTTAGTTGTGAAGTATGGTGAATCGAAAATTGGGCTTTTAACTGGTGATACTTCGATTAATTCAGAGGCGCAAATAGTAATTATGACAACAGAAGTTCTAAGAAATATGATCTATGCTAACTCGCAAACCATAAATGATCTCAAATATGTTGTGATGGACGAAGTTCATTACCTGGCTGATAAATTTAGGGGAGCGGTTTGGGAAGAGATTTTGATACATCTATCCGATGCAGTGCAGATTATTTCACTTTCTGCCACTGTTTCTAATGCTGAAGAGTTTGGTGAATGGTTACAAACAGTCCGGGGCGATACTGAGGTGATTGTTTGTGAAATTAGACCTGTCCCACTGTATCAGCATGTACTTTTTGGAAACCGCCTGCTTGATTTATTCGGTGACAATCAAAAACTCAATCCTGAGTTAACGCGATTAGAAAGAGATTCTTATCGACAAGTCAGAGGAAATTGGCGAGATAAACCGAAGGGCCCAAAACCTCTTTCGCGCTCAGAAATTGTAGAGAAACTTGATAGAGAAGGATTACTGCCAGCAATTACCTTTATTTTTTCTAGAAATAATTGCGACGCTGCAGTCAGACAATGCTTAGCAGCCGGCTTGAGATTGACCAATGCTCAAGAAAGATCAGAAATTCGTGCTGTCATATCAAAGAATATGAAAAATCTTGCTGAAGAAGATTTAGTTGTACTCGGCTACTATGAATGGGCTGATGCATTAGAGCGAGGTATCTCCGCTCACCACGCTGGTTTGTTACCAGCATTCAAAGTCACAGTTGAAGAATTGTTCCAAAGAGGTCTTGTTAAAGCCGTTTTTGCAACTGAAACTTTGGCACTAGGAATTAATATGCCAGCACGCACTGTTGTCCTTGAGAAGTTGAGTAAATGGAATGGTGAGGGGCATGTAGCGATTTCCCCAGGTGAATACACACAACTAACTGGGCGAGCAGGGCGGCGGGGTATTGATATTGAAGGAAATGCAGTAATTTTGTGGAGCAATGATTTAGATTCAACCTCGGTTGGTGGTTTGGCCTCTACTCGTACATATCCATTAAAAAGTTCATTTAAACCTACCTATAACATGAGTATTAATTTAATTGCTCAATTTGGTTCAGCTCGAGCTAGAACTTCGCTTGAGTCTTCACTTGCACAATTTCAAGCAGATAAGGCAGTAGTGGGTCTGGCTAAGCAGATTCGTAAAAATGAAAGTGCTCGAGACGCTCTTCTGAGTGAGGCTAAATGTCATCTTGGTAATTTTGTTCAATACTCACAAATGCGAGCTGATATCAAGAAACTTGAAACTGATAGTCGAAAAAATAGAAAAAAACGTGTAGAAATCGAAGAAGAAATTGGCAGCATTCGTAAAAGATTAAAAGCTCATCCATCCAATAGTTGTCCTGATCGTGAGAATCATTCGAGATTAGCAGAGCGTGCCCATCGCCTACAGCGCGAAATTGATGGCTTGACTGAACGGATTAATAGCAGAACCAATGTTATTGCAAAAAGATTTGATCGAATAAAACTTATCTTGGATAAATTTGGTTATATAAATAATGATGAAATATCTAAATCTGGAAAAATGCTCGCAAAGATTTACGGTGAAACAGATTTACTCATCGCAGAATCTATTCAGGCTGGCGTTTTTGATGTCCTTACTCCGGCTGATCTCGTTTCAGTAATCTCATGCTGCGTGTATGAATCTAGAAATGATGAGGTTACGAAGGTGCCAAGAGGAGACGTTCAGATCGCATTGGCAACTATTTCAAAAAT
>Ga0214917_10002888_pt1 | contig 20475 bp, 17 predicted proteins | sample LL_1208_BB_MetaG_FD_177983 | JGI IMG/M metagenome (GOLD analysis project Ga0214917, IMG submission 177983) | Freshwater microbial communities from Lake Lanier, Atlanta, Georgia, United States - LL_1208_BB | ecosystem: Environmental > Aquatic > Freshwater > Lake | place: USA: Georgia | collected...
ACCCAATCACCACCTCTAGTCAATACCCAGAGCGCCGAAACGTGCCATTACAACAACCTAACAAACACCCAAACCATTGAAAACATGACGCTTTTCAAAATCAACCCGCCAAACTGTCGAACTCAGGTCCCCCCGCTAATGACTTCTTCAAACGGGGACATACCAGCATCCGGATCCTCAGAACGCAACATAGACATAATTTTTTGGTACACGGGGACATGATAGTCAGCTTGGAAGGACGACAAAAAGCGATCACTAACAGTTGCTTTGCTCGCCCCCCAACTTAACAGCACCAAAGCCGTACCAAAATTTACACCAGGCCCAAGTTCCACAAACTCTTTATTTGCCAAAAACGTACGTCCGTCAGGCATCTCGCTGACATAGGACCTAGCGATATCAATTGCGTACTTGGCATCCCGAATAATTCGTTCAGGATTACTCTCTTGGAGCTTATGATTGACTGGCGAAGAAGCTGCCTGGGCGAGGCAATGGGGAACTTGTAACTGCTCGCTAGGTGGTAAAGCAAGATAATAGAACTGTTTAATAATTTTGCTTAGTAACTTCATGGCGGCTTTTTCCTTTGAATTGATCCGGAAACTATTGGAGATGTCGGGCAGATTACCCAATTGCCTTCCTCAGTAATGCCCCTGCCATACCACTTGGAGAAAGATAATGTTCTGCGAAGAGACGACTTTTTTGCCCCGTTTCAGCTAGCAGCATAGGGTTTTGCTCCAAATGCTGCAATATTTGAGTAACCTGCTTTGGAGTCTTTACATCAAAGCCAGGGAGAGGTTCGGGAAACAGCTTTTTGAAAATCTCGTTACGTAGATTCGCCAATACCGGACGACCTAAGGCGTAGGCGTCAGTAGTGACCATACCGGGGATGGAATTACCGATCTGATCACAGATCAAATCTGCTGCCAGCATTTCATCATAGAACCTGCACACGGGCATTTCATCTAGCCAATCGATGCTTGTTTCAATACCGTGGTCAGCAACCAACGATATGGCAGCATCTAAGTCTTGGCCTTTCTTGGGAAGTCGCAATATCCCTCTTCCGCCCGCTTGAATGTACCCGGCAAATCCATTAATCAGGACATCTGTGCCCTTAAAATCGATCGCACCTAAGGCAGGATTCCTATCGGGCCGATAGACTATTCGGCTACCGCACAAAATAGTAAGGCGATTATTTTTGGGCATCGGTCCTGGCTTTAGATCTATTGTGTTAGAGATATACAACATCAAGCGACGGCGATCCTGAACGCCGATTTCATCGAGCAGCCGATCTCCAGCAGGAACCAGTCCGCGCTCGCAATAGCACACTGTTTCTGCAGCCAATATGCCGTCACGCTGCCTGGCGACGAAATCCGAAAAATGCAACAAATACCGCCGCCCTTGTAATGAACGCTTGAACTCGAGGTCCCACATGCGCGTACGCATCTGCAAGGAGTCATAGCTGGCGTAATAGGCCAGATCGGAGCCGGTCAGCACAACAACATGCGGCGCATGCAGCCTACCCGCGAGGGCTGGTCCGGTATCGTTCAGGATGACTAAATCAACGTTGTGCGTCAGGTGGTGGATTGCAGCGTCAATGGCAGGTGTCTGGTAGGCGATGTCTTCGTCAGTGATGTTTGAACAGTCAAACACCCACTCCGGGTAGGCGCCAGCCCAGTCCGGATAGCGAGCCTCGGGGCGATGCAGAATCTCTTTACGATTGAAAATTAGCCGGACGTTGTGGCCGAGCGACTTCAAGCCTTGCCCCAGCAGCAAAGGGTAGTTGTTGGTATTGCCAAAGATGGCGATGGACAATGGACGCATAGCCTAGTTAAGCCTTGTAGACATGAAGCGACCAGCGAAAAGGGTCCAAAACTTGCTTCCTTGCGTCTTCAACTGCAACCGAAACCTCGCGCACTAGCTCACCGTGTTGCAATATTTCAGCGATGCGCTCAGCGACCTGAGCACCTGTTTTTGTTTCATCAATGAGTATCTTGACTTTCATAAATTCTTACCTTGGTGGTGTGTTGTTGAATCGCACCTCACCACCGAGACTCCAAAAGTCGGTGCTTGCAGGACGGCGATCGTAGCTTCGTGGCTGCACACCACCATTGCCATGCACACTCATGACGTTATCCGCGGTATGACTACGGTGTCCGGGGTGCGACTGCGAAGTTGATTTCTCGCTTCAGGCCCACAGTTCGCGATTAAATCCAGCACCGTCACCTCACCGACAAAGTCGCCCCAAAGCTGAGGATAAGGCGCGTAGTCGTACGATTTGTACTCCAATTGAATGCCGTTTCTGCGAAAGGCTTCCTTGTCCAGGTAGGCATCGGCGCTCGGACCACTCAAGTAGGTAGTGGCATTCAGTTTTTTCAACAAATCAATCAATCGTTCCGTCTTGCTTCCCACCAATGCCAGCTCACTGGAAAGCATCATTGGGGTAGAAATGCCTAAATATTCACAAATATTTCGAATCAGCTTGATGTTTAGTTGACTGATGGTCGCATCGTCCTTGTCATTCAAAAGGGTGAGTATTTCCTTGGTTGCACTAAAGAATGGCGCCGCTTGATAGTGCGCCTGCCAAATCCTCAGATGCTTCTTTGCCCAAGGGGTGCTGTTATCGATTGGGGTATCACAAATCAACTGGGAAACAGACTTGTAGGAAACGGGCACCGAGAGCCACTCCGACCCCTTGGCGGTTTTGATCTTGTTGCGGTTTCGCCAGTCGCCCTTGGTGTATTGGATATCGTCGTGGAAAACGAACGTATCCACGCTGGCGATAAAGTCAAAGTAACCTCGCCACGGGATGAATGATGACTGGATAACACCAATTCTCACCAATCGACCTCAATGAATCCGGTGGGATTGCTATGCCAGGGGAACTTGACAACACGTGGCTTTTTACCAAAACGAGCCGCGAAATACTCATCGACTGCTTTCGTTTCTCCACCAAAGGTATCGACGGCATACTCATCAACGATGATGATTCCCCCGCGAGCCATCCTGGGAACAAAGTGCTCCAAGGCGACTCGTGTAGGCTCGTAGAGATCCAAATCCAGATTGAGCAGAGCAATGCGCAGCCCATCGCCTTTATCTGCAACGAACTGAGGAATCGTCTGGGAAACATCGCCTTTGACGAATTCGATGCGGTTCTTGTGCCGTAAATGTCGATCCTGATTCATGGCGTCTTGTGCCAATGCCAAGTCGGCTTCAACCGAATTACCACCGAAATACCCGCCAGGAACAACATCCTGCGTGGGGTTTTCAGGGCCGTCCTCGGGGCTTATTGATGTAAATCCTTCAAATGTGTCAAAAGCAAATACCGTCTTGCGAATATCTGTAGGACAGAATATTTCGCAAAGCTTTGCCCAAGTAAAAGTAGACCCGCCTTGGAACACTCCGCAATCAACTATTACTCCAGGGACATCAGCGATGCGTTTGAATAGTTCGTAATGTGCCAAGAAGCGCGCAAGATTGAACCGAGGGGTGAACGCGGGGAAATTCCTGAATAGCTCAAATGTCGTTAGCTCACTGCTGGCATACAGTTGCTCAAGTAATTCTTTTTGACGTTTTTCCGGTTCATGTCGATTCGACATATCGCTCATAGAGCAAACCTCTCAGAAAAGTGAATGCTCAGCGCCGCTGTGCAACGAAGAATTTGCGCGTGAGTTGCTGGCAGCAACGATAACGACCGCTTTCGATGATATGTTTTTGAATAGCTTCGTCTACTCCGTCGTAGCTGGAGAATGCGTCATCAAAACAAATCCAGCCCCCAGGCAACAAAAATCTTTCAACTATGGCAATGTCGTATGCAACGGCAGCGTAACTATGGTCACCATCAATAAAAGCCATTCTCAATGCGAGATCAGGCGGAGCCTTAGCAGTAAACTTGGTCAGATCACACTTGCTTGCATTCACCCAATCCGTGAGGTGGTTTGCTTCCATGGCGAAATTAAATGCCTCCATCGTGCCGGAGAAGCGTTCATAAACTGGTGCAATGTCGCGAATATAGGGTTCAGCCCATACCGTTTGTTCACCGTGCGCAACTACTTTTCTGCCATCGAACGTGACGGCAAACGAATAAGTTCCATCACCATTTTGATACCAGTCATTTTTTTCGGGGAAAAGATCGACGCAATGAACCTTCCCTTTCCCTGACAATTTTGCCGCCATGCCAAGCGCGACAGCCGAGCGTCCGCACCACGACCCTAGTTCAAGAATATCGCCGGGCAAATGTGAACTGCTATAGGCCAAAGTGAACAAGGTCATCAGTTGGTCTAGCGGTGACCAGCCGGGGATATCCTTGACGGCTTCTTCAAGCTGGGTAGCAATGGGTTGGGTGATATGGGTCATTTTTCCGGGTTATCTTGTGCGATGAATTCTTCAACCATGTCGGCGTAGCTTCTGCCTTCGTTTGGCCAGCGCGTAGCCGCCCAATCCGGACAGTTTCCACAGAAGGTGTGGTTTGAGTATTCGTTGGTTTGATGGCCTTGGCGTAGAGCTTGATAAAAATCGCCCTGCCATTCAGAATGAATGGTGGTGTTCCGGTAATCGGCAACATAGGAACCGTGCACCCAGTCGGACGGGCAAAATGCAAGATTACCTCGCGCGTTGATCACAATACGCTCCCAAGGGTAAAGACATGGACGACGTTTTGTCGTGCTTAACGCAGTCCGTCGCAGATCGGCCAACTCCTGGACAGCACCGGAACAAGAATGCAGGCGTCGAATCACCACAAAATTGGCACCCTGATCTTTCCAGTAGCGTTCAAAGTCAGCGACTTCTTGGGTGTTCTGTGGTTGCTCAACAAAGCTGACGACCACTTTGGTTTTTGCCTTCGACTCGCGCACCCAGCGTAGTAGACGCAACACATTTTCGCGAGTTACATCGAGATTACCCTTGACGCGAATCTTGGCGTAGGTCTCCGGCTTGAAGGCGTCGATGCTGATGTCGATCAGATGCACACCCGATTCGAGCAGGCGCTGAGTGCGCTTTTCGTTCATGATCTTGCCATTGGTGGTCAGCGTGACATAGACGCCTGAATGGTCCACCGCCGACTGAATCATGTCGTAGCCGTTGGGATGGACCAACGGTTCTCCATTGCTAGCGTATCGAATGTACTGAGTACGCCCTTGGCCGTGCTGGTGGACTTCCTCGATCATCTTTTCATTTAGTGCCGGATCAAGATGACGACCAGCGTAATGCTCCGACTTCGCAAAATCCGGGTGCGGGCAATGGGTGCAGGCCAGGTTGCAGACCTCGGTAATGTCCATAAGGATTTGTGACGGAAAGTCGGCTGTCAAACGGCCGCCAAAGTCATATTCGGAGGCGCTGGTCTTGTTTCGCTGGTTGTTGCTCATCATGGTGCCTTTGATTGGTTTAGCAGGTGTGCCAGTTGCTCTGCAACGTAGTCGGTGTCAGCCACGGTCATCTTGGCGCTGATCGGCAAAGTCATGATTCTGTCGGCCAACGCTTCGGTGGTAGGCAGTGCACAAACACCATGTTGGGCATAGAGAGGTTGCGCATGCAGGGGGCGGTAGTGAATGCTCGCGCCAATATTCACCGCCCTCAATGCAAGCAATAACGCATCTCGTTGAAGGCCCGTTTTTGCAGGGTCAAATTGCGCAACCAATAAATGCCGCGCATGGCGCTCATCGAAGGCGCCAGTTTGAAACGGAATCTGGACACCCAACTCATCCAGTCGCTTCTTGTACTGATCTGCGACTTGCTTTCTGGTGACCGCCATTTCGTCTAAGCGACGCAACTGTACGCGCCCGATGGCAGCTTGCAAATCGGTGAAATTCATCTTGTAACCGAGCTCGGTCACACCGGCGACAAAAGCGGTGGAGGGTTTTGTGTAGCGAGACCAAGCATTAGAATCCATGCCGCTCATGCGCAAGGACCTCAATCGCTCGGCCTTGTCGGGGTCAGCTAAAGCAATGGCTCCGCCATCCGCCGTAGAAAGATTCTTATTGGCATAGAAACTGAAACAAACGGAATTGCCTGATGCGCCGGCACGTTTTCCGTCCGGATATCTGGCTCCCAGAGCGTGGGCCGCGTCCTCGATAATGGCAACATGACTTTGCAAGGCTTGGCGTAATGCATCAACATCAATTGCGCACCCCCCGTAGTGCACAACAATGACCGCCTTTGTCTTTGGCGATAATTTTGCGTTTATGCTTTCTGGTGTCACGCACATGCTCTGCGGATCGAGATCACAAAATACCGGCGTTGCACCCAAATAAAGGGCCGCATTCGCCGTTGCACACCAGGTCAGGCTGGGAACAATGACTTCATCGCCCGGCCCAACGCCCTCAACCAATAGGGCCAAAAAAAGCGCCGAGGTGCAGGAGTTGACCGTAACAACTTCAGGGGCACCGATGTACTCGCTTAATTCACCTTCAAATGCAATCGTCTCTTGCCCCATGCCTACCCATCCGGAGCGCATAACGCGAGTGACGGCATCTATTTCCGCATCGGTGAAGTCGGGCGTGCCAAAGGCGAGGTAATGTTCTCGTTTATTCAATGGTTGTTCTTTCTGGTTGCCTCGTGTAGCGACTATTCAGTTTGACTGGAAGCATAACGTATCCATCAATTATGCGGAATAAGCGAAGTACAACTCGAAAGCCATTACGCTTGAGGCCAGCCATGCCGTGGATGCGCTGAACGAAGCCTATGAAAAATTTGGCAAACCCGAGATCATCAACACTGATCAAGGTACGGAGTTCACCGCTCAGGAGTTAGCCGATGCAGTGCTTGATCACGGTGTGAAACACTCCATTAACGGCCGTGGGGCTTGGCGCGATAACGTGTTCGTTGAACGCCTATGGCGTTCGGTGAAGTACGAGCGGGTGTATATGCGTGCTTATGACAGTGTTAGCGCTGCTCGCAGAGACATTGCTGAGTACATCGATTGGTATAACGATGAGCGACCCCACTCGAGCCTTGGTGATCAAACGCCAACACGGGTTTGGCTCGACAGCTTGATACCTTTGAAGGTGGCTGCTTAAAATGAAGTTATCGGTGCGCCCCGCGTTGACCACCGCGCCTGTCGTTCGTGGTCTTGATATGGACCACGACCGCCGCCGTGGACAACGCTGCACCGTTTTAAACCGCCCCGTATCACTTATTAATCGGGGAAAACCTGTTCAGATAAACCGAGCCACTTCTCTCGAACGTCTGCCCACCCACAAGATGTCGGCCATCGGCGAGTTGCTGCCGCATCGCTGGCAGCCCAGGCAGTCGATAGTCCTCGCATAGCGGTTTCAAACGCTAACGCTATTTTCGATCGTGTACACGTGTCCACGCCAGATTAGCGGACACGTGTACACCATGAATAATCCTTAACCATCTCATTTATTAAATCTAAAACACATGAATATCACCGATCATGTGTTTGAGGAAACCAAAATCGCTGGACAGTCAAGGTGTGTTGCCTATACGCTTACGATTCAGTGCGTATGTTGTGAGTCATCTTACTTCTAGTGGGGAGCTAGATGGGTACTGCATCGCCTTCATGGAACGGATTGCCCGCATCGAGCAACTTTTATGTTTGCCATCTGAAATTCACTTGTTTAGACTTTGGAGATTTAGCTTTTTTACTGCTCTTGAAGATACTATTAGGATCCGAATGCGATACTTGGAATCTTGTGGAAAGTTAGAAGAAATGGTTCATCTGAGCGTTCGAGGGGTTTTTAAATTCGATACGCTACAGTGAGTCATTTAACAATTATTTAGATGGGCTGATCTTTAACTATGGGGCTGATCTTTAACTGTGAGACGATAAACTTCTTTTATTTGCCTGTCTAGATCACTCATTTCCGGGATTTTGAACAATCGGCTGCAGGTGTCTACTGCGGGAACGTACCAGTCTGGTTCAAGCGTTTTGTCAATAGGTTTGCACTTTACTTCGACTCCAAACTTCTTTGCAATAAACGAAGCTAGAGTGCGGAGTTCAACACACTCGGCGCCGCCAACATTTATTATAAATGCCTCTCGTTGAGCACAGCATGCATAGGTCGCTGCTAGAATTATATTACATAGATCCGTTTCGTATATGTAGCTTCGCCAGACTGCATTTGCTGCCTTAACTTCGATGTGTCGACGATTTTGTGCATTATGGACAAAATTCCCAAATGCGAAATGTTTGTCGCGAGGTAATAACGGCCCTGCTATTGCAAATATTCTTAGCACTGCTGCCGATGTGTTTTGCTTTTGAGCTCGTGAAAGGATATCTTGTTCACCAAGAATTTTACCCTTTGCGTAAGGGTTGGCATCACTTACATTAATATCGATTAGTGGATCCGACTCCTTGAATCGCCGCATTCCTATTCGTTTTTTATCATATACGGCGCCTGAGCTTAAGTAAACGAGTGGGATATTTACCAAAGAACATAGGTTAGCAACACGCTGAGTAATTTGCGTAACTTCGTTGAATATTTCTGTAGGCGAAGAAAAGTGCTCTGGACTATTTGAACTTGCACCATGGATTATTACGTCTATCTCGCAAACATCTCTAGGACTTAACGCGAGCACATCGAATTTTTTTTTTATAATCCTTACGTTATTTACAGCCGTTACTGGAGGTAAGTTGTCGAAGCTCCTCGACAAAAATGTGATCGAATTAAGTGCAGGGTTTGCAATCGTGCCGTCCAACAAACCTTTTTCCATTACCCTCCCAATATAGCCCGAGCCGCCTAAATACAGAACTCTCATTTATCCCGAAACTAAAAGCGTTTCTAGTGTTTGCAAGGCCCTCCAAAAACCCGCTCCGTGATCCTTATGTCCCTGCCAGATTTCGGGGATGAACGAGATGTTTGGGTACTTGCATATCATTTGCCAAACCTCAGGCCAAGGGATGTCGCCCTCTCCAATTTGCAGACCTTCACCATTGACCCCTTTTGCATCTGCGATGTGTAAATGCGCAGTGTGTGGCAACAGCGATTCGACTGAACGAAGAAAATCCAGATCAAAGTGGTTGCACGTCATCATCAAGTGGGATATGTCAAGGCAAATTCTTGTGTTTTCTCGCTCGCAAAACTGAATGATTTCATTGGGGAACACGAAAAGATTTTGAAAGCGCTGGCCGCCAAAATGCCATGGAAACGGCGCCATGTTTTGAATCAACAACTCAACGGGCCTGCATTCGAGTTGATGAAGAATTCCTAGCAATATTGAATAATAGTCGTTTCGTTTAGACTCACTTATTGGCGCATCCTTGGAAAACCCCCCAACATTTGCCACAACAAATATTTCAGCTGCCTCCGGGATGTGCTGCCTTAGCGAATTACCAATCCGAAACACTGCATTGAGGTTTTCTATTGATCTTTTTTGATAGGCATCATCTTCGCTCACAAGGTCTAGTAATTCGCTATTTTCAAATAATTCGGGTGCGTGAACAATAATCCTTTTATGGTCATAGGAGTCGAGGTAATCAGCCGGGATGCAATGCATATCGGCATAGGACAGATGAAATTCCACAAAGTCAGGATTACTCTGCCTGAGAAATCGTTTGGCATCATGAAACCTGACTGGGATACCCCAGGGTAAAGGGAATCGGTATGTCTTTGCAGACATATTATTGTCGGTGAGGTCTAGATCAGAGAGATCTGACTCGAACAAGAAATCCCCTTTATGAATAACCCGCTTTGCTCTTTTTCCGAGCAACTCGTTCAGTCTCGCTGGTGACAAGCCACGACCTGGACTCTTGATTTCCAAGTCATCGGTGGTGATCGAATCTCCGATGCTCAGTGCCCGCGCGCAGACAACACTTTTGCCAAGATTCTCCCGATTGAGGCGCTCTCCCTGACTGAAATGCCGTGTAGTACTGCTTCCTTGCAGCGCCTTCTCGATATCTCTAATTCCGTTTACCAGTAGTTTTAGTTCAGTGGGTTCAAGACTAGCTAAATGGTCCGGACCTTCCAAGGACCGATCGAGTGTGATGTGGCGTTCGATAATTCTTGCGCCGAGAGCGACAGCGGCATATGAAACCGCTATACCCCTTTCATGCCCGGAATAGCCGATAAATCCGTGCAAGTCCCCGAGCTTTTTTAAATAGGGTAGCTGGATATCTTCAGGTGCTGCCGGGTAAGTACTATTGCAGTGCAAGAGTGCATAAATTGCACCCGTAGAATTCAATAAGCCAACAGTCTGCAGGATTTCCTCATCGGTTGACATGCCAGTAGATACGACGAGAGGTAGGTTGAGTTGACTTGCAGCGTGGATTAATGGATGGTTCGTCAGGTCGGCTGATGCAATTTTTAATAGCTCGGGTTCAAATGTTTCAAGAAGCTTTAGACTTTTTAAGTCCCAAGGGCTGCAACAATAGGTAATACCTTTTTGTTTACAATATTTTCTTAATTGGAGATGTCGATCCGGATCTAATTGCATCCGTGCTAATAGATCTTTTACATACTCCACGCCAAGGTCTTCTGCATCATCTGCGGGGGTTTTTCGGTAGAGCGAATCCATATTGCGGAGTTGAAACTTAACGCAGTCCGCACCACTTTCTTTAGCGACATCAATCAATTCGACTGCCCAATCGAAATTACCATTGTGGTTATTACCTATTTCCGCGATCACGAATACTTGATGCGTAGTCGAACTGAAAATGTTCATTTACAACCTTAGTAGCTTACTTTGGCGCTCTCCAAGAACGGGCGCCGTGATTTTCGAAGAAGATGCGTTCCACTTGAAGCCCAAATCTCGACTCGAGTTCAGCGGTAAGATACGGTCGTTGACCAGGATCAACGAAGAAAAGGAAGTACCCGCCCATACCTCCGCCAAGCAACTTGCCTCCCAAGGCGCCTGCTTGCTTTGCGCATTCGTATATGCTGTCAACCGACGGATCCGTTGCTCCCGGGAATGCATTTCGCTTCAATTCCCATGCTTCATTTAAGCCTATGCCGAAGTCAGCGAGCTCACCTTTGATGAGGTGGCGGTGCATCTTGCGGCAAAACTCAACCATGCGCGATAAGGTTTTATCCTTTTCAGTTGATTGATCTTCGGTATGGTTTTGATGGAGCTTTCCCGAATCACGCGACCTTTTTGTATTGACCAGTGCAAGAGAACACTCTAGCTCGCTTACGATGTCCGGATCAAGTCGAATGGGGTTGACTACAGTCTCGGTGCTTCTGAATTCGATGAGGTTAAATCCACCAAAGCTGCAAGCGTACTGGTCCTGCCAGCCCCCAGCTACTCCGAAAAGTAGTCTTTCTGCCATGAAGGCTAGTTCTGCGATATCAAAACTTGTCCATCGGCTCGACCGCAATTCGTTGAAGGCAGCGATGATCGATGTGGCAACTGCCGAAGATCCTCCAAGCCCAGAGCCAATTGGAACGTCAGAATAAACATGTAAGTCGAACCCTGAATCGACTTCGATGGCTTTTACTACAGCCGATGCAAGTGTTTGTGGTTGTGAATCTCTGAACACTTCGGGGGACTCAAAATATTCTGAAACCACCAAATCTTGAGAATTAATTCTAATTTTTCCATCTGAGCGAGGCGACAGGGTGCAGTGTGCAAATTTTGCAATCGATGCGCTCAGTACAAGCCCATCTCGGTGGTTGTAGTAGCTGATCAGGTCTGATCCGCCACCGAAGAAACTGATGCGCACCGGAGCTCTCGCGCGAATGGTTGTTTTTGCTTCGGCTAAGACATTTGTTCTTCCAAACGCAAAAAAGTCAATATAGCGGCCAACCTCATCGACGACTGGGACGACCGAGTAGCCGAGATCCATTATTTTCAGGACCGATTCGCGGTTGGCGCTGACGGGCGCAGCGCGGAAACGCCTATTCATGCAATCTACCACGGGGGCATCCATTTGGCCTCCGGAAATAATATAACGACGGATATCACCGTTGGTGACTATTCCAATTAACTTCGAATGACCGTCGATTACAAAGGCTGTTTGATACTTGGTTGATTCAACAACGGTTACCGAGTCGAACACAGTTGCATCCGATGGCACACACATCGGGCTCATGAGAGATTTTCGGCTTTATTTGAGGGATTATCAGGACGCTTTACAGGTGGGTCCGCATTCCAAAGCCGCACTTGATTGGGTTGTCCTATCGCCATGCAATATCTTCGAGATTTGTGGAGTATGGCACCCCATTTTCATCAAACTTTGTGCTGATTGCCGGACCTCTGTAGTGATCGTCATCATCAAGATAAATATCAATTAGCACACGGGAGTCAGACTTAATCCTTTCGATGGCAATCTCCAGTTCGTTGTAAGAATGGCAGGCTATATAGTCGAGCCCCCCAATTTTTGCGAGAGGCTCGAAGTCAATTGGAGCGAGACCTGAATCGGCGTCCGCACCAAAATTTTGCTTGAAGGCGCGTTGCTGACTCATACTAATCGACGCATAGCCGCGATTGTTGAGGACAAAAATTGCGATCGCAAGCTGTGGGTTTGCCTTTAGCGTGTAGAGCTCTTGCATATTGAACAAAAACCCGCCATCACCATCCACACAGGCAACAATTTTGCCTAGACGGGCACTTGCGCCGATAGCCGAAGGGATTGCAAGACCCATCGAGCCTAGCACGTGGCCTGCCCACGCAAATCGCGAACCAGCTCCGGCTTTATAAAACCGCGCGAAGCCTTCAACGGCAAAGCCCGAAGCCGTGGGGACGATATATCGTGTAGTGCTCGCGCGACTAATTAGTTTTGCCACGTGGTAGCTTGTGAGGCGCGGTTTTTGAAACGCTCGATCTTCAGCAATCTGATTATCGTGCCGCCAGCGACAACATTGACTAAGCCATGCCTCGTGGTCTCTTCTTTGAGTCGTTGCAAATGCACGCAATGCTTTCACTGCGGCCCGAACGTCAATAGGTATGCCTACGAGTCCTTGTACATGGGCGTATTTGGATCGCTCCGCTGGGTCACAGTCAATCACGAAACGACGAGCGTTCTTTCCGTAGCTCTCCGGTTTGAATCCGGTTGTGAGGAGGTCGAGGCGCGTTCCAAGAAAGATAATGACGTCAGCTGACTGCAAAATACGATTGGAGTGAACCCCTGCTAAACCACCGGCACAGCCAAAATTGAGGGGGTGATGATGTTCGATGACATCCATGCTGGCCCAAGTGAGCAACGCTGGCCAACCAAGTTGGTTGACAAGTTCAGTGATCTCTGCGGACGCGACCGAGGCAATCTTAAGCCCATTGCCAAGTACGATCACTGGCCGCTGCGCAACTTGAAGGGCTTCGAATAAGTCAGCTGGTAGCGGATCTGATTGTGCATGATCATCTGCAAGGATTGCTTGATAGATCGAAAGCACTTCAGCGATGTCTGCGTACGTCTTCACATCTCTAGCTTGAATATCCAGTGGTACATCAATATGAACCGGCCCCTTTCGGCCTGTGACTGCAAGTGCAAGATATTGACCGAGCTGCACGTTACTCACAGTCGCGGGGTCGTATACAAAAGACAATTTCGAAATGGGACGAAGCAACTCCGAATGAGGGGTTTCTTGCGGACCGAAGCTTCGCACCCCATAAAGATTCAAATCACAAGATTTGACCTGACCTGAAATAAGAAACATCGGTACTGAATCATAGAATGCCGACACAAGAGCAGTAGTGGTATTGGTAACGCCAGGGCCAGAGGTGACGATTGCGAGACCAGGACACTTGTAATCCGAAGCTTTTGCGTAGCCATCGGCTGCTGCTACGACCGCTTGCTCGTGGTTGCAATAGATTATTTGCATTGAACCGCCCGCGGCGCGATTAAGGTGCATCGACATACCGCCAACTACCGAAAATCCCTTGGAAAGGCCGACCCCAGACAAGACTAACATGATGAAATTCGCAACGATCATATTAGCTAGACCTCACAATCGGGATTGAATGAATTAAAAAGATCTCCAAACCTTTCTCTTCTAAAAACTTACTATCTTAAGATCAAGCCCGCTGCTACGTTCAAGGATATTATGTCGCATTTCATTAACAAATCCTGTGCTCGCGATAATGATGATCTCGCCATCTTTGAATGCATATTCAGAAATATCTAAAAGTTTTGGAACAGAATCCTCCTCTCTGACTTGCTTCGCAGATCGGTCAATAATTGCAGTCACGGTGATATCAAGGTCCCCGAGATGGGATTTGATCTCTTGATACACCCGTCCAAAACCATAGATTACGACCTTTTCACCCCTTAGCGGCTTTAATTTTGACAAAAGGGATTCGATGATCGAAGAAGATAATCCACCTCGAATGCACTCAAAACGGCCAGTGGATAAAGCCCTCGGGTAAGCCTGCGTGATGGCTCCTGCGGGCCAAACCAGTGAGGATTTCTTATAGTTAAAGTTTTCATCCAGTTTATCTAAGACTTCGATAACACCGTCTGCCCGAATATCATCGACATTTTCTGTGGTTACCAATCGCCGAGTTTTCATCGAGCCAAAATTTCGGCCGAAATAAAGACGACCGATATAATCAGCTTCTTCAATTGTTGGATAAGAAATCACACGCGCGAATTGCTGAAAACAGAAATGTCGCTCTTGCAGCGTTATTCGGAAAGAGTCAGATGAATCTGAAAGTTGCTCGTGTATTGATTCTTTAGTCCCCATCCAGGCCTTTATACCGGCTTCGATAGCGTCGAAAACCAAGTGCTCTGTGTCGTTTGTGAGACTTGCCCGCTCAACATTCTCGGAAAAAGATAGTTCGTGCTGCTCAAATTCATTTGACGGCATCATATTGTCAAAAACCGGAAGTACCTCGTCATTATTTGTAGCTTTATAAGCAATTGTCGACGGTGCCAAACCATTAAGGAGCGTCTCGAGTACTTCAGCAGAACGGGCAACGAGATTGACGTTTCCGCGCTTATCGGAATATGAATCGACAAAGGAGTGTAGCCATCCAATACCTAGCATTCTCTCGTGAGCCATAACAGAAGAATACAAATGGAGGTAATGCTCCGGAGAATTATCTAATGACTGCGCAAGCTGGGAAAATATGGTTCCGTTGCAGCCGAGGTCGAGAAAAGCAAACTTCGACCGCCCGCCGATATTGGAAATATATTTGTTAATCAATCGCTTCTGATCTTTTGCCCGGGTTAGGATCCTAGACCAATTTGATAAAAGGGTTTGGTACAACCATTCCTTTACACTCAAACTGCCGATATTATACCGATCAAAATCTTGCGACTGAATATCTGCTCGTGCTCGAATCGTCTCGCTTTCGGTTGTAATACCAAGGCTTGCCAGTACATCACGAAGACTAATGTCGACTCGTGAGAGCACCTTATCAATTACGGCATCGGGTGTCGAATCACAGATTGAGGGGAAAAAACTTGCCTGACGTGAACAATAAAAAATCTCGACTGAAACGGACTCGAACTCCTTAAAGCCCTGACTAATAAGCATCGACTTTCTATATTCTATAATTCTTTTAAATAAATGTCCCTCTCTCGTTATACATAGAAGCTTCTCAATTCCAAGTTGTAACGCCAGTTTTAAGGCCCATGTGGAAAAGGCTTCGAAAAGCGGACCGAGGTTCAATGAACCAAATTCGAAAAAAAATTCCTCCTTAGATCTGCAATCAAGCTGAACACTCGACCGGGCTGCACGCCCAATCGCGAAAAGGGTTCGAGACAAGTCAACAGAACTCGATCCAGACTGCTGTTGAATACGCTCGACTTTCAACGAGTATGGTGAAGGAGCGACGGTTAAGGTGTTTATCCCAAGTGATTTAGGGCGCTCCTCGTCCGCAATCGGGTGATCGCCGATGTGTAGGACCTGATGTGGTGCTAGTGAAAATCTTGACAATAATATACGAAACAGACGACCCGAACCCTTTGTGTAGCGTTCCTCCGACGAAACGAGCATTAGTTCCTCTGAAACAGAGGGAATCTTTGATTGAAGAAGCGATACGAGATAATCGCGGGGAAGATATGTGTCGGAGGTGAAGCATACAGCGCGATTCTCCTGAAAGAGGCCACTTATAACATTCAAAATATACGGATTAAATACGATCGATGCGCGATGACGATGAAGCTCGGTGTCAAGCAAGTTGCGCTGCACTTCGGGGGAAACGAAAAAATTGGAATAGATTTCTGCAAGCGAGATCTCTTCCTGGTTAGATCTACGGCGAGCAGCAACCTCCGCAACCTCTCGCTTCGCGAGAACAGAAGATATGGGTATCGCATAAGAAACCGCAGAGGGTGAGGTGTGAGACGTCGACGTTCTACCTGTATGTCGATTACACGAATCGAACTCGATAAAATTCGCTCTATCAATCTTTAACAATAGTGTTTCAAAGAGGTCGAACGAAACCAAATCCACGTTGTGAGTCAAAATGGCGCGTCTAAGTTCAATCATAAATTCAACTAGCGCCAATCTCTATATTTATATTAATCATAATCAATCACATAGGCTTTGGTAGCATGCTGAGTAAATCCTTGGCTAACTTTTCTTTACTGTGAGCGAGTAGCCATTCCTCTTGAAGATCCCGGTCGAACCCGAATTTTCCCATTAACGCCTCCAATGCTCTTTCGTAAAAGGCGACCTCGTCATGAATATCGACAAGCCATCGATGTAAATAAATCGGTATGGCATTCAATGTTCCTTCTGTGCGAGATGCGACGAAGGGTATCTCCGCCGCACAAGCTTCCATCAGTGCATTTGACATACCTTCAAAGTGAGAGGGCAGTACAAAGAGATCAGCGTTCTCCATGAAGGTTTCGACATCGCTTCGAAATCCCTCAATCGTTACAATTTCGGATAAGTTAAGCCTTTCTATACTTTCTTGGATTTCCTTTCGCAGTGGACCATCACCTAAAATGGAACCTCGAACAAATATTCCGCTTTCATAAAGGCGCTTGATCAATTTCACAAAGTAATGTGGGTTTTTTTGCGGAACAAGTCTCATTGCCGTTATAACTAGCTTTCGTTGGCGCACGGAACTATAACTACCTGATAATTTGTAAGTTCGACGCTTAATAGGGACTGGTTCGATCGCGTTTGGTTGGTGTGTTATATCTATTTCTAGCCATCGCTTATATGATTTAACACCCATATCAGAGTCGGTAATGAAGGTTGCTTGTCCGAGCTTGACAGAAGTTTGAAGGATACACTTTGCTACGCTATAGTCGCAATTTAAGAATGTTGGAGGTAGCTGATCGTTAGGCGCCAGCCAGCCTCTAAATACAAGGTTGTTTTTTCCGTAGAAGCGATCGGCAATTGACGCACATAACATGGGCGCTTCGAGGTATGCTATAAGAGCGTCCGGATCAATATTAACTAATTCCGAATACAGCTTGGCACTTAGAAAGGCGATCAGTGGGTATGCTAATCGACACGCAGTTTCGTAAATTTGAGACTCATGTGAAGATAAGATCATTGGTGCTGTTTCTGAATCGCGATATAACAGTGCACGCGACTCAATATCCGAACTCCCCTGTTGAGAACTTCCTATACAGCATATTAAGTCTACTTCGAATCCTATCTTTTCAAGTCCCGCCTTTAATAGTCGTGCTTGCTTTTCTGCACCCCCGACAACAAGCTCCCAAATCAAGATTACGACTCGATTTTGGTTTCGGGGACTGGGTTTAAGTTCAAACGGTTTAATATTTTCAAATTCATCTAAGCATCGGGGTACCGAGGCGCTTGGGAAGTATTGCGAAAACGGAATCACACTGTGATGACCAAATTCAGCGGCGCGGTCCCTTATTGCATAGAAATTCAATGCTAGATCAGCTAACACTATTATAGTGGTCTGATTTGGATCGAAGTTGGCAAGTTCTTTTGGTTCGATTACTTTTATTCCAGTCCACGGATCAATGCTTTGGGTTGGGCACTGATCAACAATCACTTCGATCTGAAACGGTAGCATATCGAAAATCAGACTTCTAGAGATTGAAAGGCCCCAAGCTATATAACGACGAGTTACAGATTTAGACATTATATTTATTTGAACTTCGATTATTAATGATTTATTGCGAAAAACATTAATTTAAAAACTAGATTTTGGGTCAAATTATGAAAGCACTCACTTATCCGCGCTCACCTTTTCCACAAAAGTGATTTGGGTTTACAGCGTGAACTGTAGCAGTGGATTGAAAAGCACAATTACCTCGCCACGCCTCGGTTATCTTCAAACAAATCGTGCGAAGGCGTGGTGTCCATTTAATTCTAGAAAACCTTTGAAATCGGTTTGGCTTCATTAGGTCCGTTTGCCCTTAAAAGCTTAAGAAATGCCTTCACCGGGTCAGCCTTCTTCTTAAGATCCCTAATTGATTCCAAGGCATAATCTGACATACTGTCTCGCAGGTTGGCATCGCATAAGATGCTCTCACACGCAATTACAAACCCGTCGGTGTCAAATGGATTTACTATAAACCCGTTTTTACCTTGTACTACGATGTTCGGGATTTCACCTACACCAGAAGTGACAACTGGACAACCAACCGCCAATGCTTCGACAATTACGTTTGGCATACCTTCAAATATAGCTGTATGAAGACACAGTGCACTTGTGCGGAGTATTTCATCAACGTCACGGACAATACCTGTAAGAGCTATAGTTTCGCTTAACTTAGATTGTTGAATGAGCATCATGATCTCTTGTTTCAAAGGTCCGTCGCCGACTATCCGCGCTTTGAAGTCGATTCCACGGTCTCTCAGTCGGCTACACACTTCTACGAAATGGCGTGGATTCTTTTCTTCTGCGAGTCTAAATACTCCGGTTATTACTGGCGGGTTCACTTTGTCAAGGCTACGGATTGTTTTGGTGAGGCTTGGGGTAATGGTGGTATTTTGCGGAATTATGTTTGGTATTTGATGTATTCTATCAAAGTCAATATTGATCCATTTCGCATAATCTTCGTTCCCAGATTTAGAATTACCAGTTAGGATCAGATCATGAATTTTTATGATCGCTCGGTATAACTTCCCAAGTAAATTAACATAGTCTTGATGAGTTTGCGGTAAAAAATTAACTGGACTTACGTTGCGGAACGACAATATTGGCTTGCATCCAATTATAGATGATGCTATAGCACCCAATATATTCGGTTCATCAAGTTGACATACGATCGCCGCCGGTTTCAGTGTACACACAATTTTTATCAGGTGTGTTAACCTCGCCCCGAATTGCGTTACAGGGTCGAATAGGTTTGGTTGCGAATTTACTATTTGACAGAAGGCCGAATTGTTGGTAGCACGGCTACCGGTAGTTGCTTCAATCTCTCTCTCGTCTTCCAGAGATATCACACCAATGCCAGTTCCTTCGAGCAGATAATGGTAAAAACTCAAGTTCTCTTCCAATCTTTCAATAACAACAAGTGTGACGGCAAGGCCCGCTTGCTTTAACCCCTTTGCGAGATAGCACCACTGCCGCTCCGCACCTCCAGGACTTAGTGATTGTGTGAGAAGTAATACCGCGTTCTTATTCTGTTCAATATCTTCCGTAATTTTAATTGATAGGCTGTTCGTTATCCATCGTTCACAGTTCTCTAACCATAATTGCTCGGCGAACATCATGCTACTGTACAACTTAATATGGGAGGTAAATCCATCGATTGAGAGCTGCTTTGCAATTTCCTCCTCTGCACCTGAAATTGCGATAATTACTTTTGTGTCTGAGGGATATGCCTGCCGAAAGTGAGTGTAGTTACAGATAGATATATCAAAGAATTTGCCGGATTTGAAATTGTCAATGAACGCAACAGGTCTAATTCCACATATTTTACATATTAATTTTGCATGCCTACCCAGAGCTCCTGCGCCATATATTACGACCGTACTATCGGTGGACAAGAATTCAATCAATGTTTCTTTAGTCGCCCCAGAATAATTCAATTTCTTCAAGCGACGGCTCGTTCGGTATAGGTTTTTAAGCATGAGAAAAGATGGGTTCTGCTCAATTGTCCACTCGCTTTGGTTCTTTGCCCTAATCCGACTGCCTGAAGCATCTGATTTATTGGGTTCACCTCTTTGAACACGGGATCGACCTAGCAGGCTGCTGAAAAACCAGCGAAAAGACGTATATACGCTTCACGGGTGGCGGATTGTTGTTTAATATAGAGCGAATCAGCTTCGATGGCGTGCTTTGATGGCGGATTGGGTGATTAAACAAGGTGTTTTTCATCGTTTTTGCCTTATTGAGAGCCCCCCGCGTCAGAATTGTTGTCCCTTGAATAGAATTCAAAATATGGGGGCTTCCAAGGAGTGGACGTGGCTCGATACGGACAAGGATTTAAAGACAGAGCGGTGGCGAGGTTGCTGCCGCCGGAGAGTGCATCGATTCAAGAGGTTTCTTTGCAAGTTGGCGTTGCCGCGGCAACGCTTGAACGCTGGCGCAGTGATGCCCTGTCCAAGCCCGCTCGCGAGCGAGCTTGGACAGCCGCCGCCCGGTTTGATGCCGTGTTGACAACGGCTGCGATGGACGAGGCTTCTAAAAGTGTCTGGTGCCGTGAGAAAGGCGTGTACCCGCAGGAGCTAGAATCCTGGCGGGCAAGTGCAACGCAGGCTTTGGCCG
>Ga0214917_10002889_pt1 | contig 20475 bp, 7 predicted proteins | sample LL_1208_BB_MetaG_FD_177983 | JGI IMG/M metagenome (GOLD analysis project Ga0214917, IMG submission 177983) | Freshwater microbial communities from Lake Lanier, Atlanta, Georgia, United States - LL_1208_BB | ecosystem: Environmental > Aquatic > Freshwater > Lake | place: USA: Georgia | collected...
CGCGGAGCTTCCCGATGATCTGCTCCGCAGTGAACTTCTTCCCTCGTGGCATCTCTTGCCCTCCCTTGGTTTGCACCGCCAGAGATTCTCTCTCTGAAAGTGGCGACGTTTAAGGGGGGCAGGTCAGGTATGGTTGCCGAAAGGGGAGCCAGTCTCATTGATATAGCCTGGCCAATGGACAACCTTGGTCCCTCGCTCCGCCCCCCCGGGCTGGCTGCCCGGCCTCGTAGCCACTCTTGGGAAGGGGTACGCTATACCCCTTCAGGGCCTAGGCACTGCACTGGGCAGGCGGTGTGCTGGAACGTGCTTTTCCAGAGAAACAACTCGTGGCAGACGATTTGGACAAGAGTATCGGCGACGAAGCCACGCTTGCCGGGCAGGCCAAGCGGCGACAAACGTCTGAGCTGAGCCTTGGCGACCAGCGGACGCTCGGCGACAACCCCTCTGGGCAGGACACAGTCATCGACGACATCGAGGTCATCGATCTCGATGCCCGCTACAAGGTCGAGGGCACGCTCGGTCAGGGTGGCATGGGCGCCGTGCTGCTCGCGACCGACACCCGGCTCGACCGGAAGGTGGCGATCAAGCGGATTCTCGGCGAGGCGGCCGGTAACCGCATGGCTGTGCAGCGGTTTCTGACCGAAGCCAAGGCGATCGCTGCGCTCAATCATCCGAACATCGTCCAGATCTATGACTACGGCCGCGCCAAGGACGGGCCGTTTCTGATCATGGAGTATGTGGATGGCGGCAGCCTACTCGATCGGTGCAGGGAGAGTAAGCTGCCGCTCGATGAGGCAATCGCCCTGGCGTGCCAACTCTGTGACGGTCTCGCCAAGGCCCACGACCTTGGGATCGTCCACCGCGACATCAAGCCCGCGAATGTGCTACTGACGAAGGACGGCATCCCCAAGCTCACCGACTTTGGCCTGGCTAAGGCACAGGCCAGCGACCACGGACAGACGATGACCGGCGCCGTGCTGGGCACGCCCGATTTCATGCCGCCGGAGCAGCGGCGCGATGCCGGCCTTGTGGACCACCGCAGCGACCTGTGGAGCCTGGCAGCCACGGTCTACCAGATGGTCACGGGACGCAGCCCAAAGATCATCCGCTTCGACCTTCTGCCGCCCGGTCTCACGAGTGTGCTCGGCAAGGCGCTCGAGGAGTCAAAGGACGACCGCTACCAATCATCGCGGGAGTTTCGCGACGCTATGCGCGGGGCCGGCCCCGCGCCCGCGCAGCCGGTAGTGGCGGCCCGCTTGCAGGAAGGGCAGTGCAGAGCCTGTGGCGCGATTACCAGTGACCTCACCAAGAAGTTCTGCCGTAACCCCAACTGCGGGGTGAGCCTACGCGCACCGTGCCTGCAGTGTGACGCGCAGATTCCGGTGTGGGATGGTGTGTGCGGGGAATGCGGCGGAAATCAACCAGAACTGCTCGAGTCCAGGCGGGCGTCGCTGGTTGCGACGCAGGCGCAGGCGGAGTCGCTCGCGAACGCTTCTGACTTCGATGCGGCGCTCGTCTGCGCCGGGGAACTCTCCGGTCAAACCCATCCTGATCTGGCCGACTTCGTGGCATGGGCGGTGCCTTTTGTGGCGACCACTACAGCTGAGAAGCCCCGACAGATGGCGGTGGCGGCTGACCGCTTGCAGGAGGCCAAGGCCCATGCGGCTGCCTGGGACTATGCCTCGGCGATTCACGTCCTGGGGTCCGTACCGCCGCCGCTTCGTGATCAGGAGGCAGGATCGCTCCTCGAGGCGTGCGTCCAGCGGAAGCGGGAGTCTGACTCGCTCATCGCGACGATTGCGGATCGCATCAAGCGCAAGGAGATTGAAGGCCTCTTGCCAACAGTCGAACGAGCCTTGGCCCTGCGGGGCGACCGCAAAGACCTTGCAACAATGCGCGGGCAACTCGTCGAGCGCCGCGATGGCAGGCTCAAGCGGGCGATGGCTGCACTGGAGGGCGGCGACGCCAAGGCGGCGGCGTCCGCATTCGCCAGGGCGGCGAAGGATGACTTCAGCGCCGACCACCAACGCCTGATCGATCGAGTCCGGCGGGCGGCAGAACTTGAGGATCAGATCGCCACGCTAGCCAAGGAGGCCAGAGCTGACGCAAAGTTGACGCCTGAAAAGGGTGCGGCGATCCTGAAGGCTGGGAAAGAGTACCTGACGCTCAATCCCAAAAATGAGCATGTAGTAAGTCTCGTAGCGCAGTGTCGGAAAATCACGGAGTTGTTCCTGCGAGAGCGGGAAATGGCGGCGGAAGAACGAAAAAGGTCTGAAATCCGCGAGGCAGAACATCGGGCCATAAACGGGGATGACAGCCCCGAGGAAACCCTGTCGCGGCCGCCACTTGTCAACTCGTTCGGCATTGAACTGCAACTTCTGCCGGCGGGCGAGTTCACCATGGGCCAGGCAGACTCTGATGGGGCGGAAACGCCCCATCAGGTACGGCTCACGAAACCCTTCTACATGGGAGTCGTTCCGGTGACGAACGCGCAGTGGGAGATGGTGATGGGTAGCGAGCCGAGCGAATGGAAAGACGCCGACCGGCCCGTCGAAACGGTCAGTTGGAAAGACGCGGTCGAGTTCTGCCGCCGGCTATCGACGAATCCGGAAGAGAAGAATGCAGGCCGAGTGTATCGGCTCCCAACGGAGGCAGAATGGGAGTATGCATGCCGTGCCGGAAGCTGGACCGATTTTTCGTTCGGGGATGACGAGTCGAGGCTGCGGAAGTACGCGTGGTTTGCGAATAACAGCGGGACTCAAAAGTTGGATGCAATGGCTTGGAATGAAGAGGAGCACATCATCGCCAATGATGGCCAGACGCATCCGGTAGGTGAGAAGAAGCCGAACCCATGGGGGCTTTACGACATGCACGGCAATGTTTGGGAGTGGTGCAGCGATAGGTATGGCGACTACGGGAAGCGTGCTGCCACCGATCCCCAGGGGCCGATCTGGGGATCTGACCGCGTCATCCGGGGCGGCAGCTGGGGTGCGATCGGTACGTTCTGCCGGTCGGCTTACCGCGGCAAGCGAAGCCCGTCGACCCGCGTCAACTACCTGGGTTTCCGCCTTGCCATGAGTCCCTCTGGAGTTCAGCCGGTACCGCCGAAGGCGGCAGCAGACAAATGAGCGGAGTGAGGCTCGGTGGGAGCGAGCGGATGCGAGTGACCGGAGGGGCCGAAGCGAAGCGGTAACGCTTGGGGATACGACGATGACAGCTGGGATGCCGGACGAAAATAGCCTGAGCGACGCCGCGACGTTCGCCGGGCAGTCGAAGCGGCAGCGGCCCGATGTGAGCCTCGGCGACGAGCGGACCAGGGGAGGTGGCGGAGTTGCAGCCGGACTCGACACGGTCATCGACGACATCGAGGTCGTCGATCTCGATGCCCGCTACAAGGTCGAGGGCACGCTCGGTCAGGGCGGCATGGGCGCGGTGCTGCTGGCGACCGACACCCGGCTCGACCGCAAGGTGGCGATTAAGCGGATCTTGGGGGAAGTGGCCGGGAACCGGATGGCCGTGCAGCGCTTTCTGACTGAAGCCAAGGCGATCGCTGCACTCAACCATCCGAACATCGTCCAGATCTACGACTACGGCCGCGCCAAGGACGGGCCGTTTCTGATCATGGAATATGTGGACGGCGGCAGCCTGCTCGACCGGTGTCGCGAAAGTGCCTTGCCGCTGGACGAGGCAATCGAACTGGCCTGCCAGCTCTGTGACGGGCTCGCGAAGGCGCACGATCTCGGGATCGTGCATCGCGATATCAAGCCGGCAAATGTGCTTCTCACGAAGGACGGCATTCCGAAACTTACGGACTTTGGCCTCGCCAAGGCACACAACGGCGACCACGGGCAGACGGTGACGGGGGCCATACTCGGCACGCCCGACTTCATGCCGCCAGAGCAGCGGCGCGACGCATCGCTCGTGGATCATCGCAGCGACCTCTGGAGCCTCGCCGCGACGATCTACCAGATGGTAACTGGCCGCAGCCCGAAGGTGATCAGGGTCCACGAGCTCCCACAGGGTCTTCAGGCCGTGATGGCCCGGGCGCTCGAGGATGCGAAGGAATCAAGATTCCAGACGGCCCTGGATTTGCGGGATGCACTAAGGCGGTCGGGAGGCGGACTACTGGTCGGCCCAGTCACTGTGCCGGAGGGCAACCACGATTTGCAGCAGGAGGGCCGCTGCAACGCCTGCGGCACGATCAACGCCGACATCAACCGCAAGTTCTGTCGCAAATGTGGCGGGCCGCTGCGAGTACCTTGCTTTAACTGCGATGCACAGACCCCCGTTTGGGAAATTATCTGTGGGGAGTGTGGGGCGAACCAGCCGCAGCGCCTGGCCGATCTGCAGGCGTTACTGGAGAGGAAACGTGTGCGAGCGCAAAGCCTATTGGCTGCGGGCTCCTATGAAGAGGCGATCGCGGCGGCACAGGAGATCACCGCGGAAACGCATCCTTGGCTCGCCGACATCGCGGCTTGGGCGGTGGCCTTCGCGCGGGTGACTGCCCAAGAGAGTGCCCGCCAGAGTGAGTTCGCCTCGCAGCAACTCGCGGAGGCGCAAAGGCACATTGCGAACCGGGACGACGCGGCAGCGATCGCTGCACTCGAGGCCATTCCCGAACACACACGAGACGTTCAGGCGTGCACTCTGCTGGCGAACTGCACGTCGCGCCTGACTGAGACGCACACGCTGGTCGAAAGGCTGAAGGAACGAGTTGCGGCTGACGAACTCGATGGCCTCCTTCCTTCCGTGGCCCGACTCCTTGAGCTAGGGGGTGGCACAGACGACGTTGTGGTCCTGCAGAGGCGGCTCATGAAACGCCGAGACGCGCGGCTGCGCGATGCGCAGAACTTCCTCGCCCAAGAAGACCTGGCAAGGGCGTGCGAGGCAGTCGCCAATGGCTGCGTGGAGGATTTTGACGAAGACGGTAGACGGCTCGTGTGGCAGCTCCTTTCTTGTTCAGCTTTCGCTGCACCGCTTTCGACTGCGCTCGTCGCTGAACGCCAGAACGACTTTCGAGTAGCGGCAACGGCGCTCGATGCGATTCCCGAGCCATCGCGCGGAATCATCGTTCCGGGCAGAACGGAAAGTGTTGCAGAGTTTCTTGATCGTATGCAGGGCCACGTGCATCGACACTTACAGCGGCAGGAGCGACTCGCCCGCCATGCTCTCTGCAGGGAACAGCTGGCAAGTGTGAGGGCTGCCAAGGAAGCAGGAAAACGAGCGGCCGTCACGGCTTGCACAAATGCTGGGATAGCAGCTGAGGCAACAAGATGCGTATTTGAAACAACCGCAGGACCGATTACCGTCGTCATCCAGCGCTCATGGAGTCCGAGCTGGGCCCTGTGGTTCGCCACGATCGTCAAGGCCGGAGCTTTCGGCGCGGCAGCGGTACGCGCACAGCATGCCGCGCTGCCGCTTCCGTTACTCGATCAGGGCGGATTCGTGGTTTGCGATCCAAAAGAACTCGACACCACCCTTCGAGTCACTCCCGCCTCCGAGCCGACATCTGCACGGAGCGCAGACAAGACACCCCTTGGGAAGATGCGGCAGTGGCAGATCGAACATGGAATGATCGTCGCTATCGAGTGTCCGTCCAACCCTCTCGGGAGTCCGTCTGTGGTGCTCAATGCCTCGGGCGGTGGATGCGAGGCTGCGATCGGTTGGATCGACCAAGACGCCAGCGTTGCCGCCCTGACCGCACTTTGGGAAACCAGAAAACCCAAAGGGCTGGTCGGAGTCGTTGCGACAGTACGGTTGGCGTCGCCACCCGAGTGCTTGGATCTAAAACCACCGCTTCAGCAGGGGCTCGATCTCGCTGCGCAGTCGAGATGGGGGGAATCGGTCGCTGCGCTTGAGGCGGCGGTAGCCGAGGACCCGCAGGATGTGAACGCCTGGATTGGGATCGGTGTGGGGCTGAAGCATTTGGAAAGGTTTGAGGAGAGCGTCGCGGCGATGGAACAAGCCCGTGCAGCAAACCCAAAGATATCGGCATTTCTCTACAACCTGGCTTGCTACCACGCGCTGGCCGGCCATGCGGAGCAGGCCGTCGAACGACTCGCCGAGGCCGTCGCCATGCGGCCGGAGTGGCAGGCGTCCGCAAAGATAGACTCCGACTTTTCATCGGTTCGGCGCGACAAGCGATTCATAGCGGTGGTAAGCAATCGCGAACCGGCGAGGAAACTCCAGGCAGACCTTAAAAAGGGATTGACACTTGCCGACCGGGGCTGTGTCGAGGAAGCGGTTGAATTGCTTCTCTGCCTCACGGAACGGCATCCGCACCTCGTGGACGCCTGGGTGGCGATCGGGCGGTGCTTCAAGCGCCAGCATCGGCCAAGTGATGCGGCCGAGGCTATGCGGCATGGGCTTGAGGCGTCCCGGGGTCATCCACGGTTGTTGTACAACCGGGCCTGCTACCAAAGCTTAGCCGGCCACACCACCGAAGCGTTGCGCTCGTTGATGCATTCGATTTCCCGTTATCCGCAGTACGCTGAGGTGGCGGAGACAGATGACGACTTCGACTCGATACGTTCCGATCCGAGGTTCGGCGTAATCGTGTCTCACGCGGACAGGTTGTCACAGCTCAGCCTTTGAACACATAGACATGCTTGTGACGCGACTTTAGTTGATAGATAGGCAACCCTGGTCCACTTACCGAATCGTCGGTGTATAAAATGGTTGACGAAACGAGCCTGAGCGACGACGTCACGCTTGCCGGAAAGGCAAAGCGTCGGCCTGCGTCTGAAGTGAGCCTGGGCGACGAGCGCACGCTCGGTGACAACCGCTCGGAGCAGGACGCCGTCATCGACGACATCGAGATCGTCGATCTTGATTCCCGCTATCGGATCGAGGGTACGCTCGGGCAAGGCGGCATGGGCTCGGTGCTGCTGGCCACCGATACGCGGCTCGGTCGCAAGGTGGCGATCAAGCGGATCCTTGGTGAGGCGGCCGGTAACCGGATGGCCGTGCAGCGGTTTCTGACGGAAGCCAAGTCGATCGCCGCGCTCAATCATCCGAATATCGTCCAGATCTACGACTACGGCCGTGCGAAGGACGGGCCGTTTCTGATCATGGAGTATGTCGACGGCGGCAGCCTGCTCGACCGCTGCCGAGAAAATGCCCTGCCGCTTGACGAGGCGATTGATCTGGCCTGTCAGCTCTGCGACGGCCTCGCGAAGGCGCACGACCTTGGCATCATTCACCGTGACATCAAGCCGGCGAACGTCCTGCTGACCAAGGACGGCATGCCGAAACTGACGGATTTCGGCCTGGCGAAGGCCCAAGCGTCCGACCATGGGCAGACGATGACCGGGGCCGTGCTCGGGACACCCGACTTTATGCCGCCGGAGCAGAGGCGGGATGCGAGTGAAGTCGACACGCGCAGCGACCTGTGGAGCCTAGCCGCCACGATCTACCAGATGGTTACTGGCAGAAGCCCCAAGATCATCCGGTTCAAGGACGTTCCCGAATCAATTCAGGAGGTTCTCGGCAAGGCCCTTGAGGATCGCAAGGACTCGCGATACCAGACGGCCCGGGAGCTTCGGGACGCACTCAAGACCAGCCTGCTCGTGAGGGCATCGGCGGCGGTGTCCGATGTGCTCGAGGGTAAATGCCCGGCCTGTGGAGTGCAGAACGACCCAAGCCGAAAGTTCTGCCGGGGATGCGGCGAGTCGCTCGAGGCTGCGTGCCTGTCATGTGACATGCCAATGCCGATATGGGAGGAGATCTGCGGGTCGTGCGGTGGAAAGCAGACGGCCCTCATCGATGATCGTCGGCGGACGATGGCGGCCCGTCAGGCAGAGGCCGAGGGCCTGCTCGGTGACTTCGAGTTCGACCGGGCGAATGGCATTGCCACGCTACTCCGCGACGAGGCCCATCCGCGGCTCAAGTATCTCGCAGACTGGGCTGTATCGTTCCTCGAACAGATCGAGAAGTCGCGGGCAGAGCAGACGCGGCATGCTGTGGAAGCCATGGCCGAGGCTGGCAAGCATGTAGCGCAGTACGACTATCTCTCGGCAATTTTTGTATTGGAGATGGTTCCCAACTCGCTCCGGGCAGGTGTATTGCCTGGCATGCGGGAGTCCGCGGGGGCAATGCTCGGCCGTATCAAGAAGACGCAAGGCGAAGCCAGCAGTCTCGAAGCCCGCATTAAGGAGCGGCTGGCCGCGAAGCAACTGGACGAACTTCTGCCGGATGTCGAGAAACTAGCCACGCTTCGGCCCGATCGGAAGGATCTGCAAAAAATTCGAGCACAGCTAATCGAACGGCAGCAGAAGCAGGCCGGTGCCCGGGAAACGGCGATCGAACTGGCTAAGGCAAGCCTTGCATCGCATGACTACGAGGCTGCCCTGGCCGGCGTTTCGGGGGTGGCCCCGGCAATGATCACGCCTGAGGTGATTGCCCTGCGTGAGCAAGCCGAAAGTCTCGTGCGGCAGGTGCGGGAACTCGCGGGGAAGATCAAGGCGGCGGTGACGGCGAAGCAGTTCGACGGGCTTCTTGATGTGGTGCAGAAGTATGTCACGCTCAAGCCGGCCGACGTCGAGGTTGGAAAACTGCGGCAGACGCTCGTTGAGCGCGAAGAAAAATACGCCGCTGAAATTGCCGTGCGGCTGAAAAAAGCCGAGGAGCTCGAAAGGGCCTGCCGGTTCGAGGAGGCGATGACACTGCTCGCGGCGATCCCGGAGCCGCGGCGCACGAAACCTGTGGCCGCGTGTCTTGCCCGGGCAAGCCGGCTGGGGCCGCTGCGAAAGGCGGCGATCGAGCCGCTCTCCAACGCCAAATCCGGCGGCTACGCTGTGGCCATCGAGTCGAGCCGGCCCTATGAGGCGGCCATCGCTGAAACAGGCATCGTTGACGCGGAATTCGCGGGGCTGCTTGGCAATACTCAGACAGCGCTCGCGGACGAACAACGCCTGAGACGGCTGCTCAAACGGGTGGGGATCTCGGCGGCCGCTGTGGCCGCGGTCGTCATGATCACTGCCGCGGGGCTCTGGATACGTTCGAGTATGCGGGCGGCAACGCTGACGAGCGCGATCGCCCAAAGCCGTTGGGATGACGCGCTGGCACGCGACCCGGACAACGTCGCCGCGCTCGTGGGCCGGGCGCGTGCCAAGCTGCAGGCGGATCCCCCGGATATCGACGGGGCGTTTGCGGATCTCGATCGGGCGGAGCGTGGCCGGGCGGCTTTGCCAGAAGCAAACGCCGCCCGGGGTGACGGCCACGCCATGCGGGCTCGGGAGCAGGCGCGCATCGATCGGCTCGACGACGCGGGAAGGGATCTTGCCGAGGCCAAGCGGCTTGGCGCTGCCGCCGAACTTGTCACGGCGGCACGGGAGGCGCTCGTGGCCGGCTGGGTAGAACGGGCGCAGGATGGGAGCGAAAAAGGCGAATTGCCGCGGCTTAAAGAGGCTGTGAAAGCAGCGCTGGGAGTGGGTGCGGCACAGGAGCAGCTACTGGCCGCTTGGGAAACGTATGCCAGCGCGCGGATCGCCGCGCTTGACGTGGCGGGGCTTACGCTTGCTTGCGAAGAAAGCGTGAAACTCGGGCTTTCAGGTGAGACGCAGGCCGGATGGTGGCTCAGGATTGCGGAGAAAGCTGTTCAACCGCCTCACGAAGATACGGCAGTCCTACAGAACGCTCTGGAAGCGGCGCAGGCAGCCGGTGCAACCGAAGAAGCCGTAGCACCGTCTCGGGCACGAGGGTTGCTGCTTGAGGCCAGCTCGCTTCTAGCAAGTGGGGACATGCGATCAGCGACAGCGAAAGCGCGTGAAGCGACGCTGCTCGACATGACCGTCTCGGCAACAACGCTCCGGCTCCCTGGGAATCAGTCGCTGCGTGCGGCCATGGTGGCCGACTATCGGGGCAGGTTTGACGAGGCGGTCGGAAAGCAAAACTGGCAGCAGGCGGTGCAGATCGCAGCTGAGGCGAAGTTGGTAGACGGTGCGGCGTCGGGCTGGGTCGAGGCGGCAGTCGCGGCACTCGCCCCTGCTGCTCTGGCGTCATTAGCGCCTGCTGCTTTGGCGTCATTGCCGCCGACGGCGGTCGCGAAGCTCCCGCCGCTCAAGAACTCGATCGAGATGGAGTTGAAGCTGCTGCCTGCGGGCACGTTCGGGATGGGGCTGGCGGGTGACGAATGGGAGACTCCGCACGAGGTCACGCTGACGCGTGCCTTTTATCTGGGCGTGTACGAGGTAACCAACGCCCAGTGGGAGCGAGTGATGGGGACCGTACCGAGCCGCTGGAAGGATGCGGGCCGCCCAGTGGAGCAGGTGACCTGGGAAGCGGCAAATGAGTTTTGCCGGAAGCTATCGGCGGTGCTGGAGGAAAAGCAGGCTGGGCGGGTGTATCGACTGCCGACGGAGGCGGAGTGGGAGTTTGCGTGCCGTGCTGGATCGACGACAAAGTGGTCGTTTGGGGACGACGAGTCGCGACTGATTGAGTACGGCTGGTTTCATGATAACTCAGGAAAAGAGACACATGTTGTAGGGCAAAAAAAGGGGAACGCGTGGGGGCTCTTTGATATGCACGGGAACGTTCTTGAGTGGTGCAGCGATTGGAATGGGATGTACACCAAGGGAGCTGTGGCGGACCCGCAGGGGCCGGCCGGCGGTTCCTGCCGTGTGATGCGGGGCGGCAGCTGGTACCTCGGCAGCTGGGAATGCCGGTCGGCTTCCCGTCTCGGGACCCACGATATTTACCGCAGCGACGGCGACATTGGCTTCCGTGTTGCCATGACTCAAAAACGCGTTCAGCGTGAGGTCGTGAGTGGCCCGACTGCGAAGGGTGGTTTCACTTGGTCGTTGATCATCTCTCCGCAGACGCTCGTTGACGAGGTTGAGCAGATGAAGAAGGTAGTAGCCCCGGCCGTTGCAACGGCTTCCGCATTTAAGGGGGGCGGCTTCGACATTGCCCGCGAGTCGTTCTCCGCGATCGCTCTCGCGTTCGGCGTGATCGCGGCTCACGAGAAAGACGCACAGTGGAAAAACAGCGCCGAAACGGCCCGGGATCTTTTCGCGCGAGCGGGCTTCAACTGCAAGGTCGGGACGGACCAGTCTTTTGCGGAAGCGAAGGCCCGGGTCACCGACCTCGAGTCGTTGATCGAGGGCAAGCCGATCGCGTTGCCGGAGAGTCGGGAGCAGGATTTTCGCTGGAGCGAAGTGGCCAGCCGGCCATCACTGATGTCCCGGCTCGAGACGGCCGACGGAATTCTCGGCGGGGCGATCGCCTCGAAGGTGGAGTTTCAAAAGCAGGTGCAACACTTTATTCACGAGGCGGAGATCGTGGCCGCGATCGGCGAGGTGATCATGCAACCAGACTTCGAGTGTCACGACGACGCGACATATCGCGGATTCGCGTCGACCCTGCGAGATGCGGCGGCGATGGCGAGAGACGCCGCGCAGAAGAACGATTACGAATCGGCCCGCACCGCCGTCGGAGATCTGAAGAAATCCTGTAATGCCTGTCACGGCGACTACAGACGGTGATTCAAAAGCAGACCAACGACACCGGCTCGTGTTGTGCTGATGATTTCCGCTCGCTGGGTCGGGCGGCGTACAGCGCGGTGCAACAGGCCGGGGCAGCAGAAAGTTAATGGTAGCGAAGCAGTGATTTCTATCGGGCGTTGCGGTTTTTATGGTTTAAAACGCACATGTCCCTCCTATTCAGTCCTACGATTACCTCCCCTCTGCCTAGATGAGGTCGCTGAATGCCTGTTCTCCCGCTGTTTCGCGAATTCACAATCTGGCTCAAGACTGACCAGCCAGACAATTTGACAGACCAAGCCGTCGCGCGGCTGTACCGCGCCCACGCGCGCTTGAGAGTCGCGAAGCGATTCGACGGAATCCGGCTCCGTGGGCTCTCGAAGACATTGGAAAAGGGCTATTCGGCTGGCATTGGCCTTCTGCTGGCGTATTCAGCCGCGGAGGCTATGGGCGGAGCGATTGGAGACAGCATCAAGAATTGGAAAATCGAAAACGACGAGATTGTGACGCCGCTTCGCAGGATTTCCGCGGCATTAAAGGACTGGCCCATAGGCCTCGACAAGAAAATCAAGTCACATCTGGCAGAGTTCGTCAACGAAAAGAACGACAACATCCGCATTCCCGCGACTGCAATCAGACACCTCATGGCCCACGGTCATTTTGCACCGGCTGGGAGAATCGCACTTACGAAAACAGATGTCCAAGTTGTGGAAACCCTTGCCGGGGACCTGGTCAGCGAGACGGAGAGGAAATTTGCGTCGTGGTTCAAGTCAAAAAGTAGACAGTGAACTATAGCCCCACTATCCGCACCACTCCCGCCAGGCCTCAACGATAAACACCATCGCGAGCGTGTCGAGTTCGCAGTAGCGCAGCAGCGCCTGCTGGACGGCCCGGCGGCGGTCGTCTGACCAGTCGTATAGAACGAGGTCGGCATAGGCCTGCATCGCTGCGCCGCCACTTCTCAGCGTCTTCATGTACTTGCCGTTGCCGTCTCCGGCCTGCGGTTTTCCGCCGCCAATCGCTGGCAGGAGCTTATAGGGGTCGCGGATGTTTCCTTCTGACTCATCCACCCACGCAATGTTGGAGAAATTGTGGCTCGGGATTCCGCCGGAGGCACCGTAGATCGGCCGAGAATACTTTCGCCTGAGGAACTCCGACTCTCTGAGCACCGCCGGCAGAACCTCCTTGATCGAGTTGGAGCCGCCCATGCTCGGGGCGTAGTAGAACCGCTTCACGAGCCGACAGAGGTCGATCACCTGCCGCGTGGGCTCCCGGTCGCCGGCAGGGGCGACGGCATTGATGAAGGCGAGCAGCTCGGGCGAGTTGCCGATCTCGTCTTGGCGGGAGCGAATCTGACCAGCCAGGGACCGCAGCGTGGAGACCTCGTGCGGGGCGTAGTGCAGGATGGCGCCGTCGTCGCCGCCGATCTGCTCGCGCAGGGCGGCTACGAACGCCGCGTTGGGGCTTGCCCCCTGCTGCGTGGAGAGAAACTCGCCTGCATGCTCCAGGCGGCCATCGGCATGCATCACGTGGTGCGAAAACTGGAAGGCCACGAGGTCCATCGGCCGGCTGTCGCGGTGGAACGGGATCGCCGACCGACACGTCTCGAAGTCGATAAAGTGCAGCGGAAACCGCCAGCAGGCCATTTCCGCGCGAAGGTTTTCCTTGTCAAGGTGCGACGAGCCGTCTTCGCTTACGCACTTCGTCACCTGCAGCCACTGCCGCTGCGACAGGGAAAGCCCAGGCTTACCGTCGTCGCGGGGGTCGATGTCGGCCTGCTTCACCGCGGCCATGTGCAGCCGCCGCTCCTCGAGCAGCGTCTTCTTTCGGACGGCCGAGAGCCCGCAGATGTCGAACGCGAGCGGCTTCTCGAAATCCTCAGCCGTCCAGCCGAGCAGGTGGGTCCAGCACTCCCGCTTGCCGGATTTCTCGCCGACGGCCAGTGCGAAGGGCGAGGCATCGAACTCACAGGTGAGGCAGGCAGGGGAAAGCGGGGCCTGAAACTTGCGATCCTCGCGGTAGTGCTCAGCGAGCGAGGCGACGAAGTCTTCGAACGAGAGCGACCGATCACCGAGCGAATAGCGATCGTGTAGGACGCGGTCGCACACGCCGTCCACGCTCACCGCCCGCATGACCGGTGCGGCGAGGTCTTCGTCACCGAGGGCGACGTTGGAATCGTCCATCGCGGCTGCGGCCTTCGCCGCCAAGCCATCCGACGGCGCTCGCCGACCCTTGTCGGGCAAAAATAAAAACGCCTGCACGAATGTGCCAGGGAACGCCTTGGAGATGACGTGCTTCTGGAACGCCACGTCACGGACATACGACAGCCAAGCGGAGGCGATGCCATTCGCAGTCGTGAGGTCGCCGTCGTCCGACTCGGAATAGCTCTTCGACTTTACTTCGTAGAGCTCGATGCCGGCCGGCGTCTTACGGAGGATGTCGGCCCGGATGAACAGATCACCGTGGTGGATCGCCGCCTCGAAGATCGTCACGTCGGGCCGAGCGAGCAGTTCGTTGGTCCGTCGCAGAGATTCCTCGATTTGGAGCGTTTCCACGAGAACGCCGCCGGGAAAGTACAGGCGGGCGAGCGCCCCGACGCGGTTGCCCTCGTGGGCCAGCGACTCCATCGTGGGATCGCTCTGCCATTCGTTGGCATATTCCCCCGACTTGCCGGTGTAGAAGAGCTTGGTCGGGCAGGTGCAGGCCATCGCGAAGCGGGACTTCGTGAGATAGCGGGGCTTCGCGTGTGCAGGGGCAAACCAGTGTCGCAATTGCTCCACGCCGCCGGCGGCCGGCGCGGCCACAACGGCTTGGATCGCGAGCGAGACGCCCGACGACGGCGCATCGGCGGCGTCAAACACCGACTTCCCGCCCTGCAGCGAGCCCTCGATCTCGATGCGCACGCCCTCGCAGAGCTGCTCGATATCTCGCAGCGTCATCACAGCCCGATCGAGCGCCCCAGAACGGCCCGCGGGCCCTGCCGCCTTGAGCCAGTCGCCGAGTGATTCGAGATCGAGGAAGGCCTGCTCGAGGTCCGTCCGCACGACCGCCCGGCAGAGCGGGTCGCGGCGCAGCTGGTCGAGCTGCGGAACGATTTCCATCCGCAGACCATCGACCGCCGCGGCGAAGTCGGCGGCAAACGCGCTGCCCTGCTGGGAAATGGCCGAGTGTGACGAACTCGACGACAGCTCGCCGTCGAGTTCATCATTCTCTGAGGCAAAGAACTGCAGCGCGGCATCGGCTGCGGCGACGAAGCCCGCCAGCCGGCGCAGGCAGTAGCGCTGGCGGTGGTATGAGCCCGCCTGGGCCACGTCGCTTGCCGATGCGGCTGCCGCCCGCTCGAGAGCTTTTGAAAATGTGTCGTGCGGAACGGCCAGGGCGAGGCCTTCGACGGTGGTGAATTTGGCTACCGTTACGCCGATTACTTCGCCGGTGGCAGCGTCGAGAACCGGGCCGCCAGAGTTGCCGGGGTTGAGCGTCGTGCTCAACGACCACCGCCGTGGGCTCGAATCATCGGAATACACGGGCCCCAGCCGGCCGTCAGTGACGACGTTTTCGAGCCGCTCGCCATTGGCTCCCACGCCGGGGCTGCCAATGACGACGATCCGGTGGCCATTCTGATGCTCGAACCGATCGCGAATGCCGAGCGGCGGGATGCCCGGGTCGATCGTCAGAAATGCCAGGTCGTGCTGCGGATCTTCCGCAACGAGCGACACGCGATGCCCGGAGGGCGCGTGCGAGGCCGGATCAAAAAACAGGGCCTCGATGTTCTCGGGGGCTTCGTCGGCCACCACGTGATAGTTGGTTACCAGGAGCCCCGGCGACGCCACAAATCCTGAGCCATGCCCGCCGCGACAGGCGATGACGGCCACCGAACGCAGCGCATCGCGGACCGGGTCTCCTGACGGGGCTGAGCCGGATGCGGGGGGCTGTCCGCTGGATGGTGCTCGCGGCGCTACGTCGGGGAGCGGCGGGGGCAGTTCGTTGCGGGCGGGCGCTCCCTCGGCCCGGAGCGCCATGACGGGGGGCAGCGGCGGCGGCGTGGCGAATCCGGCGGCAAGCGGCGCGGCAGGCGTCGGCGACGGATGGCTGCGCTTGGCGGGCACCGTGAGCTGCGGATCTTCGTCGAGTTGCAACTGCGTGACCGGCACCACGTGCACGGGCACGAGGTCGATCTCGAGCACCTGCCCAAAGCGAAGCGGAATCAGGCAGGCGCCCGTCACGGGCTCACCATCGACGGCGATGTTGGCCCGCCCTCCTGAATGGAGCCAGAACATGCGGCCCGCGTAGAGAAGCCGCAAATCGCCTGCCAGCGACCCCGGCAGATGCTGGATGACGATCGCGCTGTCCTTGGCCGCCCGGCCGATCGTGGCGTGGCGGTAGAGAAAGACATATTCCTCGTCGGGCAGGTTGTTGAGCCGCCGAATGCGGGCCGCCTCGATCCCACAGCCCTTGGCCACCTGCCAGAGCCGCGACGGCTGCTCGCCCGTCGTCTCGAAGCAGACATCGTCCCACTCGACATCCGAACGGAAGTCGGGGTCGGCGGGATCGCGGCCGAAGATCGTGAGCTCCATTTCGAGCGATAGCGACGACGACAGCGGCGACGGCAGATCGAGATGCCGCCCGCCGTGGGCATCGAGATGCGTGAACACCCGCTCCCCCTTCACGGGATCGCAGTCCACGTCGACGCCTTTCGCAGATTTTTCGTCAACGAGCACGAGGCCATCGTCGGTGAGGTCGAGAGCCATGTGCGTGCGCGAAATCGCTCGACTGCCCTCGTCGTGCTCGGTGGAGCGGGGCAGGAACCGCAGGCAGACGTCGTTTTCCATACGCCGTTGCCGCCCAAATGTCGCCCGCTTCTTGGCGAAGACGTGAACCCGCCGGTTGCCGCTGACGAGCGTGATCGCCTCTGTCTTGGAGGGCTGCAGCACCTCCACAAGCGTCGGCAGCCGGCCCTGGATGTCGCGATTGACCTTCAGCTCATACTCAAAAACGACGGGCTTTGCGGGCGGCGCCGCCGGATCCTGCGGCTGCGAAAAGTTCTGGAGATTGATGATGGCCTTGTCATCACCCTTGAGCACAACCCGGCTGAACGACCGCAGATCGTGGCCGGCAAGATTCACGACCGACTGGCCGTCGCCATCGATGACGAGCTCACGCTGTCCGCTCGACGCATCGGGGATGTTGAGCCGAATCCGTGTCTGCAGAAACCGCGGCTGTCCGGCCGTGGCGTGCGGAAACGTGACCGCCACGTCGATGACGTAGAGCCCGGGCCGGGCGTCGAGGCCGTTGGTGGTGAGGCTGAAGGGCACGTAGAACGACCATAGCCCCGACTCCTCCGTCCGCACCTGCCGCAAGGGATCCGCCGGGTCGTTGTCGAGGCTGCGATCGATCTCGACTTTTACCGTCGGCCGGCTGCTCATGCCGGTCGCGATCAGGCTGAAGTGCGGGCGGGCGGTGCGGCCGACCTGCGGCAGCTCGCCCCAGTCGACGAGCAGCCGGGGCCCGGAGAGCCCGGCGAGCGAATCTGGTGTGCTCAAATGAGCCTCCTGAGCTCCGATTCAGAGATCGGTCAGGCTCGCGGTGGCGGCGGAGGTGGCACCGTCGCCAGGACCCCCGCGAAGTCGGCACACTCGGTCAAGGCGATCCAGCCCGCCATCCCCGCCTTCCAGACGAGGGCGTCGGCAGCCACCTGGCCCCGCTGGATCATGGCGTGCACCTGCTGGACGGTGTGCGGCCCCGACTGGCCTCCGCCCACCGCCACATGCCATTCGGCGCCCAGCGCGGCCACAGGCGGGGGAGCCGCGGGCGACGCCGGCGGCCGGGCCGGAGTGTGGGCCGATGCAAGGCCACCGATCATCTGGGCAACGGCGTCCTGCTGGCCCTTGAGGGCCTGCTGGAACACGTTGGCGATGGTGTCGGCCTTCGACTTCTCGGCCTCGCTGAGCTTCTCGTACAGCCGCAGACGTTCTTCGTTAAGCGCCTGCTGATCAGAACGGCCTGCGATATGGATATCGGCCTGAGACTTCGCTTCCTGCATCTTGAGCTCGGCAAGCGCTCGGGCGTTGTCGCCGTTGCTCGCAGCGATCAGGGCTTCGGCCGAGAGCGTGCCCATCGTCTTGAGTTTCTCGATCTCGTGGCTCTGCGATCGCAACTCGGCCTGACTCTTGAGTTCGGCGTCGAGCTTGGCCTGACGGGCATGGCCGTCGAAGTTCATGTCCTGAACCCGCTTGAGCCGGTCGAACTGGGCGTCGGACTCGCGGCCCCCAATCTCGAGTTCGAACTCCCGCCGCTGCCGCTCTGCGATGATCTTTTCGGCCTCGATCTGCGCGGCTGCTTCCGCCTCAAGCAGTTTGACTCGTCGGCTCCGCTCGACCTCTTTGAGGGCGAGTTCCGTGCGGATCGCCTCCTCGCGCTGCTGGTGCAGCAATCGCTCCCACGAGCCGTCGTGCTTCTGCCGACGAGCCTCACGAATCCGCTCCCACTTGGCAGAGAGGTCCTTACGACGTTCCTCACGCTGCTTCTCGGCGAGCTCGATCTCGCGGGCGATCTCGTTGCGCCACTGGGCGTTTTCGACCGAGTTGGTGGCTTCGGCGAGTTCCAATTCGTTCTTCTTGGCGGCCATCTCGAGCGAGTGGCCGACCTGGGCCCGCAGTTGGTCGAGCTCCTGCTCGCGGTTGATGTCGAGCACTTCGCAGATGTGGGAGCGCAGGGCCTCGCGGTCGCCCTTCCGCTGCTCGAAGCCCTCGGTGAGTTGATCCATCTCCTCCTTGCGGAGCAGCCGGGCCTTGTCCACCTGGGCGATCAGGGCCTTGTATTCCTCCTCGCTGCGGGCCTGGTCGAATTGGTCGGAAATCGCGATGTCGCGAAGCTTCTCTCGCAGGGCGATTCGGTCGGTGAGAATGACCACGTCGTCGCCCATCCGCTTATTCGTCAGCCGCTCGTCGGCCACTTCGACGTTGTTTTCCTTGACCTTCTCCCAGTGCTTTTCCATGCCGGCGGGCTGCATCAGCATGCCCTCGACGCTGAATACCTTGAGTCCGTACCGACGGAATGCCGGGGCAATGGCATCGACAACCTGCTGGGCGACCTTCGCGGCGATGGCGGGGCCACGAAGCTCTTCCACTTTCAGCCGCGCGGTGGCCACCCATGCCTCCTGCTTGATTGCTGGCTTGAGTCGCTCGGCGAGTTCGTGGACCGGATACTCCTTCCGGGGCCCCATCAGGTTCTTCATGAACAGCACGGGGTCGTCGATCTGTGCGCCGACCTCGATCCGCATGTCGATCGGCACGTCGTCGGCACTGACGAACCCGTCGCAGTTGACTGACAAGCGGACCACGTCCGACCGCGTCAGGAGAAACGTCGCCTGCCCCTTCCGCCAGAATTGCAACTTGTCGCGGAAGTCGCGAAACGTGAATTCGCCGGCGGGTATTTCACCGAGGAACCGCCCTTCGACCATGGCGCAGGCCCGGGTGCCGGGTTCGATGATGATGCTATCCGTGAGCATCCCGCGGGAGATCTCGCCGTCGTCGAGCGACAGGCTGCGGGCGAAGATTTCTGCCGGCGCGGACCAGCGGTGGTTTTTCTTTGCGTCAGCCATCCCTCATGTACCTCCTGTGCGGTGCGGGCGATCTGAAAATCGGCCGATCCTGCGGGCCACAAACCCTGCCGAATTTTCCTTCCTAGGGGAGGCAGTATAACGGTGGGCACCCTCCCATAGCAGGGGGGCAGCGGTGGCTCCAACTTCAGGCATTAGAAATCATGCTCGATCCTTCGGATCCGTGGGTGTACGAGCTCTGTTTCCCCGGGGCGATATCCGGGGAAGCCGAGGTAAATTGCCCGCACTGCAGTGCCCTGCTCACCGTGCCGGTGGACGATCCGATGGGCAGTCAGACGTACCGATGCTCGGAGTGCCAGACGGTGTTCAAGGTGAACTGGGGGGCGTAGGCGGTGGGATCGGACCCCGACAAGAGCCTGAGCGATGAAGCGACATTCGCGGGTGCTGCGAGGCGTCGCCCCGCGTCTGAAGTGAGCATCGGTGATGAGCGCACGCTTGGCGATGGCCGCTCGGTGCAAGACACCGTCATCGACGACATCGAGGTCGTCGATCTCGAGGCTCGATACCGTGTCGAGGGTGCGCTCGGCCAGGGCGGCATGGGCGCGGTCTTGCTTGCCACCGACACGCGGCTCGACCGCAAGGTGGCGATCAAGCGAATTCTCGGTGAAGCCGCCGGGAACCGCATGGCCGTGCAGCGGTTTCTAACTGAGGCGAAGGCGATCGCCGCGCTCAACCATCCGAACATCGTCCAGATCTACGACTACGGCCGCGCAAAGGACGGGCCGTTTCTGATCATGGAATACGTCGATGGCGGCAGCCTGCTTGACCGTTGCCGAGAAAATGCCCTGCCGCTCGATGAGGCGATCGACTTAGCCTGCCAACTCTGCGACGGCCTAGTGAAGGCGCACGACCTCGGGATCGTCCATCGCGACATCAAGCCGGCAAACGTCCTACTTACAAAGGACGGGATCCCGAAGCTCACCGACTTCGGCCTCGCGAAGGCGCAGGCGGGGGATCACGGGCAGACGATGGCGGGCGCCGTCCTCGGCACACCCGACTTCATGCCGCCGGAGCAGCGGCGGGATGCATCGCTTGTCGATCACCGCAGCGACCTCTGGAGCCTTGCGGCGACGGTCTACCAGATGGTGACGGGCCGCAGCCCGAAGATCATTCGTTTCGACCTGCTGCCGGTGGAACTGACGAAGGTGCTCGGCAAGGCCCTGGAAGAAGCCAAGGAGTCACGGTATCAGTCGGCACGGGAACTTCGCGACGCGCTCAAGACGAGTCTCGTGGTTTCGGACCCGGCGGCTGCAGAACTCGGCGAAGGGCAGTGTCTCGCTTGTGGCGTGAGAAATGACTCGAGCCGGCGATTCTGCCGCGGGTGCGGCGAGGCGCTGGAGGCCCCCTGCCTGTCTTGCTCGAAGCACATGCCGATAT
>Ga0214917_10002890_pt1 | contig 20474 bp, 11 predicted proteins | sample LL_1208_BB_MetaG_FD_177983 | JGI IMG/M metagenome (GOLD analysis project Ga0214917, IMG submission 177983) | Freshwater microbial communities from Lake Lanier, Atlanta, Georgia, United States - LL_1208_BB | ecosystem: Environmental > Aquatic > Freshwater > Lake | place: USA: Georgia | collected...
AGAGTCCTTGATTGATTTCTCCAGTGCAGTACTTCCCGAAAGAACTTCGGCTGAAATGGCTTTTAAGTTTTTATCTAAATTGCTAAAACTTTCTAAACTTTCCTCTAGGTATGGCTGTATTTCTTCAAGGTCTACATTGCTTAATGAATTTGAGGTATTATTGAAAAATTCTTTAAACTTTTTACTAGCTTTGTCTACCGAGTCATGTATGTCTATCTTTGATACAATTTGTACTAAATTACTATACTTCACTGTTTTTCAGCCCTAGTTTGTTCTTCTCTTTGGGATAAAGCAGTGAGTCTATCGGATATGGCCCGATTTGCAATGGCAGCAACGTCAATTTTTGTCTGATAAATCTTCATTTTTATATTTTTTACTTTATACTGTATCTCAGCAGTTACGGTTTTTAAGCTTGGGTCCGGAGGGGCTGGCGTAGGAGGCTGCTGTATATTTTTCGCAGGGGCGGGAGGGGGCAGAACTGGCGGTGCTGGCACTTTTGACTTTGGCTCTTCCGATTTGCCTTTAGTTGCGGGTGCTTTACTCGATCTAGAGGCTGCGGTATTAGTAGCTCTTACCTTTTTTTGTATACCATTGACTTGCTCTCTAAAGGGTCCAATGTTTTTTCTCACAATATCTTGGAAATAGGCACTTACTTGAACGCCATTATCTTTAAAGTTTTTAATTACGTCTGGGAAATATGAACCAGATACAGTTCCCCTTACGGTATGCAACACATCGCTTGCAAGGTCTTCTGGGCTAATTGATGGTTCGCTCTCCATTTTAGCTAACATTTTTTTCAGTAGGTAAGCAAAAACTGGGGTATTTCCGTAACGCATCTGTAACGCTTGAAGAATCAAATACCTTGGATCATTTTGATTCTTCAAAAGGTTGTCAAGAATTGAGTGTTGCTTTTCTGACAATTGAGCAAATTCTTTGGGAATCTTGACAGTTACATTTCCCATTTTAAAACTATCCATAGATAAGGACTGCTTTATCTTCTCTGACAATTTTTCCCCTGATAACCTTACGGCAGGTACTTCTGGCTCCGGTCTATGTGGTGGGGGAGCCTTTATAAAATTCTGAATCGCTTGTACTGTACCGGCAGGGCTATCTGGTAATGCTTCTTTCACATTAACCCCCTCTGCCTCTGCTTCTGTAAATCCTAAAGATTGCCCTCTTAGCGCATACTCTGCTTGATCAGGATACTTTTGTGACACTGTAGCCAATTGCCCCAAAGCTTCGTGGAATTTTTTTACAGTTTCTGGGTCTTTCTTTCCTTTAGTCTTTCTCATTTCATCCCTTAAACGGGCTAGTCTACTTATTATCTCATTTAACTCTAAAGAAGGCTGTACTGATATAGGGACGCTTTCAGGTAAAAGATTAGACGTTGTCTTTGGTAACGTAAATCCAATAAGCTCAGCGAGCTTTCTCATGACAGGGGTTGCTAAAAAGTTCTGTATTCCAGTGACTAAATCATTAGCGACATTTGATATGGTCATCATGAAACTTTGTATTGAATTTACAAGACCCTGACCTGCATCAGCAAAGGCTGATGCATTTCTTTTCTGTCTCGCTTTTATGGCATCATACGCAGCAGCATCGCTATCTGCTTGTTCTTTTATCCCAGACAATGACTCATAAATTAATTCTCTAATGGTTTTATTTTTGTTCTTGTCGTCCTTAGCTAAAGCTATTAGCGCGAGTTTAAATTTTGCAGCGGCTTCTGAGTCGCCTGTATAGACTTGAAACTTTGAAATCATCTCTTGGGTCAGTGCGGTTTTCTCGTTAAAATCTTTGTCAGATGCTTTTGCATTTAAAAACCCCTCGCTAAGCAAACTTAACCCAAGTAAAGCTTGAGCGGCTTGAGGCGTGCTCTTTACTAACTCTTGAAGAACTGTAGCTAGCTCTAAAGAATCTTGCGCTGTTACGGCCCCGCCTTTTTTGGCTACTGCTCTAAATTTGTCTACGCCCTCTTGCAATAGTTGCCGGTATCTTGCCTTCGGCCCATTTGGATCTATAGAGGCAATAGCCATCTCAAGAACTTTAATTGCCTCATCTGGCTTATTTGTAGCAAAAAACCCAGCTATTCTTTGCGCTGTGTCCTCAGACTGGAAAGTTCCGACTAACATCTCTAAATAGCTTCTTATGTCCTTTGTGCCTAGAATGCCAGTGGTGTATAATTTTGCAAAAAGAGAAGCTGAGGCAATAACATTGTCACCGAAAATTGGCGATTGATCAGACAGTCCTTGAACCGCGCCAAGAAGTCTTGGTACGCTTAATGTAGTGCCTTTGGCAATTCTATCTAGACCGCCAGCAATGGTCTCAGTGTATCTGGAGCTTGCCCCATATTCATTAACTAAATCGATAGCTAGCTGAGACAGTGCCCCGCCTTGATCTGCCCATTCCCTCCTGGCTACAATACCCATTTGGGCAAAGTTATTCAGCACTCTTTGTCTTTCTTCCATGGAAGCTAATGGGCCTGCGGCTCTTGCTAGATTTAAATCCTTGAAAGCGGCCCGTGATTCCATGAACTCATCTTTACTTAAAATGAAAGGGTTTTCACTGTCGAACTGATATTGGTAAACCCCTCGAAGTGAATCTAAAAACTCTTTTACGGACTGCTCATCTTGTACGGCATTAAGCTTTAGACCTAACTCCCCTAAACTTCTGCTGTCTAGTAAATCTTTGTTTAGCTGCCTAGCTTTATCTGACATCATAATTAAAAACTGAATTGCCGTTATGAATCCGCCAACTGCGGCAATTGCGGTAGAGGCCCCGAGAGCAAGTCTTGCAACTCCAGAAGTCATAGAAGAAAAAACAGAGGAAGCTAGCATTAAACTTTTATCTAACGCACCTAAAGAGTTATCTGAATCGCTAGATAAGACTTCACGTCTTTTCTCTCTTATCGCTTTACCTTTACCGATAGCCTTTAATAATCTTTTCTTACCTTCTTCTGTGTCCATTGAGAAGATAGAAGCGAATCCTGAGCGAAAATCATTTAATCCTTCTGAGAATGTTTCAAAAAATGAAGATGTGCCAGAAGAAATCATCTTGTCGGATAGCTCATCTAAAGCTATTTGACTTGCAACTGTAAAATCAGTAGACTTCTTAAGTCTCTCTGTTGCAGACTTCAACAAGTCTTCATTTTTTTCTAGCTTAGACCTAGCTAGGCTTATTTGCTTTTGAGTCTCTACGTCTTCTAAATTTGCAGATGCTTGAAGTTTTGCTAAATCAAGCGCAGCCTCATCTACAGCTAGTGCGGCATCCTTAACCGAGTCTACATTTGCAGATATTTCAGATAAGTCTTGAGAATCTATAATGCTGTTCATTCTAGCTTTTTTTGCTATATTTAGCCTTGACTCTGCGAAACTGAATGATTTGTCGATGTTCTTACGGAGATTTGGAAAGACGTCTATACTTCCTAAATTAGCTTCTACCCTTTCCCACTCTTTTTGATTTTTATTTTTAGAATCTTCAAAGTTTGAAACGGCTTGATCGATCTCTTGAAATAAATTATCATCGTAAACGTCTGAAGCTTTACGGGCAACGTCATTTAAAGTGTCATTTAGCTGTTTAGCGGACCCTACCACTTCTTTAAAAGTGTTAGAAAAACCTTCGCCAATTAGTTTTATATTTACTACAAAACTAGACTTAGACTTTGGTTTATTATTTTTAGGCATTCTCTAAACTGTAAACCTTTTAACCATTTTTTCCCAATACTCAATAATTTTATTAGAATCTGAAGTGTATAAAGTATCATATACAACATTACTATAAAATAACTTTTCTTTGGAAAAATCAGACTCTTTCATCTCGTAATAGATGGCACTTGATTTAGGGTCCATAATGAGTTTAATTTCTCGGCTTACTGGGGAAGTCGGTGGCTGTGGAGCAGTTGCTGTAGCCGCTCTGGCGGGGCTAGAAGGGGCTGCTATTGGCGGGGGTATAGGCCCGGTCCTTGGAACAGCAGGTGGCAGGGTAATAGGGCGACGGCCAGATGGCGGCGCTGCTGGAAGCCTAGGGGCTCGTATATCTGGATGAGCTGTTGGGGATCTAGGAAGAGTTCCTGAACTGGCCGATACTGCAGCTCTGGAAGCAGTTTGATTAATGGAATCTGGTTGATCATTAGAAAGTCTATTCCAATACTCTAATGGATTAATCGCTCTAGAGCCTTTAGGTTGACTAGGGTCTTCTATCCTGACTTCTAGATGTAAGTGTTCTCCTGAGGAATGTCCTTCTTTTCCTTGTATCCCTAAAAGGGCTCCCCTTTCTATTCTCTGACCAGTTTTTACATAAAGCTCAGACATGTGGCCATACAAAACAAATACTCTTTTACCGTCAATCCTCCTGTCTAATTCTACTTTCACTAAAGTCCCGAAACCTGATACATTTCTCTCAGCTGAAACTATGGTACCTGCACCAAATTGAGATAAAACAGAAGCTTTAGTGCCCCTCTGTCTATTGCGTAATACAATATCCCAACCTTCGTGCTTTCTGTATTTTCCTAATACTGGGTGAATTCTCCCGCCAAATGAACTTGTTATTGTGGCTGTCGTATCGGGAGCTACTAATATACTAAAGGAAGCACCGCCTATTAAATGCTCATTAGGTCTACTTCTGATAGGTACATAGTCTACACCAGCAAGTACATTCTTAACCTCTGCCGCTATTGGTGGCGGTACTGGTATGATAGGTTGAGATGTCTCAGTTGACTTAGGTAATACAACTCCAATTATTTTTTTGGCTATAGAAGAAGCGGAATTCCAGAACCAAGAACCAGCTTGAATAAGTTTTTGAAAAACGCCACCAAATTTTGAAACTATACCATTTTTTGCAGCTTCTATAGCTTTATTTGCGCTCTCTAGCGCTTGAGCAGCTTGTCTGGCTAGCTCTTCCATATCCTTTCTATTTTGAGATGTCAAATTTGCTAATGGCTGTAAAGAATTTAAATCTAATCCACCTGATTTAGGCTTCCCTGTTTTAGGGTCGTATCCAGCCGCAATAATCCCGTCTATTAAAGAATCTGGTATTGGAAAAACGCCAGATAATAATTTTAGAGCAGACCTGTAGCCTACTGCAGTCTCCTTTATCCTTTCATAATTTTTACCGTAAATGATCTTCAGTTGCCCATCTATTGCCTCAAGGAATACAGGTAAAGCAGCTTGAGGTAAAACATTTATAAGCTCTGAAAGACTAGCATATATATCAGGATTGTTAGCAATTTGAGACTCAAAGTACCTTGATGCTGAAATTTGCTTCACTAAATTATCTATATCTGCTTTGTTGGCTAAAGGATTAGATGACATTGTATCTAATAGCTTCTGGTTTGCGTCTCTTATTTTTCTTATTCGATCTATTACTTTATCCTTTAAAGACTTTATACTTTCTTTGCTGTCGGTTCTATAGCCAGCTAAAGCAATTAATGACCCCATATCTGTATAATTTAGCTTTTTAACTGAATCTAAAGTATCAGAAACAATAAGACCTGCTTGCTTCTCATTTAGTCCAGTCTGATTAGCTATCCTGGTGACCATTGGTCTAATAATTGAAAAAGTTTTTATAATGCTATCAAATCTGTCAGATATATCTATTACTGTTTTTAAAGAATCTTCACTTTTTACAGAAGATGAATCTGACTTTATAGCTATATCGTATAGAACTTCTTCTAGCTGACCAACAGATACTCTTGAGTCTGTTGTAAGCTTTGCGATAGTTTCCATTAGTTGCTCTCTGGAAAGGCCTGTTAAATTTTGATACTCTGAAGCAAAATCAATAACGCCAGACATACTCCTCTGAGCTACGTCAGAAAATGTACCAAAGCTTGAGTCAATGTGCGCTAAATCAAATGTCTTTAGCGATCCTCCACCCTTTAAAAAAGCCTTTACTGCAGCAATTCTTTCATCCCTTGATGTTTGGTAGTTTAAGTCAGCTCCAGATAGTGAAAGATTTAAATTACTAAGCCTCATTATTAAATCATCGTCGTCACCGTCTACCCCATAAGTTAAATCGTGTGCGCCAAATAATTCTAAAACTTCTCTTTTGCCTTTATTTACATAAGTTGTAGCCTTCAAAAATAGCTCTAAAAGCATTACAATAAATCCAGCTGATTTGGCAACCGATTTTAAAGATTTGTCTATTTTATCAAAATTTCCATCAACTAAATCTCTTATATACTTTACCCTTCTTAGCATTTTTAAGACTAAACTTTTTGAAGCTTTAGTATCGACGGAATCAGATGAGCTTGACTGCCTGTCTCTCTCTGCCCAAAGTGCCAAAGCGAAAGAGGCACGGCTTGCCGCATTGAAGATGCTGCCGACACTTTCTGCGAGTCCTCTACCGGAAGAACCAATTCCTCCTAGGCTTTTCCAGAAGTCGGGAACTGCCTTTGCAGCTTCCATTGTAGATTTTGGAATTAAGCTACCAGAAGATAGCTCTTCTCTTGCGTCTAATACAATACGATTAGCTTTAATAATTTCTGATATTGATTGATTTTTAAAATCATCAAATTCTTTTATAAATTGAGAAACTAATTCTTTGTCTAACGTACCTACATCTGGGATGTCCGTTTCACCAGAAATTCCCAACCTGCCAAGAACAGCCTTCATTGTCTCTACAGACTGAAGTTTAGTCTCTACGTCTGGCACTCTAGCAGGACTTACTGCTGCTAGCTCAAAGAGCATTGGCTCCATTGACCTAAGAATCTCTACGCCATTTTTAAAAGAATCTTCTATTGGGCTTGACCCAATCTTTGGTACAAAAGTAAAGGCTTTTGCTAAAGATTTTGCAGCTTTTTCAGTAATACCATTTAAGTCTGACGCAGATTTTTGTAAATTTTTTAAGCTGGATTTAAGTTTTTTAACATCTTTACCTGCCAACTCTAGCTTAAGTATCTCTTCTTCAAGATTTTTACTTAGCTCGTCCCAGTTATCTACGTCTGCGCTTAATTGAATAGAAAGATCTGAGTTTACGATTTCTTTTTTAATAGATCTAAAGCTTGAAATAAACTTTATAATTTTTTCATCATCATTATTCATTTTAGTCTACTTGTATTGAATTTCGATAATGTGATTTTAAATAATTTTGGAACTCTAACGTGCTTCCGCTAATAAATACATCAACTTCATTATTTTCTACAAAAACTGTTCCGCCTTTTTTTATATTTGAATGAAACGCTATATTAGAAATTTTTTCCCTAGCTGATTCGTCTAGAGACTTATATTCAAACATTTTTCTCTGTATTGAATAAGGAACGATGTTGTCGCTTCTTATTAAAGCCTTAAGGCTCTCTGACTGATCTTTAGTGATTGAAAGTTCTTCTCTAGCATATCTTGATTCTATAAACTGTATGTAAGAATGAACTAATGACCTGAATATAGAAAGATCAACGTCTACTCCCAATTTATTACTAAAGTTTTGTGCAAGTTTTGTAAACTCTTTAATCCCTTCTTCTGATGTATTCCCATAAAGTTGCTTTAAATTTTCAAAATCTAATGAGTCAAAAAAGGTAGAAGCAGTAAGCTTGAAATTTTCATAATCTTTAAATGACCTTTGTTTTTCAAAAGCTATTTTAAAATACTTATCCGACTGTGAATCAACTAATGTATCCTTTAGTAAGGTCTTTCTAACTTCCTCAGGGCTTATCTTTGAAGAAGAATCTGCTGAAATCCTAGAAAGTCTTATATCTCTGTACTGCTGTAAAGCAATTCGTTTAACTTTTTCTAAGTCTAATCTTGTATTGGTGTTACCTCCGGACCTAGCTGAATCTATAGAAGCAAATACTTGTTCTATTGTCAAGTTTCTTTCTATCATAAGTTTAGCTACTAAGGAGCCGAGAGACTGGTATTGTCTTTCAGTATAGGGTTCAAAATCTGAAGCTGTGCTTCCTGCCTTTTCTATAAGTGATATTCCTAACATGCTATCCAGCAAAGGCTCGTCCTTTCCTGCAATTCCTTCTTTAACTAAAGGACTTTCACTACTAAAAGAACCCTGCATTGAGCTTTTCTGTCCTGTGCCTAGTACTTGAACGATGTCCCCATTCCTGTCTATGGCATAGTGGAAATTTGGCGGTTTAACAGATTTTACAGACTGATCTACCGTTTTATTGAAATCGTCTGCTGAAGATGTAATGACAATACCGTTTACTTTATCCAAGTCATCAATTTGTTTATTTACGGCTACCTCTGATGACATATCTTTAATCGGAAGACCAGCTACTGATATTGGCGGTGGTGACCAAAATCCTGTACCACTTTGATCCGAAGTTTCTTCTTTACCGATAACTGCATTCCATAGTTTTTCAGCAAGAGATAAGGCCTTTAATATAGTTGAATAAACTTTATTAAGAACAGATTCAATAAATACATCAAGAGAATCCATAAATGAAACAGTCTGCTGCGTAACCCCTACTGCTGTTTTTGTAAATATCTCTTCCAAAGTTTCAGGTGGCGTCGGCGGTGGAAGCTCTCCTACTCCTGTATTGTCCGCATAGCTTTTACCCATCAAATAAGCTAGTGTTCCCTTTCCGAGATTGCCCATTGTTCTTGTCGCATAGTCCAGCTTTACCCTGTCGGATAAAGAAGGATTTTGTTTGATTGATTGGTTATCTATTAGCTGTAATCTTGAGTTGACTGCTCGCTCAGATATTTTTAATGAAAATTCTGAAAATTGCCGCATGATAGTAGTAACAGTATTTGTTACCATTACTTCATCAGTTCTATTATTCTTAACACTATCTTTAACTGATTGTGTCTGTAGAAGTAAGGCATTTAATTGCTGTCTTCTTACTAATAATGCTTGTTTTTTATCTTCGTTTGATTCAACGTTAATTTTCTGATCTGTAATCTCTATTTCTTTACGTATATCGTCTTCGCCTTCTTGCAGTAAATCAACAACTGATTGCGGATTCTCTCTGAGCATAGGGCCAATAATCCCTAAAACTTGTGTAGTATTGAGACCTATTAAGTCGCTTATAGCTCCTGAAATTAGTTTCTTAGCTTGATCTAGTCCGTATATTCTATTCTTAACTAAATCACCTAATACTTTACTTAATGCCGTAGACCGGTTGCTATATAAAGAAAATGAATCTGAAAGTTCAATAACATTTTGTAAAAATTTATCTGGCTTTGTGAAGGAGGCATTTGCTACTTCGTGCATCTGCCTCACGGCATCTAAGTTTGATTGTATTAAATCACCAAAACTGAACTTCCAGGAGGATAAAGACCTGCTGAGCATAGAAGGGTCTACTTGATAGACAGAAGCAATAGCAAATATATCTTCTAATGGTTTTTTAAGGTTTGCTACTTGGTCTGTACGCTCAGAGCCTAATTTTCCTCCCTTTAGATTAACCCTCCCAAACTCATTTTCTATATCAAGAAGAGTCATTCCTCCTTGAATAAGTGGATTCAATAAATTGTTGTATTTCTCTAAGTTCATATTAAACTCAATAGAATTATTGGACTGATTAACTACGGTACCATCTGGCATAGTTATTGAGTTTACTTTATTCTTACTGTTCAGGTAGTCATAGAAATTTTGAAAAAACTTCTTGTACTGATCGCCTGACCTCTGGTTGCTAACAGACAGATCGGCTAATTGTCCATTTAGCCCTATGGCTTTCAAAAGATTATTGTTAAACTGTATCTGATCTTGTCTACGGTTTATTAAAAATTGTACAATTTTAACTATTACTATAAGTATAAGTCCATATGGACCAGTAATTTTTGATATCGCCTTGAATATAGAAGATCCAAACTTAGAAAATAGATTAGACATTGCTTCTGAAGAAAATCCTTTCGGAACTTTAAATTTAGAGCTTTTTACTATCCCTCCATATTCTGAAACGTCTAATCCTTTACCGCTTTTTATGTTATCTACTAAAAGCCTTTCTTGATAGGAAAATGCCTTGTGCAATCTAGAAAGTATACTCGGTATTACTCTGGCAAAGTCTTTACCAGAAGTCAAAAATCTAAATATGTCTTCAAAAGAGCTAAGAGCAGTGCTAGAGACAGAGTCGAAAGAATTAATAAAATCTTTGGATGAATTATAAAAAGAATTTGTGTCTAATGAAAGCCTACTAGATTGTTTTGCGACTGAGAGTATTTTTGGGTCAATGTCCTTTGTGAAATTACTTATCTCGTTTAGAAGGGATTGCCTTACATTCATTAACTCATTAAATTCTTTATCCGATAGCTCTTTGTCGGCTAGATTGATAATGTCTTTAGCTTGACTTTCAAGAAAATTTATAGCCTGAACTCTTGTTTTTATAGTCTCTAGCGTTTCATCTGGAACAAATCCAGGACGAAGTAGGGACAACGAAAGTACCTGCTGGTGAACGAGATTTGGCGCTTCTGTTAGCTTTTGTAAATCTTTTTCATATGTATATTTTACTGTTTTAGGTTTTTCCAAAGAGTAAAAATAACCACCGGCTAATTTATTTGCGGTTGATCTTCCGTATTTTAAAGTAGGAAAGTTCTCTTTTACTACTTTAGCAAGTTGATTCTCAAATGCAGCTATACTTTTTATGCTTCTATCAGAAGATAGGCCGGAAAAGTCTGTATAAAGAGAAGTCTCAAGAAAAGAATAATCATCTTCAAAATTAATCATTCTTCTTGGTTCCTGCTATTTTGAGGGACTCCACCTCTTGTAATTTGACCAGAGTAATTACCCGGATTTATATTTATTGGAAGTATTGTAGACCTAGATAAATTAGATACTGGATAAAAGTTTTCTATCTCTGAAGTTTGTATTTCATACTCTTTATCGATAGACTCTAACTCTTTTATGCTTATGCCTAAAACTGAACTTATCAGAGACTTTCTGCTGTTTGCATCTTCTACGTCTGCTAGCTTTACTTGATCGTATATATCAAATGGATGATCTTTATTATCTGATTTGTAATCGACTCTATTTTTTATCGCTTGTTCTTTTAGATTTTTCTCATTTAACTTAAATGCTCTGTAGTTAGCAATAGCATCCTCTCTTGCTTTATCCATAGCAAGTTCGTGGTTATCTTTTTTATTATTTATAACAATGTCTAAGTCGTAAAGAAGTTTACTTAACTCATCTTGTTTGGAAGCAGAGCCTGGTGGTCTAGCTAATATATCGCCATTAATCTCACCTCTTGCTTTTGCCATGACTTGACGTTTATATTCATCTTCTTGGTCTTTTTGAGATTTAACTTCTTCTTCTACTTTTTGTGCAGCTTTTTGATTTAAAAAGGCTCCTCCCCATCTAACATAAGACCAAGTTGTCTCAAATGTTTGCTTCTCATCTTCAGCTCTATTATAAGCTAACCACTGCACCTGAACGGAGCTAAGAGGCATGTCCTCAGTACCTTTAATACCGGTGACTGCTCGTGAATTAAGGGTAATACTTTGGTACGCTTTCCAGAATACCCTAGACTGTGGCTCGTAGCAATAGGCTTCAAATTTTTTATAAGATTCTGCAATTCTTTTGTTAAAGGCAAGGCATTTATAAATAATTCTAGCTAGAGCCTTTCTTGGCCATTTAATAAGAGCGCTAAAAAGCTTATTTAATTTATCTTCTCTGTCATCTAAGAAGTATACGCCATTAATTTGTAGAATAGAATAAGCTACAAACCAACAATCGTAATAAATATCCTTTGCTGGATGGGAAGACGGTGTACGTTCTTGGACTCTTTCAATCTCTTGATCCGTTAGAGATTTTAATACAAAGTCAAATCCATTGAAAGAAAGCTTCTCTAGAATAAATCCTTTAAAGAGAAGCTGCTCTAAATCCGCATACGGGTTCAAACCTGCCTACCACGTTAGCTGCACGTCTAGCTACGGCGCTACTGTGTCTGTGCTAATTGCCTGCGCTAATTGTGCCTGAGAAACTAACTCTTGAACAATCTCTTGTTCTGTCTTGTCTGGATTAATATCTCTCTCTAGATCAGAGACAAGTTCTGCATAAGCAAAGAAGATTCTATCTACTACTGCCTGTCCCCATTTACCGACTAAGTCTCTAAGGTATTTTAGTCTTTCTACCTTGACTGGAACCCCTTCAATTGTTTCGCCGTTCTCAAAGAAATCGACATTATCAATTCTAAAGCCATCTATCGCCCTGATAGAGCGCACAACGGTCTCTAGCTTCATCTTGAAAATGAAAGCCATCTTTACTTCAGACGATAAATAGTCTTGGATTGCAGACTCTTCCTCTGCCCCTAGAATACCAATCGTGACTTTTAACTTTCCTACCTGAACTTCGGATTCTCTGTAAAAATCACGACTGGCCTCTTCTATCTTAGATAATACTGTATTTAAGTCCATATTTATTTCTTCGTTTAATTATTATAGATTATCTTTGGGCTTTTGCGTTAAATAGTGTAGAGTTAGCTGAACTTCCGCCGTTGTCTGCTACTGGGTTCTGTGGGCCGCTAGAGTAAGCAAAGATGTCTGTAACGTTTAAGCTTCCATCTTCTGATACAATAGCAGTATCCACGCTAAATGTTGCGCTATAGGTAGTAAACCAACAGCCCGCATATAAAGTAGCAATGACTTTCTGTGAATCGGTAATTCCAAACTCTGGACTACTTGTACCAGCCGCTGCGCTCTCTTTGCTCGGACTGTTTTCTGTAAAATCAACTTCAGAAATAACAATTTCCTGTCTTAAATCGAAGGGCCAGCGATGATGTTTGATTGCCCTTACTACCCCATCGACGCCACCCTTGTACCCGAGGGCCTGAAATAAGTTCATCTGGTAAAGAGCAGTGCGGTTCAGTGAAATTGAAATAGGCTCTGACATGCCGGGAACTAATTCTGCAATTTGATCGCCAAAGCCGATCCCTCTGACAATTTCATTATTTCTATTGTCTGATGGGTTAAAAGAACTTACTACACCAATAACTTTGGCGTCGTTACCTTCTGAACTAATAGCATATAGCCTGTTTCTAGAGCTAGAAACAGCGCGTGTTTGAGGACTTAGGCCTTTTTTGTAGACGTCACTCATAGTAAACCTCTGAAATGATAGTTAGCTAACTGAAAACAACAAAATAATAAAACTTTAGTAAAGAGGTGCGGGGTTTTCCCGCACCTCCTATCACCATTTAAATAATACCCATTAAGCCTTGACGTTTAGTGTTACACGTACCCAAGATACGCTGAACACTGGCTTGTAGAAGGCTTCTGCAAGTACAATCGTCGGATCTAGTGGGCTTACCTGAACATCTACACCGGAAAATTCAGATATAAGTTCAGTGGAAACTAACCCCTTGAGAGTGTTGTTTAAACTTGCCTTCATGGAAGGAACTAAAGATGGAAGGTTCTTTTTGCCAATGAATGACTCAAGAGAACCTCTGCAGTCTTTTTGGACCTTATCAATGACCTGAGTAACATAAGGTGTTCTTGTAAGAACAGTTGCCATGTCTGTGGTGAACCATTGACGTATACGAATACTTGGGCGTAAGTCTTCAAGAACTGTTACACCGGATACTGCAGTCTGGTTAGCTTCAACACTGTCTAGAACGCGAGAGAGGCGCTTGAATCCAACTAATTCCTTGCGGGTCATGTCAGTGGCCTCGTCATATTGCGGGCTTACTACCTTGCCCGCAAGAGCGGCTGCAAGCATTGACCCATCAACTAGATATTCATTCTCCATGCCCATTTCGTCAAGAATACCAAGAACGACACCGTCTGGGTATAGAAGAACAACACGGGAACTTAAAAGATTCTTGGCGAGTAGCTGTGCCCTTGTTGGTGTAGTACCTAAAGGACATCCTAAGAAAGTAATTCTTTCTCCTTGGAATCTTTCAGAAGACATTTTCTCTACGTGTGCTTTGGCAAATGTCTGTACCTCCGGTAATGTAGTTAAGGGAACTACAATGTCCGCATTATACAGCCCATCGATTTTTTTCTCTAGCTCTACGATGGCATTGTTGTAGGCAGTGGCAGAAGCATCACCTTTGCCAGAAGCCTTGAGCACTTGTTTAAACCCTACAGCGGTTGCGCCGTTTAGGAATGCTAGATATGCAGCTAACGAAAGCTTGTTATCAATGTTGATATTACCATACTCAGCTTCGATATTCTTTATCTTTGTGAATATCTTTGGTGAGAAGTCTTCTTTGCGATAACGATAAGAAACGTAGTAAAATTCACCGATACCAGGCTCATCACCTTCTTTTGCAAAGGTCTTAACAACTGCAGTATCGCCTTCACCGCATTCTAATGTATTTAGAACTTGAAGCTTTACGCCAGGAATATCTAAGACAAAATCAGTTCCTGTAGTGAACACTGGCTCTGATGTTACGTCAATTACGATAACTTCACCAGCAGAATAGCTGCCAGAGTCTGCAATTGTAAATCTTACGCCTGTCCTGTCATCGATGTAAGTCCTATCTACTGTACCTGAACCAGAAGAACCTTTATCATTATCAGAAGTAACGGAGAAATCCATTCCCCCAGCTAAAATAGTAACTGTTATTCTCTCTGAGATGGACTTTTTAGGTACCGTCTGAAGATCTGATTCACCGTCTACCCAAAGATAATCTGCTGTAGTTAATCCTTCATTTACAACTGCTGTAGCAATTGGCCCACTGCTTGCAGTAGATACTTTATACGTACCTGAACCACTTGAGCCAGCAGAATCTACTTCGACAGTGTATGCCTCATCTCTGAGTATGTTATAATAGTAAGAGACTAGAACATCGGAAGCTGGATCAATTTCACTAGCTAAGATAAGCTTGTTTCCGCTTAGTCCTACTGCGGTCTCTGGGGCATTAATGACTAACTTGGTAAGGTCTTGTGTCTCTCTGCCAAAACCAGAACCGTCAACGGGTTGAAACTTCATTGCCCATACTTTGGTATCACCAGAGCCAACTGGGACAAGTTTGTCATAATGGATATAGGAATCAACCAATGCTACCTTTACTTGAGTGTCATCAAAATACTCAGACTGTGGGGTATGGACGCCGCCTGCAACACTAAATGATGCACCCCAATTAATAGCGTCTCCTTCGTTTACGAAGCTGATCCCTTCAGCAAAGTCTGTTGTTTTATTTGGGGAAAGACCGACACCTTGTCCAATAATCTCAACGACTTGCTTATTTGGTAGAGGATCAGATGTATTCTGATAAGTATTGGTCCAATATGATACCTTTAATTCGGTAACTTCGGAGTAATCAGAAAGTCGGGCTGAATTGTCTAAAACTTTAACGCCATTAGCGTCATCAACCCAGATAGCGTCATCTTCGGGAATGAATAAAGTGATTGGAATTTCTACAAGCCCATCAAGGCCAAAGATTGCCACCTTTACGGCAATTTGATCATCAATACCCTTAAATAGCTGAATGGGGTTAAGGTTTGAAACACCTGGCTGAATGATGCCGTCATCCGCACTTAAATTAAACGAGCCAGCTAAAGCGGCACCGTTTCCTGTTGCATCAACAATTGGGCCAAAAGAAGTTCTTAGGGAAAGAACGGCAGACTGCTTGGTACCTGCTGGGAATAGCGTATCAAGATCAGACGTATGATCCTCTAGCTCTACAAGGAGATCGCCGCGATGCCAATAGTAGGTAACATCAACAACATCAGTTGCTAAGATCTTTTGGGCAATATAGACTTCACCTACCAAGCCGTCAACTCTTGCTACACCAGCAGCCTCACCGTTAACTCGTACTTTTACTTGAGAGGGTTGAGAAGCAATTGAACCTGTGCCGTCACCTGATACGATTGGGACATTACGCACTCTAACCAAAGAAATCTCACCGTTTGCCGCCACTAAAGAATTAGTGTCAGGATCGACGAATCTTCCTGCCATATCTTCTCTATTTGATAATGTGTCAACAGTAGCAGATGAACCCCTGACTACTTCTAAATTACGTACAGTGTACGTCTCTTCACCAACGCCTACAAATACTGGAATACGTAAACCCGCAAACCCGGCAGCGCCGTCAGCTGCTACAATTGTATTTGTGTAAACTCCGGGTGGGACGTAAGTTGTAAAAGGACCGATTCCCATTTAATATCTCCCTCTGAAAATTTGACTTTAACTATTTAAATATCTATTTATATAAGTAAAAAATTCTAATATAAATTCCCATAAAGGGAGATAGGCCAGCAGTAATAGCTGACCTATCTATATATTTTATTTACTTCTTAAAAAGAGTAAGGCTTGCTTCCCTGATTGTATCCGATCAAATCAACGACTCCGCCTAAAGCATGAGGAAGAGGATCGGCTTCATTTGCTTTGAAGAACCCTCCGTCATCGTCTGAGGAAGACTCAAATGGGTCAGATGAAGATTCCTCTTGCTCAGATAAAGACATTAACTCATCGTCAGAAGAAGAAGAGCTTAAATCCTCTTCGTCTCTTAAATCTGATGAAATATAATCTTGAAATTCTGCATCGCTACTCTCCCAGTTTGAAGACGAACTTTCTAGTACATCTGAAGATAAATAATTTTCCCAGGAAAGCTCACTCAAGTCAAACTCTTCGGATAGCATGTCGTGTAGGTCACTTTCAACTTCATCAACCTCACCTGATAGGCTTTCTACTAAATCATCGAGGTCTTCTAATTCTTCGGAAAACTCTTCTACTTGATCAGACTCTGCTTCATCTGCTATGTTTTCAAATTTATCGTTCCACTCAGAGAAAACATTAGCAATATCCCTTAGCTGTTTAGCTAAGCTCTGAAGAATTTCTGCATCTAATTCCATTTTAGATCTCCTAAGATTAGGTAATTATTTATTGTCTACAATTAACTTTGCTACAGATTTTCTCTCTGCAACTGTTTTATCGCTAGCGGCTTGTATCTCACCTAAGCTATTGACCTCTAAAACTGGACTCTTGCTTGTTTCTCTTGCCTTATTTGCTTGAGATTTTCTGCTTTCAATTTTATTCCATCTAATGTCAGCGTCAGAGCCGACAATTTGATCTATGGAAGCCGTAGGAGGTAATCCGTTTTTGTAAGTAATGCCAATCTTATGAGGTATAAAATGTTTCTCTGCCTCTTGTTTGCATGATAGGCACGTGGCTTTAGTAACTGATGAGTCTGCAACTAATTTATCAAAAAGTAAACCGCAAGACTTACAGAAAAAGTCAAACTTTGGCACTGTTAAAAAATCCTTTCTGCTTTTAAAACTGGACTTGATATAACTGGGTAAAGTGAAGGAGTGATAAGTAAATTTAAGTCTATATCAGTTATATATTCTGAAGTTATAGCTCTAAAGGTTACGTCTCTTATTTTTATAGGTATAGACTTCCTAATATGCCAGTCCGTAAGGAAGGTAGCTGATATGCTAGCCATATAATACTGATCTGTAGTATTCTCGTCATATGGCTCTTCTGCTTCTCCTTGTATGGACACTTCTTCTAGTATTAACCCCTCTGAGTCAAACTTCTCTTTAAGTGCTAACAGATACATGGCAGACAAATCGGTAATCTCTTCCTGTTGTATTGGGTCAAGAGAAACTATATCTAATGAAAAAGAAACTCTAAATTTACCACCAAACTCTTCTGCTGCTGGTTCTGGATTTTTAGATACAAAAACTAATTGCTTTCCGCCAATTTCCGCTTGCTTGGCAAAGCTCAATACACAACCTGTAATTGCAGTATTATTGGCTTGATAAGGCTCAAAGTCAAATGGACCCTGTGATGGCAACGAGTAGTAATAGCTAACTTTTAGATCTGTAGCAGACTGAGGCATCGTGTACAGTATAAGATCATTTGTCTCATCGTCAAAGGTAAATTGATCACTAGAAAGTAAATCTTTTTTTACCCATACGTCTACACTTTTCGGTATAATCCCTAAATCTGGTAAAAATATCCTAATGGAGTCATCAAATATGTCATTTAATGGCACTGACTCTCTCTCAAACAAATCAAAGTAAAAATAAGATGCCGTCACTCGCAAAGATGGCGGTAAGTCTTTAGAAAATGTAACTTTGTACCCGTCTACTAGAGTAAAAGTTATCTTGTCTTTAGAGTAGCTATCTGTACTAGAGCTTTGTTCGTTGTAAATTTTTGAGCCGTCTATATAGACTTCAAGAGTTCCTAGGACTATTGAAGTCTTGCTTAAGTCTAGTACTTTTTCAACACCAGATGTACGTGACTTAAGTAACTCATTTTGCATTCTTTTTGCAATAAAAAAATCTGAACCTGCTTGTAACTGGTTTAACCCATCATATATAACTAAATCAGTCCCACTAGGCCTACTTGTGAATCTTATTGTCCTAGTAGCTTCATCAATCTCGTAATAGCTGTTATCTAACTCGTCGCCGTCTACTTCTAGCGTAAGGTTATCAAAAACTGTTGGCCCTAGATTTTCGTGAAAATATATTTTACCCAATTTTGATGAACTGAAGTTAACATTAAATGGTTCTTTATAAATTAAAGGGTCTACGATAAATGAGTCTGCTGATACAATCTCTATTCCGTATACACCTGGTTTTGCCAAATTTAACCAATTGTAACTAGCCTTAACTAAGGAGCCTGAAGCAGGTGGATTTTGTAGGGTAACTAAACCTTCAATTGGATCAATTTTAAAAACATCAACTTTAGTAGAGTCAACATATACAGAAACTGCATTTACGTCTTTTTCAGATAGTTCAATTACTGATCCATTTGCTCTGGATATACCTATTAAATTTTGATTCCTAAGTTCAAAAAGATAATTATCTCCATCTGCTTGTTCTGAGATATCGTCAATGGAGTGCTTTACAAGATTTGCGCTATCCTCTTTTACCCACTCTACCGCACTTCCTGATACATTAAGAATAGTAAACCTTGAGGAAACAGTACCTACATAATTATCTGCTGATAGTTTATTCTGCTCTGCTGAGCTATTCTTAACGATAATTCCATACTTTGTAGCTTCATCTAACTGAAACTTGTTAGTAATGGTTATTTTTTCATAAACAGGATGGGTACGAAAAGCCCCCTGAAGCTCTCGTATCAGTCTACGCTTAACCGCGTTAGTGAGTTGGTAGTAGATTTTAGTATACCCTAGTTTATTATAGTTTCATCTTTTATATCGCCAACTATATTTTTTCTTTGAAGTGTCTCTATCACCTTAGATACTGCCTCAAGTTGTCTAGACGATAGAGCGTTTCGGACAGATTCTAACCCAATAAGGCTAGAGAGTTGTTCTGCTAAAGAATTTTTCTTAGTTAAGTAAGGGCTTCCTGTAGAGTTATTTCCCTTTTCAAGAATTCCTCTGTTTTTTAAAAGTATAACGGAGTCCTCAAATAATTTAAGGACCCCGCTTGGTACTTTATAGGACTTTGCCGATAGGACGATATAATTAACAGCTTGAGTAAGAGTTTTCTTACTTACCGCTGCGTTTTTTTTTGTGAAGCTAGTTTAGCGGCTTTTTTCTTTGTGACGGGAACTGAGGCTTGAACTTCCATCGCCCCTTCAAAGCCCCCAGTGTCCATGGAAGGTTCAAAGTTTGCGGCAGAACCCATGTATTTGGTGACCTCAGCAATTGGAAGGCCTTTGAACAAATCCTTGACTGTAGATAAGCTCTTGTTGCTGTCGATTCTATCTTGAATGTGCTCACCCTGATTGCGTGCTTGCCCAATTCTATCCTCAACGCCTGGCTGGGATAAGCTGGCACGTTTCGCAAGCTCTTGAGCAATATCAAGTACTAACTGAATCTCTGTGCCGTACTTGCTAGCAAACTTTTGTAACGTCTTTTTATTTGCTACTACAGGTGAATGTCCCTGAAGAAGCTCGTTCATTGCATCTAAACCTTTAGGGTAGAAGTCAGAGTTATGTGACTGCTGACCGTAGATAGAACGAGCCCTTTCCTCTGCTTCTGCTAGAGAAATTGGCTGCCAATCTTCTGGTGGAAGAAGGGCGCCCATGCCAGACTGCTGCCCTAATCTTCCAGTATTGAAATTATGATTATGAATAGCTAATCCAGGTTTGCTTGTTGACGATACACCTGAAGAATCGTCAAGCCCAATAGTATCTTCTACACCTTCTGCCATTAAGCTAGCTAGTTTGGCTAACTCTTTGGCGATTTCATAATTCTTTGACATATGATATGGTCCTTCTACCTGTAAAGTCCTAAAAGTATAATAATAGTAATCAATTATAACAAAGCTCTAAAAAATAATCTCTTCTTCTGCTTCATCTTCGTCTTTATTGAATAAAGTTTTTATTTTATTCAATCGGTTATTTCTGTTTTTTTCACGTTCTATCTCAACTTCATTAGCATCATCTTGATCTTCTAAATCATCATGAGTAGGGGTTATCATAAAAGATTTTGGCTTAGATGGTAAAGTTTTTTCTATCTCATCTTCTTCAACAATATCTTCTTCGTCTTCTGTAAGGTCTAGACCTTCATCATCTTCTTTTTTCTTTGGTCTAAATGTAGAGAATCCTTGATCTTTTTCTTCTCTCTCAAATAGTTTTGGCTCTTCTTTTACTGTTTCTTCATCCAATCCTTCTTCCTTTAGATCAGAAGAATCTACATCATCTGGAAGTAAAAGAGGAGATACTTGTTTCTTTTTGAATAC
>Ga0214917_10002891_pt1 | contig 20469 bp, 14 predicted proteins | sample LL_1208_BB_MetaG_FD_177983 | JGI IMG/M metagenome (GOLD analysis project Ga0214917, IMG submission 177983) | Freshwater microbial communities from Lake Lanier, Atlanta, Georgia, United States - LL_1208_BB | ecosystem: Environmental > Aquatic > Freshwater > Lake | place: USA: Georgia | collected...
AGACCATGTTTTATTATTTGGTCCACCTGGATTAGGTAAAACTACTTTAGCTAATATTATTGCCCATGAAATGGGAGTAAGTATTCGTCAAACTTCAGGACCAGTGTTAGAAAAGCCCGGAGACATTGCGGCTTTGTTAACTAATTTAAAAGAAAATGATGTGCTTTTTATCGATGAAATACATCGTCTCAGTCCGGTTATCGAAGAAGTGCTGTACCCGGCCATGGAGGATTATAAGCTTGATATTATGATAGGTGAGGGACCAGCTGCAAGGAGTATTAAGTTAGATTTGCCGCCATTTACTCTTATTGGTGCAACAACGCGGGCGGGTTCTTTAACATCACCTTTGCGAGATCGTTTCGGTATAGTTCAGCGCCTCGAGTTTTATAGTATTGAGAATCTAGTGAAAATAATTAGTCGTTCGGCACGGTTATTAAAAGTTCCTGCTGACGAACAAGGTACCTTTGAGATAGCAAAACGTTCGCGTGGCACACCGCGCATTGCTAATCGACTCTTAAGAAGAGTCCGAGATTTTGCTGAGGTTAAAGAGAGCGGAAAAATCATGCATACCACAGCTTGTGCAGCTTTAAACTTATTACAAGTTGATGAAGAAGGCTTTGATATTATGGACAGAAAGCTTATTCTGGCCGTTATAGAACGTTTTGCTGGTGGTCCCGTAGGTTTAGAAAGTGTAGCTGCAGCCATTGGTGAAGAAAAGAATACTATTGAGGATGTTTTAGAGCCATATTTAATTCAGCAAGGATTTTTAATCCGCACTCCGCGCGGGAGAATAGCGACTGAAAAATCTTATCAACATTTTGGTATTACTAGCAATGTTTCTTCTTAAGATATCTTGTTTAATAGCATAAGAGCGGTTAATATATTTGCATTATTAGAGGAGTGTTTAAATGAGTGCCCCTACAAGTATTGTTGGATATTTTTTTCAAGCCGGATGGGTGGTTAAATCAGTAATGTTATTGCTGTTGGTTGCATCTATAGTATCATGGGGGCTTATTATCCAAAGGTTGCGGTTTTTTAAACAAAAGTCTGCTGATTATCAAAGTTTTAAACGGCGCTTTTGGGGTAGTACTGACTTAACCAGATTATTTTCTGATGTGGATAGTAATGTTGAAACGCGCTTTGGATTGGCAGCAATTTTTCATGCCGGTTTTAAAGAATTTATACGGTTAAGACAGCAAAGAACACAATCATTAGAAAATATTCAGCGTGTGATGCAGATAAGTTTTAATAAAGAAGCTGAGCTATTGGAACAGCATCTCAGTATATTCGCCTCAATTGGTTCTTTGGCTCCTTACATTGGATTATTCGGTACGGTATGGGGCATTATGACATCATTTCAGGCTTTAGGTCACGCCCAGCAAGCAACTATTGCTATGGTTGCGCCTGGTATAGCAGAGGCTTTAGTTGCTACAGCAATGGGTTTGTTTACAGCAATTCCTGCAGTAATTGCTTACAATCGCTTTAGCCAAAGTTGTGAAACGTTACTTAATCGTTATGCCTTATTCCAAGAAGAGCTAATTGCTCTAATTCATGAGCAATCATGTTGAGAATATTATGAATATACGACACAAAAGAGGTCAGGCAAAAAGACCAATCGCTGAAATAAACGTTGTGCCCTACATTGACGTAATGTTGGTTTTATTAGTTATTTTTATGATAACTGCCCCCATACTTAGTCAAGGCATTCAGGTGCAATTGCCAAAAGTTGCCTCTGAGCAAGTTCCAACAGCTGATAAAGAACCAATTATTGTTTCAGTTGATCAGATGGGAAAAATGTTTTTAAATGTCAGCGACACCCCTGAAGTAGCCATTGAAGCAAGTGCTTTACAGGTCAGGGTTGCTGCCGAACTTGCCTTAGCAAAACAAAATAATGAAAAAATTAATGTGCTGGTAAAAGGTGATGCTGGAGTACCTTATGGTCAAGTCGTAAATGCAATGGGGATATTAAAGCAAGCTGGAGCAGAGCAAGTTGGTTTGATGACTGACAATCAAGAAGAGGGCGCGGCATGATAGATAAATCATACTCCAAATCTTTTACTATTTCTGCTGGACTACATTTTGGATTGTTATTAATTATGCTCTGGAGTCCGAGTAGCAAACAAGCAGTTTTGGAAGCCCATGAACATGCGCAGATGCCAGAGCAAATGGCGGCACCTGCACCAATTCAAGCTGTGAGCGTGGATGCACAAGAAGTAGAAAAAGTGATGCATAAACTTCAGGCACAAAAAGAACAAGCAGCTGCCCGAGAAATTCAACATCAGAAAATGTTAGCAGCGCAAGCCGAGCAGGCTAAGAGAGCTAAATTAGCTGAAATGAAACAGTTACAACAACTGAAACAACAAGCTGAGAACTTAAAAAGACAACAAGAGAAAATGCAACAAGAGTCGAAGAAAATAGCCGCACAACAAGAAAAACAGCTCGCTGAATTAAAAGCTAAGCAGCTTGCGGAGGAGCAACACTTAGAGCAACTAAAAAAAGCCAAAGAAATGGAGCTTGCTAAAGCCAAAGCAGCTCAAGCTAAGGCTGATGCTCAAGCGGCACAACAAAGAATGGCAGGCGAGGTCGACCGGTACAAAGCATTGATTCTTAATGCCATTCGTGACCAGTGGATTTTGCCAGAAAGTGTTGATCCGAGCTTATCTAGCCAATTTGTTATTAGATTAGCACCAACTGGTTCGGTTTTAGAAGTTCATTTATCTAGAAGTAGCGGTGATGTTCTACTCGATCGTTCAGCGCAGGCAGCTATATATAAAGCATCGCCACTACCTGTGCCACATGATGCCAACACTTTTAATATGTTTAGAGAAATTACACTTACAGTGCGTCCTAGTAATTCTAGAGGATAAGATTTATGAAAAAAATATGGTTTATCACTTTGTTAATTGCTAAGTTATCTTTTGCTATAGATTTAGAGTTAACACAAGGCATCAACGCCGCTATTCCTGTTGCAATTGAAGCTAAAAATCAAAATTTGATAGCCAAAGAAATTGCAGCAATAATTAAAAATGATTTTGGTTTTAGTGGTCAATTTCGTATTGTAGAAGCCAATAGTAATTTTGCGCAGCAGCCCTGGGATACCTGGCAACGATTTGGCGCAGATCACGTCATAACTATTGAAGTGAACCCAGGAACTAATGAAAAAAATTTATCGGTAGTTTATCAGCTGCAAGATATTGCTTTACGCGGCCAGGTGAGCAATCAACAGTTGTTTGCTATTAACAGTAATCAAATAAGGGCCTTGAGTCATCATATTGCTGATGAAATTTATAAACAATTAACTGGACAAAGAGGGGTCTTTGCAACCAAGTTAGCGTACATTAAAGTTCAACGTTCTACTAATAATTCTCGTTATAGTCTAGAAGTTGCCGATTTAGATGGCTTTAATCCTCGGCAGTTATTAGTGTCTTCTGAACCAATTATGTCACCATCCTGGTCTCCAGATGGTAGTTCAATTGCATATGTTTCATTTGAGAATCGTAAGCCACAAATCTTTCAGGTTATGGTTGCTACCGGGCAAAGACGTTTAATAACTGATTTTGTCGGCATTAATGGCGCACCAGCTTGGTCTCCAGACGGCAAGCAAATGGCGGTGGTGTTGTCAAAGTCAGGAAGCCCAAAGATATACTTAGTTGATATTGCTACTGGTAGCATGAAACAGCTTACAACCGGCTCAGCTATTGATACTGAGCCACGCTTTAGCCCCGATGGTAATTCAATTGTATTTACATCTGGTCGAGAGGGTAATCCGCAAGTATATAAAATATCGTTGCTGGATGGCAGTGTGCGGCGCTTAACCTATGATGGTAACTATAATGCTAGACCGGCTCTTACTGCTAATCAAGATTTAGTTGTTATTCATAGGCAAGAAGATAAAAGCTTTAATATTGGCGTTCAACATCAAGGATCAAATCAAATTATTCCTATTACACATTCATCAATGGATGAATCGCCAAGTGTTGCTCCAAATGGAAGGCTTGTTGTTTATGCTACCAGTCGCGATCATCAAGGATTACTTGGTATAGCATCTCTTGATGGTAACGTACAAATAAAACTGCCTGCTCGAGATGGTGATGTTCAGGAGCCTGCGTGGTCCCCATTTTTTGGATAGTATTCCTTATAACCATTGATCAGACTTTCGCTTGGAATGCAGCTGGTCACAAATTAATTGCTAATCTCGCCTTTAATTATTGTCAACCGGCAACGCAAATTAAAATTACCAATGAACTCCATGCTTCAAACACAAACCTTGCATCGGCAGCAGTTTGGTTGGATAGCGTACGCTTTAAAAAAAGATATAGGTATTTGCAACCTTATCATTATGTTTCAATACCATATGGGGATAGACATTATTTCCCAAAACAAAAAAATCACGTTAATGCACTAACTGCCCTGAGTAAAGCCAAAAAAATCCTGCTCACAAGTCATGAAAAAGAACGGCGAATTTTAGCGCTAAGAATTATTTTACACGTTGTAGCCGATATTCATCAGCCTTTGCATGCTTGCAATTACTTTTCAAAGACATTTACAGACGGGGATAGGGGTGGAAACTTATATCCAGTGCCAAAAATGAGTGGTTATCAAAATCTACATGCGCTTTGGGATGATGGAGCTGGCGTACTAGCAGAAGAGTTTGCAGAGGGTAACTGTAAAGTTTCACGTTCTAAGCCGCGGCAGTGGATTAAAAACAGCCATATCCTCGCAATTAAATACGCCTACTTTCCGCCCAAAAAAGATTTTCAGCTCTACCAGCAAAATACTCGCAAGATAGCAAAAAAACAAATATACATTGCTGCCTGTCACCTTGCAGCAATGCTCGATGAAATTTATATGCTGTGATTTGGGCAGCAGGTATTATTATTTAGAGTTTGCTTCGCAAACATACCATTATTTTTTAGCCCTAAAACCTTCAAAACTTTATGCACAGGGTTGCGGGGTTTTTTTATCTCTTTTTCAGGTGCGGTTTGTGCCTCTTCAAAAGGTGCATTATGAAGTAAATTCTCAGCCAGTTTTTCGCTCAGGTTTGGTTGTCCTGCAAGTTTAAGCAGAAGTTCTGCTGTTTCTTCTGCTGGAAATTCACTGGGTAATTGTTCATCATGATAGATAGAAACAATGGCTACCAACTGATCAAGGTTGTCTATTAAAGAATGGTATTTTGGAGTATTCAAATAGATAATAAGATCCTCTAGCCAATCTTGGTTATAATGATGGGATATTTGTTCAACAATTATTGCTACTGTCTCAGAATTTTGGTGCGCAGCAGAGATTATTTCCACTACAGCAGGATTAATAGAATTAAGCTGTCGAGCTCTAATATTATTGAAATTTATGACTTGCATAATTTCTTCTTCTGTTGTAACGCCCTGCATATCGCGAATTACTGAGTCTATTTCAGAACTATTTTCAAGTGCTCTGATAATATTTTCAAAATTAAAGTCCTGGTTAGATATTAGTAAAGACATGAGGTTAAAAATATTATTGATATGTTGGGCTTGTCCATCTGCCTTGAAATATTTTGTAAACATTGATAAAACCATTAATTTAGCTGAGTCGGTTATGTTATCTTGTGACCATATTTTTTGTAGAAGTGTTATTAACTCTTTGATGGCATCTAGATTATTATGATTTTGTAAAAAATCTTTTAAGTGCGGTGCAAAAATATCGCTTTTAAGAATATTGGTTATTTTTAAAAAATTTTCATCAGTCAGTAGGTTTTTAAGGATAAAGTCGCATAATTCCTTATTACTCGACCATATTGCAATTAAAGGCTGATAGTGTTGTTCTAGCGTAAGCATTGATTGATATGCTAAATGTGCACTATAGAATAATGCCCCAAGGATTAAGCCGACACCTATTATCGATAAAACTGTCAGCATAGTGCACAGCGCGATAGAATTAATCCCAAGTGATAACCATAGGCTCAACATGAAGTTTGGGTACATTGATAAGGCGACCGTATAAACTTCACCAATAATGATTGAACTTATCACTGAGGTCATTAACCAATTATATATACTCCAATCTTTTTTCCAGATTAAAAACCAAGATTTGTTTGTAGAGTTACTGTCTTGCAGATTATGTTGCATGTTTTTTCCTTAAGGAGTTATTTTTTCCATTTACAAGCCAACATAAAGTATAATGCAGCTATTTAAGTCAATCAAGGCAAGCAGTGGCGCAAAAAATTAAGATATAATGCTCGCCATATGTATACTATGCAATTTCATCTTGTGCAGAGGGATTTTTTTATGTTCAATTATGTCTTATGTAATAACTCTGAGCATTATATTTTCCTTACTCATGAGATTAATAATGATCTGATTATCAAAGCTTGCACACTATAAAACATCTGCTACCCATTTCGCAAGCTCTTTACCAATCGTGAGTTTACCATTTACCAGAGCAGTAAGATTTGTTTGAGTGATATTCAATTTTTTAGCAAACTCAATCTTACTTAACCCTTTTCTGTACCTCTATTGAGATGCACTGAGTATCATACTTAATTTTATTATGTTCCATGACATCTCTTGGAACTACATAAAGCCCCATCTTTGTATATTTTGTCAACATCATCAGTATGGTGCTTTTTCATGAGTGCTTATATAATATATCTCAGTTTTTTATCGATAATTTCCCAGCCACATACAAAGGTTGGTCCCTTACAGCTTACCGTAATTTTTACAGCCACCACTCTGTTGTCATATATCCTGATCGAATAATAACACTGCCACGTCAAAATAAGCCTATTCTTAAAAAAATAACAGCTAATATTTACAAATTACCTTAAGAATAAAATTGCACTTCATTTGAGGCTTTTACGAATTGTCGGCCTAGAATTGTTATCTATAGAAACATTTTGAGCATCAAGAACTTTTTTAAGTTCCCCTTGATGTAATGGGCCTAGATGTTTTTGCTCAAGACTTCTGTGTGGATCCTCTAGGCAAGCAATTAAATCCTCAACAGCAGCAAACTTTTCATCCCTTGAGTATGCTCCAAATAGTCTGGACAACCATCCGAAGAAACTTATATATTGCTTTGTAGAAAGATTAAATCTATTTTTTTTATAATTATTTAAATTTAAAGTAAGAAGTTCTTTACGTAATTCTTGGGAAATTTGGGCACCTGTTTGTTTTTTTTTGTACAATTGTTCTATATATGCTGTGAAATGTTCATTTGATAGTTTTTCTTTGAGGTTTTTAAGATCCTTATTATGATAAGTTTCATCATTATCTAAGAAATTATTATTATTTTCTATCATTGAATGTAAAATCTTGAATAATTCATTTTGATCATCTGATTCTAAAATAGTATACAAGTCTAAAAAACCTTCTGATCCGATAAAAATTTGAGCAAGTTTATCTTTATAAAGATTGAAAAATTTATTTTTATTCTCTATTTCTAGGTTTTGATATGTATTTATAATGCCCGCAATACTAGTCATAATATCTTTTCTTTCTAATTGAGCAAATAACTTTTCTTTATGTTCCTCGACTGATAGTTTTTGATAGATTGTTGAAAAATTTTCCAATGAATCAATGAATTCTTTTTCACGATTCGTGTCTCTCCATTGTTTTTGTTCAAAAAAATTGAATAGTTTTTTTTTATCTTCTTCTGCCAGTATTTGATATAAGTCTGTAAAATCACTCGCAGTATAAATTATATCAAACCATGTATCTTGAAAAACTTGCAAGAGTTGCTGTTTTTTTTCCCCTTTTAGGTCTTGAAAGAGTTTCATAAAGAGGCTATGGTTTTCTATAGAAATATTTTCTAAAATTATATTTAATTTAGTTGGGCGGAATAAATTTAAAAAACCTTCGACACTAAAAAAGTAACTAAGATTTTTTTTGATGTGTGGCAGTATCGCCGATAAAGTATTATCTGGTGTATCGAATATATATTCAATTAAAAAATTTTCTGCTAATACTCTCTCTAAACTTGTTACTAGTGGTTGATTGCAAGCAAGTAATGTAGATAAATCTTCTTGTTTAAAGTAGTTTAGTACTTTAGCATCTGATGCTCTTTGGATAGTTATGGGGCTTGAAAAAGAAGCGATTATACGAGCATCAAGGTTTAAATGATGGTCGTATCCTGTATAGCTATCATCATCTAAGCTCTTTATTAGACTAGATGAAAGTTGCCTTAGGTTTTTTTCCGCTTTTTCTAGGTGGGTACTAAACTCTTGCTCAGATAGGGATATTTGAATCAATATGTTTTCCTTACCTTGGATTGCTCTCTCAAGTTCTTCTCTGCGGGTTCCAATACAGGTTGCTATGTTTTGAGTAGCATTAGTATTTAAATTTTCATTAGAACATAAATCAAATAATAGTTTAATTTCATTATGAATATCCTCTGGTACACGTGTATAACCTTCCATGAAAGAGTGACTTGTTTGATTTTCAATCCAGTATAAATTTTCTAATGAGAGTTTTCCGCCTTGAGGAAACTTTTCACTAAAAATGCTCGCAAATAGTGGTGTGTGATAAATTTCATCAATGGCAGTAGATAATTCTGGAGGGATGTTTGATTTAGGGTAGAGCAAACATGACCCTATGTCTTTAGGAAAAAAATTTGTTGTATCATCGAATAAACTTTTGTCTAAAGGGCAATCGCCTGGAAAAAAAACATAGTTATCTGGGTCTGTTGAAGATTCATATTTGATGATGGTTGGTTCGGTATAATGCTTATTTACAATTTCTTTATTTTGAAGCAGATCCATAGATTGCCGCATAAATATCACTTTGAATTTGGCTTTTTGTCCGCTGTTGGTAACTGCCTTTACTTCATTTTTATGCCTATTTAGGAAATAGAGTTGTTCATTATAAAAAACATAGCCAATATTTATTTCTTCAGGCAAATTAGCAATCGATGGTTCGGTGTCTTTAATTAAGACGCATTGCTCTAAATCTTGGTAATATTGCATAAAACTAATTATAGCGGGATAAGCTCCTCCGGCCGCGTTATCTTGTTTCCCAGTACCGCCATGAGCGTCATAGAGCTTAAGTTGTCTGACTAATAAATTAAGCTGCCCTAGTAGATTGGATTTATTTGTAAGCAATGAATCATATTGTTTATAAGCGTCACAGAGTTCTTGTGTGGCTTGTGAATGTTCAAAAAGTGCTTGAATTTCAGAATCTGAGAACTCTGCATGTTCGCCAACACTATTCTCAACATTTCCTACGTATGGACAATAATGTTTGTCCGTTGGTGATTGGATATATTCAGCAAGATAGCGCACTGGCGCTAGGAAACCTGGTTTTAAATAAATGTGTGATCTAAGCACTTTAGAAAGGTCCAGTTCTGTCAAATTTCCATACGTTTCATTGTTAGTTGCATTTTCAGTTGCGATGCCTGGCATGAGTAATGTGATAGCAGCTGCGTCTGTATCTTTAGCAATTGTTTCTGCAATAGTTATGAGTTTCTTAGTAACTACATTATCGGGGATTGCAACATAGTCAAGACAAGTGCCTTGTACTAACTTATAGTTATCATCAAGAAACTTCAATAAGGCCATATTTTGCTCGCCTCTGCTTCGAGTTTCATTAATAATGGTTTTTAGTTTATCGTAAACATGTTCTTTGTATTTTCCATATAGTTCTTCCCACCACATTTTTGACATATCCTTGTCTTGTTCACCACCGACAAGTCTTATAGTTTGGACTGCATCTGGAGGCCTAATATTACCATCTTCGATAAATGGAGAGGCATTGTCCTGGAGAAATGACAAGTTAAATAAAGGTAGAGCTTGCTCCTTTAGAAATTTACTAGCAGAAGCTTTTATCTTATTTAAATTTTTCAGTGTATATTCTTCAGTTTGATTAAAAATGTCAATATTAACTTTAACTTTATCGTTATCAATCGATACGCCCTTGGAAATAAACGTTCTATCTTTGTTGATTTTGTAGAGTTTTTCTTCAAAAGAATCATACCAAAAAACTTCGGGATTACTAACGTCATAATTATGAAGAACGCGAATTGGAAAGCTTGTAATGTCCTGTCCTGCTACAATGACACTTGTGCCTTCGAGTTCGGCTATGGTCCATTCTGACCAGCTGTTATCTGCGTTTTTAAATTGAACATGCATAGGTTTTCCTTATAATCCCACATATTTAATTATACATTATTAAACAGCTTTTGGCAACAAATAGGCAAAAATAGAATCATCTAGTATTAAAAATATCTTCAGAACATTAGCGAGGCCGTTAAGTAATAAAGCAGTGAATTTTACTCATGCGCAGATTGGTTATTGAAAGCCATCTACATTAGATACTTAGTAGTGGATTTTCAGGTGTTTTTTTATTGGTATGGTAAAAATAGCCTGTCGATGAAGTAACGAGCACGAGCGCAATAATTAAACTAAGATAACAATTGATGGCAAATAGTGGCACTAAGCTGTTAACTAAAAATAATAATCCTAGCACTAAAATATTCCCTAAACCCAAATTAATTAAGAATTTTTGTGATAAAAACTCCTGTTTTGGCGGCAATATTTCTTCTTCCGGGATGAAAAAGTTGGGGGTACTTTTTCTTTTAGGTGAAAGAATAATAGAGCGTGCTAAAAAGTTGGTTTCATCCATTGACATGGAAGCTAGGCCAATTTTTTCTTGTTGTCGTTCTCGTTCTTCTTGCTCAAAACTGTCGCTGCTAATGATCGAGTTAACGGTGGTTATAGATTTTTGAATAGATTGTATAATGGCGGATAAATCATCTAACATCGGTTGCAAAATACGTTTTTGCTCTCTTTGAAGGCTCATATCATAAAGCATATGACTTTCGACATCATTAAATCTATTGCTTAAGTCGCTGTAGAATGCAAAAGTGTTATTCAAGGTATCTAGTAATTTTTTTTTGAAATTTTTGTTAAGAAGAAGAGCTCTATTTTCTGAAACTTGAAACGAGGCAATATCAATTTCAATAGTATTAAGGCGCATTTTATTATGATAAGACAGCAGCATATCAAGGCTGGTATGAAAAGAACTTTCGACATTTAGAAATTTTGATAAAGACCAATTGTAATAGTGATCATCTGTTTGTGAAGCTGCATCATTTAAAATATCATTGCGTTGTTTTTTGTCGTGAGTGGTGTTTTGTAAATCATATAACGAGTTTTCTGATTCTATGTGTTCAATTTTTTTGGGACGAGTGTCTCGAAAAACTGTAAAGCTTTCCATGACGAGGAGGGTAAGGGGGATAAAATGTGTAGCCGTTTTACGGTAGGTGATTTTTTGCTCGCAATGGTGTATTTTAAGGTTGCCAATAATTATTTTCTCAAATTTGTCGAGAAAATTCTGATTGAAGGTTAATAACTGATAAGCAAATTGGATGTGAGCTTCACAACCGCTATTAATCATTTGTTGCCCAATCATTTTTCTTTTTTGGGGAGTTTGATGGGCAAATAAATTTAGAACATCAATCAAAGTACGTGCAGTGGGATTAGTAAATTTTGGGTTAAATTTTTCTTGTAATTGATGAAAATAATTATATAGATCATGGTTTTGCATTAACATTTCGCCCATAATCATGATTTGTCCAACTAATTTTTCAGCAGCATTTTCATGTTTATAAATTAATTCAAGTAATTTGTTAGCCATAATTCTAATGGCTGAGTGAGTGTGTTTGCTAATGTCAACAAGATTGATTTCATGCAAACTATCGTATTCAAAGGCATTTTGAAGGCTTTTTATTAGTAGTTCAATGCTGTAGAGTGCCTGTTGTAAAGTTTTTTTCGAGTCATCGATAGTTTGTAAATAACTAAACTGTGAGGGATTAAGTAACTCATTTAGAAACATGCTGGCACGATGACAAACACTAACACATTCATCTAAGGATAATGGTATGCCAGTATCAGGGTTTACAGGATGTTGTAAATTCCATAGTAAGTTGGCTAAGGCCGAAAGAATAAATCTAGGTGCTTTTAGGTGATTAAGGTAATTATAAGCATTAAATAATGCTTGTATTTGTAACCAAATTCGGGAATACTTTTTAAATTTATCATAATAGATACTTACTGGTAAGCCAGTTTTAAGAAATAAAAATATTGCTTGCCGATGTGCATCAATTTTATTGGCAATTACACCATTTTGTTGCAAAGATAAACTCATGCGATAAAAGGGGAGGGCAGCATAGTAAAACTCTTCGTTTATTTCTTTGGATTTATGTACATTAACACCAAAGTAATCAATTATGTTTGGACAGAGTTTCTGAATCATTTCATAAAATTTTTTAATAGCGAGCTCTTCTTGTGACAATTCATTTAATTCTTTGGTAGCTGATATGGAAAAAGAGGCAAGGTGAGTTTCACACTCTTCAACAAATCTTTTTCTTTTGTAGCGTGCTTCGCTTAATTCTGAATTAATTGCTTGGTAAGCAAGAGCAATACCTTGAATAGCTGCGCTTATTGCTGCTGCTTGAACTGAGGAATTGCTAAGAACACCATTAAATAAACCCTCTGCTTGATGAATTAGATCCAAATTACTCATCGCATTGTGCTTAATTTTATCTGCTAAGTCATCGCCTTGAGAGTGGTTTTTTTTAGCATTAAAAATAGCGCAACGCAAAGATATTTCTGCAGAGTGATTTATGTTCATCATTGTTCCAAATGCTCGATTAGTGCTTTTAAGAAGCGAGTAGCTTCACCACCAGTTAGCGGGCGATGATCAAAAGTAAGTGAGATAGGTACTTTGGTGTGTACAGCAATTTCACCTTGATAAGCTACTACTGCATCAAAGACCCGCCCAACAGCAATAATGGCAACCATTGGAGGCACAATAATTGGATTAGCAAATTTGCCGGCAAAACGACCAAAATTGGAAAGAATAATAGTTGCATCTTTAAAATTTTCTGGGGGTAAACTGCGCTCTAATACGCCTTGTTTACTGGAGTTTATTGCTTGACGCAGTCTAAGAGCGTCGAGGTGGTTAGCATTTTTGATAACCGGAACAAATAAGCCTTCATTACTATCAACGGCTAAACCAAGATTAACATGATTAAAAATTTGTTTTTCTTCATGCTTAAACCAAGCATTTAAGCCTGGTTCCTGCTTACAAGCATAACAAATAGCTTGAATGAGGCGCACGGTGATATCATAAGGTTTTTGCCAATGATTAATATCGGCCTCATCAAAAATTGAAACTGGCACAATTTCCTGATGAGATAACTGCATGGTTTTCATCATTTGCCGGCGTACGCCAATAAGAGTTTCTCTGGAACAATCGGTTTTTTTGGCATGACTAAGCACATCATTAGCGGTAATTACGCCGAATTGACCAGAGCCAACAATGTCATTTAAATTGACATTATACTCTAAGGCAAGTTTTTTGACCGTAAATGTCGCCTTTGGTAATTCAGGTTGCCTATTAGTAAGGTTGATATGTTGTAAAGCTATATCTGGGTGCTCTTCCAGTTGCCCAACTATTGAGGATGAGGCGTGATTGAACTCAACCAATGGTTTACCAGTTTTAATAATGGCGCCAACTTGGCCATAAAGTTTAGTGATAGTGCCATCTTGTGGCGCCGGAACATCCACTACTGCTTTGGCTGTTTCCATAGCAACGAGCGGCTGATCTTTTTTAACTGTATCGCCTTCTTTAATAAACCATTCGTTAATTTCTGCTTCTGGTAAACCTTCGCCGAGATCTGGTAAATAAAAAATTGTCATTTTATCTCCATGGTGTAATAAACTGCGGATTTAATTCGTGTGACGCTTGGGATATAAAATTTTTCCAATTGGAAATACGGCATAACGGTGTCATAACCAGTGACTCTTTGTACCGGGGCTTTGAGCATTGCAAAACAATTTTCCATAATTTGTGCCATAATTTCTGCTGCCATACCGCAAGTTTTGGCTGCCTCATGAATAATTACGCAGCGGCCAGTTTTTGTAATAGAGTGAGCAATAGTTGCAAAATCTAATGGCTTAATGCTGGCAACATCAATAACCTCACATGAAATACCCTCTTCATGTAACTGATTAGCTGCTTGCAAAGTTTCCGTGATAGATGCCCCAAAGCTTATCAAACTAATATCATGTCCTGACTTTAGTTGAAAGCATTTTCCAAGTTCTAAAGCTTGACCATCGTCAGCAACTTCTTCACGATACAAGCGATAAATTCTACTTGGCTCTAAAAAAATAACCGGATCAGGATTTCTAATCGCGGCTAACAGAAGACCGTAGGCGCGTGCTGGCGAAGAAGGTATAACCACCTGGAGACCAGGAATATGGGCAAATAGTGCTTCAGTACTTTCACAATGGTGTTCAGGAGCGCGAATACCACCCCCCATTGGTGCTCTGTAGACAAGAGGGCAGGTAATACGCCCGCGAGTTCGATTTCTAAATCTTGCGGCATGGGAAATGATTTGGTTTAAGCCAGGGTACATAAAGCCCATAAATTGAAATTCGGCCACCGGCCTTAGCCCCTGGGATGCCATGCCAATTGCCAATCCCGCAATCATTGATTCAGCCAATGGAGTATCAAATACTCTTTTTTCTCCAAAGCGAGCTTGGAGTGTATCTGTAGCACGAAATACGCCACCGTTGAGCCCAACATCTTCTCCGAAGACTATCACTGTTTCATCATGTTGCAGTTCATAAGCCAGAGCTTGGTTAACTGCTTCAATTAAATTAATCATTGGCACGGTAAAACTCCTCTAATGCTTCGGCTCGTTGTTCTATTAGGTAATCGGGTAGAGTTGCAAAATGAAAATCAAAAGCTTGTTCTATAGTAGGTAATTTGCGTCCTAAATATAGATTTACTTGCTCTTCAATCTCTTGAGTGCAGTCATTAGTGATTTGGTTAATATCATTGTTAGTGAGAATGTTTTCCTGCAACAAATATGTTTTTAAGCGTTCTAAAGGAGTAAATTTTTTTGCTTCTTCGGTTTGATTTTTGGGCTGATAACGAGAAGCATCATCAGCTGTGGTATGATCAGATAGTCGATAGGTTATGGCCTCAATCAAAGTTGGTCCCAAGTTATCACGTGCTTTACTTATGGCTTCTTGTAATACATGGTGCAGGGCAAAAACATCATTACCATCAACCTGCACTCCTTGAAAACCAGCTGCTATAGCTTTTTGGGCGAGTGTCTCGCAGTGCGTTTGTTGTTCTAATGGAACAGATATCGCCCACTTATTGTTTAAGATAACAAAGACAATCGGCAAGTTCCAAGCTCCGGCAACGTTTAATGCTTCATAAAAGTCGCCCTCTGAGGTACCGCCATCGCCAATTGTACACAGAGCAATATTACTAGTTTTTTTGTACTTCAGTGCTTGGGCAATGCCTGCAGCATGTAGGCATTGCGAGGCAATTGGCACGCAAAAAGGGAAATCATGAGCTTGAAAGGAATAAGTCATGCTTGTTTCATCACCACCCCAAAACGTTAAAATATCGGCTAATCTTACCTTGCGTTGATATAGCGCGGCGTAGTCTCGATAGTAAGGAACAAAAACATCATCTTTGTCGAGAGTCATTCCTATTGCAGCCCCAACTGCTTCTTGACCATTTATTGGGGCATAAGTGCCCATTTTTCCGGTTCTTTGTAAAGCAATAGCTTTTTTATCAAATATGTTTGTTAGTGTCATAATGCGGAAATACTTAATAATATCTGTATCTTTTAGTTCTGGAGCAGAAGAACTTAGTTCACCATCTTGATTGAGGTACTGATAAAATGGAATTTGAAACTGGGTTTTAATAATCATCTTGACCTCGATAGGTATTAAATATTTTACTAGGATAACTGTGTTTTTAGTTAAAAACTAGAAGAAGCTTAAATATTTTGACTAATGGCGAGTAAGGGTTGATACATTAGCCAAATCATACATCCTGCTAGCGAAGAAATTACTAAAAGGAGCACTGGTTGTAAATATAATTCTACTTTTTGCAGCGATAAATCAATTTCATAACTAAAGTAGGCAGTTATTTTAGCAAAAACCACCTGACTTTGAGGAGATTTTTTCAGCAAAGGCAGATATTGTTGCATAATAAGCGGTGCATCAATAAAACATTCTTCAATGCTGGCCCCGAGGCGCAATAAGCGCTGAATTTTTTTAATCCAGGGTGCTTGATGTAAATGGGGAAAATTATCAGCTATAATCGCAAGAGCAGTTAACCAACTGATACTGGCTTGTAAACAAATTTCCATAGTTGATGTCCATAGCCACCAATCATATTGTTGTTTAATCGAAAGCTGATTAATAATGCTCTGATAAAATATCAACCCACATATTAAAATTAAGAACAATACTGGAAAGAAACGTTTAATCTGGGTGATTTTTATTAGCATACCTGGGATTGGTACACTTAGCTGGTTCATCAAATCTAGATATTGAGGTAATAAATGTTGGTAAAAAAATACTAGCAATAAAATCATGAGTAATATTAAGAGCGCCGGATAACTTAATTGTTGCTGAATTTTTTGTTTGAAATTCTGCATTCTGCGCTCATGACTAAATAATAACTGCATAACTTCAAAAAAACGGCCACTATCGTTGGCAATGTTTAAAAAAGCTAAGGTTAAAGATGAAAAATAGCGCTGATAAGCTTTAAAACACTCATGAAGAGGAGTTCCTTTGCATAATTGAGAATAAATAGCCTTTAACACTGGCAACGGTAAGCACGGCTTAGGAGCATTAATAAGCACTTCAAAACTTTGTAGAAGTGATAAGCCCATCTCTTGTAGTAAAATTAGTTGCTCAAATAAAGCATTGGTCTTTTTTTTCATTTGCACAGCTCAGAATAGTTAATAATTCCAGCCTCAAATAGTTTAAATAGCTGTTCTTCGAAGGACTGTATCACCTTAGGTGTACTCACATCCATTTCTAATAACTCAAACACAGCCATTCGTGCCCCAGTTACATTTTTGACTAGTTTCTGGGCGATTATCAAATGGATACTTTCTTTAATATTGTAAGGACTTATTCCTAAGTAATTTAGTCTATCGATACTACTTAAACAGTTAGGGGAATGAATACTGCTTAATACCAAATGTCCGGTTTGCGATGCCTCTAAAGCAAGGGCGGCTGTTTCCTGATCTCTTATTTCTCCAATTAGAATAATATCGGGGTCTTGGCGCAAAACAGTCCTTAGTGTAGTAGATAAATTAAAACCCTGGTTGGGCACTAATTCTACTTGATTGATTTTGGAACAGGGAATTTCAATCGGATCTTCGATACTAACAATGTTCTTAGTTTCATCGCTGAGATAATTTAAAGCCGTATATAAAGTGGTGGTTTTACCACTGCCTGTTGGGCCATTAACAAGAATTAAACCTTGCTGGTACTGTAAATGTTTAGTAAAAATTAATGCTTGTTGTTCACTCATGCCAATGTCACCCCAAGAAGCATTTTCAAACGGGTGTTGTAATAAGCGTACTACTAATTTTTCACCGTATAAGACCGGGCAGGTGCTCAATCGACAAGGCACACTTTTGTTAAGCTGCTGATGATGCCACACCCATTGCCCGTCTTGAGGTTTTTTTTGTTCAGTGATATTAAGCTGAGCCATCACCTTAAATCGTTGGTAAATTTTTTTGAGTATAATTGTAGGAATTTTTACATATTTCTGTAATTTTCCCTCCGCACGAATCCGCAACAGTAGCTCTTGATAATCAGGCTCAAAATGTAGATCGGATACTTTTAACTGAATACAGTCATCTAAAAGAGTATCCATAGCAAGCAATACATCCTGATGTAAAGGTTGGTGAGGCATTTATGCTCCTTTTTAATGCCAAAAAACAGCCGATTATACCACAAACTAGGGATTTAAACAGTAATGCAAATCAGTGAAATTCTTTGCAGTCATTAATGGCTAGTCATGAAGCAGGCGAGAACAAAGAAATCATGAATTCAGGTGCGAAATGACCGCGATTGATTACTAACATCAATGCCTTGATCTTTGGCTAAATCTTCAATATGCTGATTACTATTATCGTATGAGTAATTAGCGTTGGGATTTTCTGTAAGAAAAATGTTTAATTTGTCGGTTTCACCTGAGTTTAATAATTTTAAAGCATGAAGGTATTCTCCATCATTTTTAGTATCTAATTTGCTAGTGGTAATAAATAAACTTAGGAAACAATTAAGTATTGAGACGATAATATTATAAATATCGGTAAGAATATACTTATCACCCGACCAATAGGCATCTATTTGTGGGTTGAGTACGCCACGACCTTCCCACCAAGCAATAATGTTACCAACATAATAAGTTGGCGAAAAACTTGGTAGCCAAATAGTGTAGTTAGCAGCTTGACCGGCATCTGAGTCATAATTATAGGATTGTTTAGTGCGTAGTAAATACTTGTATGCATCGTAGTATGCTTTAGTTTTTTGTAAGCTTATGAAACGTTTATCGATTTCATCATCTGACAATGGTTCGAATACCAATACGCCAACTGTATCTTGCAATTTTCTGATATTTTCTTCTTGAAATTGTTTAAATTGTTCTTTGTATTTATCTTTTTGGTTTGATTGTAGCAACTCAATATAGCTAGATTTTGCATTTTCCCAATTAGTAAGCATAGTATTAAATCCCTCCCCCCATAGCTTTTCTTTTTTGACCGAAGAAAGGTAATAAATTTCTTGTAATTTTTCAGAAAACAATGCAAAAATATTGTCGTTATATCTATCGTACAGGCTAAGTATTTTTTCATTATGTTGATGCTTGGCAATTGCTTTTTCAGCATTATGAGTACGAAAATTTATTGCAGTTTCTTTCGTAATGTCAAGCACTCGCACATAAGCGCCTTCGCGACCATTACGCGCTGAACGTCCTTTAATTTGTTGCTCTTCATCAAGAGAGGGGATATAGGTTGTCATGGTCAGTAAATTACTAGAATTTATGTTTATCCCGCGAGCGCATCTTGGCGTAACCAAAGTGATTTTTCCTGGATTACATGCAGCCGCAATTTTTTTATTCATATCTTCTTTTGTGGTTACGGCATCTATTGTGTCTAATTCATCAACATCAGACAATGCTGTTTTAAAATAATCTAACTCCGTATCATTTTTGCAAAAAATTAATACTGGTTGGGCATCATCTTTAGACTTGGTAATTATTTTTTTTATCATTTGAATTTGCTTGGTGAAGCCTTTGGTTAAAATGGTCGCCTTATCCTCTAGGCAAGATTTTTGATGGCGCGGAATAATGGTGAATTCATATTCTGGTTCTATTTCCATACTAGCATCTTGAACTGGAGCTTCTGCGCCAGTGGTCCCAGATATACCAAAAACTTTATCATATTTTTGTAAAAAAGTAATAGATTGAGTGCTGCGTTGAATAGTACTTTCAGGCTCAATAATAAAGTTAAACTTAGGTTTTTTATCATTTTCAATTATCGCTAAAAACTGTTGCATTCCATTCGAGAACGATGAAGAGTTCTGAATTACCGAACTATTAAGGACTTGTATTTTTCTACCATATACGGTATTGCCTAAGCTGTCTATGCTTGAGCACAATTTAGTTTCATCATCTGGAGTTACTAAATAATGTGTTCCTGACACCTTAGTCAAAGAATCTCTCGCAGTGTCTAATAAAAGGTCTATTCTACTATCATCAAGTAACAGTTTCTGAATTTGATGTCTTAAGTTTTCGGAAGTAGTTGTTAAGAGATGTTCTTTAAAAGATTCATTTCGACCATAAGTCTTAACATAATTTAGAATTATTTTTAATAACCAAGTCGGTGTTTCTTCAGATGTGAGAGTCGCATAATTGTACGGCTCCGAGCTATTTAAGATTTGATCACATTCATCCATAACAAGACATTTTTTGTGAACTAGGTCAAGGTAGTCGCCGGGTGAGCCTATAAAGTCACTTTGGTTTCTGAGTAATGCTAGAGTGATAGGATCTGTAACGTTTATAGCTCCCATTGAACCACTTGCTTTAACGTACATATCACTAGGGGTGTTAAATGATATGAAACTATTTGGAATACCCAGGCTATCAAAAAAAGTGCGATAATCGAGATATTCTCTCTCTGCTAAATCTACGCCTGTTACTAAATCACAAGTTTTTCCTAGTAATGCCTGTACTGCAGTGTAAACTGCAAGAATTCTTGATTTTCCCTCTCCGGTGGCAAATTCATTGAGTAGTCTTTTACTTGTGTTTTTCAATGCGGCATAAAGAGCCATTACTTGAGTGGTGTTCAATTCTTGGCTAATAACTGAGTTATTATTGGCATGATCTTTTTGCGATGAGCTCCTGGCTAAGTACTCTATTACCACAGGGAGGATTTCGTCGATGTCCTTAGATTCCAACGACGTATTTAACTGTGCTTTAAGTTCTTCTGAAGAGGATTTTGAGCATTCAATTAATTTATTTTTTAGGTTCAGTCCAATTGCAGTAGTAAATAGCTCTTCTGTTTTATTGCCTCTGAATTTAAACAGAGAACTTTGCTCAAGAAATTCACGAATATTAAATGGATTTTTCCTAGGGCCAAATGGCTGTTTTTGAAAATTATCATATT
>Ga0214917_10002892_pt1 | contig 20467 bp, 13 predicted proteins | sample LL_1208_BB_MetaG_FD_177983 | JGI IMG/M metagenome (GOLD analysis project Ga0214917, IMG submission 177983) | Freshwater microbial communities from Lake Lanier, Atlanta, Georgia, United States - LL_1208_BB | ecosystem: Environmental > Aquatic > Freshwater > Lake | place: USA: Georgia | collected...
CTCAAAAGAAAGAATTGTTGGAACACATATTAGACCAATGGGTGAATGGGGTGTTTACTCTGATGGATGGGATAGATTATTTAGCATACAAGGTGGAAGTGGTAATGTTCGTGTAAAAGGAAACATGTATGTTAATAATATTTGTAATAAAGATGGATCAAAATGTTTGTTTTAAAATAATTTAATAATTTCTTTCTATTATTTAATTATTATGGGTAATACTTTTTCAAGTAGTTCAGATGAACCTAAAATTATAAGAGGAGAAATAGGTCCTACGGGATTACAGGGTCCCCAAGGTGAACGTGGGGAGATTGGTCCTAGAGGGGAACGTGGTGAAATGGGTCCTCGCGGAGAACGCGGTGAAATGGGTCCTATTGGTAACCCTTTTACTTATAATGATTTTACACAATCCCAATTAGCTAGTTTAGTCGGACCACGTGGAGAACGCGGAGAAGTGGGTCCTCGTGGTGAACGCGGAGAGATGGGTCCTCGTGGTGAACGCGGAGAGATGGGTCCTATCGGTAAACCTTTTATGTATAACGATTTTACAGAATCACAATTAGCTAATTTAGTCGGTCCTAGAGGAGAACGTGGAGAAGTTGGTCCTATTGGCCCTAAAGGTGATAAAGGAGACACTGGATTAACTGGATTAACTGGGTTACAGGGTCCTCAAGGTCCTAAAGGAGATAAAGGAGATGTTGGGCTTATTGGACCTAAAGGAGAAATGGGTCCTCCTTTCGATCCTTCAAAGATGAGTTTTAAAAACTTAGATGTACAATTTGACGGTATACAAGATTCTCAATCTATCTTGAAACTATATGGTATCAATACTCCAACTTCTAATTACTATCTTATGAAGGGAGGACATGGGAATAATGATAATATAAGTATCAACGCTTTGGGAGATATTGAAACAAGAGGAAGCATAAAAGCTGGTTCAATTTATCCAACAGAATTAGTGAAGTCGCAACCAGGTCGTAATTTATATTTACAGTCTGATGGAGGATCAGCAAATTTAATATCAGGAAATAATGCGTATTCACAAGTGTTGGCAAGAAAAGAAGATGGTAGTAATGGAGCGAACTTGATTGTAGCACCAGGATATATATCAATGAACAATGTTAATAATGTGGATGTAAATGGAAGATTAAACTTACAGGGAGGAAGATCAGCACATAATCCAGGAAATTATGGAACTCATTTTCCATGGACAGATGGATGGAACTATATCAGAGGAGATACAGAGATGAGAGGAAATGTTGTCAATGTTGGTAATTTAGATATTGGAGGAAATGCTATAGTACAAAATGATACATATACAAAATATATTGACATGGGATTCAAGGATGGAGAAAGAGAACCAAACGCAGGTAAGATAGGATATGGTATATTCGATACAGAGGCGTTAGCGATTGTTGGTAAAGGAAAGCCAGGTCAATCAAGAAAAATTCATATGTGGGATGATGTTATTGTAGATAGAAATGTAGATTTAAGAGGTAATATGAATATAAAAGATGCTGGACGTATTAATTTTAATTGGGATTCAGATGTATCTTCTATTGGCTTGAAAGATTATGGAGGAAATAGAAAAGATTTAGTTGTAAACTATGGTGATGATGAAAATGACAGAGTCCGTTTTGTACACAAACATTGGGATGGTACAGAAACAGAAAAGATGAGTATGGATAGATATAATATTTATGCTCCAAGTAAGATTATGGCTACAAACAATTCAGCTGACGATTTTGTGGCATCAGCAATTCAAGTTGGACCTGATAATGATCCTGGAAAAGATTCAAATATATATTCAATCAACTTTGGAGGTGGTGAAGGAAAGAGTTACATAGGTATGGGGTTGTTAAATAATTCAAGAAAGTTTCATAATGATACCACACAGAGAATTGTTGGAACACATATTAGACCAATGGGTGAATGGGGTGTTTACTCTGATGGATGGGATAGATTATTTAGCATACAAGGTGGAAGTGGTAATGTAAAAGTAAAAGGAAATTTGAATGTTGGAGGTCAAATCACATCTAAAAAAGTCTGTAGAGATGCTGATTCAGGATGGAATACTGAAGGTGGAGGTAATACAATCTTTTTGGATAGACATAATGTTCAATGTAATGATGATGAAAGTTTGACAAAAGTACAGTTTGTCAGAGATGGTCAAGGAAATTTCAGATATAATTTTAGATGCTGTAAATAAAACAATTTAGCTTAACATTCCAAATTTGACGCCTTATAAGCTATTTAAAGGTTTGTTTTTTATGGATTAGTATAAAAATGTTTGAATGTCAATTTTGTAAGCACAGTTACTCTAATCAAGCTATTTTAAATTCTCATCAAAAAACTGCCAAGTTTTGTCTTAAGATCCAAAACAAGGATGTCCCTCAAATTAAGAAAAGTGAAGTGATTGCCACAAATCTATTAAAAATGGAAAGTGAAGATAGTAAGTACGATTTACTCATCAAAAGAATAGAAAAATTAGAGAAACAAAATTTAGAATATGAGAAAAAACTTAAAGAACTTGACAAAGAGTCTAAAGACCATGACTTTAAATTTGAAATACTTGAAATAAAAGTGGATTCGCTTATTAACCAAATAAAGGACATTAATACTAGGTTAAGTCAAGAACCTTTGGCAATGTACAATAATTCAAATAATAATAGAATTATAAATAATGTAACAACGTATAATAACAATATAAGTATCAAGATGAGCGAATTGCCATTTATAATTCATAAGCTTAATAGTATAAAATTTGGTGGTTTAAACAAGTACGAATATATTTCTGATAAAATTGCTAGAGTCCTTGAAAATTTGGCCAATAAGTTAAATGAAGCAAGAGAGTTGCTTGTAGATAATGAGCAAACCGAAGAATCATACGGATCGTGTCTCCCTCTTAAAGATGAAGATTACGACGATGACGACGATGATGATGATGACGATGATGATGATGATGATGACAGCGATGATGAAAAAGAGTAAAATAAGAATAATAAAGTTTCCTTAGATTTTGGAAATCTAAAGAAATATAATATATTCAATCCATTCAATTGAATACGTTGAATGTTCAATCCGTTCAATTGAATACGTTGAATGTTCAATCCATTCAATTGAATACGTTGAATGCGAATATAAAGAAATTTAAAGAAAATAGTCATATGATTTCTTTGGATTTGGAAATATTGGAAAATTTTAGGAAATTACTATTTGTATGTATTTTAAAGTATAAAAATTGAGTTGTATAGAAGGTATAGAAAACAATAAATTAACTATTTAATCCATTTGATTAAATAGATTAAATTTGATTAAATGAGATTAAACGTTGATAACATAAGCTCTGTAAAGGTGTTATAATTAATAAATTATAACATCTAGATTAAATGGATTAAATCACGTTTCATCAAGTTAATTGAACTTACAAATATATAAAAGAAGATTTGTCATTTTCTTTAATTTTTAAATTATCAACAAATCTGTTATATCTATTTTAAACTATAAAAATATAATAGTCGCTTTGTTTTCAAATCGTCTATATATATCTATCATCAACCTTAAATTTTAGTAATAAAGCTACAAGTACAAATGCGACTTTTTGTTTTGATTTGATAGTATAAAGTTATCTATTTTATAATAAGAGTTATTAGTTTTAGGACTGAAAAATTTTTAAGGAATCTACACACACACATTTTCTGGAAATGTGTGTGTGTAAATGGTTTTAAAATTTTAGACTTTTTTATAAGAAAAAATGAGATATTAAAGATTATAAATAGCAAATTTAACTATCTTTTAAAGGGAGTAAAATGTCAAAAAAGTGTTATAGTCGTACTTCTAACAACTAAAATACAATCTGAAATTAGGGTGATAAAAATTGATTTTAGAAAAAAATATTGATTTTTTAATTATAAAACCTAAAATTCTTGGTTTTATAATTAAAATTTAAAGAAATTGCCTATAGGATTTGGGAAATCGGAGGAAATCGGGGGAAATCGGAGGAAATCGGAGGAAATCGGAGGAAATCGGAGGAAATCGGAGGAAATCGTCTAGACCTAATATTTGTATCTGTGCTAAACCGTAAGAAAAACAAAATTTTGACAACGATTTGGTTTTCAAATCGTTCCAAATCGTTCCAAATCGTTCCAAATCATTCCTGATTTAAAGATTTATTTGTAATGATAATAAAATGTCTCAATGCGAGTTTTGTCAAAATACTTATACAAGTATTTCAGCCTTAAATTATCATAAAAAAACTGCTAAGTATTGTTTAAAAATTCAAAATGAAATTAATTCAAGAGTTAGCTTAGTTCCTTATTTATGTGAATTTTGTAATAAAGAATTTACAAAACAAATAAAATATAAAAAACATGTTGACGTCTGTAAGATTAAAGTTAATAATGAAAAAAATACTTTAAATACACAATTAGAAATTCTAAAAAAAGAGTATGAAGAAAAAATTAGCCAACTTAATCAAAAAATTATTGAACTTGAAAAACTAAATATAGCACTTGAAACAAGGATTGAATGTTTAACAAAACCTTCTGTAACAAACCCAAACACTACAAATAGTCATACTGCTATCTATAATGGTAATGTCCAAACAAACAATCAATATAACAACTTTCAAGTTAAAATTGACGAACTTCCTTGTATCAATAACTTCGTCGAAGATCTAATTAGTGAAGAAGAATTTAAAAATAGCCTCTGGGCAAGCAACGAGAAAAGATTTATGAGAAATCTCTCATCCAAAATGAACGAATACATGTTCTTCACTGACAAAGCTAGAGGAAATGTTCTCTATAAAGAACTTTTAGATAATGAACCTAAGGCTATAAAATCAACTCTAAACAACTTTATCAAACGCGGTGTTCAAAGCGAAAAACTTCTTGAAGAAATTAAAAACTTCAAAGATGAAAAACTTGAAGAAGTAGGTACTCAAAACGATGAAGATACCCTTGAAAAAGTTTGTGCCCTAACATGTATCTATAATATCATGGAAACCGTTATCAAAGAAAATAAAACGAACAAAAACTTATACGAACCAGTGAAAAAATTCCTCAACGATAATGGACGTTTTAAAGATGAACAACAAGCATTAACCTAATTCTTCTAATTTTTCTAATTTTTCCAAATAGTTCCAAATTCTTCCAAAATTGGAAGAATAGTTCCAAAATTGGAAGAATCGTTCCAAAATTGGAAGAATCTCAAAAATTAATTGACTTTTCAAAACTAATTTTGATTTAAATAAAAACAAAATGAGTCGACTCGACATCGAAGAGATGTCATGTAACATCTGCGATTCAACATTCAATAAAAGCACAAGAAAACAAATCAAATGCTTATATTGTAACTATGAAGTCTGTCTTGACTGCTTCAAAAAAATGATGATTATGAACGGAGAAGAATGCCCAAACTGCTCTAAAATTTGGAGTAGAGAATTCATTCAGTCAAATGCCACAAAAACATGGTTCGATACTACCTATAAAGAGAAAAGAAAAGAACAGTTACTAGATAGGGAAAAAGCCCTTTTACAAGAAGCTATGCCAATCGTTAAAGCAAGACAGTACAAAGAGAAGATGAACAAAGAAATAGCAGAAGTTCAAAAAAAACTCGCAGAACTTACTGAAACCAAACGTCGACTCGACTTTGAAAAAACTCACAACTATAACCGTATTCTTAACGGTTTTGAAGCCGTTGATGAAGTCAAAGTGGATGAAACAACCAAAGTTAAAACAACTTTTATTAAGAACTGTCCTAGCAATGAGTGTCGTGGATTCCTTTCCTCTAGATGGAAATGCGATTTGTGCGAAATCTGTGTCTGTCCTGATTGTCACCAAGTCAAAAAAGCCATCAATGACGATGAACACAAGTGTAGAGAAGATGATATTAAAACAGCTGAGCTTATTATGAAAACAACAAAACCATGTCCAAAATGCGGAGCTAGAATTCACAAGATAGAGGGTTGTAATGCGATGTTCTGTGTATATTGTAAAACCTGCTTTAATTTTAATACAGGAAAAATTACTGGATCAAACTCAAATCCACACTACGCACAGTGGATGATTCAAAATAATAAACAGCCAAACAATCCAGCTATTCCACAAAATCCAGCAAACGCAGGGGCATTTTGTGGAATGAATTATCAGCAACTTGTAAAAAAGATAAATCAAAATATTATTTCTAAGAAGATAAATGTACCGTTTCATCTAGAAAATGATGCCATCTTTGCTAACTTTTATCATCAGATACTTCACATAGAGCAGATTTTGTGTCCAAGATTTAGACAAGAAAATGACAATGACAAACTGTTAAACTTGAGAGTAAAGTATTTAACAAATGAGATAGATGAAAAAGAGTGGAATAGACAAATCTTTATTCAAGATAAAAAGAATGAGTATAATAAGATCATACACGATCTCTTTCAAATGGTGGCACATGTTTGGACAGATTCGATCATAAATATGGGTAAAGCAGATACAAAAGAAGAGTTTGAACAGTTGTTTAAGGATATAGCAAAAGTAGTTGAATACTTCAATGAGTATTCAAAGAAGACCTCAAAAGAGTTTGGATATTCTGTTTATGAGTGGATAGTGTATAATCCTGAGGCAAGACGTATAAATTTAAAGATGGCGTTGAGAGATGCTTGGAATCAATTTCCAAGACATTATCCAAGAAATGACGGAGATCAAAAACACATTGATTTTGTAAAACTATCGCATAATCAAAATGTTAAAAAAGAGAAATCAAAAGAGAAATCAAAAGAAGAAAATAAAAAAGAAGAGTAAATAATTCTTTGAATAAAGAATTATTTAAATAATTTTCTTATTATATGATATAATGGAGAAAGTAGCAGAAGTAGACAAAAAGTCCAACGTGACAACAGTCATAGTGGTTACTGTTCTTTTTGTTCTTTCTGGAGTGGCTTATTATTATTTGTTCTATAAGTCACCTCCAGATGTGAATGAAACACCTCCTCCTAAAACGGAAGAAGAGAAAGATAGTAAAAAGGAAACTGGAACAGATACAAAAAAGAAGAAGAAAAAGTCCACAACTGAAGAAGATGATTATGACTATTCGCAGTCAGATGATGATAAAAAGCGTCAATATGAAGAACAACTGAAGAAGCAAAAAGAAGAAGAAGCGCAGAAGCAAAAGCAACTCGATGAACAAAAATCATCTGATGAGCAGAAGAAGAAAGAAGAAGATCAAAAACGACTTGATGAAGAAAAAAAGAAAGAGGAGGAACAAAAGAAAAAAGAAGAGGAAAAGAAAAAAGAGGAAGAGAAAAAACAAGAAGAAGAGGAGAAGAAAGAAGAGGAGAAAAAGAAAGAGGATGATAAATCAAAGATAGAGACAAAAATTATAATAAAAGATGCTTTATGTAGAGGAGATCCAATAATTGATAATGACTTAAAATACTACGAGTTTGATCCAGTTCCAAAGTTAAAGAGCGAACTAGATCCATCTGTGTTAGAAAAGTTTGGATTAGTTCTTCCAAATCCTAAAAAAGAGACTAAGTCTCACTTAAACAAGAAGAAAGAAAAGTACGTTTATAGACTTCCATTTTTTACAGATGGAAGAAAACTTGATCCGACAAAGAATTATTATAAAGGTCGTTTATCAGCATCAAATACAATTACACAAGGAGTCAATGTTGATCGACTAAATTGTCCAACAGAGTTTCCAGAGTATGTTTGGATTGAAGAGTCAATTGTTCCGCAACAACTCATTCCTTGGAAACAAAACTTTTATGGACCGTACGGAGGAGTATGGAGTCCAGTTAACTTACCATCGGTTGAGGATGCGTTGAACTATGCTGCTCAAAATGGATACAACGTGATATGCCAGGAGCGTTTGACAGGAAAGTTTTTTATGGCAAAGAATACAAGTGTCGATATGAATAGCGGAGGTACTTTAGCAGGTTGGAATACGTATATACTTCAAGGTCCGTTAGTACCATGGAAGCGAGACTTCTATGGACCTTATGGAGGAGATTGGAGTCCAACGAATATAGTTAATAATCAGGAAGCATTGAACTATGCTATCGCTAGAGGATATGATTTGATATGTCATGAACCATCAACAGGAAAGTTTTTTATGTCAAGATCTTATAATGTGAATTTAGACTCAGGAGGAGCAACAACTGGATGGAATGTGTACAAGGCACCAAGTTGGTTACCAACACCAGCAGTCAATCAAGCAAATAGAATATTGATAAGAAAGACAAGCAATAATGGATTATGGATTAATTTGGCAGAGATAGAAGTTTATGATTCAGCAGGAACAAGAATCACAGGAATCACAGCAACAAGTAGTTCTAATTATGGAAATGGATATCCAGCGTCAAATATGTTGGATGGAAATTATAATACGTTTGCTCATACAAATAATGGAGCAACAGAGTATTTAGAGTTTATCTTGCCAAACTTAATAACACTTGGAAAGATAGTTATTGTGAATAGAGTAGATTGTTGTCAAGAAAGAGCGATAGATTTGGAGGTAGTAACTTTCACAGGAGTGAATTTTAAGACAGCAGAAAAGATATCAGTTGCGTTGCCAAAGTATACATTTGTTTATTCTTCAGCAGGAGTGAGATCAACAGCGAAAGGAGAGTGTGGGTTGTTTGATGAATCCTCAACAAATGTAACACAGGAGTGTTTTAACAAGATCTGGAAAGATTCAGGATGTTTAACATCAGCAACAGTTGGAGATTGGCACAGAGCACAAACAATAGCATATTTGAGAGAGGATTCAAACTATTGGGCAACGTTGACTGATACAGCGCATAGACAGGGATGTTATACAACAGATAAGAGTAAGTGGCCAGAGGTAAAGACATTATATGGACCATGGATAGCAGGAGAAGTAAAAGCTCAGGCAGTTAAACCATTGTTAACAGGAGAGAAGGTATATATGATATATGATGGACGATACACAAAGATGGTAACGGAGAGTGGAGTGGCTAAGTATTATGAAGCAGATATGAGTAATTATAGACCAGAAAATTGGAATACATATAAAGATGCCGGTGGAAATTACAAGTTGAAAGATACACCTCCAGATATAGATTGTCAAGTTGGAGCATGGAGTGATTGGGGATCATGTAATAGTCAGGGTATTAGAACAAGAACAAGACCAGTAACGGTTGCTCAATCTGGACAAGGAGCTCAGTGTCCAACTTTAGTAGAGCAAGATTCAAGCGGAGTGTGTCCAGGACAGACATTTTATATAATGTCATCTCAAAATAATTCGTTTTGTTTAGGACCAAAATGGTATGGAAAGCCAGCAAGAGATGGAACAGAGTTAGCGTTTGTGATAAGAAACAATGGAGGATGTGACAGATTTAAGTTTGAAGGAGATATATTGAAGAATGAATCAGGGTTGAATATAGCGGCAGATTGGACAGGAGATCAAGATGGAAGATGGATACGTTATAGTGATAAGTATCCACAGAGTTGGAGATGGAATAATAATGGATCGTTACAGAGTTTGGCTTATGGAAGATGTTTACATCCAAATGGAGGATGGCCAGGAGAGAATGTACAAGCACTTGTTTGGAATCAGTGTGGAAATGATGGAACAAATAGATTTAATTATTATAAGGATTTTGGATATTAAGAGGTTTTAACCCTAGTTATTAAGATATTAGTGTAAAGTTTAAAAAATTATGATATAATTTTTTAAAAATAAAATTACATTTAAACTCCAAAGTTGTAGTAAGATCCAGGATATTGATTATAGAATACGCCATAATTTTGAGTTTGATCATTTTCAATACAGTCCCACATGATGAGAGGAGTATCGTTTCCAAGATTATTTAATCCACCATAGATACCAACGCATTTGCCTGTTTCATTACTCTTCCAATAACCTTTAGCAGGATTAAATGTCCAAACAGGTAAACCTCCTGGTGCTTGAGAAGCTCTGCAAGGAGCTTGTTTAATTTCAGCGGCATTTGCTGAGTTGAGTGTGGTACCTCCTGGATAGAAACATTTTCCTGAGTTTTTATTGATAATATTGTTACCATCGTAAGTGAAAATGTTGTTCCAACTACCTTCACAATCATAACCTTTACCTCCACCATATTGAACGAGTCTAGCATTATCATCTTTACTTCCACCTTCAACGTTCCAACATCTACCTCCAAAGTTATTTCTAACGAAAGCTTCTTTGAACGGAGTAGGTTTTTCAATTTCGAGAATGATATCTTTACCTTTCTTAGATACAGTTTCGAGATTGTAGTAAGCAATATCGTTTTCACCTCTACATTTAGCATCTACAGCAGGAGCAACAGTATAGACAACTTCATTAAATTCTTGACATTCTTTACCACCATTCATTGGTTTTTCTATAGTATTACTGACTTTTCTAACACCTTTGAAGTAGTATAATTCAGGTTTGAGTAGTTTCCAATCGGTAACAGCGTTTGTAGGAAGAGCGAAGTCTTCTCTAGGTCTCCAGAAGAGAAAATAAAAGATCAAAGCAAATAAAGCAACTTTGACAAGAGTTTTCATTTTAGTAAACTAGGTAGAAAATATTTTAAGATTTTACATTTAAAACTATTTTCTATTTAGTTTATAAATTAATGGGAAATCAAAATTCAGGTCCAGATTATTATCATGATCCTAAATATGATAATTGGAAATCAAATAACGAGACAACAAGTAACAAAAAAGACCTTAAACTATGCTCTTCTTCAAAAGGAGGAGTTGGATTTCAAGGGTTACAGGGTCCCCAAGGTCCTATTGGAAAAACATTCAACTTTGACGATTTGAGTTATACACAACTAAATTCTCTTAAGGGTCCAAAGGGAGAACAAGGTCCAATGGGGCCAATAGGCCCTAAAGGAGATCCATTTAGATATGACGATTTTACATACAGTCAGTTGAAATCTTTAAGAGGAACTGATGGTTCCGTCGGGCCCATTGGCCCTATTGGCGAACGCGGAGAACGTGGTGAGAGAGGAGAACGTGGAGAACGAGGAGAACGTGGAGAACGAGGAGAGAAAGGAGAACGAGGTGAGAGAGGAGAGAAAGGAGAACGAGGTGAGAGAGGAGAGAAAGGTGAACGTGGTGAGAAAGGAAATCCATTTGTTTATGGAGATTTTACACAAGAACAATTAAATGCTTTACGAGGAGCTGATGGCCAAGTCGGACCACGCGGAGAGATGGGCCCTAAAGGAGAAACGGGAAGAGCTTTCACTTATGACGATTTTACACAGTCACAACTGGCTTTTTTAAGAGGAACCGATGGTCAAATCGGACCACGTGGAGAACGCGGAGAGATAGGACCTAAAGGAGAAAAAGGAGATAAAGGAGATAAAGGAGATAGAGGTGAAAAAGGAGATAAAGGTGATAAAGGTGATAAAGGAGATAAAGGAGAAATGGGAAGAGCTTTCACATATGACGATTTTACAGAGTCACAACTAGCTTTTTTAAAAGGCCCTATTGGTCCTCGAGGAGAAATGGGAAGAGCTTTCACATATGATGATTTTACACAATCACAACTTGATTTCTTAAAAGGCCCTAAAGGAGATAAAGGAGAACAAGGCCCTATTGGTCCTCGAGGAGAAATGGGAAGAGCTTTCACTTACGATGACTTTACAGAGTCACAATTAGGTTTCTTAAAAGGACCAAAAGGTGATAGAGGAGAACAAGGTCCAAAGGGTGAAATGGGTCCAATGGGACCTAGAGGTGAAACAGGAAGAGCGTTCACATATGATGATTTTACACAGTCACAACTAGCGTTCTTAAAAGGAGCCAAAGGAGATAGAGGGGAGCAAGGACCTAAAGGAGAGCAAGGTGAACCAGGAAGAGCGTTCACATATAATGATTTTACAGATTCACAGTTAGCTTTATTAAAAGGTCCTAAAGGTGATAAAGGAACCGATGGTTCTGTAGGACCTATAGGGCCTAGAGGTGAAACAGGAAGAGCCTTCACATACGATGATTTTACACAATCACAATTAGCTTTTCTTAAAGGTCCTAAAGGTGATTCGTTTAAATATACAGATTTTACACAGGAACAGCTTGATGGATTAAGAGGAGCAAAAGGATCTGATGGAGTTAGAGGTCCTCAGGGTCCGATAGGACCAGCTTCAATGACGCCAAGTGATATTTTGTCAAGCCAAGAATTTAATGACAAGATGCGGACTGTTCTTACTGAACAAAGCATTTACTGTGATCCAAACGATAGTTACTGTTCCTTGAAAAAAACAGGAAACTTATCAACGCTTGGAGTAGGAGGATGGAACTCAACATTGGCACAAAACTATGGATTACAAGTTTCGACTCCAGCTATGTTCAATCAACCAATCCAGTCAAATTCAACATTTAATGTCAAAGATTGGAATATAGCACAAGATCCAGCAACAGGTAAATTGTGCTTTAAGAAGTCAGGTGCAACAAAGAGATTCTGTATGGATTCATCAACCTTCGGTATTACAACTTAAAGAAATAATGACTCCTCATAAAATGCGAAAGTTAAGTCAACAATTATCTGGATACTTATATGTACTTTATAATGATATTTACAAATCTTATGGCGCGAATGTGTATAAGCTTGGAAGAACTGTGAATTTAAAAAATAGAATGGGAAATTATACAACTCCGTTTATAAATGCTTCAGAATATTTATATGTATCAAGAAAGTTTGAGGATTCTGTAAAGGCAGAACGAGTGTTATTCTATATATTGAGAGTATATAGAATAAAGGATAAGCGAGAGTTTTTTGATTTGACGTTGGAATCAATAAAGAAGACGTTTGACAGGTTATCGAATCTGAATGATAATACGATAGATAGATTGTACTCTTTAATCGTTACAGGAATATGTTCACAAAGGGTGATAGAAAATTTGGAGAGCGATGAGGAGTTTTATGATAAGATAATAAGAGATGCGAATAGGATGGATGAGTATTTTAACCAGTTTAAGTTCAGACCACAAAATCCAGAGTTCTACAAAAAGTGGGGATATATACCAGAAGAGGAGAAGTCTTTAGAAATTATGTTGATTAAGGTTGGCGAGGATAATTTAGAGTATAAAATGGAAGAATTGTCTATTAACTGAATTTTGTAAACATTTTATCAATTCGAATAAAATGAGTAAGATAGTCAAATTTTTGAACAAGTACTTTTCAACTTTCTTCTATACACTAGTTAGTCCTTTAGGATTTATCTTTTGTATGTGGTATTTGAATTGGGTACAGTTATTATGTGTTATTTTGAACTGTCTAATGATGCTAAATAGTGTAATAAAAAGATTAAATAGGGGAGAGACGTTAAATAGCTGTATTATATTTTTGTTATTATTAAATAGTTTGAGTTGCTTTGCTGTAGGAAAGTATGGACTTATAAATTATATTTTTCACATAGGAATGGCACACGTGTCTTTACACAAATTGTGTGTTGAGTGGATAAAGATGTCATATGATAGAGAAATGACAAATGAAGAAAGTAAAAGAGCAAAGGAAGCAGGAGATAGAATTTTTACAATGTTTTATATGTTGATAGTAACTCCATTTGTATTCGACTTGACAACATGGCAAACTAGGAGTTATAAACTGATTTAAAGGAATAATAACACTTTTTTATAAGTGTTATTATTAAGATGTCAATATTCACGCTTCAGAGCAATATTTCAAGTGGAAAGAGTACATTATTAGGAGAGATTGAACATTTGAAGTTTAATAAGCCACATATTATACTTTTAGAACAAGTTGATGAGTGGAGTAAATTGAGAGATGAAACAGGAAAAGATATTTTATCACTTTTTTATGAAGATAAGAAAAAGTATGGTTATATGTTCCAATCTTTTGTTCTTTTTAGTAGAATAAGTTTAATGTTGGATACAATAGAGAAAAATCCAGATAAGATCATTATTACAGAAAGAGATCAGATGACTGATTTATTTATTTTTGCTTCAACTTTGTTTGAGCAAAAAGAGTTATCTGAAATTGAATGGAAAATTTACAATTGTTGGCATGATATGGTAAAGCGCCTATTTAAAATTAAAATAAAAGGAATGATTTATTTAAGAACAGATCCCCAAATTTGTTATGAGAGAATTAAAAAGAGAAATAGAACAGGCGAATCAAATATTCCAATTGATTATCTACAAACACTTCATGAAAAGCATGAAGAATGGTTGACAAAAGGACCTATTCAAAGAAAGGATGTAAGTTGGTATAGTTTGGAAGCAACTTCTACGATTCCAATTTTAACAATAGATGGAAACATAGATTTATATGAGAGAGAGAAACGAGATGAACAAAAAAGAAAAATTGTCCAATTCATTAATTATGAAATGGAAAACTAAGATTAATTTATCTTAATATTAAGATAAATTAATTGAATTAAAAAATAATTTTTATAATTAAATTATAAAATGTGTGAAGTTGAAGACTGTAAAAAGAAGGCTTCTTTTAACTATATTGGAGAAAAAGCAAGATTTTGTTTTAATCATAAATTAGAAAATATGATTGATGTAATTAATAAGAAGTGTGAATTTAATTCTTGTCCTACTCAACCAAAATTTAATTATAAGGGTGAAAAAGGAGGAAGATTCTGTTCTAAACACAAAATGATAAATATGATTAATGTGGTTAATAAAACTTGCGAATTTACAAATTGTATTGTAAGACCTTGTTTTAATTTTTATGGAGAAAAGATAGGTAGATTTTGTAGTAAACATAAAATGGAAAATATGGTAGATATAACAAAAAAAACTTGCGAATATCAAGGATGTGAAACAATTCCTATTTATAATTATAAAGACATAAAAATAGGAAAATTCTGTGTTAAACATAAATTAGAACAAATGGTTGATATTAGACATAAAGTATGTCAATATACAGATTGTTTAATAAGAGCAAATTATGCTACTGACATTGGGCAAAAGGCACAGTTTTGTAATACTCATAAATTAGAAAATATGATTGATGTTGTCAATATTAAAAAATGTGAGTTTTTTGGATGTAAAATACAACCAATTTTTAATTTTAAAGATAAAAAAGGTGGAAGATTTTGTTCTGAACATAAGTTAGAAGGAATGATCGATGTAAAAAGAAAAACTTGTAAGTTTGAAAATTGTACAAACCAACCTTATTTTAATTATAAAGGTTTTAATAGTGGAAAATTTTGTTCAATTCATAAACTTGATAAAATGATTAATACATCCCACAAAATATGTGAATACGAAAATTGTAATGTAAGATCAAATTATAATTACATAGGAGAAAAAGTTGGTAGATTTTGTAATTGTCACAAATTAGAAGGAATGGTTGATATTTTAAATAAAACTTGTATATATCAAGGATGTTCGACAAGAGCATATTATGGATTTTGTGGTCAAACAGTTACACATTGTACTAAACATAAATCTTATAAAATGTTTAAAAATCCAAAAATAAAATGTTATATTGAGGATTGTTCAAATCTAGCAACTTATGGGAAAACTGAACCTAAACACTGCGAGTTTCATTCAGTTTGTGATGAAATTTGTTTATTAGAAAATCCATGTAAATTATGTGGAGAAAATGAAATATTAAATAAAGAAGGATTTTGTGTTAACAAATGTTCTTTGACAAATATTTTTTATGAACAAAAAAACCAACTAAAAAAGAAAGAAACTTTGATGATACAGTTTCTAAATGAAAATTTAAAATGTGAAGAATATGAATATAAAGTTATTGATGATAAAACTATTGATACACAATGTAATTCTTATAGACCAGATAGAATATATGATTGTGGAACACATTTTGTAATTGTAGAATGCGATGAGTATCAGCACAAATATAAGCAAATATGTACTCAATTTAAGTCATTAAAACATCAAGAAGAAAGTAGAATGTTTGCTATACAACAAGCAAGTGGTATTAATTGTTTTTTTATAAGATGGAACCCTGATTCATTTAAAATTAATGATTCAATATGTAAAAAATATTCAATGAATAATAGACTTTCAACGCTTAAAAACTGGATTAAATACTGCTGTAAATTAGAAGTTTTATCAATTGGCCCTCCAAAATATATTAATCTATTTTTTGATAATTATGATGAGTCAAATGTTTTATTTATTGAAATATACGAATCTAGTATTATATTATAATTTTTAAATAATTTAAATTGTTGTATAGCAATTTAAATTACTCAAGCAAATCGCTCTGATTTATATCTCTCTCCAAACTCTTTTAGCTGTTGCTTTCTCTCTCCTACCTCTTTCTCATAATCTATCCCAATCGGTGAGAACAAACTCTTCAATGTAGGTGCTGTACCAAACTCATACTCTACTATCTCGTCAAGTAACTCTCTTATCTCCTCATAATACAACTTTTCTGAGTTTATAATAAAATTCTTTAGGAACCGTGTATAACTTTCTCGAGCATCCTCAATAAAGCTCCACATCTCGTCTTCTCTTATAAATGCCTGATCATAACTTGTTATACTTTCCATAATCAAGTTTGCTGGTATCTCTCGTAACGCCCTTAACGTCATCACCAAATCTTCTGGATTGTAACACTTATCCCTAAATATCGAGTGACATATCGAAAATACCTCATTTCTATAGACAAAACGAGTCTTTACATCCTCTATCAACTTTATATACTCCTCATATGATAATAACTCATCATCTATCTCATTCTCTGATGTATATACCTCTCCTATCTCTTCTGGTGATAGATTTCTTATCATTTCTAATGATTCCCTATTTGCCTCTAACGTCTTATCTCCAACTGGTTTGTAAAATCTCTCTCCAATTATCATTGTAATATCATCAAATACAGCAGTCGCGTACTTTTCCTTCTCTATCTGTAAAGAAGCATCCTCTATTTCCTTAATCTCCTCTTGTGTCAACTTGCTTGAAATCTCATTCTTCAACATCTCTCCTATCTCTTCATTCTTTTCCTCTAAAAACTCCTCCTCTTTCTTCTCTAGCTGTGCCTTGATCTCCTCTTCTACCTCCTTCTTAAATTCCTCTTGTAGTATTTGCTGAACCAACTCCTCAGCACTTATCTCTTCTTTCACAACTGGTATATCAGTTGACGGAGTTTCCACTCTTTTCTCTGGAGGAATAAACTTTGGAATCTGTGGACTCTCTCGCATCGGTTCTGAAGGTGTTAATCTAACGTCTTCTTCTTCAAATTCCATATAGACATCCTCAACTTGAGGAGTAACTCGCATCTTCTCTGAAGGAGTTAAACGAAGTGTAGGTCCAATATTGTTTTCAAAAGTTGCCTGTACATATGGAAGTTCATCTAAAGACTTGACTATTGGAACGAATTTTGTCTTTCGTTTGATCTTTGTTTCTTTCTGAATAACTCTTTCCTCTCTATCAAAAGGAGGACACTCTGCTGTTATGTTCTGTACTTGAAGAGAAATATACTCTTTTGACTTGTTGTAGGATTCTATTTCTTCCCATGAATATACTTTTGAAACAAATATTTGCGTATCAAGATTCGCTATGTTATGACAAACTTGGTCATAGGCCAACTTCTCTTCTGGAGACATCTCATCAATTAAAGACTTTACAGTTAGACTGTTCGCGAAAGATTCGTATCCATTTATAATACCATCTCTAATATCCTTATTAGCATATATAAACTTTGAAAAGGAAGAGTTTAGACCATATGTATCATACAAGATCTTAATCTTACTCTTCACTGCCTCATTAAGCCATCTTACGTTTTGTAACTTGGAGTGAAAAGTTTCCTGTTCAAAAGTGGAAAACTTTGACGAGACTAGATTTCTGATCACGTTGAAGCACTCCTCTTTCACAGTATCGATGTAGATAAAAAAGTCTGGATTCATAAGTGTAAAGTAAACTCCTTCTGCTGAGATTAGTATAGGTAGAATTGTGGAGTGGATAATCATGTTTGTCAAAAATGCGAACGAATCTTGTGATGAGATTGACTGAACAATAAAGTCTCCAACTGACCCACGATTATAAACCCCATATGGATGAGTATGATATACAACTAACTTGTCAGAAAACGAATCTGCTGAATGAGACTCTCCCTCATAATCATGTCTATTTTTTAAGTAAATATCTTTATCTGATCCTTTGACAAGCTCCCAGTATCCAGAGTGTTCGATATTTGATGAAAGCAAGTTATTCTTAATCCAAATCAAATCTTCTGGATCAAAGTGAAGAGTAAACTCACATCTGTTATTGTTTAGATAGTTTTGGTTTGAAATCATTCTGGCTTGTTGAAGATTCTCTCGAAGAGTTTCCAAACCCCTATCTTCCATATTCCAATTTTCTTCAAGACAGATCTTAATCAGATTGTTGTACTTCTTGCTTTTAGAGTCATCACAATACGTATTGTACGTTTCCTCTATTGCTACAACTCTAAGATTTTGTGTTTCAAGAGAAGCAATCAGACAGTCCAACATGTTGTTAAAAACATTGTCAAGCACATATGGACAAAAATATACACAGACATATGTTTGATCCCTCATTCCAAAACGCAAGGTATCGATTATATTCTGGGTGCTAAACTTTTTATCCTGTAAGAAGAAGTGGTCGAAAAACATATACATGTGACGAATTGTAATATTGTAAGCTAGCTTTGTTTCGTCATTGAAAAATAAGAAGTAATTTGTGGAAAGCGAATTATTTAGATTTGCGTAAAACTTGTAAAGACTCTCTCCTTCACAAAGCCCTTCGAGATTAAAGTTTTGAAAGACCGTATTCTGAATGGTTAAAACGCCAAACTTGGCCTGATCTCCATTTTTTTCCTCACAGTCAAACTTAAGCATTCTAGAAGGCATGTACATGCTAGAGTATTTGTCAATATTGTTAAGAATTTTGTCAACGAGAATAGAGATATAGTCAAAGTCTTTATCGTTTTGTTCCCTAAATTTGAAAAGGTTTTTGAAGTTAGACTTTTCGCACAAAAAGATATCAAGCATGTTTAATTTGCTAACTATTTCATTCGATTCGATCGCTGTTTGTACAAATGTCTTCTTCTTCTTTATACTATCTCTCTTTGGACTAGGTATGCTTACAAGTTCTATCACGTATTTTAATCTGGTTTCTTCAAAAATAAAATTGGATGGAACAAAACCAAACTTGTAATAAAATTTCAAAAGAGTCTTCCACTTCACCAGTTCATCCATTACAACATCTAAATAAAATGTCTTGTCTTTATTTTCTTCAATAATTTGACTTATGATCTTTGAAGAAAGTCCTTGTTTTCTATAAGAAGCTAAAGTTGCTACGTTTTGAAGGGTGTACTTGAAAGGATCTTGAACGATGGATTCTTGTATAAAGACAGCGGAAGTTATAGCAAGATTGTCAAGAGTGAAGAAGATGTGATAGATGAATGTTTTAGATTCGTTCATCATGAGTTCCATTTGGTAGTTGCTGAATTCATTTCCTGGAAAAGCCTCTTTGATTAGAAGATCAAGTCCGTTAACAATGATAACAGATTCTTGATGTTCTTGAGCGGTTATTTCTTTGTCGATGTGGAAGTCTTTTTGGGCTTTCTCATTGAGAAACTTAAGGATATCCGTTTTAAGCAACCTTGTGTACCCAATGAGAGGAATTTGTTTGATAAGACTGAAGACAGAAGCGGTAAAAGATTCCATGAATTTGTCATTTTGTAGGATAGTTTCGTTCTGAATAAAGGTTTGAGAGAGTGAAAGAGGGACATTGTGTTTAAGACAAATAATTCTTGAAACAATCTTGAAAAGGAGAAGAGAGATTTGGTCTTCAAATCTGTCAAAGTACAAGTTTGTTATAAACTGTATTAGATTGATCCTATTCATTTCTCCAAAACCAATTTGGGTTCCAGGTCTTACTTTTTTGACAAGATCAATGTTTGTTAACTTTAAGAGATCTTCAATTTGGTTTAATAGTGTTTGAAAGAGTTGACATATGCTCATTTGGCTTTCTATAGTTAGAATTTGTAGAGAATTTACAATCGAAGATTGGATTTGATCTTGAAGATTGGTTGTGGTCATGAGTTCTTCAAGTGGAAAGTAGTAGTTAATCTTTTCTTTTCCAAACTGGTTATTAACTTCAATAGGAAAGTTGATTTGACTAATTTGGTCAAGTAAGAATAGGATACTGTTGTAAAGATAGTCTTTCATTTCGGTTGAGAAAAGAGGATCAAGCTGGCAAGTTGAAAAGAAGAGGTCTTTCTTTTTTCCAAATTCAAGAACAAGTTCTTTTCTCCATTTTAAAAGAAGTATATTGACCATGTTAAAGTTACAGTAAAGTTTATTAAGACTAATATAGTGGATTCCATTCTTTCTATATTCTTCAGAGTAACAGTTTAGAATCATTCTATCTTATTTTATAATATAGAATGATTTTATTTTAAATTAATTAATAACGCGTTTAGCGAGTTATTAATCTTTATTCAATCTTCATTGCTTTTTTAAGCATATATTCTTCAAATTCAAGCGCTTCTTTATTAGGATAAACTTTCGATGGAATAAATCCTTCTATGTACAAAC
>Ga0214917_10002893_pt1 | contig 20461 bp, 26 predicted proteins | sample LL_1208_BB_MetaG_FD_177983 | JGI IMG/M metagenome (GOLD analysis project Ga0214917, IMG submission 177983) | Freshwater microbial communities from Lake Lanier, Atlanta, Georgia, United States - LL_1208_BB | ecosystem: Environmental > Aquatic > Freshwater > Lake | place: USA: Georgia | collected...
TTTTTCTTTAACGTTCTCGATGTAATCGTAAGCTCTTTTTAATCTGCTTTTTGTTTCTGGGTCTTTTGCGTTTTGATATGCCGCTCTAACTCTTTGGTGTATTAAATTAATTATTTGAGACTGCCTTTTGTGTGGTTTTGATTTAAAACTTTCTTTATTTAAAGTGTCTACAATGTCTTCTTTTGTTCTAAATTTTACAGAAACAGTGTCATTTGGGTTTTCATCTGTGTAAAGTCTTCTTCCAGAACCTTTTGGTTTTTTACCAGTACCAACTTTTGGGTCTGACTCATTCAAAATATCACCATTTAAATTAAAATTTTTTATTTTTTCATCCATACCAATAAACAATGGTGATGGTAAATTATCTTTTTCAAACCAACCCCATTCTAAATTTTCATGGTCCAATTTAGGAATAAATTCGTTAGAAGTCAAGCCTTCATAATAATGAAATGTTAAGTTTTTACTTGGGAAGTTTTCTACACCAACTTTTTTATAGCTTATAATATTTGGGTCGATTGACAACTCTTCAGACACTTCTCTTTTCAAACAATCTATGGGTTCTTCACCGTTTTCTAATCCACCAGACACCAATGACCAAGTTGGTTTGTTGTCGTTTCTTAACATAAGAAATACTTTGTCTGTTTTATCACATTTTATTAAAACACCAACAGCTGTAGGTCTGGTAATTGACTCTCTAAGTAGTTTTTTTATAAACGTTTTCATGATTATAAATATTGACTAATTGAAAGATAAGCCGTATTATTGTAATTAAAAACATATGATGACATTTATTTTTATTTTAATTTGTTACGGAGCTTGTAATAATATGATTTACGGTTCGGTATTTGAAAGTTGGAGAGATATGCTAGCAAAATTTGGGACTGGTGGCTACAGTTTACATAAATTATTTACTTGTTTTATGTGTTTAGGCACATGGATGGGTTTTGCTGTTAGTTATATAATGATTCACTTTGGTTATGGGTATTTGACCCCAGTTGGTAGTTTAGGTGTTGACAATCCATATTTGATGACATTCTTAAATGGGTTGTTATCGGCAGCTGGTGTGTGGTTAACTCACACAATACAAGAAGCCTTTGAAAGACACCACCAAAAATAATAAAAGCCCCTAAATGGGGCTTTATTATTATAGACCTTTTTTATCTATACACTTAGAACAAGCTTCTTCTGGTCCACAATCACAATCGGAATCATAATCATCATTAGCAATTGCCATTTCTATTTTTTTCTTAGGTGGCAAATCTATTTTGCTAGCTATTTTGGATGCTGGTGTATTTTTCTTTGTTGCTAAAGCTTTTCTATTTCTTTCAGCTCTAGCCTCCTCTTCTAGTATTTCTTTTTCTTCTTCAGTAAGTTCTATAGGGTTACCTTCTTCATCTAAATAAGATACACTATTAACTTTTGGTTCTTCTTTTAATGATGGTTCTTGCATTACAACTGGTGAGTCATCTAATGTGTCATCAATTTCAAACTCGTCCAATTTTGGTACAAAGTCTTCTTCACCAAAGACAAATTTTAATCTAGTTAATCTGCTTAAAGAATTCTTTTTGAAAAGTTCTTTTAGCTCATTAACTTTTTCACGCAAAAGTTCATGCTTCTTTTCTCTTTCTTGGTTGGCCTTTATAACTTTATCTACATGGTTGAGAAGTTCATCCAAGCCAATACTTTCAGATTCACTATAAAACATGAAATAGTTAAGTTCTTCATTACCCTTTATCTTTTTAATATTAGGGTCGTCCAAAACCGTCCAACCTTCTTTAAATACAGCATCAACTACTGCGGTACCTTCCAAATATCTGATGCCTATAACATAGGGTTGAAGCGCATCTAAAGTCTTTTGTATATTTGACATTCATTATAATTTTATTCCAGTAAAAATTACTGACAAAATATAAGCAATTGAAACACACAAAAAAAATAATGATGTTGGTGAAAGCCTATACTTGTTTGGTTCCTCACTGGTTGATGTTATTAGTGCTTGAACAAAGAAGTACGCATGTCTGATTGTTACCAAACAAGACATAAAAAACAATACTATCAATATTCTGTTGACAATTTCCAAAAGCATATTACTCACCATTTTTGTTCTTGTCAGAAACTTCAACTCTAATAGCTTGAGCTAAAGCTTTAACGTCTTGTAATCCTTTTCTAAGTCTTACACCAGCCGCTTTGTTGTCTTTGTTAAAGAATTTTGTTGCATCTTCTTCTAAAGTAGCAATCAATGTTTTTAATTCATTAAATTTTTCCATTTTCTGTTTCGTTTTTATTTGTATTGTTATTATTCATCATTGAAGAGAATTGCGCCAAACTAGCATCAACTATGGCAATTCTACTAATAAATGATTTAATTTCATGAACTTTAACTTCAGATTCTATATCTGAATTTATAACTCTTTCTAAGTCTTCTTCTAATTTTAGCCTTTCGCAGCTTAAATCAGTCATTACAATTCTAAATATTCTTTCAGTGTTCATAAAACAATTATACGACAATAAAACACAAAATCAATAGTAAGTGGCAATTTTTATGCTATTTTCTGTGATTTCTCAAAAATTTTGTAAATTTCAATAAACGTATCCATGTCAGAATTTGTTTTTTGTTTTGAGTAATCAAATAAATCACACCAAAAATTTAAGCTGTCTTTATCTGAATAATTAACATTTGTTTTTTCAGCTGAATAAAAAACTTGAATCGTATATTCTAAAAAATACTCATAAAGTTTATCTCCTTCAAAAATAATACCTTCTCTTTTAAAATTTTTTGTATTATTACCCCAACACCAATTAAAGTGTTTTAGTTTGCCAACTGAATCAGTTATTTCGTCACCCATATAAGTTTCAAACACAATTCTTAACAGAGATTGAATGAAATCATTATACAGTTCACAACGCTCAAACTTAATATTGTTGGCATCATAAACCATCATGATGCTTTCTCTGCTCATTGGTTTGTTTATGTAGGTTAAAAAATTTCTGTGTTTATTGTTCATATTATATTAGTAAATATATAAAATATGAAACCAAAATAAACACTTAAGATTTCAACCAACCGTAAAATTTGTTTGTTAACTCAGTCCTGTGGTCTAAACCATTTGTTCCACCATTGATTCTCTTTGTCATAGCCAAAATAGTTTCTGAATTAACTCCTTTATCTGCAATAGTCCAAAGCTTATTAGTTTCAAAGAAAAATAAAGCAGACTCAAAAGCAAAATCATTTGCAACCAAATCTGGGTTTGTTAACACTTCTGGTTTCTTTAAGTAGTCTGAAAGAGCTTTATAATTTGACTTGCCAGTGGTTTGCAACGCACCTCTGCCTCTAAATAAAAACCCTTCCTTTGAAGCTTCATCACCATTTCCCATTCTATTTGCATATACTCTGGAAGCTATTTTTTCTGGTTGACGGGCATAACTCTCTGCCAAGTTGTTTGGAAAATATTTAGGGAATATTTTTTTCAAACCATCAGCAGAGTAATTTAAGTTTTCGGTAAAGGCTGCGTAGTTTCCTGTTTCGTGAGCTGTTTGACCAAAAAAATGTGCGGCTCTCTCTGGTGTCATTTTATAATAAGCAGCCGCTGCTTTTAATGTTCCTGGCCCAAATTGACCATCCGCTGTTACACCAATTTTTTCTTGTAATTTTTTAAGGCTCATTTTAATTAATTTTTGATTTTTGTTATTTATTTTCAGATGCGTATTTAACACCCATTATTGTACCAACTATACTAAATGCATTTGTTAATAATATACCGAACATATTGCTCCAAGTTGAACCTATAATCTGTGTGTCTTTATTTGTGAAGATTGCGACCATGTATAAACAGGTTGTAACCAAACCGACACCAACAATTACGTATAAAGCTATTCTAACAATTGTATTTATGAGTTCAAACTGTGTCTTCTTTTGAAGCATATCCAAATCATTCTCAGCGTTCTTTTTAGCATTCTCAGCTTCTATTCTTGCCAGTTCAGATTTCTTCATCTCTTCAATAAGCTCAGAACCTAATCTTTCGTTGTCCTCTTTCCAAGCAATTAACTCTCTATTTTGCAGTTCAATATGATTTTTTGCGTCTTCGGCATTTTTAAGAGTATCTTGCAATTCAATCATTATCCTAGCGTTCTCAGCGTTTATATCCAGTAATTCTTTGTTTTTTGTTTGAACTTGTTTGGTTATATCCAGCCTCTTTCTTCTATGTTCTTTGTCTTTATTAAAACATTCCTCAAGATATTTCTTGAACTCCTCGTCACCAGATGAATCAAACAATCTAATAATATTGCCTTCTAGACTTATATTTTTTGTTTTGTATAATTCTATTAAAGCTTTCCTACTTGTTTCATCTAATTGTATCATTATCTATAAACTTTAAATGGTGCTTTTTTATTTTTATAACCTTCATAGTCTTTTTTAAACTCTTCTAACCTAGGCTCAATATCATCAGATTTGATAATCCAAAATTGAGCACCAGCTTGTAGAGCCTTAGCTTGTTCTTCAGCTTCATTAGATGACGATATTATACCAATGACAACATTGTCACCATATTCAAAATTTATTTTTCTTATTAATTCGATGCCATCGAAAGAAGAGCCAATTATGTTTAAATCAACAAACACACATTCTGGTCTATTTTCTGGTGTGTCCATCCATTTTTTAAATAATCCAGCAGCCTCATCTGAACTCTTCAAAGACTTTAAAGACAATGTTATGTCTAATAAACTACATGAGTCTTCAAAAACCAAGTGGAATAAGTCTTCGTCATCTACCAACATTAATGATTCAATCATTTTTTTTTTACTTTATTTTTATTGTTATTTTAGTACCTATATTGTTTTTATCACAATTTATTTTAAACCCATGTTCTTTAAGAATTGCAACACATATATTTAATCCTAAGCCTGTACCGCTTTCTTTTTGGTCCTTTTTTCTAGTGTAAGGTTTTGATAGATGATTAAAATCTTCTTGTGTCATACCCCTACCATTGTCTTGTATACATATTACATCATTCTCATAATAAATCTTCACAAACTTTGTGTCATTATCATTATACTTCAACCCATTTCTAATTAAATTATCAATTGCTGTGCAAAATAATGATTCATTTACCATTATTGTTGGCAAACTATCGTCCAACACTACTTGAGAAAGATAAGCTGTCGAAGACAAAAAGTCCTTGAGGATGTCCTTGATGTTGCATTCTGATTTTGTTAATACAGCATCTTTTTTAACCAAGTTTGTAAATTCATAAACACCTTTATAAACTTTTTGGGCATGTGATAAACCATCTTTTATAAGCTTTAATGGTGATTCTATTTTTAAATTTTTAATATCGTCTTTTGTCAATCTTCTTTCCAAAGAACTAACACCTCTAGGTATATAAGTGTTTATACCAGAATGCATATCGTGACGAATTATTTTTGCAGCATGTTCTAGATATGTATTTTTTTCTTCAATTTCTTTTGTCTTTTTTATAACATCTGTTATGTCATATCTAATAGACATAAATCCAGCTAGCACTCCTTTATCATCAAACTCAGCTTTTATATATGAATCAACCCAATACAAATCACCGTTTTTATTTTTGTTTGTAACAATAGCATTCCATATGTTTTTCTCCTTTATAACTGTTTTGTACATATTAGCCCAAAATTCTTCGCTATGCTCACCAGAATTAACAATATTATGGTCTTTTCCAACCACTTCTTCCAACTTCCAACCAGATACGTTTTCAAATTTTTTATTAACATATGTTATTTTACCTTTTGAATCAGCTTTGCTAACAAGAACAGAAGCATCAACAAACTTGTCAAATTCAATAAGACTATCACTTAGTTTATTTGTTTCTTTAACTGAATAAGCAAATGTGTATAATGAAGATAATATTTGTGCAAAATGTACTTCAATTGTTTCCCATTTTCTCAGAGTAAGGTTTTCAATGCAAATAACACCTATAACTTCACCCTTATAAATAATAGGGACATCCAGCATTGATTTTACACCCAATGGTTTTAAATAAGATTCTGTAAAACAACTAGTAGCGCTATGTGTTTCAGCGTTATTGGCTATTATAATTGGGTCTATTTTTAAATGGTCAAAATAAGGTTTGAAATCTTTTTCAAATAGCTCAATACCCTCATACCATTTATTTTCAGCTTTTACGTATAACTGTTCACAAACTATTGATGACATGTCTTTATTATACAGCCATATTGAACATCTATCAGTATTTATTGCGTTAGTAACTTCTTTTGTTAATGATTTGCCACCATCACTTACATTACCTTGATAAAATAATGGGTTATGTGTTTGAGATATGAGTACTTTGTTTAAACGTTCAGAATAACACAGTGTGTCTTTACTATTAATTAATGACAACACTTTGTTTTTAATAGTAGTAACTATTGATAACATTTTCATTTTTCTGAATAATTTTTAAAAATAGCCATTAACTATTTACTTTTTTGTTATGTAACCATTGCTAATAATAAATATCTTTATAAAATAAAAAAAACCCCCATAGGTGGGGGTTTTTATTTTAAATTATTTTTAAAAATTTTAATTACATTTCTTCTTCTTCACCACCCATTTCGGCAGCGTTTTCAGCATCTTTTGCCATAAGAGCGGCAATCTTAGCTGCTTTGTCAGCGCCTTTTTTGGTTTTATCAGAAGCTATTGAGTAAAATTTGGTTGGGACTTGTGTTTTAATACCGTTGTTGTCAATCCAATATTCACCGCTTGATTGGCTAAACAATAATTTGAAGTTTGCAGCAGATGGGATAACCAAATCATCATCTTCTTCATCATCACCAGCCATTGGGATTTCAGCTTTCATGTCAGCAGCAGTTGGCTCTGCTTCTTCACTATCACCTTCTTCTTCTTCACCTTTTTCCCATGAATCCTCTTCTTCTTCCTCTTCTTCTTCCTCTTCATTCATCCAACCTTCAGCTTTCATCATTTCGTCTAACATTGCTTCATCCATATAGCCTTCATCAACCAAAGAACCTTCTTCCATTTCAGCTTCGTCCATATATGTTTCTTCCATTTCGGCTTCTTCCATTTCAGATTCTTTCAAATGAACATGTTTTTTTGCTTCTGGTGCTTGTGGTTTTGCAGCAGCCTCCCAAGTTCCTTCATTGGCATCAGCTTCTGATTCTATATTAACACCTTTTGAACTTTTCATTGGTGATTTAGCTTCTGGTGCTTGAGAGACAGCTTTGTCTGGGTTTCCTTCTTTACCTTTTGCAATTGCAGCGTCTTTTTTAACAGACGTTTTAACATGTTTGGTAGCTTCTGGAGCACTTTTTGCTACTTCATCCCAGTTGCCTTCTTTAGCGTCAGCGCCTTCCATATCTTCAGTTTCTAAAAGAGTTTTTGTTTTAGACCAAATATCAGAAAATACTTTGTTTTCATCAAGTCTTTCTTTTCCTTTTAAAAGACCAAGAGTTTCATGTGACTTATAGCCAAACAATTGTTTCATTCTTGTAATATCTTCGTTAACCAAAGATTTATCGGCAGCTGTCAATACAACAGCCTTGCCTTCTGATAGAGTACCTTCCCAACGGATTTTGTATGTTTCGTTACCGTCAGTCATTTCAAATACTTTGTTATTAACTCTATATCCTTCTGGGATGAGTTTCAATGCATTTCCAACACCATTAAATGGATTTTTGAATTTTAGTCTTTTCATTGTTTCTTTTATTTGTGGTTTGTTGTTATCTTTATTTTCATAAAAACCCATATCTTTCATGGCTTTTTTTTCTAATTTATTAGCTAAATTTTTTGCTGTATAAAACGCCTTATCAAATTCTTTTTTATTTAGAAAATCGGCAATTTTATTTAAACCAGTACCGTATTCTATAGAATCTGGAAATTCAGAAACCATACCAGTAGAGCTAAGTCTATTAATTAATTTTTCAGCGGCTGAATTGGCGCCTAATTCATTGGCCCATTTAGCCAAAATCATTTTTGTTTTGTCTGATATTGGTTTTTTTGGTGTAGCCATTTCATTAAGAGCTGAAAATCTAGTGTTTACTAAATTGTTTCTGGTTTCATTTTCAATGTCATCGCCAAAGCTGTAAAGTCCTTTCTCGGCCTCTTGTCTTTTCTTTGTAGAATCTTTTATACTTTTAACCAAATTTTTTCCAAATTCTGGCCCAGTAAATCCTTGTTGTGCTGGGATTACATTAGCCCATTCTGGGTTATTACCCATATTAGAACTACCTTCAATAGCTTCTAGTGCTCTTTGTTTAAATCTTTCACTAGGGTCTGATGAATATTGAATCATTTCTTGACCATTCATGATTTCCATTTGGTCATGATAAGTCTTTTCATCTTTATTTTCGTAGTTGAATTTACTAGGTGCCATTTCTTTTGCGTTAGCATCTGGTCTAACAGCTTTTTCGAAATCAGCAATGTTCTTTTCAATATCTTTTACACCTTGCGCATTAATTTTCTTAGATTGGTTCAAGGCGTTTTTTGTAACAGAAATACCTGGTGTAACCTCTTCTGACAAAAATCTTTTTGCTAGGTGGTCTTTTATTGTCTTCTTGTTCATTTTATTGATTTTATAATAAATATCTTAGTTTTAAGTAAAGTTAGTTATTTCCTTCACCTAGAGATGGTGCGTTTATGTTGCCCTTTGTTTGAACAACTTTAACAACATTATCAACAGCTCCTTGGCTGCAACCAGCACCAGCTGGTTTGTTATTTAATTTAACACAATCGTTAAATTTTACAAACCCACCTTTTGGATACTGTGTTTTTTTAAACGCTTTAGGTGTTGTTGGATTGCTTTTAAATTTACCATCACGAGTTATATTTGGTAAAGCATTTGCATCATATGCGCCAACGCTACCACTTCCAGCAGTTACTTCACCAACAACTGGCACATCAAGTTTATTAGGGTCTTCTGGTGCTTTGGCGGCTGAACCTAAAAAAGGTCCTGTATATGAGCCAGAAGATGCTGCTGTTGTCGTTTCTTCAATACCATATTCTTTGTTTAATTTATCTAAATAAAACTTAACAGGTTTTTTATACAATTTTGCCAAAGTTCTGGCCATTTGTCTCACTTCTTCTTTTGTTTTTGGTTTTCTTTCACCTTGTGGTGTCATCGCTTTTATAACGTTACCAAAAAATTTATTGGTCAAGTCATCTCTTTTTTGTTGCATTGAATCGTAGTCCTCTTCAATTGCTGATAACACACGAACCAAACCTTTGTCTTTATCGTATAATTTCATCAAATCAGCTTTTAATTCAGAATCTATTTTTACAATATCTTTACCCTCTTCAAAATCACCCAAACCAACACCATAAGAAATATTTTTCAAATTATCATTTATGTATCTGTCTAACACATCTTCATCAATATCCCAATCATCACTATATTCAAATTCTGGGTCACCATCTTCATCTTTACCAATGTATACTCTAGGTATTTCAGCATATTCTTCAAAGTCTTCTCTAGGTATTGAATCGTAAATAAATGCGTACTGATTGCCTTCTTTATCATTTAAAATAACAATTTCTCTGTTGTAATAAACAACATTAAACATTCTTTGTTTTGGTTTTGTTGGTGTGGATGTTTCAGAGTCTTGGTTCCATGGGGCATTTTTATCATATTCAGCACCAGCTGGCAAATAACCATCAGATTCCATCTCCAACTCACGACCATCATTTATCATTTTATTTAGTTTTTCCATGACAGTATTAATCGCCATATCTGGAGTACCCATTGATTTTGAAAGTTTCCAACAACCGTCATTCTCAACAATCACACCTTCATTTAAAAATGCCTCACAAATTTCCTCATAGGTTAAACCAAACTTGTTCCAAAAAGGTGGGAAGTTTTCAGTTTTACCATACATGTACTCTATTAAGTTTTTTGTTTCATTCATCAATTTAGACATTTCTGAAACACCGAATTTACCTTGTACACTTTTTGATAATGATGGGTTTGGTTTAGCTATATTAAATTTTGATTCTTTTTTTAAATTTTGAATGTCGTGTTTTGCAAATTCTTGTTTAAATGTTTTGTCAACTCTTGTCAAACCACCTTTTACGTTTTCTTCTTTAATTAAACCAGATTCTACCAATTTATTGTATTGCTCTTTGGTTATTTTTAGAACACTTTTTTTGTTTTCTTTTAAAGCTTTAGTTAACGATTTCTTCTCTAAAGATATCATTGGGTCTATGAATTTTACATCTCTTTTAACAGCTTCTAGTTTATATTCGCTTACGTTTCCAACTATTTTACCAGTCGCTTCATAATAAGCAACGCTAGTATCTGGGTCTTGTCTTTTTATCGCTTTTATAATGACGTCTTTAAGTTTTGGGACTGAATCACCAGATATTACAATTCTAATAGGTTTTGGTCCAAGAGCGCCACCAGCTGATTTCACTCCACTTTCATCCCCAGCATTTTCATTAATTTTAATTAACCCCAATATTTTAGCTTGGCTTTCAGTAATTCTAACTCTTTTCATTTTTAATTATTTTTATTAGTCAAATTGTTAACCCATGTAGCTCTTTTTGTCCAAAGGGTTTTATATAATTGTGTTAGAACATTTTTAGTTATATCAACAACCTTATCTTCTAACTCTTTTTCGTCTTTAATTCTATCCTTTACAATCTTTTCAATCTTGGCCTTGAAATCTTTAGTATCCATATAGACTTTAATCTCTTTGGATACATCAGATTTGGTCAGAGTTTCTTTAATTTGATTTTTCATGGTAGCTTTAAATTGTTTCTATATAAATATGTTTATTACAAGAAAAAAGCCCCTAAAAGGGGCCTTATTTAAGATTATAAATTAATACGTTATAAGTAAAGTCTTATTTTACGCCTAAAAGAACTACAAGTGTAACGACAGGTAGAACAACAGCACTCGTAAAACCTATGATTTTCAATATCTTTTGCTTTCTAATTTCTCTTTTTTGTTTCTTAATGGTTTCATTAAGCAAATCAATCTCTTTATCTTTGTTCGAAAGCATCTCGTTTAAGTTGGCGATTATTGTTTCACAGTTTACAACTTTTTCTTTTAGGATATTGATTTGTTTTAGTTGTATTTGAATGGTATTTTTGCTTATGCTATCTCTAAATTCATATACCGATAACATGCTATCAGCAACTTGTTTATCTATTATGTCAGCCAATATAATTTTAGCATCAGCCAGTGACATCTCAATAAGAGTGTCACCAACGCTATTAACGACTGTTTTTACTCTTTGTGGTTTTATCGAGATACTTTGAGAGTTCACTTGCAACGCCACTAGCAGACAAACGATTAACGTAAGTAGGTGTTTCATTTCTTTTCTTTTTTAACGATTTTAAAGCTGAATCGGTTTCAGCTAATTTTTTATTATTTTCTTTCAGTAATAAATTCAATTCAGCCAACTTTTTATCCAAGTTTTTATTAACCAAAGCAATGCTATCATTATTTTTAGACAATAATTCATTTGCTTGTCTTAATTTCTTAATTTCATCTTTTGGGTAAACTATGCTATTATGTATGTTAAATAAAAAACTTAGTATCAATGCCAAAGCTAATACTACTATAAAAACAATTTTTGGGTCAAAACTTTTCTTTTCCATTAGTCGTTTTTTGGTTTGTATTCGTTAGCTAATTTTAAAGCCCATTCATCAACCCAATTTTCATAATAACCTTTTAGTTTGGTTAGCAATAAACTAACTTTATCGGTGACTTCAATGTTGCTCATTGTTATATTTATTTCACCTGCGGCCAAAGACATTCTGAATTTTATACCAGTGTCTTCGTTCTCACCTTTTAAAAATATACCTTCCATCAAAACATTACTATCCTGTGGATAAATTTTAAAATTTGTGATTTCAACTCTAGGGTCTACAATATCTTGTAGTTTTTTTAATTCAGCTTTGTACACTGAATCTGTTTTTTTAACGTCTAAAGTGTCTCTGTAATCATCTGGCTCTGGCGCCATTTCATCTGCTTCAGAAATAAGCCTAGACTTGTAACCACCTCTAATGATATCCATCATTTTTTTGGTCATGTCGTGTTCATTGATGCTATTTTTCATTTGTTTCTATTTTTGTTTTAAATAATTCAAAATCCCAAGTTGGATTTAAATCAGTATAGTGCTTTTCGATGTTACTCTTGTAAAACACACCTTTATATGCGCTAAAATTTTCCAATTTTGTGTTGTGCGCTACAACAGATAAAGGTATGTTGAACTGGGCACATAATGACTTTACCAATTCAGTGGCCGAATATAACTGTTCTTTTGTATATGGAGCCCAATAATTGTAACCTCTCCATCTTTTTTCAACAACTATATTCGGTTCTTTATAAATATCACCTTTCCACGTAATAAATTCATTTTTATCTGAATCTTTTATTAACCAGCCTTCATTTTCTAATAAAATTACAATACACGACATGTTTAATTCGTAAGCTTTCAACATCTTTGTTGAAAGACTTGGTTCATAATGTTTGTAAATTTGACCAGATTTTGAAATGGTAAATGGTGCTGTGTTCTTATATAGCCCATTATACCTGTGTGTCCACCCTATAAAGTGTTTCATATCGTTGGTAAACGTATGAGCCAGTACTATGCGTGTTTTTTGACATTCAATAGACACATAGTTTTTATTTGATAATACATAAGACTTGTCATCAATAGTCATTAGTTTTTCCTGTAATAAACTTTATTGTTATCACCGTTTTTAACTACTTTATTTGTGCCAATTCTTTCAACAACATTATTTTTTTTAGGGTTTGGTACATCTACGGAAAATCCTCTGTTTTTTATCTCTCGTATGTCCTCTAATTGAATTTTTCCAGTTGGTATGACTGGCTCTCTATCTTTCTGTTCAACCAGTGGTTCTTCAAATTCATCAATCTCTTCATATTCTTCACTTTCAACTGGTTCATCAACTTCAGAAGGTTCTTCAATTTTCTGTTTTTCCTCTTTTGACGCTATCATTTTTAAGATAGAGTCTGGTTTAGGTTCAACTTTTTTTTAGGTTCTAAAGGGCTAACATCACCTTCTAATTCAAATATTCTATTCGTCATTAAAATCATAGCTATTGCCAATGGGTCAAAAACAAATATTAGTAAAAGTATTAATACGTTAACCACTTTACCCATAGGAGCGCCCGTAAGCTCAGATATGTATTTAAGAGGTCCAACTTCGGCTGAAACTTCACTATTGGTATTTAGTTCTATTGTTTTTGTTGAATAAAACCCTATTGAATCAGACAGTACCGAATTTTTAGAATTTAATCCATCAATTTCATTAGATAACTTCTGAATCTCATCATTAGCCAACTTTATATCGTTTCTAGCCTTATCTCTAGCCCTATTGCTAGTTGAATTGTCCAACCTAACTTCTTGTGCGTTTCTTAGGTTTGTAAGCTGGTCTATACGTCTTGTTTTGCTATCAATTATTTTTTGATTGTCTTGAACGTTCTTTTCAAACAAAGCTTTTTTAGAATCCAATACCCCAACCTGACTTTCTTGTATTTCTAATTTGTTAGCAGTTTTTTGATAAGCGTTTGACAAAAAACCATAAATACCAGCAGAGGTAATTAACATTAAAACACCAACACTTATTGTCAAATAAAATTTTAAACCGCCACCAATTCTAGTCCAATATCTATGTAAAGCAGTAGTTGTAACCACTTTACCAATTTCCAATGCACTAGCCATTATTATAACAGCAGTGCTAGCACCAGCAAACAACTGACTTAAACCCCATACTGAAAAATAACCAGCACAACCAGCAACGATTAGTGCCAACAACAACATTACGTAGCTAAACTTTAGTTTCATATTATTTGTTTATTTATTATAAATACATATAATGAATAAAAGGGTTTAAAAACCCCTTTATTCATTTATCAAATTGTATAAATCGTGTGCGTTATGTCTTAGTTTTCTTATCGCTTTTTCCTTTATTTGTCTTATTCTTTCTTTGGTTAAGTTATATCTTTCACCAATTGCTTCTAACGTCATAGGTCTGCAATCTGTATTTATGCCAAAATAAGCCTCGATGATTATTTTTTCTCTAGGGTCTAATATTGACAAAGTTCTATTTATTTCGTTTTTTAACCTTTCATCAATCTCTAAAGAATCTTCATCATCTTCAAAAGGAATCAAATCAATCAACTCATCACCATCCTCATTTATAACTTCATTAAGCGAAGCACATCTGGGATATGTCAATAACGGTGCCACTTCTTTGTCTTTATCAAATATCTCACCAAATATTGGTTCTCTTTCATTTTCTACTTCAAACTTGGCAATTTCTTTATTTAGATAAGAAATTTTGCTTATTACGTTTGCTGGTAATCTAACAGTTCTAGCGTTATCGTTTAAGCTCTGTAGTATTGATTGTTTTACCCACCAAACAGCATAAGATATAAACCTAAACCCCTTTTTGTGGTCAAATCTTGTTGCGGCTTTTATCAAACCGTAATTACCCTCATTTATTAAATCAGATAACTGAAGACCTTGTCCTTGATATTCTTTCGCTATTGAAACGACAAACTTTAAGTTTGCCTTGACCAATTCGTCAATAGCTTTTTGGTCACCTTTTTTTATTCTTTTTGCTAAATTTATTTCTTGTTCTTGCGTTAGAATAACTGATTTTCTAACATCTTTAAAATACTTTGCTATACTGTCATCACTATCAAAATTTAAAAATTTTTTGCTCATTAAATCGTTTCATTTTCTTTCTTTTTCGTTATGTTTTACATTAACAAATATACGTAAAAAACCTTAAAAGTCAAGCATTTTAAGCCTTATTTGGCCAATAAATGCAATAATGTTTTATCATGTTCTGACAACTTTTCAAGCCCGTTATCTATTAACTGATTGAGTAACTCATCCTTTTCATAGTTACTCATTTTTTCTATTTTTGCTTTGTCTAGCAAATTTTTGTTCTTGGTCTCTTTTTGTGTTTTTTTCTTCTCTGTTTTTACAGCTTTTGTATCTGAAGATAAATGGATAGTTCTCAAAAAATCTTCATTCATTTGTTCAACATTTAAATTTTTCAAAAACCCAAAAAGACCTTCGTGGATTTCTTTTTTTGTAATGTTAAAACCAGATGAGGTTTCATTCAAATCAAACAGTAAAAAACTTCGATTCCTACTAGTAAACCACTCTGTTAATTCGGATGGTTCAATAATAGAAGAGAATGTCGCTATTAGAATACCTTTGGCATCCAAAACGTTGGGTTTGATTTCGCTAACTTTGATGATTTCTTCTTGTGAACCAAGAGTGTCACCCATAACCACGATACAATAGTTTCTAAACATTATGTTATTATTTAAAGCAAAGGTACATAATTTTTTTGGTTTTAACAACTATTTTGTGCTAATATTTGAAATATTATTAACTTTGTTAACCGTTACTACGTTATCACCCCAGTCTTTGACCAAGTCATTATGTGTTATTAAGAAGACTATTTCGTACATATCTTTAATCTTGTCAAACAATGCTTTCAGTTTCTCAATATTTTCAGGTGCCACTTTGCCTAAAACTTCGTCAAAAGTTATAAAGTTAGGCATAGGTAGTGTTGACATCTTGCCCAAAACACCCCTTAAGGCCAAACTAGAGGCTGTTTTTTCAAAACCACTGGCTGATTTAAGTTGTTTTGAAACATCATCCTTATTTATCAAGAACTGAACATCATTCTTATCATCTATAAATATCTCGACTTCAAAATCACAAACATCTTCCAATAATCTTTGAACTTCTGAATTTATTATTGGTAAAACAGACCTTAAGACCAACTTGCTAATACCCTTTTTACCAACCAAATCAATATAAATTTTAAAGATTCTATCAATTTCCTCTTCTTTTTTTATTGTTTCAATTAGTTTTGTTTTTGTCACAATGTTGTTTTTGTGGTTTTGAATATCATTTGTAACCCTTTCTATCCTAGTAATTGTTTCGTCTTTTGCATGATTAAGTACAGATATGTTTGTTTTAATTTTACTCACTTCAGCATCAATACGTTTGTTGTGCTCAATCGCTTCTAAGTTAAGGTTATACTTCTTTAAGTCATTCATCTTTTCAACAACTTTATTCCTTAAAGAACCAATTTCAACCTCCAACCTATCTCTGTCCAACTCTAAACGATTCTTTCTATCCACTTTAACCTTGGCTTCATTAAGTTCAGTTAAGTAGTCACTAACTTCAGATAGCCTTTGTTCTATTTGAGATACTTTGTCTTTAATATTTAATATTTCTTCATTGTGTTTTGCTATATGTTCAGTATTGTCAACGTCATCTAATTTACGATTACATGATTGACATATACCACCAGCTATCAAATCTTCAATTACTTTAGTCAGACGATTTATTTCAGCGCTGTGAACAGCTTTTTGCGAGGTTAATTGATTAAACTCTTTGGTGTACAAATGGTGAAGGTCTTCATCAAAAACAATTTCACCATATGATGAAATTATTTCATTCATTTCAGTTATTTTTGCCTTTGTTTCTTTACCCTTTTGAGTCAATATATCAACTTCGCCTTGTAGGGCTGATGGGTTTAACGCAGAAATAGAGACATCAATTTTTTGTTTGCTGTTTAACAGTCTATCATTTTCATCATTGTTCTTTTCAATGTCTAATTTTGTGTCAGACAGTCTTTTTCTTAAGACTTCTTCAAGCTGTTCAGCTTCTAAAATTTTATTGGTGTGTTCATCAATTTCATTGGTAAGGGTGATAACATCAAACTCATTTGATTTTTTCTTTCTGGCGAAGTCGTTGTACATCGTTCTGACAGCAGCTTCTTTAAGTTCAAGAATTTCCAAACCAATTAGTCTGGTCAGGATTTTTCCAGACTCTGTTGTTGTTAAACCAATAAGGTCATCTAGATTTTTTTCTGTGGCTAACACCAGCATCTCAAAATCTTTTTCACTACCAATAGTTTCTTTTAACTTTGTAGTTGTCTTTTTAGCATCTTCTTCATTCAATTCTTCTTCTTCCCCATCAGGCAAAATTTTGTAGTAATTTACTTTGTTTATAACAGTCCAACCACCACCTTTTTTAGCGTTTCTTTTCATCTTACGCTCTATAATGGTCTCTTCGCCTTCAATCTCAATCATACCACGAACAATTAATTCATTGTTCCCACTATAAGTATTAAATATTTCTTCGTTTTTATCAGTTTTGGTTGTTGAGCCATGTAATAAAAACTTTATAGCATCAATGGTTAAAGTTGTATTATGTGATACTATTCCATTGGTATAATATTGGTGTACTTCAGCCACTTGTATGTCGTATAGAGTATCTTTAAACTCCATTAACTCAATAGATTTAATTTTACTAATACCATCTATAGTTTGAATAGGTTGACCAATCTCAGCTTCTTTTAAATGAATAAATTCACCATTCTCGTGTTTTAATCTATGGTAATCAGCCCCTTCAACAAACATACCGTTTTCGAGTTCACATTTATAAACATCAGCATTTTCTTCTGTAATACCACACCATTCAATATTTTTATATCCATATGGCGTATTAACTTTGAATCCTAAGTCTCCGTATTTTTGGTAAATTTCATGTAACTCACCAATAGTAATTTCTTTGTTCATACTAGTTATTTTTAGATTGAATTGTAGACAATAGTTCACTAATCATTTCATCAACCAAAGAAATACCATGTAAGTCTTTAGTTTTTTGATAATCATCTACATTGATGTTTGAAACTTTTATTTCTTTTTCATTATCACTAATAGTGATTTTAATTGTTAAATTTTCCATTTTACTTGTTTTTAATTTTATCATTTATTATTTTTGCTAATTCATAATCTTCATTATCTATTGCGTTTTTTAGTTTGGTTTCTAAACTTCTTGGTATTATAACCGCAACTAAGAAAGAACTATCTATTTTAATTATAACATCATCACCATTGTTAATTACATCAACTATATCATTTCTATTTACTTTACAAGTATCATCTATTGAATAGATGTTTCCGTTTAATTTAAAAACGTTAGCTTCGGTAAAATAAACATTATCACTTTCAAGATAAAATCTATCTGAAGTATAGTTTTGTTTTTCCTTACCAATTATTAATAATTCATTTTCCATATTTTTATTTTTTATTTAAAAATTTTTTACACTTATTTATAATTTTTTGTTTATTTCCCCATCTATATTCCGAATCCCATATAGTTAAAACCTCAAAACCGTTAGCATTAGCAACCATTATTTTTTCTTTATCATTATCCCACATATCCTGTGCTGTTATATTTTTTCTGAATGGATGTGGTGTATCATTATATTTATATTTTTTAGGGTTACCATGATACATGTCACCGTTAAACTCAATTATTTTTTTATTAATAGTATCTGTAAAATCATATAACCAAATACCACCCTCATTTTTATCTAATTTGAACTCACCATTATGTGAACCAAAAAATATCTTAATTCTATCTTCTAATTTATATGTTTCTAATAATTTATAAAATAATTCTTGTGAAATTTTAGAAAAACCTATTTTTAATTTACCACCAGAAGATAATGACTTACCCCATTTAATTTGTCTATCAGTAAATCTTTTTTTACCTTCTTCTTCACCATATTTTTGGATACACTTTTTTAGCGAAAATGTTGATTGTCTTTGAGACCTCATTTTTTTTGCCTCCTCTTCCGAATAACCTAATTTTATCCAATACTCCAAATTAGCCGAACCCATTTTTCCAGCTTCACTTCTTTTCACTTCTCGTTCTTCCCATATCTTTTTACCTTCAATTTCACCAAATCTGGCAATGCAACCCCTTAATGAAACCATTTTTTGACCCTCAATTTGTAATATTGCATCATTTTCAGAATAACCTTTTTTTAACCAAAATTCAATATTTACAGGTCTTAAAGTTCTAATATGTTTTTCAATTTTATCTTCCGCTAAACCTCTATCTAACCAGTATTGTTTTGAATATGCTGACCCTTTTGGTATAAAAATGCCTAGATTTTTTAATCTACTAATAATAACACTAGGGTCAACATTAAACGCTAGTGCTATGTTATTAGTAGATTCAAATTTCTCATTATAAAGTTTTAACATAGTTTTAATCTCATCATCCGTAAATTCTTTTCTTTTACCCATTTTTAATATTTTATCTTTATGATTATTATTTATTATAAATATAACCGTTTAACCAAAAAGGTAAAGATATTTGTTAAATTATTTTAACTCATCTGGTAAAAAACCAAGTTTTTTTATTATTTCATCTTCATTAAAGGATATTTTAATATTGGTATTAAACCTAATACATTTACCACCTTGATTCGCTGGTACTGAATTAACAACCGTTAAACCTTTCAGTTTGCTAAACGGAACATAATTATTTTCACCAAATGAGAGAAAATTATCAATCATAATCCATTTAACAGACCACGATTTGTGTTGTGATTGTGTTAGGTCAACGTTGAGTTCGCCATTAACTTTGTCATCCAAAGCAATGATTCTATTAAAATCAACGTTCTTGTTATCCCTAACAATCAATTCTTTCATAAGTGCTCGTTGATAGTTTACATCCATGATGTTTTCTATGCCAGCACCAGTTATTTCAATACTATCACCATTTTCGCTAAATTTTACTGGTCTGTAAATAACATTGATATTGTTTTTATTCACACCATATTTGTTAGCAAAATAGTTTCTAACTTTGTTTTTACCTTCTTTAGAATAGTTTTCTGGTCTATCATCCCAATAAACCTTTATTCTAGAATAAGGCGATATTATTAATTTGTCTTCCATTATCCTTCTCCGTATAAGTCTTTTTTATGTTTATTTTTTTCTTCAGCTAATAATTTTTGAGTCATCTCTAATTCTTTAGATTTTGCATCTAGATTAGTTTGAAGCTCTCTTATTCTTGAATTAGCTTCCGTTTGTTGCTCTAACAGCTTATCTTGTAGTTCGTTTATTTTATCAGCAAGTTCTTTAATTTGTGAATTGTCTGTTACAACAACTTCTTTCTCAACAATTTTTTCAACTGGAACTTCTACAATTTTTTCAACAGGTTTCTCTATGATTTTTTCAACAATTTTTTCAACTTCTACTGTCTTCTGTACTGGTGTCGCACCAAATTTTTCTATTGTAAAACCTTGTTTGAGTAACTTTAATGAGAATTCATCAATATTTGTTATATTGTTATTACGACAGTAGTCCCAAATATCATTCTTTAGTTCCTTCGGAATTTCCATGTTTTTCTATTTCTTTTAATATTTCTTCTAGTTCACTTTCAGATTGATGTAACAACAGAAACTCTTTTGTAGTTTCATCAATTTCTAAATGAACTATTGGTTTATCTACTCTAGCATAATATTCATCAGCACCAATAACTTCACCATTTACTAAACCGTAATCATCAAATTCTTCTGGTAGTCTATTTAAAAAAGCTTTTAGCTCTTTTATTGTAATACCTTTTGTAGTTTCTTCACTCATGCGTTTGTTAATTTTTCA
>Ga0214917_10002894_pt1 | contig 20460 bp, 23 predicted proteins | sample LL_1208_BB_MetaG_FD_177983 | JGI IMG/M metagenome (GOLD analysis project Ga0214917, IMG submission 177983) | Freshwater microbial communities from Lake Lanier, Atlanta, Georgia, United States - LL_1208_BB | ecosystem: Environmental > Aquatic > Freshwater > Lake | place: USA: Georgia | collected...
CCGTCTGAGGGCTGAACATAATATCCTCATGACCCCGACCGGAAAACCGGAGGGAGGAGATTGGAACCTCGACGACCAAAACCGCCGTACGGCCCGCGAGTTTTCAAAAGAGAATCCCAAGATCCCGCCCCTCCCTAAAATTTCCCAAGACCCGACGACTGCAGCAGTAGCCAAGGAGGTCACCCAACGATTCCCCGATCATCCGGGCAAGGGCGACGACCTATGGATCCCTACCACCCGGCAAGGAGCCTTGGAATGGCTGAAGGGTTTCATTCGCCAACGGTTGGAGGCATTCGGCTCTTGGGAAGATGTCATGATCGAGAATCAACCCGTCCTCTTTCACTCCGTACTCTCACCCTTTTTGAATCTGGGGTTACTCACCCCGATGGAATGCATTCAGGCCGCGGAAAAGGCGTACCGCGACGGGAAAGCTCCCTTGAATTCCGTTGAGGGATTTATCCGTCAGATCCTGGGGTGGCGTGAATTCATTCATGGAATTTATTGGCTCAAAATGCCGGCTTACCGCGAAGAAAACTTTCTCGGGGCAGATCGACCCCTCCCCCGCTGGGCCTACACCGGAAAAACCGAGATGCGGTGTGTTTCCGAAGCCATCCGGGGGACTCTGGATCTTGCGTACAATCACCACATCCAACGACTCATGGTCCTAGGAAACTACTTTCTTCTAGGCGGATATGAGCCCAAGGCGGTTCTCCGCTGGTATACCGAAATGTATCTCGATGCCTACGACTGGGTCATGGTTCCAAACGTTCTCGGCATGATTCTTTTTGCCGACGGGGGCTTTTTTGCCACCAAACCCTATGCCGCAGGAGCCGCCTACCAGGACAAGATGGGAAATCACTGCGCTTCCTGCCGCTTCGACCCAAAAAAGAAGGAAGGCCAGGATGCCTGTCCCTTTCACTCCCTCTACTGGAACTTTTACGGCCAGCACGCAAAGCTTTTTGGCAAAAACCCCCGGGTGGGTATGATGGTTAAGATATGGGACAAAAAACCCCCCACCGAAAAAAAGAGGATCTTCGACGACGCGGAGACTTTCCTAAGACAGCAGGGCTGAATCGAGATCACTCCAATCTCTGGGTTCCCGCTGCTCTCCTCGGCGGATTTTTCCTCGGTTTTGTTTTCGCCCGAATACCTCAAGATTCTAGATCAGGAGAAGAGTTCACCCCCGAGTCATCCTCTCCCGTTCCGGCCCCCTTGATTCAACCCGCGACAAAAAGTCGCCCGTCGCTTTCGACTCAAAAAACTCCCGATGGCAAATGGGATGAAAAAACCATCCAGGGTTTGCCCTTGGAGGATATTAAGAATCGTCTCCGCCAGCTGTCTTCATGGGAACCGGGACCCCGGGCCGACCAGACGGAACGATGGCTCGTTCAACGCTGGGCCCGTCTCGATCCCTCGAACGCCTGCGTCTACGCCTACCAGGCAGTTCTCCAAGGAGCGGACGAATCCCTCCTCTTTGACTCGGCTTCGCTTTGGGCACAACAGGAACCCGCCAACGCCGCAAAATGGGCTGCTACCCTTGGTTCCCCCTCTTTGCGAGAAGTCGCCTTGGACGCTGCCTATCGGACTTGGGCCAAACTCAACTCCGCCGCAGCCATTAAAAGCATTTCTTCCCTTCCCTCCGCCGCCACACGGGCTGTGGCCACGACTTCCGTTGCAGGTCGCCATGCCCAGAATAATTTTGCGAATGCTCTCCAGTGGGCCCGTAAACTTCCCGGTCCGTTGCGGGAAAAGACCTTGGAACAGATCCTTGGAGAATGGACACGCCGGGACCCCACGAGAGCCGCCCACTGGCTCATCCAACAACCGGGGGAAATTCAATGGTCGCTGGTTGGAAAACTTGCGGGTGACTGGGTCCGAAAAGATCCGGTAGCCGCACTCGCCTGGGGCCAAGGACAATCTGATCCAGCGCTGGGTTCCACGCTGGCCCCCGGACCGGTCCAAAGAAAGTTCCTCGATCTGGCTCTGTCCGGGTTCATTTCATCCGACCCCCGGGCGGCCGCTTCATGGCTCGTCAGCCCCGCTGGATCAAAATACTTTCCTGCCCGGGCAACATCGGTGGCCAGTCGCTGGACATCTCTGGATCCCCGGGAAGCCGTCGCTTGGGCCAGTTCGATCCCAGATGAAAAAATCCGTCGAAGTGCACTCGGGACCGTGGCCTACACTTGGGTGCGTACCGACCCGGAGGCGGCCACCCAATGGGCGGGCAGCTTGCCATCTTCCCCCACTCGGGATCCCATTCTTTCCTCGCTCAGTTCCTCCATGGCCCCTTTTGATCCCGCCTCAGCCGCGTACTGGGCCAGCCAGATTTCCGTCCAGCAGTCCCGGGATAGCAGCCTCTCGGGAATCCTGCAGACATGGAAAAAGATTGATCCTTCGGCGGCCCTTCAATTTATTCGCACCACCCCGGCTCTCAGCGAACCCACCCGAGCCAATCTTCTTTTGTAGAATCCGGCCCATGCTTCTCGCGTTTCACAAACCCTTTGGAGTCCTCTCCCAGTTTACTCCAGACGGATCCCCTCACCGGACTCTGGCAGAGTTTTCCTTTCCGAAAAATGTCTACCCCTTGGGGCGGTTGGATGCCGAATCGGAAGGCCTCCTTCTCCTCAGTGATGAGCCTGGACTTAACACTCGTCTATTGGACCCGAGAAATTCCCACACCCGCTGCTACTGGGCTCAAGTGGAGGGAGTGCCGACTCCAGTCGCTTTGGAAAGCCTATCCCAAGGAGTTCCGATTGGTGATCATCAAACACTCCCCTGCCATGCCTGGCTCCTGGATCCCCAGCCTACGGTTCCCTCCCGAGATCCACCCATCCGTGTCCGTAAAACTGTACCCGACCGATGGATCGCCTTGGAACTGACGGAGGGGAAAAATCGGCAGGTTCGTAAAATGACGGCTGCCGTCGGACATCCAACCCTTCGCCTCATCCGGATTCGAATCGGTCGACTCGAACTTGGGGATCTCACCCAAGGGCAATGGCGTGAGTTAAACGATCAGGAGAAAAGTCTGATTTTCAAATCTTAAATAGTCCTGTCGGAGGCCCCCCGCCGGCACCGATCACTGCAGAATTTCACCCGGTCCCAGTCTCTTTCCCATTTTTTACGCCACGCAAAAGGCCGGCCACACGCCGGACAGATCTTCTTCGGAAGATTTTCTTTAGCGACGCTCTTCCTACCTCGCCGCACGACTAACGAACTGCCGCCCAGATCCGATGCACATCATCGTGATCATCCAGGGACTGCAGAAATGCCCCCACTTCTCCCCGGGCTTCTTCACTGAGATCGGGATAGTTCTTCGGCACAAAACCGAGCTCACTCGTCACTACGGTCCAGCCGTTCTTTTTCAACCAATCCGCCACCCCGTGCATCGCGGAACGCTCGGTCAAAAATCGCGCCCCACACCCTTCCTCTGGAATATCGTCGTTTTGCTGATGGGTCAGAACCTCCACCTCGTTGGCCCCCGCCTCAATCGCCGCGGTTTCCCGATCCGTATCTGCCTTGGGATGGTGAGCTTCGACTATTCCCACCTGGTCAAAAAGGAAACGGTTGCTCCCTGAAGAGCCCAGTGTTCCGGACTTGAACAACACCCGGATTTCCGGAGCTGTCCGGTTGTGGTTGTCGGTATAGGCCTCCACAATGATCGGAACCTTATGGGGCGCATACCCCTCAAAAACCATGTGCTCCAACGAATCCTTACCTTCGCCGGTCCCGGATCCTTTCTGAATCGCACGCTCGATAATATCCCGGGACACGCTTTCCTTCCGGGCACGTTCTAATGCAGCGGCCAATCGGGCGTTTAGTGCCGGATCAGCCCCTTGCCGTGCAGCCAGACTAATTTCCCGGACAAACTTGCTGGTCGTCTTCGACTTTTTGAGCGAAGCAACCTCCCTTTTCGCATGTAACCACTGTCTTCCCATGAAATTATCCTATGCGATTCCCCCCTCCCAACTCAACTCCACAAGACGCTTTTCGCCACGTTTTCAATGCCTCCGGCCTTCCTAGCCCCCGCTCTCGTCGCAGCCCGCAAGGTCCTCTCGATCGTCCATCCGTAGATCTCGCCATAGATTAGAACCGCCGTCACGACGTCTCCCGAACCTGTGGCATCTTTGACCTTCACCTTGGGCGCAGGAATGAAAATCCGTGTTCCATTCACCTCGGCCTGTAATCCGTCTTCTCCCAATGTCACGACTACTCCGGTTGTCCCCTCCCCAAAAAGTTTGGTGAGACATACGCCAACGCACTTTTTTTCCGTCGTTCCCTCAGCTTCCTCCAGATTGCATTTGATCCAGTCCGCTCCCGCCTGCACCGCTTCTTGCAAAAGAGCCCCTCGACTATCCACCAGCACGGTGACCCCTTTTTTTTGAAGATTCAGGATCAGATTATTCCACCAACCCTTCGGCCATCCTTTCGCTGAGCTTCCCGCGACCACCCACACATCCCCTTTCCGCAAAGTACGCAGCCAGAAGTTTCCCATCCTAGCCCAGTCCCTTAGGTTGATTTTCGGATCCCTTGTAAAGAAATCCATTCTCTCCGTCCCCTCGTGCACCCACGCCCATCCCTGCCTCATGGGAACTTCCACAGGAATCTGCACCGTCTTGACTCCTTCAATTCTGGCCTGCTTTCTCCAATGCCGGGCCGTCTCCCCGCTACAAGCGATCACGGAACAGACTGGCACTCCCCATGCATGAAGCTGACGCGCAGTATTATGAGCTTTCCCCCCGGCACTCCAAGTCACCCGACCCGATGTCACACAGATTTTTTTTTCGAGAACCGGATTGGGGGTAAAACACCAAATCCGGACGCGGATGCGGGCTCCGCGAAGGGGCATCAGGCGATGTCGATTTCCTTGGCGAGGTAGACATCCTGAATCGCATTCAGGATCTCCACTCCCTCCTTCAGTGGCTTTTGAAAAGCTTTGCGCCCGGAAATCAGTCCCATCCCCCCCGCCCGCTTGTTGATGACGGCGGTTTTTACTGCTTCCGCCACATCATGCTTCCCGGAAGCCCCGCCCGAATTGATCAAACCGGCCCGGCCGGCAAAGCAGTTCAGCACTTGGTACCGGCAAAGATCAATCGGATGATCCGAAGTCAGCTCGCTGTAAATTCGGGGATCGGTTTTCCCATAATCACTTCCCGCCATTTTTAAGGCGGTGTAACCCCCGTTGTTTTCCGGGAGCTTTTGTTTGATGATGTCGGCTTGGATGGTGGAACCCAAGTGATTAGCCTGCCCCGTCAAATCGGCAGACAGATGATAATCCTTCTCCTTGGTCTTAAAGGCGGGATTCCGAAGGTAACACCAGAGAATCGTGTACATCCCCAACTCATGGGCGATGGCAAAAGAACGGGAGATCTCTTCGATCTGACGACCTGATTCTGGGGAACCAAAATAAATCGTCGCCCCCACCCCGACCGCCCCCATGTCAAAGGCCTGTTTTACCCCGGCGAAGAGTTTTTGATCCGCCACATTGGGATAAGTCAGCAACTCGTTGTGGTTGATTTTTAGGACAAAGGGAATCTGATGGGCGTACTTACGGGCCACGGCCCCCAGAACCCCCAAGGTCGAAGCGACTGCATTGCATCCCCCTTCGATCGCCAGCTTGACGATGTTCTCCGGATCGAAATAGTCCGGATTCGGGGCGAAGGAAGCTCCGGCGGAATGCTCGATTCCCTGATCCACCGGCAAAATAGAAAGATACCCCGTCCCGCCCAACCGCCCATGACTCAGCGTGGCCTGAAGATTCCGGAGAACGGAAATGGATCGATCGCTATCTTTCCATACACGGTTGATAAAATCCGGCCCCGGGAGATGCAGTCGGGATTTGGCAATCGTTTTGCACGAATGTCCCAACAAACTCTTTGCTTCGGATCCAAGGTGTTTTTCAATTTCGGAGAATTTCACAGAACAAGAGACTCCCTTTTTTCGTCCGAAGGGTCAATCCTCTGCTTGCTCCCCACTTGCCCGGTTTCTCGATCGGCCTATGATTCCAAGAGATGATTCGTTGGCTTTCTTTGGTGATCCTGGGGCTCCTTCTTAACGGCAGCGGACTTTGTCTTCTCGCATGGGCGGCCTACCTAAAGTTTTCTACTGGCGAAGACTGGTTCTGGTCGGGCACCCTGGCCTTGGCGCTTTGTAACGCAGGCATCTGTTGCCTAGTGGGAGCCCAAAAGCCCGAAAAATCATCTCCCTGACCTCTCATCCCCATTCTCATTCCCCGACACCACCGCCGGATTACGGCAAGGTGGAACTCGTCCGTTACGACGACCGGGACTACCTCCGCTGGTCTGAAGGGTTCGCCTTCCGCCGCCGGCAGGAAAGACAACGCTCGGGCAAAAAAAGAATCGAACCCGCCGCCCTCTCCGTAATCAGCGCCGCGGCGGAATTCGGCGTCCGCTCCATCCTCTCCCGTCACTTCCACCTGGGGGAACGACGGATCCTGCGTTATCAGGACCCGGAACATGGAGACCAGTTACGCGGGCGGTCCCGCTTTCGCGAACTCGATGCAGTCTCCTTTTCTGGAGAAAAAGCCACTGCCGTCTTCGAATTCAAGCTGAGCGGATTGGGCTCCGCCTCCGCCGTCTCGAAAGCCGCCAAGCAGCTCCGCTCCGCCGCAGAAATGATCCGACAAGGCTACGGCCACACCCCCAAAGTCGTCGTGGTACTGATCCACGCCGGCGAAGGCCATCCGGATCTCGGCAAACCCGGCGGCCGATACGGGGTACGCCCCATTCCGTTGGAGAAAGTCCGTTTGGATCACCTACCCGATCAACCCATCCCATGCTTCATTTTCTCAATGAAGGAAGCCATTGATGAGGCGCGCCGGATCGGTCACGAGGTAGATCACGAACTCGAACGCCGAGCGGCCCGCGAGGGAAAACACGGACTGAGTCGAGCCAAACGCCTGACCCTGCCCTCAATTCCGATCGGGGAGCTCTTTGCCGCCGTCAGTTGGATGGCCCGAGGATTGGTCCAAGCCGTGGGCACAGTGGCTCGCAAGGTCACCCGACGACGCACCACCCACCACCCCCATTCCCCCCATCGCCGAAGGCGAAGAGGGCGAGGCTACCGTCGCCGCTAGTTCGTCACCTCGTGTTGACGTTGCAAACGGGCAACCCCTTCCTTTTGACAGAACTAGGCTCCGACTCATTGAGATCTTCTTGGCTGGTCATCTGGATTTTCTCCCCACCCAACGACACGACATCCACCTTGGTCGGGCCGTCCGCATGCGCGGAATTCGAAACCCAAGGGGCAAAGGCATGCCACCAGAGGCCGGCCGCCACCAGCGCGAGAAGAAGTTTCGTGATCGGGTCGGTTCGCAGGGTCAGGGATTTGGTTTTCATGGTTCAGGCCTAACCGATCTCCGCCAAAAATCACGACTCGATTCCTAAATTTTCCCATTTAAAGTGAAGGGTATGAGAAAAATCCTTCTTCTGATCCTCGCCGGATCTCCTTACCTCCAAGCGGCTGACACCAACATCCCCGCGGGCCGTCTCCCCGCCACTCCCCCCATTGGAATCACCAATGCGTCCACAAACCCCGTCTCCCCGTCCAAGGACGAAATCGTTGTCGCCCAAGGGATTAAAATCTGGAAAAAAGGAACCCCGACAAATGCTTTCACGACCATCGGCTTCGAAACCCTGATGCGACAAAGGGGATTCGCCAATGCCCAGAACAACATCGCCCGCGGAGTCCTTGCCCGCAAAGGAAACGCCGCCATCGTGACGTCCATCATTAACTCCCAACGCCTCAATTTTGACCTCAACACCCAGGATGAAAGACTCGATGGGATCGATGTTCGCTATCAAATCATCCTTCTGAAGCCGTAACGTGCGGCGCTTTCTTTTCGCTCCCTTCATACTTCTCCTGCTCGACCTTGCTCCAATCCAGGCGCAGTTGGTTCCTGTTCAGGCCAACATCGATGCGCAGGCCCAGCGTCGCCTTCGGGAGCAGGCGGAGAACGCCCGCCGACAACGGAGGATCGAAGACAATCTTCAGAAAATTGTCCCCGCCCTTTCGTCCAAAGGCAGCACCGCCAACACCTGTCGCGCCCTTGCAGCCATTTACGAACTGCAGTCCGAAGGAGTCTGTCCTAAAGAATCGTTACAAAGAGCAGCCGACCTCTCCGGTATGGGGACAGAATCCACCCGCGCTCCTTCCAACTATCTTCTCCAATGCTGGGAATCCATCTCCGGAAAGATGAATCCGGAAATTGCCGGGAAAATGAAATCCGGCACCCCCCCTCCCTTTCCAATTCCTCCCTATCAACCATGAACCTTTTACCCCCTGCTGGATTCGAACTGATTCGCCTCCCCACCGGTCCGGCTTGGGTACGCCCCGCCTTACGAAGAAATCTTTCCTCCCTTTGGCAGAAACAAAAATCCAACCCTCCCCTACGCGACTTGGCCCGCCGCCATCCGGGTCATCGCACCTTCCCAGGACGGGCTCCGGTGACATTCCTCCCCGTAAGCGGGTCGCCGGGATGGGTCGTTCGCCCGTGCGTTCACGGGGGCATTTGGGGGCGACTAGCCCGGGACCTTTACTGGGGAACCGCGCGTGCCCGAAAAGAGATCCGTTGCTCTTCTCAACTTCACGCAAAAAAAATCCCCACCCCCTCGATTCTGGCCGTTTTATTTTATCCAGCCGGACTTTTTCTCCGCATCGATATCGTCACTTCGTATGTCCCCGAAAGCCGGGACCTTGCCTCTTTCCTTTCGGCCCACCCAAAGTTGGCTGAACGTGCCCGGGCCTTTTCCTCCGTCCGCCACCTTTTTAAAATCTGCGCCCAGCACGGCTTTCTCCATGCCGATCTGAATGCCCGTAATATCCTCCTGTCCGGATCTTCAAGCAAGAAACCACAGGCTTGGCTTCTGGATGTGGATGCCGTGACCAGGAACGAGGCAAATTTGGATCATGTGAACACATCAAATAAGAACCGCCTCCTTCGTTCTTTTTTCAAGCGCGCCCGCTGTGGCGACTTGGGTTATTCCGAAAGGGAGATTCCCGCCCTTTGGTGTGAACTCTTTCCCCGAAGATGAATCTCCCTACCCAACCCCGCATCTGCATCGTCCTCCTGAGCGCGGTGGGGGATGTCGTACACGCCCTTCCCATCGTCAACGCCATCAAACGCCAACGCCCGAAAGCCCACATCACCTGGCTCCTTCAGGAAGCCGGGGCCTCGTTGATTCAGGGGCACCCTGCGGTGGATGAAATCCTTCTTTTCGAACGAAAAGCCGGCCTGGCCGGCTTCGTAAAAATGGCCATGGAACTTTCCCAGCGGCCATTCGACGTGGTCCTGGATCTGCAATGCTATTTCAAAGCCACCCTTCTCACCGCCCTTTGTCAGGCCCCTGTCAAAATTGGTTTCGACCGCGCCCGTGCCCGTGAGTTCAACTGGCTCGCCACCAACACCAAGCTGACTCCCCGCCCCTTGAGCCATGTGCAGGATCATTTTCTCGAATTTCTGGATGTAATAGGGGTTCCCCGGGAACCGTTGGAATGGAATCTTGGACCATGGCCTTCCGAAAAAGAGTGGCAAACCCACTTCTTCCGTCATCTCCCCGGCCCGCGGGTAGCCCTTGTCGCAGGCACCAGCAATCCCAGGAAAGATTGGCTCCCCGATTCGTGGGTTAGACTGAATGACGCTCTGCACGAACAGTTCGGACTCCAGACCATCCTTGTGGGAGCCCGTTCGCCGCGGGAGACCGCCTTGGGAAAGAAAATGCTGGAGGAGTGCCGCCACGCCCCCAAAGAAGCCCTGGGTTGCGGTCTGCGTCGGTTGGTTTCGATTTTGGACGGATCGGACCTGGTGATCTCACCCGACACGGGGCCGTTACATCTGGCGGGTGCCCTAGCGCGGTCGGTCATCGGGTTGTACGGCTACAACAGCCCTGCCCGGGTCGGACCTTGGCGCCAGAATCCACGGCTACTGGTCGATGCTTTCCATGAACCCGGAGAAGAACCCCAGATGACTTTTCAACATCGGGCCGGCCGGATGGCCAAGATCACCGTGGAGGATGTGTTGGCCCAGGTAGAGATTTGGCAATCGTCCCGAATTCAGAAGCGGTAATAGATTTCGGTAGCAGCAGTCCAAAGGGACGAAGCCGTAGGCGTCATCAATTCAGCTCCCCAGGCAAACCGCCCTTCCCCTCGCCAGACCAGTTCCTCGGTGATCTTCACACCCAAAGTCAGAGTGTAGTCATAATAATCCCCCCCACTGAGCCGGGTGGACTGGGTGATCGCATCGTTACTGGTATGCACATACTCCGCACGTCCGGTGAGGGAAACGGGATCCAGAATGTACCAAGTTGAGTAAAGTCCACCCGTCGCATAGGTCGTCGGGGCCTCGGTATGGGTGGGATCCCCGGTCCCGGATCCCCCCGTTGCATCGAATGCCAGTTTCCACTTCTCCTTGGCAAAGATCGGGGACCACTCCCCTATCACATTCCATGCATAATAAAAGTTTTGATCCAGATCCAACCGAGCATTCGATCCATGGGTGCCGGAGGGTGTGGTGTAGAAGCCGGGCTGCAGCATGGCATTTTCCTCGCTATTCCGGATCTTGATATAGCTGAACACGCTGTACTCGTCCCCGGCACCTTTCGATCCAAGATCATTAGCCGCCCCGGAACAGTTTCCTACCCCCACCCCTATATCGAATAGCGAATCGGGGGCAAAAATTGCCAGAACTCCGATATTGTCTTGGGGCATAAAAGCGTCGGCGATTCCGAAAGTGATGCAGGGGTTGTCCGGCCGCCATACGGTTTCATACCCGATGACCGATTGAAACTTACCCACCCACATCTCCATTTGGGCATCTGGGATCCAGAACTTGGCAAAAGCCTCACCCAAATAGAGGCTACTGCTATCGGGCCCAGTCGGTTCGGTTGCCGTGCCGGCCGCCGCATAATACGAGGCATCTTCCCCCAACATCACCCCGCACTGAAACCCTGCGTCTGGGCTGTTTCCTCGCGCCAGAGGTTTCTCCAACCGGAGCCATAGAGCACTCAGATTCATGTCCCCCTTTGGAACGGTATCGGTCGGAAAATCCAGCGGGTTCGTGGCGGATCCGGGCCCAAAATTATAGACATAGGTTCCGTCCACATAGCCCGAGAGTTTCAAGGGTTCCTCCTTGAGGGGCTGGGCCGATTGCGCCAGTTCCTCCTCTTGAAAATCCCTCTCAGGAACGACTCCTGCTTCCCTTTGCGGAGCTTGCCCCAAGAGAATTCCCTCCATCCATACAATCCACAGAATAATCTTACGCCAACCGGCTAAAATCCGTTGAAGTCTCAGGAAAAGCATTCGCCAAACTAGGTTTTGCCAGGACTTTTGTCAATGAGACATTGTCTCATTTAAAAGAATGCGAATATGTCTTATCGACTCAAACCTACTCCCCCTCTTCTCATCGGGATTTTCTCACCTAGAGGTCCTCCCAAAAATGAGTTCCAGCGACAAATCGATACCTCTCAGGGTCGCCTTCAAAATGGGGCACCCGATCGAATACCACATACCCTTTAGACCAGTGAAAAAAGACGGGACTCGACGAAAATCGATACCTCCCTTACTTTGGCCCTATGCCAATCTTTCCTATTTTTCTCTCCCTTCTTCTTGGTTTTGCGACCCTTCATGCGGCGCCGGCCAACGAAAGAGTCCGTTTCGAAGCCGATACCCTGGGAATGTCCAAGGAAGAGGTCAGAAGTTATATGGGCCGCGGACCGGATGTTGAGATCACGCCCCACCTCTGGCGTTACTCGGGAAGCTGGACCAGCACCAGATTTGGCGAAGGCGCCAACACCTACAACACCGTCGACCTCGCCTTCGGCACGCTCACCGACTCACACAAATACGGCGTGACGGAATACAACTGGAGCGTCCAGTAGTCGTTTTGAAAGGCCCTTCCTAAGGACTCCCCTCGGGCTCTTTGCACAAAAATATGGAGGCGGTGGGAGTTGAATCGGATGGCATTTTATTAATAGTCAGACACTTCAACGACTTGGATAAATATTTTTAGCAGTGTTTTTCTTTTTCACGCGATCTGCGTGACCACTCCTGCCCACTACTCTGTATTTATAAAACTGCATTCGCAGAGAGACGAAAACTTACTAACGTGGACGAATTCTGTTGCAGGGTCTCGCATTCCAATCGGTTATGTGACGAAGCAATAAGCTTCAATTTATCCGCATCTTCAACAAAGCATCATCGACGGCTGACCGTCGATAACGGATCGATGCATTCCTGCCGATACCCAGCTTAACTGCCGACAACTCTCCCTTGGTAGTCATGTCACTTACCTTCCGCTCTGATATCTGGAGATATTCGGCCACCTGCTCCCAAGTCAGGTAAGCCTGGTCCCAGACGGGCTTCTCCTGCGAGGAATGGTTTTCACTTAAGCCTATCATATGATTTGACGAATTATAGTGGTTACATGTAACTTTTGTCAAGTGAAACCCCTCCCAACTCGTATTCCCAAGAAAATCCATCCCCTGCACTACGCCCGGAGGATCACCGGTTTGACCCAAGCCGAGTTCGCGCAACGGATCGGGATCTCGACCATGATGCTCAAACTAATCGAGCAGTGTCGTCGTCCCCTCACCGACCGGGTTAAGGATGCCATACATCTGGCCACAGGAATCGCCCCAACCTCTTGGGGTAAAAAGAAGCTTCAATCCACACTTGGCCATCCTTTTAACCATGATTCGTACAAGTGGTGGCAAATGGTCTGCCAGGATGAGAACGAGGCTGCCCCCAAGCGGGTTGTAAGCGACCGCGTAAAAGCACTAGAACTAATCGGCAAGCTGATGCAGAGGGAACAAAAAGGTGTCCTTTGGGAACACGAGTTCCGCCAGTTCATCCTAAAAACGGTCCAGCACTACCATCTCGCCAAACCTTTGGCTGCCCTGAAACGCGAGATCGAGCAAAGTGGTGAAAAGTGGCCCGAACAAGCCTTCGCGGTACCCAAGGCCCCCGCTTACAAAGCCTCAATCGCCACCGCTCTACTCAAGTCGGACATTTAATCAGAATTAAGGCCTATTTTCGGCGCAATTTCGACCTATTTAAGGGGTATTTTCGGGGTATTTAATTTCAGTTCCCGGTAAATTCCCGGTCAGGCTCCCGGTAGATTCTCGGTATTTTTTCGGTCAGGTTCACGGCCTGGAATGGCCTGTTTTGACCATAACCCCACTTTTACAACCCTTAAAACCACCCTCTGGTTAAGTTATGGCGTTGTTTCGCCATTGTTGTGGCGTTGACTATGGATTGAACATGGATTGACCGTGGATGACACTGGTGGCTTATGGCGTTGACCATGGTGCTGAACGCGTATTGAACGTGGTTCCAGTCCCAATTCATACCTCTAACTAGGGGTACACCTAAGAGGGTGGTGTAATTAGGCTTTTCGGCCACTCTGCATCTTCTAACCACTTTACAAGAATGGTCCGAAACCCTAGCCACTAAAAATTCATTCTAGAGTCCAGACTTTAAGAGCTTTTTGTTCATCGGGGCGCGGGGTAGCTATTTCTATATGTACTTTTATTTTTACTTGGGAATGATAAATGCAATATTCGTGTATAAACCTCCTAAATAAAGGAGTAGAGATGGATTTTATGTTTATGGTTGGGCTTGTAGCTATTTTCGTTGTTCCGATAATGCTACTTATGTGGGGTTCACAGAAAAAACAACTTGGCATTATTCGCTGTAAAAGATGTCGACATGAAGGAACCGCAAAAGGTATGTGGGTCCCGTTCCGTGGTATAAAGCCTGTTTGCCAAAAATGTCAAAGTGAAGATTGGGAAACGGTCTCTTAAAGCTAAGAATCTTTCCACCAGCCTTAGATTTTATATCCAAGGACTCCTCTTTTCGCTAACCAGTACCATATTCTGGCCGTCGGCCTCAAATGCGATTCAAGAGCCAGTCCCGCTTAGCTAACTAGATTACTATACCCATTCCCATCCCTTACTCCGTCTTCACCATTAATACCGGGCGTATACATCCTCCCGGTAAAAAGAGACCGAGAATAAGTAACGCACCATCCTTCGAAACGGCCTAAATTTTATCCAACAGCTGGGAAGCCGCTTTCTGCCTCTGCTGGACTTCCCGCTGATCAAGACTTTGCTGGTCTGCATTCACAACTGTCTCGAGGGCTCGTTTTTTCTCATCCGCAAGACTGAGGACACTGTTGTCATAGTAAAAAAGCCCACCCAACTCAATTTGCTTATCATATGCTTCCACCATTTTTTGAAATGCATCCATGGTGCCGTCGCTAAGTTGCTGAATGGAGTCCGTGAGCTGGTTTTTTCCGTACGCCTGAAGTTCTGCGGTTTTGGCAGCCATCTCGGCACGAGCAGCTGGCAACATAACCTTGCGGAGCTCCATCTCAAAATCCTCAAATGGCTTTAGGACCAGCACAACCGATCCATGTTCATTCTTCCAATGCATCGAGGTCCAAGGACGCCCACCGATTTTTTTACTACTTATCGAACAATTGCCGTATTTCATCTTAAGGGCCTCGATAAGTGTTTTTACAGGCTCCCCCATGATTCCCGTTGGGTAGAGGATTCCAATGGCATAAAGCTTGCTGTCGCATAGAAGACATACCGTGGTCTTGTTTCCCTGAACCCCGAAAACCGCACCCATGTCTGGGACGGCCTGCAGACCCGCCATTTGGAAAAGGGTGTCTTCGTTTATTTTTTTCATGAGTGTTACATGGCGGTGATGAATCATAAGTCTTTTTTGTGGTTCAGAAGGCTCATTTCGGTATTCCTGGTGGTAATCGGCAATGTCCGTAATTGCTCCCGGATCAATTTCAGCCAAGAGGGAAGTTGTTTCTAGGTCGGATCCCCATGCAAGTTTGCCGAATCCCCCTAGTTTGGGAAACGAGTTCGTACCTCCTGAACTTGGGGTGGTTGCCGTTTTCTGTCGCTCCACTAGGGGTCGGGCAAAAGGAGGTATGCGGGCTAGCATAGCCTTCTGCTCCGCCTGTAACTTGGCGCGATTGTTGTTGGCGAATTGCTCCTCCCTTTTGATTTGTTGTTCACGGACTTGGTCATTGGCCAGATTATCCGGCAAATCAACACTGTATTGACCAAAGAGTCCTTTGCTTACGATGACCATCGGTTGTTCCTGTGTGAAGGTATAGGTGCATCCTGGATTAATGTTGTCATTCCGTGGAACGAACCTACGCATCACATCCTTTTCCCCACGGGAGGAATCAGCCTGCAGGTAGTAACCGCCATTGCTAAAGGCTTCCGCTCTAAATTTTCCGATGATTTTAAATCCCGTGGGATTTCCGTGAAATTCATCAGCCGGGGCGTAATATTCTTTATTTCCCGTCGTACGCTCATCCTCGCTTTCAGCCAGCGTCCACGGACATAAAGCAACAATGACAAGAAAGATGCTTAGGAGCGTTTTTGCTTTCCCAAAACAACGACCGGTTCCCCTCCACAAAAAAAGATCATGACTATTCATCATGGTTTCCAAGACGAAGTCGTAAAGAATAATGAATAATTAGCCTCTTTGTTAAATATTATAAGGGGCCGATTTTTAGAAACTTAACGTTGTATTCTGGCTCCGTCATTGAGCCTCTCTCTGTTAAGCTCTGTTCCATAATGAAGTCTTGATCAGCTTTTTGAAAGAAGCCTGAAACTCTTACTTGTTGACCCTCATTTAGTGAAGAGACGGATTCATATAATTCGGTGCCCTTTGGAATCAAAGTCGAATTCCCAAGGGCGTCTGACATTTCATTGTTGTTATTGCATATTACAATTCTTGTTGCCTTAGCTCCTTTAAGACTGATCGCGATGTGAGCATTCCCATCGCCGGTGGTAGACATTGTTTTAATAGAACCGATCCAATCGGTGAATTCCAGGCCTTCTCCGAAGACATTACACAATGCATCTTTTCTCTTTGATCTTAAGGCAGATTTTTGAAGCTCATTGCTAGCAACTGCATATCTCGAAGCAAATTGTTCGGATATTGAAATCAGCGCATTTTGTTTTTCTGGTATTAATATTTTGAGCGTGATGTTGCTTGAAGAACTTACTTCCGATGTATTTTCACATGTCAAATTGCTTTCATTGCTACCGCCTGCACGTACAATTGCAGACAGAACACACAAGCCCAAGAAGCCCCAGACGATCTTTTTTAAAATTCCCTCTTTTTTCTTAATTGGGGCACCGCGGTTTGGACAAGCCTTTGCCTCTTTGCTGACCTCATAATTACATGTTTGGCAGCACATTGATCTGCTCATAAGTTCATTTTTGAGGTTGTTCTATTACAAGACAAGATTAAAAGCCTATTTTCATATATTACTTTTAGGACAAGCTTTTAGATATCTAAAAGCTACTTTGTTAAAGACTTTTTATTTATTTTTGGCAAGTTGGTGCGCATTTCAATGTGCTCTCTAGCAGAAAGATATAGGCTTCGGTCCTATGGTCCAAAGGGCTTGTTGTTTTTAAAACTATTCTCTTTATGTGCTTTTTTATATCTCCATGTACATGGGCAGAGTTTAAAATAGCGGCTATCAACGACTCGGATGGGTATACGAATGTCCGCAAGGCCCCAGACCCACATTCGAAAGTGGTACTTAAGATCGAGGAGGACGAACTTTTTCTGTGCGAAACTGGCAAGTATGCCTGGTGGAAGGCAAAGGACTTTTTTGGAAATCAGGGGTTCATTCATAGGAGCCGGGTTCGCTTTTACCGGGACCTGGCTGATAAGGAAAAGGAGGGCGGAGGTTTTGCGTGGGCTTATAGTGTCACGGATAGCTTTCAGGACATAGATTCTCACCCTATCGAGAAACCGGACTTCCCTTCCTACGGGACTTGGGCTGTAGGCCGGGAGCATGGCCAAATATACCGACATAGTTCAGAGTGCGATGGCGGGCACCACCAGGAGACCTTGTTCTACCACAAGGAAACGCCCAAGGCACTACTAAGCCAAATTTCGGAAGACGTGGAGGGTATGCAGAAATTCCTACAGAAACTCCCAGCTTGAGTGCCGCCTTCGACAAAGACCTTCAAAAGCAAACGTGGCTTGGCACTTGGATCGGGAAATGAGGATGCCATCCGAATTTTGGCCAGCCCCACACGCGAAAAAACCAGGCCGATGTGGAAATTCTGGAATGGGAGTGGTCTTACGTCCCTAATTAAGCTGAAAATCTGATCCTGCTCGAGAAAAGTCCAGCAGTTTGGAGATATCCCCGCTCAACAGGAAAAACAGAAGGCGCTTCATATGTTGTTACATTGTATTTCAGGGACAAAAAGCTCATTGAACTAGTATATGCCTGGAATTCGGGAGAGTGCTAGTTGTAACAAAGGGCTTCATTTTGATCTTCCCAAAGATTTCATCGATCTTTCACTCAATATTGTTTGGTCCAGAAGAGTTATCGTGTCCCAGTTTTTTTGGGCCTTAAACAACCTTCTTCCCCATTTTGCAATCGACCCAGGCCTGTACACCGTTTGCACTTCTCTCATCGTTTTCACTTGAGCATCGTAATCTAGTAGGCGGGATAAAAGCAGGGGCATATCACGGGAGGGCCAAAGAGCAAGCCCAGGTAGAATCATTCAGCTCTCACCCTTTATTTGATTGATTACCTATTTGCTTAGATATGCTCACAGAAATGATTCGTTGGCCATTCCCGAAATTGGCAGCACTTTTTCTCTTGGCCGCCAACCTTCCCTGTCTAGCCACCCCCTCGACAGCCATTCCTGTCGTGCCGGCGGAAGTTAAAGTCGGCCTCTATATGGTCGATCTCTATGACCTATCCATCAAAGACGAATCCTTCATCGCCGACTTTTACCTGTGGATGACCTGGAAAGGGGATTTCAACCCCGAGAACTTTGAATTCATGAATGGGGAAATGGAGGTCAAGGATCATCCGGACACCAAAAAGAAGGACGGTATTAACTACATTTGCTGGCGCTGCCGGGGCAAATTTCGCAGCCCCCTCGATTTCCGGAACTACCCTCGTGACCATCAAACCCTGAAGATCGAAATCGAGGACGCCTTTCATGATACCAAGGAGCTGATATATAGCTTTGAAAAAGACGCTAAACTCGAACCTTACCCTATCTCGATCGGAGGATTCCGCATGAGCGGCCCCCAAAGGTATACCGTGGTGAATCACGAATACAAAACCAACTACGGGAACCCTTTTCGTGCCCCCGGGGAAAATGCAACTTACTCGCGCATGCGTATCGAAATTCCCATCACGCACGTCGGCTCCAATCTCACCTTTCTCAAGCTCTTTCTACCCGTCTTTTTGTCTGTTTTGATTGCGCTCCTGACGTTTATAATAGAGCCCATCGACTTGGATCCTCGATTCGGGGTTGGTGTTGCCGCCATCTTCGGAGCCGTTTCCTCCATGCTGGTGGCAAATTCCTCGATTCCTGAAACCCCCTACCTTTGCCTGAGTGACAAGATCCACCTAACCAGTCTGTTTTTTATTTTCATATCCATTTTCGTGTCCTGCCTTGTGTTGAAGGTCTACAAGGCCAAAGGTAAAAAGGCGGCGGGTAGAATCGACCTCTACGCAGGAGTAGCCTTACTCCTGTTGTACTTGGGTTTTATGTCTGGATTCACTTTTTGATAAATCTAATCATTGAAAATACTCCATCATCCTCCCTTTAGCTGGCAAAGAAACCATATCCACCTTGCCATGGAGCACTTTCGGCCATGGTTGTTGAGAGCATTAAGAAACATTGACCCTCCAACTTCGAACTCCTTTATCGCATGAATCACATCCCAGAGCGGGGGCACACATACTCTTAAAGCCGGCTCGCCCAAGATGAAGTCTTGATTTTCAAGGCAACGGGATCATTTCCTTTTGCTCTTCACTCCAGATCCAAGTTTTTACTCGGAGCCATTCTGGCCGTTTACCCTCAAGTCCCTGGACATAGTTCTGAACGGCATCCGGATCATTTTCCAAAAGAAGCCGACTGTTGAGTGCATACTTTACCCCAAGACAAGCAACGAAGGGAGCCAGGTAAACTTTTCCGTTTTCAACATCCACTAGGAATATTTGCGAGGCCATGGTGCCAGCCCCTATTTCCAGAATGATGTAGTGACCGGCGAAATCAGCCTTCGAGCCGATCAGTTCCTTAAGACGGGTTCGATAGCTCCTGGCTTGTGGATGCGATTCCCAATCAATCTTCTGAAGGGGGGCGGTTGTGGTTTTTGCCGCCGGGAACCGTGAAAATTCTGATCGTTCAGCGCCATGTTGCGAACAGCCAACCATCAAGAATGGCGCCAGAAAAAAAACAAATGGTCGGATGGGCAAGAGTTGATTCCTCAGTTTTGGGTTCTGCTTTGCTTGGATAAACGATTCCTTAACCCTAAAATCTGCACTTCGCCGATCAAGCGCAAGCTTGCTGAAAACCGAGACCTCGCGTAAAAGACTCTCCATATGGGATTTCGGTTTCATCGGCGAATTTCGATTTTCCGGGGACTCCGGCTGAATCTTTCCAAGTCTGGTTCGTCGGTTTCGATCGGTGGTCGCGGTGCTTTGCTTACCTTTGGCAACAAAGGCGCTCGCGCCACCGTTGGCATTCCGGGCACCGGCATGAGCTGGTCTGAAAAAATCTCGCCGCGTGCCCTCGCGGCGAATCCTCAAACTGCTCCCCCACCTGGGTCGACCACGGCCTCAAAATTTACCCCTGCTTTGCGGCTGGCTCTCCTGCTCGGGTTTTGGGGCCTTGTGGTTTTTTTTCTCGTTAAATAATCTTAGCGTCTGTCTTTCGGAGGCTCCCGGCGGGTCTTCAAAACCCCCCGTTGGCTCGATAGGGAAATATCCGAACCGTGCCATACCCTGGTTTTTCGTCAGACCGATGGCAGCCATTCCGGGACTTGGGGCGCGAGGAGGATGCTACTCTTTCAATCAGAGCCGGATTGAATTCCGATTTTAATTTCCGCGACAATGCGGCTGAGCAGGCCGCGCCAGCTTTCCACGGCACCTCCCAGCGAGCGGTCACCAGTCCAGGCGGTGTGGCTAGACGGAACTTGGCTGGAGCCTAGAACCTGGACTGGAGGGATCAGCCCATAACGCAGAGCAACTTCCTGGTGCAGACAGCGAAATCTTTTTGAAATCCGTAAAAGGTTTTTTGGGGGAAGGCTGCGCGCATCCACGATTATCCCGCCGAGCCACCCGTCCTTGAGCTCCAGACCCTCGCCCAACAAGGAGCTTTTATTTCTGCCATAACAAAAACGCACGATTCCATCTTGGGAAATTTCCAGTTTTCCCAAAGTACCCTTCCGCACTTCCCCCCATGAGGCGAGGGCATAAGCCCTGACAAATCCGTTCAGTTTGCGCCGAGGCTTCACAACCCCCCAAAAAATATCCCAAGCCAGATAGGCGGCAAAGTGGCAAGCCCGCCAGGTCAAGCGAAGCATCAGCAAAGCGACGACGATAATCAAAAGGCAAAAAAGGAGCGCCAGCCACGGGCTAATCAAAGTAGC
>Ga0214917_10002895_pt1 | contig 20456 bp, 24 predicted proteins | sample LL_1208_BB_MetaG_FD_177983 | JGI IMG/M metagenome (GOLD analysis project Ga0214917, IMG submission 177983) | Freshwater microbial communities from Lake Lanier, Atlanta, Georgia, United States - LL_1208_BB | ecosystem: Environmental > Aquatic > Freshwater > Lake | place: USA: Georgia | collected...
GCCCCGAGAACCCGCGAGGCGCTTTGGAAAACCATCGGCGCATCACTCGACCGCTACAGCTCAACCGAATGCAAAAACTACATTCGCCACTGCGGATACGGACACCCTGCGTGAAACGGCTCTAAGGCTGAAGCCACTGGTGCTGCCAGCGATGAACTGCCAGAGGGCGACCTCGAGGCGGCGGCAGGGGGTGTTGTTACAGGCCGTCGTCTCGACAGAATCCTCGGCACAATCACTGCTGAAATGTGACAGATAATAGCCCGACCGAAGCCCACTCCCCCGCCGGAAGCAACGAAGCCCAGCAGGTGGCCGTGCAGGCCAGCGATGAGTTGTCCGAGGATGATCTCGAGGCAGTAGCAGGTGGAACGAGCAGAACGGGCAGAACGGGCAAAATAAATGTGGAGTCGCCTTGGAAGCCCCCCGAAGCCCACCGATAGTGAAGGACTGACCCATGATGGAGAGCAACAAGACCGAAGCCAAAACCCCAGCCGACGAAGCCCAGCACGACGTGGCCCAGGCCAACGATGCCAAGGCCGATGCTACCAGCACCGCCAAAGCCAGCGATGAGCTTTCCGAGGATGACCTTGGGGCGGTGGCAGGGGGTGCCATAGGTCTTCGATTGTCCAAGGGCTTTCGCCGGTAAGATTTCGGTGTGTAAGAATGACCTCTCGGCGGCATAATATCCAATTCAACAGAACCCGAAGGACAGACGATGCCTGAAAACGACAACGAATTCGCCAAGATCATCGCCAAAGCATGGCGTGACCCTGCCTTCAAGGCAGAGCTGATCGCCAACCCCGCTGCCGCTCTGAAGGCTGAGGGCATTGACGTGTCTGATGGGATGGCTGTGACCGTGGTGGAAAACACCGACAAGCAGTTCCACTTGGTTCTGCCGCCACTGCCCTCCGATGAGCTTTCTGCCGAGTCGCTCGATGCGGTGGCAGGGGGGTATAGTTATATTTGCTTTTGAGGGTGGGTTTGGTTCCTTCCTATTCTAAATAGGAGGCGCCATTGTTTTAAATAAATCCAGAAATCGGCAAGATCATCGCCAAAGCATGGCGTGACCCTGCCTCCAGCGAAGCGGCTTGAACTCAAAGACCGCTTACGACGCATTTTACTGGCTCTACGAAGGGGACACCCTGCTGGAGCGACGTGAGCAGCGGAGAGGGAATTCCGGCGTCTTTCAACCGGCGTACTAACTCCACTCCAAGCCCATTAAGTTAACCTCATATCCTGGATGCTTTTTGCGCAAAAACTCCATCACGGCACTTTCCGTGGTTGCGCCGAAGAGGTGCTGACTCACGGAGCCGCCCAACTGGGTCCTGGTTTTTGAGTCGACCCCAATCCGCCGGTAGTAATAATCGGCCCGGAAAGACGTCGGTTTCTTGTCTGTCATGGCTATCTTTCTCCGCCAAAGCTCTGCAGAATCCTCGCCATACCAGCACATATTGGCAGATTTCGCGCATAGAACCGCGCGATCCGCCCGACACTGGTGCCAGCATTCTTGGTCAGGTTGAAGATGTTCACCTGCCCTTCACTGAGAATGATCTGCATACAGGTTGCCGTTTTCCTCATGGAATAGACGGTGTGATCGTGGTTGGTGAAGGGATCGTGCTTGATCCCTGCCGCCTGCAGCAGATGGTTGAGCCGCCGGGCAGTGCTGCGGGCAGAGGTGACCCTATTGGCGTCATCGGGGGGGAACCGAAAGCCCTCCCCAGCAGCGTTCGGGTTCCGATCACAGACGCTCACTGCACCCGGCATCGTCTTGGCGATGCGGTAGCCGGTCATGCCGTTGCGGATGGTCTGCAGCAGCCTGTAGGTGTCCCGCTCCTTCGGCACCAAAGGGTAAAAGCGGAAGAAGGGGGGGGCATTATCTTTCTGCTTCGTCCTGGGGGTATCAGGCACATAGTCGATCACGCCAACTCCCCCTCCTGAGCCCGTCAGCGCCATCATCTAGGTGAGGGCCCAGAGGCGCTGATGGAAGGTCGCAGGCAGCCCGCTCCCTGGGTTTGGCCATGGTTGGTGTCACAACCGATACGAGGTGTAGAACCGTTGTATAGAGCGTTGCAATCGGCAGGCCGGGCATTGCCTGGGCCATGGAGGGGTTCATGGGCGTGGCTCTTCCCTTCCCCACAGAAAAGGAAAATCAGTCTCTGGCATTGCGGTTTTTTCTGATTCCCAACCATCCAAAAACCTGACAGTCTCAAACGATCGAACAGCGTCTTTTGTCCTCAAAATCCCGAAAGATAGACCATGCCTGAGAACGAAGGAGCCGCTCCCCCCGCCCCGAAGTGACGAAGCCAAGCCGTAAGCGGCCAAGGCCATTGGTGGCAAGGCCGAAGCCACTACCAAGGCCGGCGATGAGTTGTCAGAGGAAGACTGAGAGGCTGTGTGGCCGGGGGCCGGCAGCGAAGAGGGTGAGTGGCCTTTGAAGGCCTCACCCATTGCCGAGACCAACCGGGCCGAGGATAAAACCTAGGCCTCTGAGACCGATATGGATTATTAGAATTAACCATTGGTGGACTGCAAAAATTATCGATGAGGCAAGAGTGGAAGAAAGCTGGACGAATTTCATCATATTGTCTTGTTATATGCTTCCGTAAGGTCGCGCTGGCCATTTCAATTGTGTGTAGTCGGTATTACACGGCTGCAGCCAATCCCGATAAACGGACTGGATTTTTTATGACGACGAATAAATAACATGTCATACAAACAAATTGATGACGAATTAATTGTCGAATTTCTGCTGGAAATGGCGGAACTGATATCGCGTACCGAGGCTGATCTCCTGACGCTTGAAGTGACCGCTGATAACACCGCGACAATCTCCAGCCTGTTTAGGTATGTCCATACAATAAAGGGTGGCGCCGGGGTTATTGGTCTGGATCTGCTGGTCGATTATACTCACGCATTCGAGAGCCTACTCGATGAGATCCGCAATCATCGTTTAAATCTCACTGACGAGATCATCAACTTACTATTGCGCTCTAAGGACTGCCTAGCGGGGTTTCTGAGCCAAGCCACGGGGAATGGCAATTTAGACGAGGCCGAGGTGGCGGCCACCCGCAGCGCAGCGCTGCTAATGATTGGCGCAACGGGCCCCGTAGCGGTTAGGCCGCCAGAAGTGGCGGCTGCTTCAACCATGAAGCCGGTGGAACAACCCGCACAAGTCGCGCCCCGAATGGAGCGGGAGCGTGTTTATCTGGTACGATTCCATGCCCAACCGGACCGCCTGCCGGCAGAAGCCAGAATGGCGGCGCTTTTGGCGGAATTGGGCGAACTGGGCCCGACTGCAGTCACCGCGCATGACATGGCCCTGCCGGCCGCAGAAGCCAGCATGGCTGGTGGTCTTTGTCTGTGGCGCAGCGTCCAGGTGCAAACCGCAGCGAGCGATGCCGATATCGCGGCAATATTCCAGCCGCTGCTTGGCCAGTGCGACGTGACGATCGAACGGCTCGATGATCGCTTTGGTGCGGCGGTGGACCAAAGTGCAATCGGTGATAACAACGCCTTGCTGCCGATTGCAGAAAAGCCAGCCAGCCCGAGCCGGGCAGCAGAATACGAGGCAACTGCAAACGAAATTATGCCTGCGAAAGCGCTGCCCTCAGCAGCCATTGGCAAGGCCAGATCCAATCCACTGCCAACAACATCCAGCTCAATCCGCGTTGATATCAGCAAGTTGGACCTATTGGTCAACCTGGTGGGAGAACTCATCACCATCAGCGCCCGGCTGGAAAGCTTTCAGGACCTGGTGAATCTGCAGGATCGCGCCCTGGGCGAGCGGATGATGGGCATTTTGGACGACTGCACACGATCCCTGCGACATCTCCAAAATCAGGCCATGACGATACGAATGGTGCCCATTGGCGGTGCCTTTGATCCGCTTGGTCGCCTCGTACGGGATTACTGCCAGAGCAGCGGCAAACGAATTCGCCTGACCACCTACGGACGCGACACCGAGGTGGACAAGAAGGTCTCAGAGCAGATCAGCGGCCCTCTGAAGCATCTCATTCGCAATGCCTTGGACCATGGAATCGAGTCGCCGGAGCAGCGCATAGCCGCGGGCAAATCCCCGGAAGGCGAAGTGACAATCAATGCCTATAATCAGTATGGCTTGATCGTCATCGAGGTCTCCGACGATGGCAACGGCATCGATGTCGAACGGATCGTGCAGGTGGCAAAGCAGCGAGGTTTCATGGACCCCGCGAAGGAGCCCACGGAACGCGAGGCGCTCGATCTCATTTTTATGCCATCGCTCTCCTCGGCCACCGAGGTTACCGAGATCTCCGGTCGCGGTGTCGGCATGGATGTCGTAAAGCGCGAGATTGAAGAATTGCGTGGTGTGATCGACGTCGCCACCCGCCGCGGTTTTGGCACCACCATTTCCGTGCGCATGCCCATCACGCTATTGCTTGTCGAGGGGCTCCTCGTCGAGGTGGCCGGCAATATGTACGTCATTCCTCTTTCCTATGTTGAAGAATGCGTGGAATTGGCCAATACCGACAATAGGCCCAGCAACTTCCTGGATATCCGCGAGGAGCTCGTGCCGTTTATCCGGCTGCGCAGTATATTTAATTTCCCTACTGATCCACAAGAAAACGAAAAAGTCGTGATTGTGGCGGCGGGTGAGCGGCGAATTGGCCTGGTGGTGGATAGCCTGCATGGGAACCACCAGTGCGTCATCAAGGGAATGAGCCGTCTGCATAAAGACGCCACCTGCTTCATGGGGGCGACGATCATGGCCGATGGCGGGGTCGTGCTGATTTTGGATGTACCGAGGCTGCTCGATGTCGGGCACGCCCGCGAAGCCGCACAGCGTGCAGCGTGACCGAAAAGGAGACCACGTTTGACCACGAAAGTCAGCGAGCTGGTTGTTCGCATTCTGCTAGGTCAAGAGATTTTTGCGATCCCGGCCTCGCAAGTGCATGAAATTGTTGACTGTCCCAAAACGACGCTTGTGCCTGGCTCTGATCCGTTCGTGCAAAGCTTGATCAACGTCCGTGGCCATGTGGTGCCCCTGGCAGACCTCCGCTACAAACTCCGGCTGGATATATCGGCGAAAACGATCGACACCCGAATTGTCGTGCTCGATATCAGCAGTGGTGACGATAACCTTATGGTGGGCATCATCGCGGATAAGGTATTCGAGATATTGGAAGTCGATTTAGTTGTTGAGGGCCGCGTCCCCCAAGTGGGAATGCGCTGGCCGCCCGAATATGTTCGGTCAATGGCAAGATGTCATGGTGAGTTCCTGATGATCCTCGACACACCTCGTATCTTTGACATTGCATGGGACGATCCGCCTGCGACTTTATAAAGCGCTTGGGCGATAACTGGCCATTGATATAGCAAAAGAAAGACGCCAAAATGAAATTCACAGTCAAAACAAAATTGATAAGTGCCTTTGCGGTTTTGAGTGTTATTTCAATATTATCCGCATACATGTCGTTGACCGGCTTGTCCACGATTAGTGAGACCAGCAGTGAGGCGATTAATGGTCCTTTGGCACGCAGACGAGTTGCGTTACAATTGCAAACCGCCATTTCCGATATACAAAAATCGCAACGCGGATTTCTCTTGGCAGCCGACAGCCAGACGACGGAGGCGTTTCGTCGACAAATGGAAGGAGCGCGCGAGGCGTTCAATACCGGCTTCCAGATCATCGAGAGGGTCTCGGTGAGCGAGGACGCGGCGCTCATAAGGGAATTGCGGGAACTGACTGAGCAAATGCGCAGGACGGGAGATGAGGCGGTCCGCCTGGGCGGTTTGCGTACAAAAACCCAGGCTCTCGCGCTTTTGGGTAATGAGCATTCAACCGCCTATGATGATTTCGCGGCTTCGGCGGGCCGGTTGATCCAGCAACTTCAGGCAGATCAATCTGATACATTACAAACCAGCCTGCAGGCTGCCCGCCAATTGCGCGTCGTATTGGTCAAGGTGAGCGAAACTGCAACCTATCTCAGCCGAGCAGCCGCCTATACCACGGATGCGGATGTCGCCCGCGCTCTCGCCCGCGCCAGAGAGCGGAATGATGAAGTGAGGTCTGGAATGTCCTCGATTTCGAGTATTCTCATTCACAATGCGGACCGGCGCGTTTTCGATGAAATCGCTACGAAATTAACTATTCTTTCAACTATTACTGATAATATTGTAAATTTACTGCAGCAAAATAGCGAAGAGAAGGCGAGGGTATTGGAATTGGGTGCAAACCGCACCGCATCGCTGCAGTTAATCAATAAATTGAATGAATACGTTGCGCAGGCGAACCGGCAATCGGATGCGGCTTTGGCGAGGTCGGCCAATGTTTTCGAAACAACCCAGCGCTTTGTGCTGATTTTGGCCATTGCTATACCCGCATTGGCGATTTTGTTGGGTTTTTGGATCGTGACGACGATCAGCCGTGGCCTGAGCCAGGCGCTCAGCGTGACGCGCGATGTCGCAAATGGCCGGTTGGCGGCGGTCTCAGGAGCCAATTCCCGAGACGAGTTTGGTGATTTGGCGGCGGCACTGAACCAAATGGTCTTCGGCTTGCAAGCGAATGCCTCCGTCGCCCAGAGCATCGCCGATGGTGATCTTACCGTCACCGCTAGCCGCATTTCGGAGGATGACGAACTCGGCATTGCGCTCGAGATGATGGTAGACCGCCTGCGTTCTATCACCGCCGAGACAAAATCCATCGCCACTGCAGTCGCGGCCAGCAGTCAGCAAATGAGAGCAAGTGCGGAGCGGCTGAGCGCTGGTTCGACCGAGCAGGCCTCCGCGGCCGGCGAGGTGGCGTCGTCGATGGAGGAAATCGCGGCCAATATCAAACAGAGCGCCGAAAATGCGGCGCAGACCGAGCAGATCGCCAGGCAATCCGCGGCCGATGCTCGCATCAGCGGCGAAGCGGTCCAGACCACGGTTGCCGCTATGCAAAAGATCGCCAGCAAAATATCAGTCATCCAGGAAATCGCGCGGCAGACCGACCTGCTGGCTTTGAATGCGGCTGTCGAGGCGGCGCGTGCTGGTGAACACGGCAAGGGCTTCGCGGTTGTGGCTTCAGAAGTCCGTAAACTTGCCGAGCGCAGTCAGACCGCCGCAACCGAGATCAGTTCGCTCTCCGTTGAAACGGCCGCAGCGGCGCAAGGCGCGGGTGAGCGTCTTGCGCGCCTGGTGCCCGACATTGCACGCACGTCTGAGCTGGTTGTGGATATCAGCGCCGCTGTGCGTGAGCAGGATGTGGGCGCGAGCCAAATCAACAAGGCGATCCAACAGCTTGATATGCTTATTCAACAAAACGCAGCAGCGGCCGAGGAGATGTCCTCCACTTCCGACGAACTCAGCACCCGATCGGTGGACCTGCAAGATGCGTTGAGTTTCTTTAACATTTACGATGCCCGGAATGCCGGATCTCGAAATGGAGGGCGCGAGCAGCTTTCTGCACAGAAATCGCTTGGGGCGACGCCTGTCTCTAGAATTGCAAAGGCCGTGCCACTGACTAAGGAGCGCGTGGCGCCGAAGATGGGCAACAAAAACCCAGGTATGGTCGTGACGCTCGATCCGGGTAAGGGCAATGATGTCGAATTCACCCGTTACTAGCCCGTTCGGCCTCCGGCGGCCCGAGGTTGCTGCGTCACGTAGCTACGTGACCTTGGGCGCTGGTACGGACATTTTCGCTGTGGAGGTGGAATATGTTCGAGAAATCCTTGGTCTGCGCGTTATCAAACCCTTGCCGAACGGGCCTGAGTTTCTCGCCGGCTTGATTGATGTTCGCGGCGACGTCGTCCCGGTGATTGATCTGCGGGCCAAGCTCGGTATGCCACCCCGCACCGATGCGGCTGCAGAAAGCACCCGCATTCTGGTACTGGGCTTTACCATCGAGGGCCGGCCTGAGGTGCTGGGATTGATGGTAGATCAGGTATTCGAAGTCATCGAAATGCGGGTAGATGAGATAAAAAACATGCCTGAGTTTGGGACGCATTGGAATGCCAAGTACATTAAGGGAGTTTTTCTTCGTTCAAATGAATTGATAATCATATTCAATCTCGAAAAATTATTTTCAGAGGCTGATATCGTGTCGCTTAAGAATTTTATGTGACATGTAATATGATTTTATGTCGTTGATGAGGCTGGTTTGATTGATGGACGCCGATACCCAGCGCCTTGCCGATTACGTCCAGCGCATCACCGGTATTAGACTGCCTTACACGAAGCAGGCCTTTATCGAGGGCCGGTTACGTAAGCGCATGTTGCTTCTTGGGTTTTCCGAAATTTCCGATTATGCGAAGTTTTGTTTAGATCGTGGCGGGATGGCGGAGGAACAAACACCCCTCATTGACGCGCTGACCACCAACAAAACCGACTTCTTTCGCGAGTTGCACCATTTTCGGTTCTTGGAAACCGAGGCGTTGCCAAGCTTGTATAAATCTGGCGTGGGCCTCCATCGCCCGCTCCAAATTTGGAGTGCTGGGTGTTCTTTCGGTCCCGAACCCTACTCTTTAGCGATGACGTGCTCTGAGTTCGCTGAGACACATGGTGGTGTTGATTTTCATATAACGGCCAGCGATATCTCCACCCGAGCCTTGCTCCAGGCTGGTTGTGGTACATACACACACGATTTTATTGAGCCAGTACCTATGCTGCTCCGTAAAAAATATCTTTTGCGCAGCCTGGCGGGTGGCGAGGATCGTGTTCGAATTTCGCCGGAAGTTAAAGAAAAAGTGACATTCTTGCATGTTAACATACTGAATCGCACTTATGATTTTCCCACAAAATTTCACATCATATTTTGTAGAAATGTTTTAATTTATTTTAGTAGAGAAGATCAATTTACGGCACTGTCCAATTTAATCGGCGTTCTTGAGCCAGGTGGCATTTTGATGCTCGGGCACTCCGAGAGTATTCTGGGGTTCAATTTGCCGTTACGGACGGTTGGGCCGACCATTTTCCAGAGAGAAGCGAATTAATGGTCAAGCAGGCCCGCTTACTCTTGGTTGATCAATCGCCGGCCACGCGCAGTTTGCTGTCAAATTTTGTCAGCAGCGACCCCAACTTATCCCTTATGGGTGCTGTTCCTGACCCATACTTCGCAGTTCGTAGGATGAGCGCCGAAGCGCCGGATATCTTAATCGTCGGATTGAATTTCAATAATATCAAAACTTCGCACTTCGTCCGTCAGGTCATGAGCCAACATCCGACCCCTATTTTGATCTGTGTAAGCGCGGCAAATCAAAATTCGCCGGAATTGACAGAGGTAATGGAAGCCGGCGCCGCCGCGATTTTTGTTCGCCCGTCCTATGACGCTTCGCCCGACATATTGCGCAGCTCTGCCTTGGAATTCCGTCGGGCTATTGCATCCATTCTCGCAACCCCAGCTCGACGTAGATCGAGCCTGCCCATTCATACTCCCGAGGCTCGGTTTTCTGCAGACGTCATCATGGGGGCGCCCTCGCCATTTAATATTGTCAAAGACACCGAAAAGATCGTTTGTATAGGTATATCGACCGGCGGTCCGGAATCATTACAAATTGTGCTAGAACAACTGCCTGTTACTGCGCCAGCCATCGTTGTTGTGCAACATATGCCAGCCTCCTTCATAGGTACATTTGCGCAAAGGCTGGATGCCCGCTGCGCCGTTTCTGTCAGCGAGGCTAGGGCTGGCGATGTTTTGCAGCGGGGCACGGTGCTGATAGCACCTGGAGATAAGCATATGGTCATTGCTCGCCGCAGCGCCGGATATGCAGTCGACTTTCGAGAGGGTCCGCCCGTATCCCGTCATCGACCCTCGGTTGATGTGCTGTTCCGGTCTGCGGCCCGGGCTGCGGGGCATAACGCAATTGGCATAATCATGACCGGCATGGGAAATGATGGCGCGCAGGGTCTGCTCGAGATGCGAGGCTGTGGGAGTATTACGATCGCGGAGAGTGAAAAAACCTGTATCGTCTTTGGGATGCCTAAGGAAGCGATTGCCTGCGGTGCCGCACAAATTATTACAACACGCGAGAAAATCGCTGCGGAGATCATTCGGTTGACGAGTTAATTTGGCATATAAGGCTATGTAATTACAAAAGAACTAAATATTATACGGCAGCGGGTTCAAGCTCTACAACGAATAGAACCACGGCTCGGTGACGCGCCCCTCCCCCGCGCTCGCCCGTTTGGTGATTAGGCTACTTAAGATTTACCTTAGTCTGACGTAGTCATGCCAAAGCTCAGGGCGTGTGGCTCAAGAACGGGTTTCGCGGACGCGGCGCTGATCTGATTCATGCTGGTGTTGCTTATATATTTGACGATTCGCGCCCATCGCGTCGCCCCCAAACCTGTCCTGTGTTCTTACGGGCGCTCTTGGGCGCGCTGCCGTCAACTGGCTCCACCACGCATAGGGTAACAGGCTTGGCCCACGCATTCCCGCCGATGAAACTGCTGCTGAAGGAGGTCCTGCCGTGGATGGACGCGCTGGCCAAGGCCAACAAACACATCCTGCCACATGACGATCCTCAGCGGCCTGCGCCAGCGCGCCGTGGCGCAGAAGGTTGAGCCATTACGTTCCCGCGATGCGTTGAAGCCGCGTGAGGCGAGTTTCCATTGCATTGGCCGATTCTGACGCCCAGCGGCGATGCTCCCTACCACTTGCGTCGGTGGGGCGACCGGCTTCCTCGCGGCGATGCTGAAGTGCTTGATCGTAGGGGGTTGTATTTTGTGCAGCAAAATATGCAGGCTTTTTACTGAATTTGCCGTCACCTGCAGCATTTAGCGAACAACTTGGCCGGCTTTCGTCGAGTACCATATTTGTGAGCACATCGGTCTCCATAATAATCTCAGAAACCGTCTGTACAAACCAGTAGGCTGGAGGCCGTCTACTCGATATCGACGTACTGCGAGCAACCTCCAATTTAATAATATTTGGGTGCTCGAGGCTTACATCGTCATGGGACACGACACGGCAAGGCCCGCGTAATACGACCTGACGAAGGTGGTGGTGGTCATCGCGCACAATGATCGCCCCATGAGGGTTCGACCACAGTTTTGCCGCGTGTCCGTGGATAAAGTTGCCCGGATGATAAGGGATCATGAGCAGGTCATGATCCGCCAACTCAACGACATAGGCTACGCTTCCTGTGGCGCCGTTACGTGGGGATGCGCCGGGCACGCCGCGGCTCGAAACCGTCACTTGGAACAGTTCAAACTGAGCGCCCATCAGTTCAGCGAGCGGATCCGACGGCTTCCAGCCCGCAACTCTCGCAGGTGTATCGCCAATGCGGGGCTGCCGTTTCACGAACAGGTTCTGCGAGCACTGGGTGAACACCTCATCAGTACCGCCAACCAGGAAGAATATTTCGGAGCCCTCCGCAGCCGCATCTTCCACCATTGGTGCCAACACTTCGGCGGGGAGCCCGTGCTCGTTTGCAAGGGTCGCTGCGTCACGACCGACCACTCCAAAGAGCGTGATGTGCAGTCCCATGGCGTCAGGATCCGTCGGGTGCAGCGCAAGTATCGCCAGCCGGCGGGTATTGAGCGCAGCCTCGACCACCTCCATGACGCTCGCCATGTTCGATCTCTCGACCGCAGGGGCGCCTGGGCGCCGAGAGTGGATGGTTCGGCCCTCGATACAACGACGAACGGAATCTGGTAGATCGCCGTTTTGCGTGAGCCAATGCCATAGAGCGCGGTCGTCACCAGCTGGCAATGATCGGGGTATCGGGATGGCTACCGCCACGGATTGGTGATCAAGTACCAAAATGGGGGGACAAGTTGGGCGGCCTGTGACCATTGCCGCCTGTACGAAGCGATCTGCCCCAGATGTAGATGGCTGTGTACCTGAACCAATCAAAGCGTGAGTAGCTGTCGCAGCGAATGCGCCCATCGTTGCGTTGAGATATTGACGGTACTGAGCTTTGTAAAATGCGTCGGCGCCTTTAGATATTGTTTCGGTGCGAGATTTAGGTTTGCGCCTAATGGCGGCCGTATTTGTATTATTGTCTTGAGTGTCTTGGGAAAATTCTTCCCAGAGCCCGACCAAATGTTGCATCGCGTGTTCAGCCGCTGGCCCGGGCACTCCGGGGCGGCGCAACCATCTCTCGGCTGCCACCTCGCGCTCTGCCGGCGGCAGGCCGCTTATTTCCAAGACCAGTTCGGTCAAAGTCTTTTTGGACACGATCGTTTTCCGACATTTCCGAGATTGCGAGCCATCCCGCCACGCTCCGGCGCAAATTCGCCAAAATTTGCCGCGATGTCCAATCCGGTGAGCGGTGCTCGGGAAATGAGTGCTCAAGGTGGTCGAACCGAGATATCCGCTGGATTTGCGGACCGAGAGGGTGGCAGTCTATATTTTGGGTGTCCGAACTCCGGGTACTCGACGGTCATGTTTAGAGAGCTGAGGAGATGAACATGCGCAGCCTTTTGGCCCTTGCGGCCGCCCTGCTGGCCTTCACGCCCGCGACAGCCTTTGCCAGCTATTATGTCTATTGCGCCAATGGCCGCATTGAGGTGGATGGCCGCGAACCGGCCCAAATGCGCAGCGCCCGCGGCTCTGGCATGTGCCAGATGGGGCCCGCCTTCAGCAGCCTGTCAGCTGCGCAGGATTTCGCGCGACGCAACTTCCAAAGCGGAACGTGCTCCTGCCGCTGAGGCCATCAGTCTACGCTTATTCATATACCGTAAGTCCTAGGGCCAATTCCCCGAATTGGCGCCATTTTATGTCGTAACATCAGTGGTTGGTAGTCATCGCTTAAGCGAAATCCGGAGTGGGAAAATCTATAGACACCTGCGGATTGTTGCGTTTTCGGATATTGCCCGGATTTTTTGTCGCGAAGGGTATAAAAATTGGGTTTGCAATGCGGTAGACCGCCTCACCGCAGCGTTGTGGCCCATGCCGCTGGACGCATTTCCACCGTCGGCGGCACCCTGCGCGATGTCCAGCGCCTGGCAGGGGACTCGGCGCCGTCCATCACCCAGCGATACATTGATGCGGATGCTATTGCACAGCGGAAGGTGGTGGAGTTGGTTTGACCCCAACCGATGCTCTGCCGCAAATTGAGGCTGCGGGCTGGCGGAAATAGCACCCATTATCGAGGTAAATCATCCGCAACACTTTAAATCAATCGAACTGCATTTGTTGCTATGGTGGGATATGGAGAGGTTGACAGTTTTGGCGGCGTGCAGAATATATATTTGAGACCTATAGTTCTTGAGCAAGAGAATCCTATGGCTGAGTCCGACACCACATACGCGAAAGTCATTGCCAAGGCATGGCGTGACCCTGCCTTCAAGGCCGAGCTGATAGCCAACCCCGCTGCCGCTCTGAAGGCTGAAGGGATCGATGTGCCTGCTGGTATAGCGTTGACCGTAGTGGAGAATACTGACAAGAAGTTCCACTTGGTTCTGCCGCCAGTGCCCTCCGCTGAGGTGTCTGATGAAGAGCTTGATGCGGTGGCAGGGGGGGTATATTATAATCAACAGGGGGTTTGGCATGCCTGAGAATGATAACGAGTTGGCCAAAGTCATCGCCAAAGCCTGGCGTGAGCCTGCCTTCAAAGCGGAACTGAGCGCCAACCCTGCTACCGCTCTGAAAGCTGAGGGCATCAATCTGCCTGCAGGCATGACGGTGACTGTGCTGGAGAACACCGACAAGCAGTTCCATCTTGTGCTGCCGCCAGTGCCCACTGATGAGCTTTCTGATGAAGCGCTTGTGGCGGTGGCAGCAGGTTATTGTCTATGCGCAAGACTGTGCGGGACACCTTGATGTCTTTTTCTCGCGTGAAGTTGGTTTTTATTAGCCAACTCGGATTGCGGGTACCGGCCCATGTCTGAGAACACAAAAGGCGATGCCGTCTTCGGCAAGGTTATTGCCAAGGCGTGGCGTGACCCTGCCTTCAAGTTGGCATTGATTGCTAACCCCTCCGCCGCATTGCAGGCGGAAGGCATCGAACTGCCCAATGGCGTGGCGGTAACCGTGCTGGAGAACACCGACAAGCAGTTCTACCTGGTGCTGCCGCCGGTACCCACCGATGAGCTGGGTGATGAAGCGCTGGTTTCGGCGGCAGGGGGGTTTTGCGCTGCCTGCCTCATTTGCTCTCAAGATCAAATCGAACGCCAAGGCATGGTGTGACCCTGCCTTCAAGGCAGAAGGCATCAATGTGCCTGCGGGGATGGCGGTGAGCGTGGTGGAGAATACCGACAAGTCGTTTCATTTGCTTCTGCCGTGAGCGCCCACCGATGCGTTATCCGCGGAGAACCTCGAGGCGGTGGCAGGAGGGGGGGGGCGCAGAGCCATCGGGTATACTGGTGAATAGTCAAGGCTCGACCAACCTCTCCTGGCTCATAGCGCTTTCTCCACTCACGCAAGAGACGGCACCATCAAGCCCTGGCAACAGAGCATCATCCGTTCAAACAGAATCGTTTGGGCGAACAAATATGCGGTAGAAACAGAATTTTAGAGCCTATGTTGGGAGCCGAGCCGAATGCAACAGCCTCTCAACAACCATCCCAACTGGAGCGAAAAAACTAAATAAATGTTATTTACGCATTATTTGTGCGTTCGTTATCGTTAAACGCGTTAAACTATGCTCCTCGCCCCTGCAGCCACTGCCACTGCCCGAGATGAATGATCCGAAGGGGCCACGCCACAGCCAGGCGGTGCGATCAAAATTCCATTCTAGATGATTGATATCGATATGCGGGACACGCGCACGAAATCCGATCCGGGGGTAGAAGTATCGGGAATTAACGGTAAATTGGCCCGATCGGATGTCGGCTAAGCTGGAGCAAAATGCCCGTGAGGACACCTCTCAATCGAAATGTGCTGACCTTAGCGGCCGGCTTGCTCGCACTCTCCCTGGCACCGGTATCTGCACAAAACGGCATGCCTGCTTGCCCCGCGGATCAGAGCGCTCGTCGGCATATGTGCTTTGGCACCCAAAACCTTACCGATGGCGGGCGCTATATTGGTGAGTTCCGCGACAATGATTTCAATGGCCGTGGCACTCTCACCTCCCCCCAGGGCGATAGATACATTGGCGAGTTCCGTGACGGCAAACTCCACGGGCAGGGCACCTTCACCCTCGCCAGCGGCGAGCGGTATGTCGGTGAGTTCCGGGATGATAAATTCCACGGCCAGGGCACTTTAACCCTCTCCAGCGGCGATCGGTATGTGGGCGAGTTCCGGAACGACAAATTCCACGGGCAAGGCACTTACACTCTTGCCGACGGTGAGCGGTATGTCGGCGAATTCCGCGACGACCAGCGCGATGGACAGGGCGTTTTAACCTATGCCGCAGGCGACAGGTATGTCGGCGAGTTCCGCGACGGTAAGCTCCACGGGCAGGGCACTTTAACCCTCACCACCGGCGAGAGTTACGTCGGTGAGTTCCGGGAAGACCGTTTTAACGGGGAAGGCACTCTCACTTACCCCGATGGCGAGAGATATGTGGGCGAGTTCCGCAACGGCGAACGCCATGGGCGCGGCACCTCAACCCTCGCCGATGGCGAGAGGTATGTTGGCGAGTTCCGGGATGGCAAACGTCATGGGCTGGGCAGTTTTACCACCGCCGATGGCGGGCGTTACGTTGGTCATTTCCGGGACGATGCTTTTAACGGGCAGGGCTCGATTTTTTCGCCGACTGGACAATTGCTCTTGAATGGTATTTGGCGAAATAACAGATTATCTCAGGAAAACAATTTGCCGACCCCATCTGTGCCACGCTAATATTGGGCGGTTACTGAAAAAATAAGGCGAGGGGCAAAAAGATCGAAAGACTTTGCCCCGCAGGCGCCCCGGCAGGAAAATCAGTGTCCTGCGCCTTTGATTGGCTTCAAAGATCCCAAACAATGATCGCCATATGTGACGACCGTGGTGGGAGAGCGCGAGAGGGCAAGTCCGCTTCGCTTTTTCCCCAGCCATCAGGGTTTTTCAGCGGCCTGTTAGAATATTTTCAAATCTTGCGGCTTTGCCGGGCGATTCTAAAAATACTTGAAAACAAAAACTAGCGCTGGTTCACGATCTTTGCTTCCGATAAAATGGCTATAGCCATAATATTGCGGGGTATGAGAAAATTCAGCACAGAGGATAATCTGTCTGAGTGCAGATATGAAGTGGAGTAAAGCACTTGCTCGCCACCTGCTGATTGCCAAACTAGCGGCAGAGTATCCCATCCGGAAAAATCAGATGGATATTCGATACCTGAAAACAATCAGAACGCCATGCCGCCCCGCCGCATCAGGTTTGTTTCCGCCCGGCGCGCATGGCAAAAGGCGGCATGAACACGCCCCTTCCCGCCCTGGCCTGGCCGCTCGGGCTTGCCGGTCTTTTGCCATTCCTCGGTGGCCTGGCCGCAACCTGGCTCTGGCCGGGTTGGGGTGGCCATGCGCTGGCGGCCTATGGCGCCGCCATTCTCTCCTTCCTGGGCGCGGTGCATTGGGGGCTGGCCTTGGCCGCGCCCGATGTGGCGCCGCGGGCGCGGTTGATCGGCGGTGTCATCCCCTCGCTTGTGGCATGGGTGGCGCTGCTGCTGCCATTGCCGGTGGGGCTGACCATCCTGGCGCTGGGCCTGCTGGGCCTGGCCGGCGTGGAGACCCTGGCCGCCACACGCTCCCTGCTGCCCCGCAGCTATATGCCGCTGCGCTGGCTGCTGACCGGCGTGGCCAGTGTGGCGTTGATGTCGGCGGCAATATTATCCTGAGAATATGACTTGAAAATATTTTTGAGACTGATTAACACTGCGTTAACGGAAGGCGCGGCGCCATGGGGTGCCGCCGGTCAGCGCGAGTGGTGGTCAGATGAACCAGGCAGCAGGAGCCATTATTGCATTTCCCTGCCAGGGTGAGGCCCGGCTGCGGGTGGCGCTGCGCAAGCTGGAATTGGCGCTGGACGATCAGGCGCTGGCCTTCCAGGAATTTCGCCTGAACATGGCGCTGTTGGGCGTGAGCATCGGCGGGCTGCAGCACAGCCTGCAGGCCTATGGCGGCACGCTCGACAATCTGGCCGGGGGCCTCGCCGCCGCGCATCAACTCGCGGCTGAGGCCCAGCGCCTTCTGAGCTAGAGCATCATCCGTTCAAGCGGAATCGTTTGAGCGGATAAAAATGCGCGTCAAACAAAAGCTTAGAGCCTGTGCAGTGAGCCGAGGCGAACGGAACAGGCTCTAAGCACTGGCCGGGTTTTCACGTTTCTATTGCATCCCCACACCAGGGCGCGCTTGCATGCTGTGGTGCCGTCAGGAGGGAAGCCATGCGTCGTCGGGAACTGCTCAGCGCCGCGGCGGCGGGCCTGGCCATCCCGGCCAAAGCCGATTTGGCCGAGCCGGTGGATATGCTGCTGGTGCTCGCCGTCGATGTCAGCCGCTCGATCGATGAGGATGAGGCCCGGTTGCAGCGCGAGGGCTATCGCGCCGGGGTGAGCGATGGCCGGGTGGTGGAGGCCATCACCCGCGGCATGCTCGGCGCCATCGCCATCGCCTATGTGGAATGGGCCGGCTCTGAGTATCAGCGCCTGGTCTTGCCCTGGCAGCGCATCGCTGGCCAGGCGGATGCCAATCGCTGGGCCGAAACACTGGCCGAGGCCCCGCGCGCCTCGCTCTCCTGGACCAGTATTTCGGGCGGTATTGACTTCTCCCGCTGGGTCCTGACCGAGGCGCCTTTCGAGGCCACCCGCCGGGTCATCGATATCTCGGGCGATGGGGTGAATAATTCCGGCCGCCGTGTGGAGCGCGCGCGGGATGAGGCGGTGGCCGATGGCATCATCATCAATGGCCTGCCGATCATCAATGACCGGCCAACCTTCGGCCGCGCACCGCCCATGCCGCTGGATCAGTATTTCCAGCAAAGCGTCATCGGCGGCCTGGGCAGTTTCATGGTGGTGGCCGAAGATTTCGATGCCTTCGGCACCGCCGTGCGCCGCAAGCTGATCCGCGAAATCGCCGGCCTTACTGTGATGCAGGCTTGAGCGGCGCCGAGCCCGGCTGGCCGGCCTCATACCAATCCTCGCGCGCCACCTCCTCGAAAATGATGCTGACATGGTCGGGCGCGCTGCCCACCACCTCGCCAAAGGCCTGGGTGATGCGGGTGGCGAGCGCCTGTTTTTGTTCGGCGCTGCGGCCGGGGAACCAGCGAATTTGAACGAGAGGCATTGGTTTCTCCTGCAGGAATGGTCTAGCATCGCATGCGCTCCGCCGCGCTGGCCATACCGGGGCGTTACCTGGGCAAGGATATATCATGGCTCTGCTGATGCGCGTTCTTCTGGCCGTATCCGGTGCTCTGGCCGCGCTGCTGGTATCGCCGGATACGCCCAATCACATGCTGTTGCAGGCGATATTCGCATTGATCTGCATCATCGCGGTGCTGGGTGTGCTGGCGATGATCTGGCGCCGGCGGTAGCCGCAGCTCGGCCCTGTCCGGAGCATTTTCAAGCCTTGCGGCTTCACAAGGCGGCTCCGAAAATGCGCTCAGGCAGAGCTGAGCGTGCTGCTGAACCTGGGTCGAGATGTATCTCGAGCCTGGTTTCACCGAGTTTGCTCGCGGCTAAACGGCTCTAGTCACTGCCGGGCAGCGAGGGGTCGCGCGCCGCATCGGGCAATTCGGGCGGGGGGGGCCATTGCAATGCCGGCAGCCTGGCCAGGGGCAGGCGGGCAAGGCCAATGCGCCGCTCGGTGAGGGTGATGGGCAGTTCCAGCACCGCTGGGCCGCCATCCTCACCGGGGCGCGAGAGCAGCGCCGCCATCGCCCGTGCCGGCCCCGCGGCCCGCGCCGATAGCCAGCCCGCCGCCAATAATGCGTCCACCGCCTCGGCCGCCCCGGTCACCGCAAGCTGCCCCGCACCCATGGGCTGCAGCGCATCATCCAGCGTGCCCGTGGCGGAGAGGCTGGCGCCCACCGGGCCCCATTGCAGCACCGCCCGGCGCAATTCGATGGTGCCGCCGGCATCCCGCCAAGCCTCGGCGCGTTGGGTGGGGTGGCGCTGCAGGGGCAGGGGGCCGCTCAGCATGCCCTCCAGCGCCAGCCTTTCCAGCCGCTGGCCGAGCGGGCCCGCATGGGGTGGCAAAGTCAGACCAGCCACATCGAGGTCGATGCTGAATGCCGGCTCGCCCTCGGTGGCGCTGAGCCGCGCGCGCAGGGTGAGCCCGCCCTGGCGCATCTCAAAGCCGCCCAGCGGCGTGTTCATCCGCAGCCGCTCCGCCACCAGCCGGGCCTCGCGCGGGGTGGCACCCCCATCGAGCGGCAAGGCCAGCTCCAGCCGGTCCGCCGCGAAGGGCAATTCCAGCCCGGGCAGGGCGAGACGCTGCCTGCCGCGCGGGGCCACGCGCAGCTCCTCCCATTCTGACAGGGCGATGCGCAGCTCCAGCGCCTCGGCCTGCCAGCGCAGCTCCGCCGGGGTGGTGCGGGGTGAGCCGGCAATCTCGATGCCCGGCACCATCAGGGTCACGGCGAAGGGCCAGCCGCCGCGCACCGGCGTGCCATGCTGCACCACCCAGCCCAGCGCCCTCCGCTGCGCCGCCCAATCCTCAAAGCCTTGCGCCAGCGCCGAGGAGGCGCTGCGCCACAGCCCGGTATGCAGCGCCGCCAGCACCGCAAGGGCGAGCGGGGGTAGCAACCACCAGCGGGAGCGGAAGAAGCGGGTCATCACGGTTACGCTATAGTCGGCGGGCGGCCCGGCCGATATACCATGGCGATGTTCGTCTTTGCCTATGGCTCGCTGATCTGGCGCCCCGGCTTTGCCCATTTGGGGGCCCGGCCCGCGCTGCTGCGGGGCTATCATCGCCGCTTCTGCATCTGGTCGCGGCATTATCGCGGCACGCCGGAGCGGCCGGGGCTGGTGCTGGGGCTGGACCGTGGCGGCGCCTGCCAGGGCGTGGTGTTCGAGGTGGCGGCCGAGGCGGCGGCGGCGGTGCTGGAATACCTCGATGCGCGGGAAAATCTCCTCGGCGAGCAAGTGTATCACCGCCGCGAATTGCCGGTGCGTTTGCGCGGCGAAGGCGGCCATGTGGTGCAGGCCGTGACCTATGTGGCCGACCGGCGGCACCCCGCCTATGCGCGGCCCGGCGCGGAGACGGTGGCCGAGGCCATCGCCCAAGCCCAAGGGGCGGCCGGCAGCAACCGCGACTACCTGCTGAACACCTTGGACCATCTGGCCGGCTTTTGCCTGCGCGATGCCGGGCTGGAGCGGATTGCGCGGGCCCTGGGCGGTGAGCAGGCCGCTGCAAGACGCTGATGGCGATGGGAAAGAGCGAAAGGGCTATTATACCCCCTCGCGCCCGCCCACCAGGCTCGAGGGGCAAAGCCCCTCGATCTGATCTTCGCGCGACCGGAAGCAGTTCTGGGTGAGCGCCGTAGCGCCACGCAATCCATCTCGATCAACCCGCCCCGTAACAGCTGGCCCAGCCCCAGGGCCTTTAGAGCGGTGCCGGCAAGGGTAGAATCGCGAATAGAGCTTCCGGCACGGCCCTGATCTGTGATTCATAGGTGTCCGGCAACCTCCGGAGATCCCTAT